>JAABUT010000189.1_pt1 | contig 113528 bp, 113 predicted proteins | sample 5559281 | NCBI WGS metagenome assembly JAABUT01 (sample SAMN10711880, study PRJNA513359) | rock metagenome | isolation source: Antarctica rocks | place: Antarctica: Victoria Land, Ricker Hills nord | collected 2016-01-04 | reverse complement strand
CTGAGTCAGATCTAGATCAGATCTTGACTAAATCATTGACTAGTTCTAATCAGTCTTGATACATTTGTAACAATAACAATGTGCATATGTTCTTTCATTAATCAACTATTTTACCTATTTATCACTCACTTTATCTCATCATCATCATGAATCTTGCATTCTCTTTGATGAGTGAACTTTATGTAAGTCATGAGAAGTTAATTTGAACATGTTGAAGTGCATCTGCAGCAACAAGCTGAGTAAGAGCTAAAGCAAACACAAGTGAGAAATAAAGATAGAAGTTGAGATAGAAATAGAAATAAAGACAAAGATAAAAAGTTAGATCAAGAAGATGAAGAAAGTAAACTGATCATTGAATTGAGTTTTGAGTTGACATTTTGAACTCAAATCGAGATCAAGTCAAGTTGCTCACATTTTCAACTCAACTTGAGTTGAATTGCTCATATTTTCAACTTGACGCGACTCGACTCGACTGAGAATTGAGTCAATTCAACTCGACTCGTCAAGAACTCAAGCTTGACGTCAAGAGAGCTAAATATAGAAATTTTTCCGACTTTTGCATTATCTTTTTGCATTACCTTTTTGGTAGAAAGCCATGAAGGGGAAACATGAAGGTTGTTTGGTAGAGAGTCATAAAGGGAAACATAAAGAGAAACATAAAGAAGAACATGGCGGGGAACATGGCGGGGAACATGAAGGGAAAACATGAAGGCCGTTTGACTTTGGTAGGAAGTCATGACGGGGAAACATGATAGGAAGCCATGAAGGGAACCATGAAGGCTGTTCAACCAAGCTATTTACACCTATCTAATATCTTGTCGAGTCGGGTCGGGTTTTCGGGTCGAGTTATCGGGTCAAGCTTCTCAACCCGACCCGAGTGCTCAGGTTCAACTTCTCAACCCGACTCGACACTTTTCCAAAAAAATTTCAACCCGACGCGATCAGTCTAGAAGAAAGTGAAGAAAGTGAAGCTTTGACTGAGTCTTAATTTGAACATCAGCAGAAAGTTTCAAATGATGAAGACTTCTACAAGATGTTTAAAATTTGATACTATGAATGTGATATGTAGTTGCAAATGTAAATCAGCTTCGAAGAACATATTAATTTCAAAGATACTTTATTTTTGATGAGTCGCTCATATAAAATCAAGTATCTGTATGATGTTCATCTGTTGTAATCGTTAAACCTATCTGAAGAAGACGTATATGTAGTAAAAAGAAGTGTATGTTTAGTGATAATCTTTATTTATCTTATAATAATATTGTCTGATACTAATTGTATTGAACAAGAATTTTCAAAAAATTAATTTAACATTTTAGTACTTTAAAAGTTAAAGTATTATTGATTTTAATTGCTTAAAACATGATTATTATCATTTAATGTAAAGGACTTAATCTTTCTATGTCTTTCGTTCGTATTGTTACTGCTACCTTGACGAACACGGGCAGACAGCGATCGTTCTTCGCTGTCGGGATTCGTTGGGGTACTACTGCGAGATGTGGTCCGTGAATAAGATTCCGACCTAGTAGTATAACTTCTTATCTTGACATTCTTTTCCAGGTGATAACTATGACTTTTCTCCAGGGCGCCCCCACTGGCGCCTTTGTCATCCGATCTTCTCCAGCCACGCCAGCCAGTCCACCAGAGCCATCCGCCTTGCTCTCTGGCCAATTGACGTTCTCGCTTCTTCAGCCCCTGCCGTAAGTGCGACCTTCTTTCATTCTCCTTCTCCCAATACTCGAGTCGATAAAGCTCCCAATTCTCACGAAACTCGGGGGAGAACGGTTTCGGCAATAGTAATAACTTGATGTAGTCGCCACCTGGAGAGAGATCCTCGAGATGTGACCCCTCATCAAAGTCCTCAGGTTCTGCCCCAGCACTAGAACCGCCCTGTCTGTAAATCGAAAGGTCTACGTATTCATACGAGGACCTTTGCGAAGGGAAAAGAGAAGAGTATGGGAATAAGGAAGACAGGTGTCCTAACGCCTCCTTCATCCAAGGTCCTTTGATGACGACTACCTTAGCGTTGACATTTCTTAAGCCTCGGTTTGCAACGCCAACCCATCGTCGAGGCCACCTGACTCCTCGATCCCACTGACCAGTGCCCCAAACTAAGATGGCGGTAACAGCCCCACCCATTAACGCTACTTTTTCAGCGGTTTCGACCACCCAGTAGACTGACCCACCAACTCCGCTTCCATCCTCTCGGGGCCGCAGGAATAGAGCGTAAAGAAAACAGATAATCCAAACGGTGAGGAGAAGCAGAAAAAATGTATTTTGTCTTCTGCGAGCGCGTAGAGTTAAATATTGTGACCGGAGAGACGCTTCGAGAATGAGCAAATTTAAGTAAATCTGAGGTGGGGAAGAGGGGAGAATCGTAGTAGGATCAGATGGCTGAAGCGGGGTTGCGGATCCTGACTTTGCAGGCTCTGGAGATCTGGCAAGTACAGTAGGTACTGATGTACTTGGTGGCGGAGCCCCTTTGACGAGCCGATCAAGCCTCGAGCCGGACATTGCGAAACTGCTTAGCTATGGTAGGGTTTGAGACCAGATCCAGATAGTCACGTATTCTGCTGTTCTTTAAGGTAGGCGATAGTTGCTCTCGCTCATCTCCGCAGCTTAGGCGACTCGGTATGTATCTGGTTTGTATGAGTCCGCTTAAGGGTGCTCCATATGCATTTGCTTGTAGTGGGCATAGGCGAAACAAAGCCTGGAGCGATTGACTTGAAGCAAAAGCGATCTTCTGTTTTCAAGACCACCTAAGGTAGTTTCCCCAGTATTTCTTACCTTACAACTTTCGCTAAAGGATCCCGATTAACGTACCTTGAAAACTACTATGGTACGTAGAGGTTGTAGGCGCCTACACGCTTCCGCCCGGGGTTAAGCTTTCGCGGCAATTCCTGTAAACTCCATTCTACGTTTTAGGCAAACGCTGACGACACGGTCAGTTGCATTTGCCCGATGCCGATTACATACTTAGGCTCTAATGAAGCACTAGATATCAACTGTGCGAACCCAAGAGCTTTGGACAGAAAATTTCATGGTTCAATAAAAAAACATTGGCGCCATTTCGGATTCCCTTAGAATACTCGCCGCTGGTCGCACTTCAGCCTCAGATATCGGGCGAAGATTGTGCCAACATCGCCTTATAGTCGAGACACCGCCGGAGCAAAGCGCGTTCGTCCATAATAGCCGGGACTTTGATATCGCAAGAACGTCTCGGAAATACAGCTCCACAATGTCTGCTACGGCCGCGAATAACAGCGATGACGACTTCCAATCAAAAACGCAGCGAAGTCCCTTGGCTTCTCAAAGAGCCAGGCAAAGCGGAACACCCACAGAAGCCAACCGGAGAGGAAGGATTGGTGCCTATTTCACCCTTGGCTACAAAGAGGGATTCAGTCAATGGGTATGAGGGATTCCGTTCTGACTATATTCGCCGCATCACCATTAAATGTACATATAGTGGGCAAACATTCCAGCAGCCGTAGCCGAGCACAAAGTTTTGTCTTACATACCGTATCTTCAGCAGCCTCCAACCCACACCGAGACAGGATCCGCTCCACCATCAACATCTGCTTCTAAAGTTTCCGTTTCGGAGACTGGAAGCAATAAAGCACCATTGGTGACGACAAATTCGATGACTGATCCTTTTGGTCCTCGGCGGTGGCATTCGAACTTAGTGAAGCTCAGCGGCAAAAATCGTGCCCTCAATGAATTTTCGGTGGAACGCGTTGGAGAAGAGACGAATCAGAATCTGGTTATACTCCATGGATATGGTGCTGGACTTGGATTCTTCTATAAGAATTTCGAAGGCTTAAGTCAAGTCAAAGGCTGGAAGGTGTATGCACTCGATCTTCTCGGGATGGGCCGAAGTAGTAGGCCGCCGTTCCGAATACAAAGCAAAGACCGACAAGAGACTATTACTGAGGCCGAGAATTGGTTCATCGATGCGCTAGAAGAATGGCGGGCTCAGAAGAAAATAGATCGATTCACCCTTCTTGGTCACAGTTTAGGTGGATACATGGCGGTTGCCTATGCTCTAAAGTACCCCGGTCGTCTAAATAAGTTGGTCCTCGCATCCCCGGTTGGCATTCCAGAAGATCCGTATGCCGTTAACGCAGAAATGCCTGAACCTTCAGGATCAACGCTCACCAACGAATTCTCTCAAGACCAGGAGGCCACGATGAACACCTCCAATCCCAAGATACCCGAAAATCTAAAGAATGGAGATAACAACAACTTCTGGAATGCAGGCCCACAAAACTCAAACCCAGGCGATAACACTCCGCCGACTGCTCCAAGAAAGCCACTTCCGAAATGGCTAACTTATCTATGGGACGCTAATATCTCTCCATTCAGCCTGGTCCGTTGGTCAGGACCTTTAGGTCCTCGATTTGTGTCAGGCTGGACTTCGCGGCGTTTCTCTCATCTTGAATCCAACGAAGCACAGGCTTTGCATAACTACGCATATTCCCTATTCAGACAACGAGGCAGCGGAGAATATGCGCTGGCGTATATTCTTGCCCCAGGGGCATTTGCTCGTAGCCCGCTAATCCGACGCATTCACGGTGTCGGTCGGCAGATCGTTGCACCAAACGGTACAACCACCCCAAGCGTCCAAACAGCCGAGCAAAGGCGAGAGAATGGTGTCCCGGTGGTTCTTATGTACGGTGATAATGACTGGATGGACATCGCTGGAGGATACGCCGCGGAACAGAAGATGGAAGAAGCAAAGGAGAAGGCCCTGCGAAAGGCTTCACACGAGGAAAAAAAGAACGACAATGGTTCTACTAAAGTGATGATAATCAAGAAAGCCGGTCACCATTTATATCTTGAGGGATGGGAAGAATTTAATGAAGTGATGCGAGGGGAGATGAAAGATGTTTCGAGACGGGAGAATCAGGCATAAGCTTTGTATTGGCGTATCTTACTCTCTTTTTTTCACTTTTTGTGCTAGCATTTCTGCTTCATGGCGTCTGTATCTTGGCTAGATCCTGGTATAAGATCATCCCAGGTGTTGTGGCATGAAGGCGATGAGCACTCAATCTTTCTGTTTCAATTAGACTCTAAATTACTTCTGGTTCAGCGTGGGCGGACCGGCCTTAGCTAGGTAGGCATAGAGGCCGACTGTAAGCAAAGCCTCCCTATTTCTGCCCACTCCACATATGGTGATCTTAAGCAAATAATGGAGTGCCGTCTAAAGGTCAGACATGAGACGACCTTTGAGAGCTCCTTGAATTGAATTTAATTGAAGCGCAGCCTTGCTACTGCAGTACTCGAGTGGTGACGATCCTGCTCTCAAGTGTGGGAAGCTCTTATTTGTATACTTCGTCCGGGACTGTCCAAAGAAAATGTGGATATAGAGGATGTCTTCGAGTGCAGCAAGGATCTACCAATGTTGGCAGTGTCCAACGCAGTGATAGACCTAGATAGCGGGCGGTCTACAAAATACTCCTTCGGGCTCGCATTCCCTGGAGCTTGACTGTTATTCGGTGTCCTCGCCCGGGACCGTGCTGGGGATCTGGTCACCGAAGGCACGGAGGATAGGCTACCGGATGTCAATGAGCGGCGGTGATGACGCTTGCGGTCATCGACGTTAGCTGGCAGCTCAAGCCGAGAATTCATTGATGTCCAGAGGACATCTTCATCGTCGTGACCTGGAAACCTCCACCCTCCTACTCCTTCGAAGTCGCGCCCTATCCCTCCACTACCATAGATACCCAGTCCACTGCTTTCAGGTACCTTCGGTGTGAGAGAGCCAGAATCGCCACTACCTACGCTGCTCCTTCGGCTCTTGCGGCGATGTTCTTTCTCTCCTAAAGCAGGGGAGCTGGCCCTCAAAGGCGACTGCATGTTCCTCGACGTGGTCTGGCTTGCAAATTGATCATGTATAAGCACCACGCCTAGTTCAGCATAGACGACAAGGACACGGAATAAGAGGGTGGAAAAGGCGAATGTTGTAGTTAGAAAGGCAAATAATGCAAGTGGGACGGAGATGAGTAGTAGAAAGGGCGAGAAGAGGGTACACAGTAGATTGGGCATCTTGCGAAATGATTATCTTGCAGCGAACTCCAGGAATTTCTCATATCACATCAAACCACTTCCAGCCAAATCAGATGACATGTGAAAGAGGGTTTCTAGAGTAACCTTACGAGCGTAAATACGCTAACGTATTATCGTACCTTAGTAAAATATGTTTTCATAAATCTAATTTAAATTACATAACCTTAGTACAGTTGCCATCTTTTACTTCTTCTTCAAGCAAACTTTATTTGCTGGAGAAGGTGAAATGGCACCTGGTAATGACTTTCCTGAAGAAAGATTTCCATGGCACCTTGGAATTTATGATGCCCATTGCCATCCTACGGATACTGTATCATCCAGAAAAGAGATTCCTGGCATGAAAGCGAGGATCCTAACAGTTATGGCCACACGAGGTCAGGACCAACACTTGGTAGCCGAATTCGCAGATGAGCTTGGTTTGAGCCACAAGCTCAAGTGCGTAGATGTGGGGAGAGAAACTCCACAGTGTCAACTCATACCTTCATTTGGCTGGCATCCTTGGTTTTCTCATCAGCTCCACGATGATAGGATCGTTGATAGAGGACACAGCCTTGAGGGGGCAGAGAAGGTAAACCATTATAAAAGTGTCATTACCCCTGCGCCAAAAGATCACGATTTCATTCTGTCTCTCCCTGATCCTCGTCCTTTGTCCGACTATCTCTCCCAAACTCGGGAATACCTTACCCGATATCCTTATGGCGCTGTGGGCGAGATAGGACTGGATCGGGCCTTTCGCATCCCTGAGAATTGGCTGCCAGGTGATCCGAGTGCTATCATACCAGGTTTGACATCGGGAGGGCGCGAGGGTAGAAAGTTATCGCCTTATCGAGTCAGCATTGAACACCAACAAGTGATCCTGACAACGCAACTTAACCTTGCAGGAGAGATGCAAAGGCCCGTATCGATTCATGGTGTTTCAGCACATGGTGTATTATATGAAACACTGCGCTCAACATGGCAAGGCTATGAGAAGAAAATATTGAGTAAACGAGCTCGGAAAAGAAGGGCTAGCGCTGTCGCCGCCTACAAGGACGAGGACAAAGATGATGCTGAGATACAGAATGAGCAACCATGTGGCCGTACGCCCAAGCCGTTTCCGCCTCGAGTCTGTTTGCATTCATACTCTGGACCTCCGGACACTCTGAAACAGTACCTCCATCCATCCGTACCTGCTACAATCTTCTTCTCCTTTTCCAAAGTTATAAATTTCTCGACTTCATCAACGAAGGCCGTTGATGTCATCAAAGCGGTGCCAAGTGACAGATTGCTGATTGAAAGCGACCTTCACTGCGCCGGAGCACACATGGATGATCTGCTGGAAGAGATTGCACGATCCGTATGCCAAATCAAGGGGTGGTCGTTGGAAGAGGGTGTCAAACTCCTTGCCTCGAACTGGCTTCATTTCATCTTCGGAGAGGAGAGGTAGTATTACGACTACTGCTGTGTAAGCTACTAGCAATACTGAGGTCGATTAGACTGCCGGGGAGTGTTCTATATTTCCCCGAAACCAGCTCTGGGTGTCGCATTGCACACACAAAGTGAATAAAACCTGATGAGAGTGTTATGGCACGAAGTTTTATGACTGATAATTCACCGCAAGCTTTAAAGCCTTGACACTGACAGTCGTCTTGAAATAACAATCAGAATTTGACTCAAGTTGTCCTCCTGTACCCTACCTTCGACTCCAATTTTATATGGCTGCAACTGTTATATTGCAGAGGTCAACGGCTGATTGCTTTCCTTCGGATGACTTCAAGTGCTAAATCAATCTTGTGGCGATACAAGTTCGTAAGATAGTATTACGATTTTTGTATATCTTTCGACAAAATTGTAGGCTACCAAAGGAGCTCTCATTTCCAGATATATCTAACGACCGTTATTTATAGCCCAAATTCTCCTCAATAGTGGAAGCTGTACTTGATGTACACGTGGTGATTGAAAGGAGCTTCCCCCGCGAGCATCTGGTTCCTACGAACAAGATCATAGAACTATGCCGAACACAAGCGTGACATGGTCTCTGCGATCTAATGTTTCACCATCTGAGGACCGTCTGCAAGGCTCCCTAACTGGAATCTTTGTTGCGCGTCCTGTTCAACGTTCAGAGGCAAACCCAATCGGACGAAAAACCGTAACAGCCGACGCAAGTGCGACTTCATCATCTGTGGATTATGATAAGCGTTTATACGCGCCCAAAATCACGAGAGGCGTGCCTTCTGCTCCAGAGACATTACCGAAGGGTCTCCAACAATATGATATAATCAAACACTATCCGAACCACCTACACGGAGAACTATTACTGAACATATCGACGTTCTGGCAGCCGAAAGAGATTAGCAAGTTGAGCGGAATCAAAGCAAACACGCTTGTCAAGAGGATTCGAGCAGCCAAAGTGAAATACCGTGGGGAGATCGTGATGAAGAAAAAGGAAAGGAGGGAAACTTCAAAGTTAGATCGGACTCGACAAATAGATGAGAATAGAAATGTGGTTACGGATGGCCAAGGAACACTTTCGTCATCCTTTGTCTGCGGCCAACAACCCTTGCCTATTTATCCTACCTCCGAAGCCAGCAGCAAATTTCTTATGGAGCAGACGAATCACCGGGAGGATTTGATAAAAGAGCAGAAAGAGGTAGAGGCGAGAGGACACCAGAGACTCAAGGGAAGAAATGGTCAGTGGTATTCCAGGTACGTCAAGGGTATAGTATGACGGGGATGCTGGGGTAGAAGCCGAGGGGGCTCGACAGGATAGGTGTGATCTGAATCAACGGCTTTGCACTTGACATATATCTACACCATGACCATACCCAATCGGTCGCATGTGGCATTGATCTCGATCAGTAGATGACCCACTAGCATGAAGCAATGGTAAAAGCTATCTCAACCAGAAGCGGCCGTTCATCATGTTTGTGAATCTTACGAGTAGCGCCGATGAACCCTGTAATATTTCTAACTCTAAGTTAACTACCTTACTTTACGGTCCCTTTTTCCCCAACTACCCACGATTCAGCAATGTCTTCTGCAACATCTTAATGGACGATTTCGGCAATCCTACTGATTAATCATGTAAAAGTTGCTGTAGGATACGACATCTGTTGCTGATGAATCTCGTCCGTCACTTTGTCTTTCAAGCCGCCTCCCCCCAGCGGCGTAACGTTGAAACCAAATTTGCTCTACATCTACCCTTCCATGAACCGCAATATTATTGCTGCACTGGCCCTCGTATCTCATGGGTTCTTCTTGTTGTCTCTTTTAGCCTTTTAAGAACAATTACTTCATGGATTAGACTTGTCATCCTCATGTTTGCTAAGGTAATATGACTCGTACGACCTGGAGACACTTCATTTCGAGTTGTCTAACACATACATTTATAGATGGCTTAGTGGTTGGGAAACTTCCCAGAATAGGATGAATAGTTTCCTCGTAGGATAAGATGAAGGTTTTTGCCTTGGATGACGAACGATTTCTATGAAAGGGAATGCCTAAAAAAAGTAGTACATATTTAGCTTGTTGATTCGTCCGAGAGACGGTCATCAAGATTATGTTAAGGCTATATTAGAGGCTGAATACGGCTTGTGGCCTTTTCCACTGTCAACACCACCAAGATTCACGGATACCACAACCATGGTTGCTCGCTGCTGAACCACCTTCCTTCGTTTATTGCTTCCTTAGGGCTTATCGTAATAGAGAATAGTAATCATAAGTCTCCTTATCCTCTTCTGTCCTCCGCTGCCCTCGGTATTGCTCGTTGTTGTTCAAATCCAATCGAAAATAAAATAGAGATATCTGTACTTATACCATTCCTGTGGGTCGAGCTGGTGCTTGCTCGCTTTGAAGCGTAATCTGATGTCCGTGCTATAGGCTAGACCTCCGGAAGCATCAATGATGGCTTCGGAAGCAACGATGGCGCCCCCGCAAGGATCGATGTCGCCTCAACATGAAGCAAGCTGGATTGCTGCGGAGATTGCTAGGCTGTCTACAAAGCTTCAACTCGTTGTCCAGCCTAACACTGATTTACGTACGTCATCAGCCCCTCTCTATAGCAATGTAAGTCTGTTAAAGTCCACTTGTATGACATTCAGCTTATTTAATCTCTACCGGTGCTATTTTTCCAGCAACGACAACACCCCTTTCGACACCTTTGTGGTCGATCCAAGCTTTAGGAACATGCATCTAGACGGTACGCGCATCTTGCATGATCCAATATGCAATTTGCATAGTGATGTATCTATCTGATGGTGCTTCTGATATATACATTCAAGGATCTGGCTTACCCCTTCTCATCCTGCCTGCAGGAAACCGTCAGCACATTTCCGCTCCACCCGGCTCATCGCAAAAGTCCCAGAACATTGTGGATTTTTCTGGTCAAGCCTCTGAAATGCACGCGATCCGCCACTCTTAGTGCAGTTCCTCGCAGCAATTCAGCTAGCTGAAAATGACCCGGAAATATCGAAATCAAGCGTCTCCACCTCGAGGAGAAAATGGACAGGGCCGAAATCGCCGAGTGCCTTCACAAGCAGCGTATCGCCGAAGGCAAACTCCCGAACTTAACTGGCAACGCTGTTTATGGCCGCTTCAATCGTAATGCCAGACGCATCGCTGCAGTAAATGGCGAGGTTTGGGAGTCCGATTATAAAAACGAACAGCGTCCGAAGAAAAAGCTCAAGGCTAAGGCAACTAATGGTGAGCCAAGCAACGCCATGGCACCAGTAACAGTTACTGGCTTCGATCCAACCGAAGATATCTTGCTCGCAGAGACGTATGACGAGATCAAGCGGGAAATTTGGGTGCTTGTTAGTCAGCGCATTGCTCGTAAGGGAGGAAAGGTCCATGGGCCGGAGATGTATGCTCGTCGCTATCTTGCACTTTAATCTGGAAGTCGTTCGTCTTGTGGGTTCCGGCTACGCAATTCCGTTTAGATTGGTACAACAGGGCCTAGCGGAGCTGGGATTGCTATGAGAGCTTTCAGAGAGGACGCTTGTGGGAAGGACCGTTGATTGCAGGGATACTGTAAATGTGACTGTTTTCATACTCTTTCCAACTACTATTGGGGAGGAACCATTAGATGCCGCGACTCCGCATTCGTAAGACGGGGCAGCTTTTCATTGATGTAGGTCATTCCTCGTCGTACTGTGGTGAGTCTCACGGAGCACACATAATAATGGCACTAGCAAGGCAGCAATGGTTCAATTTAGTCTCATTTGTCATAAGCTCTACAATGACTATTCGACTTATTGATGGACCGTCTAGAGTCCTTTGATCAAATTCCCTTGAGTAGCAGGTCAGCATTCGAGGTTGTTTCGGCATTTGCAGACAGGTACCATGAATCCCATTCATCCTAGACCACTGCAAGTGATCAAAACCCCCTCATCAAGTCTTCAAGGGTGATAGGTTTCCTCACTGCATTTGAGAATCCCTCGTGAAAGCTCATCCACACCTTATGCTCACCATCAACAGACTTGTGTTTCTCACTGTTGCTCGGATCTAGCGACTCAGGTTGAACATCATTGACGACCCTACCGAAAAAGTCACGGCGCGTTGCTATGATCTTCACCTTCTTGCCTTCAACTGCCGCAACTGCGCTCTTGTTGATAGCGCTGCTGGATTTATCGCTCTGACCAGGGTTACTGCCAGCTCTAGATCTTGATTGGGCTGCATCTACACTTTGGCGGATGAGATATTTCTGATACTCTTGGTTAAGCGCTTGACGAATAGCGTATCCTGCTGGAGTTGTGGCCTTTCCGCCGCGGGATGCAGTCTCAAAAGTTGCCAATCCATCCATTGCTCTGTCAGTATTTGTCAGTGACTCTTCCTTTATTCGCTGTCAATGGCAAACTCACGGCTCCATGCGGTATATGAACGTGCTGACGCCATTGAGACCAGTCTCGACCCTTCCACGCTCAAAGGTCACGCCGACGCCGCACATGACGCCAACAGCTCTCTCTATCATTTCTCGCTCTCCTTCCTTTCGTACACTGACTATACCACTCTGCTCGCCACTGCCACCAACAATAACCGGCTTTACGTTGGGTGTTAGTATTGTGTTGAGATAGGGCACGAGTCCGGAGGCAATGTCCTCGGGGGACCTGAAAGAGCGCAGCAAGGGGATACTAAATGATGAATGCAAGCCCAGCAGAATTGCTTTATTCTGCTTCTGAGCCTCAAAAGCCATATAGTCTGCTCGTCGACCGGAGAAAGGAACGAGGTCTTCTTCATTATCATCACCCCAACCTTTCTGATCATTCCCCCACGAGTGCTTGTTGGGAGAAGCAAACAAGTGATGGAAGCTTAGGATGGGCTGAGGTAGGTATGAACTTAGCTCCCATTCTTGCTCAGAGTACACCTTTGATGATAAGCAATCATAGAAATGCAGCCAATCGTAGGCGGCGTTGGGCTTCGACAAAAATGAATCGTCCTGAAATGGCTGAGAGGAATAAGCAGTAAAGCAATCAGTCATGATACGATCGGTATCGCCGCTCGTATCGATAATGTCCCGCAGTCGATCCATGGCATGTCTTTTGCCTAACTCGGCTACACCCAAAGACTTCCCACTTGCCATCTGGAAGAGATTTTCAGTTGCTGGACTGATGGGTTTTGGGAAGCCGGCACCATCCACAAAAACCCTCTCAACTACCTCTTTGGCACCTCCGCGTCCCAAACCACGCGCAGCACCGCCGCCATGCGACAAATTATCCAGCATGTTCTGCTCTACCCAATGTTTGGTCAGTCGAGCTTGCTTCGAAGAGGAAGAAATTGCATTTGCGCGTAGTTTTGCCGCCACCCATTCGCCAATTACCAAGACCCCTCGAATGTCGCCTTCCCCAGTGTTGCTGGAGTTGGGTCGACTTTCTCTTTTGTTGCTAATGCCCCAGGCGGCTTCGCAAAGCCGTCGCACCCCATCGCTATCGCATGCCACACCCTCCTTTTCAAAGACTGTCTTCAATCGAGTTGCGACCTTGTCCAAGGGTGGTCTACGGATCTGGATTATTTCTGCCATGACTGACGAGCGCAATGGCCTCAACGATGGGTGATAAACATCGTTACAGATGAGTATTATTGGCCGTAGCAGTCGAAATCGATCCCCTTTCTTGGAACTCTTTATACGAGCAACGTTGCTAGAAGTGGATTTAAGAGCAGTCGAGTTCCTCTGATCAAGCATCGCTAAGTCGATGAGAGCCTTAATAAACCCCCCCTCACCACTACCACCACTGCCACTCACAACCCCATCAACCTCGTCCACGACTACACATACTGGCCTCCGAGCTTTCCGCACGGTACCGCTTGCATCCTTTGTATTGACACCCTTTACATTCTCTGTGCCGACTATGTCTCTTATTCTTCCCTTGACAACGTCCTTGCTCCTTTCATCACTGGCATTGATCTCGACTACTTCGTAGCCTGCTTGTCTCGCACAGACATGCGCTAGAGTCGTCTTACCTAGACCCGGTGGTCCCGTGAGAAGGAGGATTTTCCGATGTGGACGATCTTCCACGGCTCCGTCCTGGTACTTGCTCTTCGGCTTCGGCCTACTTGTGCCTGGGAACACAATGGGATCCCAACCTTTGATCCATCGAAGTACATCGCGATGTGTACGTTCGTCACCCACGAGGTCCGTGAATTTTCTGGCCCTGTATTTCTCTGTCCACATCATTGTTCTACCCTTCCGATTGGTCTTGCCAACAGTCGGTTCTTCGATCGAAGGTTGAAGAGCCCTAGTATCACGTTTATGAGTACTCAAGATTAGCTTGGTCCCCTCGGTAGTCTGGTGAAGCAGATCATGGATGTCAACACCATAAAAACTCTTAGTCGCTCTGCCTGGTGCGGTACTGGACCGATCAGCAATCAGTTGCTCGTACGAAATTGAAGGCTGGGACATCTTTTGTCCAACACTAAAGGCTCTTCCTGAAGATGTCCGAGCCTGCAACAATCCGGTGCTATGGGTCTTCCGTGGGTCACACTCCACTTGGAGAGCGGGTAAATCAGGGCTTGGCAGTCTCGGAGTCTTTCCAACAACGCTCTGAAAGACCGCAAGCATGCTACTGTCCCCGACAGTATTGCTGTCTTCATCGTCATCGAAAAAAGGCCCTGTTTGGATATAAGCTAGCCTAGGCTGGAATTTCGCCGGAAACTGTTTATCATTGGGTGGAGCATCAACGTTTCGCTGAGCCTCCTTTGCACATATAGACTGAACATTTGCGGAGCCTAGTAACCTCTTCTTAGATGGCTGAGCTTGGTCATCGAGCCTATTCCTCTTCCGATTTTCAGGTATGGCCGGCGGGGAAGAACTTGGCGGATACGACATAGGTGAGGAAATGAAGGGCATTTCGGGGCCAGTGGGTGGAGACGATGGGCAAGACCTTTTAGTTGTGGAATCTTGGGTTGGAGCACCGAAGCGTGAGGCCCTGCATTGCTTTAGACACGGGCTCTCTTAGCACAATCAGCTTGGACATATGACGAAGCAGGAAGAATTCGGCGATCCTGGGCTTCAATATGAGCACTGACCTAAATAATAATCATCATCACTTCGAAAGACATCCGGCAGCCTCCAAGCTCGGTGTTGTATCACAATCCGGTTCTTGGTCTTCTGTACGATGGCCTCTGCAGCTTGAATATTTAGAGCTTCTAAGTCGTCAGAATAATCGCAAGCCGAAATTTGGTTCTCGCATTCCACTCCTCCTTCTGAATGCAAGTGTAATGCTGGATCAAAGGGCGAGGACAACAATGGTGATGAGATTGACATTGGAGATGGCTCTCGTCAAGTGCAACATGTCAAGACGCGTTTTGGAGGGACGCGACCAAGCGAACTATCCGCGGATTTAAACTAGAATACTCGGTACCCCTGCATTCATGTCATACAGTACCGTGGGGACGCTTGGCTTAGACGGCTCACTTCGAAAGCCGGATATCTTTTGCTAGATGCCACAACGCCAACCCCTTACTTGCTTGCGCACTCCCCACTGTGAAATGCGTAAAGGCATGCGACCTAGCCACTTGAAGTCAATCTCTGATCACACGTCCTTTGATGGGTCATTATTCGTCTGAATCTTTGCGCATCCACTATTGCGACTTTGCCTACGAGAACAAGGGCCCGTTTCGCATGGCTACTGCGAACATTGGTGACGCTATAGCTAAGACGTTCGCAGAGTAAGAAAACCTCCATACCTTCCGGCCATGCCATCTGCTTGTTGACCCGCTAAAGCGTATGCGCCCCAGGCTCCTGTCTGGATCGCTCATGGACATCTATGTCGGCAAGTCCAAGCGTCACTGGTCTCTGCATTCCAATCTTTTGTGCCATCATTCGAGCTACTTCGAAGACCACCTCGCGGAAGAGAACAAGAAGGAAGGAGCTGGCAAGCTCGAGCTTCTAGACGACGATCCAAAAGCGTTCGAGTTACTCGTGAAATGGCTGTACCAGGGTAAGATAGATGATGTTAGTGACATGCCGATGGAGAAGAAGTGGGATTATGCGGATGCTTGCCAGAAGTTGTACATCTTGTGTGATAAGATCAAGCTGCCTCAGCTCAAGAATTCCGCGATGGATCAATTCAGGAAAGGCTGCTTCGAAGCTGGATTAGTTCCTGGCCCAGAGGAGATCCAGCCAGTCTACGCTAATACGCCACCTTCTTCGCCGTTTCGGAGACTTGTAAGTAAAATTGCGGCGCGACAGATCATGGACCCCGAGAGCGAGAGTGATGCAGAAATGTACAGATCATGCTTCGAAGCAAATTCAGATTTTGCTGTTGATGTCGTAAATGCCATCAGGGAAGGTGCAGGAACAAAGCTTTTCCAAGATCCTACCGAGGAAGGCGGATGTGCTTATCACGATCATGAAAATGGCCAGCTGTGCGATGCTCGGTGATCCCCGCTGGTATGGCATCTTTGGCTGGAATACTCTCTAATGGCTATTAAGACAACCAATTATATGGGAAGTCACACCCAAAGGATTCAACCTCCGAAGACCGTACCTCATCAAATTTCGCTTCAAGGACAGGCCAGCCACATAAGGCTTTTGAGTTGGGAGGGGCACTAGTGACCCCAGACACATTGGATCAAGGAAATCAGCCAATGTTCACGGGGTAGATTGAAGCACTATGCAGCGTAAGCACAGATACCGCAGGAGAATTCGTACATAGGTGCCAGTCGGGTTGGACGGACGGTTTTTCATATCACCTGTACAAAATCACAATGGGCCATCTCGTTCAAGTGCTGTGCCTTCCGAGGGTCTCCAAAGTTTTCGAGGCATGAATTGAAAAGCTGGATATGAGTGAAGAGGAACCCCGTCAGAGAGCTTTGAATCCAGATAGGAACCGACGTGTAATTATGGTGCGCCATGATCTTATCTGTTACAGCAAGCTTGGTTTCTTTGGCCGCAGCTCTCTTGGATATGGAAGGTCTGGAATGTTTTGGGAAAACAGTGAAGCAGGAACAAAAGCTTGAGACAACCCCAGTGATGATATTTTCTCACGACTACTTTAAGATCGACAAGTTGTCGCTTACCTCGGAGAGACGTTTGTTGTGGGTCTAGAGATGGTGAAGCCCTGGTCTGCGACTTTAGGGGTGTGGTTATATGGTGGAAACAATCTGATTGGTATGCCAAGCAAACGAAGGGAATGGTTGGGTCTTTGACATAGAAATTTAGCCTTTTAAGACACCAACTTTGTACTACAGACCTCAGGTTGCTTCAGAGCTTGGATCTTGCAGACCTCGATCTCTGTGATTGCATTGATAAGATAGAACAAACATTTCATCTGTGTCTTTGCGCAGAGCACTCCCTATTGGGTCGCCACTCGAAACTCCCGTCCCGCTAAAATCTCCGCTGCTAGGTTAGCCACCAAAAGCAATGATCGATAACGTCCCACTCCGACAGGCCGTACACGCGCCTATAGATCAAAGGTCCAAAGCGGACAGGATCCCCAGAGTCAAGCAGATATTCGGACAACTTACCAACTCCCGAGATCTCAGCATGAGCCTTCCGAAACCAATCGAATCCACCAGAGGCCCACCGTCCGGCGAGACACTCTTCATACGTTTCGTCTTGCTCCAGCATCCTGGGGTAAGGGAAGGAATGACATAGAACTGTACTATACGAACATGAGCATTAGCGATGGATGGCTTTGAATCACCACCCAGCAGTGCCGGCACTGCAAACGGCGCAACATTAGCAACGCCGCATTCCACGCTCGATAAGGTCGACAGTCCGGCCGAACTGGCATCTATACAGGTCAAACAGTTATGGAAATTCCGTATGAGGCCTGAGCTCGATGATCTTGGAAAGGATTGGTGGTTTGCCTCTACCGCAATACCACTCTTGGCTGCGACGTCGGGTCCTCTTGCCAATGTTATGTCCATTGCTGCCCTTATTACTTCGTGGAGAAATAACTACGATCCGGCCTATCCTGGGCAAGATTCACGTTCTGTTGGCTTTCCTGATCCTCATTGGTGCATCGCTCTCAACGCAGCTTCTCTGGTGTGCGGCTTTGTTGGCAATATATTTCTACTCTTCAATTTCACCAGACGAATACGCTATATCGTTGCTCTGCCTATGACAATTGTACTCTGGTATCTTGCTACGGGCATAGTAAGTGGCTTTCCGTGTCAAACTAGCCATCATTATCTTTATTCGATATCTCTTGCTAGTCCGTTAGTAGTGTTGCACATTTTCCTATTGTTCTTTGGTCGATCAGAAACGGCTCCTATTTCTTCAAGTTGTCGAATAAGTTAAAACACTCTTTCCTTCCCTATGGAATATCATTCAACTTCGCCCTACTTCGAAGGAAACCTGTGTTATCAGCTAGGTCGCAGGTCACAGTGTGAATACGGAGTCTCTCCGCCTACATCCAGTCAACCTATCTCTCAATAGCAATATAGATAACCTTGCGAGCATTGCTAACAATCTTCCTTCACATACCTTTACAAGAACATTCAACTGACAGAAACTCCCTGTCAGCTTATTGCTATCATAATATCGGTCAATGAATTCGTCCCTCCTGTCCGGCCCCAGCAGACGTACTCACAGGGCTTTTGGCATGCGATCATAGCTGCATCGCTCTACCTCGTGTCCTCTACGCTGCTTATGGTCAACATGCTCGGATACTTTCTTGGTCATTATCCTCAACATTTTGAGCTCTCAGAAGAGCAAAGAAACTTGATTCTGCAAACGATGATGTTCTTCATCTGGCTTGCAGGCGGAGGGGGGGTCTTTGCAAGGGTATCGGGTTGGACATTCGTTGATGCGTTATACTTCTGCGATGTTACAATACTCACTGTTGGTTTCGGTGATCTTCATCCCGTCAATGATCTTGGAAGAGGACTGGTGTTCCCATATTCGGTGGGTGGAATTGTAATTCTTGGTTTGATGGTCAGCAGCATCCGCCAATTCGCGAAGGAGTTGAGTAGGGATAATGTCGTAAGGTCGCATGTTGAACGGCGAAGGGTCCGGACAATGGAACGGTCCGTCACCAGTTCATTTGAACTTGCGGAACGCCAGAAATCCTTGAACAAGGCTATCATACGCGGGAGCCGACCGATTATATCAGAACCTTTTGGTCCAAAAGCTCGCTCCATTACCTTCGAGCCTAAGGAAGTGGAACGCTCTGGATCCCAACGTCGGCTTACTTCGGAATCCAGAAGCAACACCTTCTCGTCGAGGCTCCGGCGTGTTGGGTCCTCGAACCCAAAATTAGTTCTGATGAGAGAGGAAAAGGATCGCTTCGACGCCATGAGAGATATTCAACGAAGCACCATCAGTTTTAAGCGATACTATGCGCTGGCTATGTCTGTCATTGCTTTCGGCTTGCTCTGGTGTGCAGGAGCGGTCGGCTTTTGGCAAGCTGAACAGAAATCTCAAGGGCTGACCTACTTCGAGGCCCTTTATTTCTGCTACGTCTCCCTACTTACCATCGGCTATGGAGACCTGAGTCCAACCAGCAATGCCGGCAAACCCTTCTTCATCGTTTGGTCCCTCCTAGCCGTACCAACAATGACGATCTTGATCTCAGACATGGGCGACACCGTCATCGCCAGCTTCAAGCGCGGCACCTTCACTATAGCCGATTGGACCGTCCTGCCTAAAGCGGGCCTCCGGCGCGCCTTCCTTGAAAAACACCCATGGCTTTTGGAGTGGATCCAAAACAGAGCCACCAAAGCTGCCGCTACAAGACGAGTGGCCGAAGGCTTTCCCACCGGTCCCGTGGACGAAGGCGTAGCCAATTACACTCCCCCAACCCTGGAAGATGTCGCCGGACTTAACAAGCTCGACGAGCACGCCATCGCCCGCAAACTTGCTCTCGCTATTCGTGAAGTTGCCAATGATCTCCGCGCCTCTCCACCCCGCAAGTATACCTACGAGGAATGGGCGGAGTTCACACATCTGATACGATTTAGCCGCATGCAAAAGAGTGAGCTGGAAGAGGAGGAGGAGGAGCTGGGGCTGATAGAGTGGGATTGGATCGGGGAGAATAGTCCGATGTTGGCGCACGGGAGCGAGAGCGAATGGGTGCTTGATCGTCTTTGCGAGAGTCTAGATCGATATATGAAGAAGCAGATTCCACAGCATATGAAGAAGAGGAGAAAGAATTCGAGTATGTCGGAGGCGAAACCGAAATCGAATTAAACATAAGGAGCGGTGTTCCTGCTGCAAGAGTATGAGTATGAGCGTCTCATTGGATGCCATTGGGTTCTCAAAGTTGAGTTTATTCATTGTACTTATCAGTGTTGAATCTTCCAACATTTGGCTGAAATATATTCACAAGGCATATAGTAGTAGATATACCTCTCGGGTCTTGAATATGTGGTTTTAAGACAACCAAGTCCTGGCAGGCTGGACGTCATGACACTGCGGTGATGTGTCGAGTTGACTACTTCAGGACTTGGCTGATGGGGCGTCCCTGCCGTTCTCTTGACCAGTCTTACTCCCTCAAACATTGATCTGAGGGCTTCAAGCTTCAGAGACCACATCTCTACAGTCGTCGGATAGCTCCCTTCTTCTGCAGTCGGTGGTACGTTCTACAGCAAGCATCATACCCTTTGTCTTTATCTACCAGCGCAGGTATTAGCACTTTCGCGTCTTCTTGAACCTCGCTCTGTTTCTTCAACCTTGCCATTGTGTACGATCCTTCTATCAGCGCGATACAAATCCCTCTCATCCAGATAACTGGTCATTGCTTGGATTTAGCAGAAGTGCCTCCTTTGCCAATGTGTACCGGTCACACGAGGACTAGTGAGATACTAAGCTAGAGGATTGTAGGAATGATAACTGAATGAGACTCCCTCGTTTGAAATATGCGACAAGTAGTTTTCTAAAGTCGCTCTACTCAACGCAGCAGTTGTTTTGTTGGATGGGTCTACTGCGTATTATTCATCAGCATCGAGCATGTCATTTAGGCCGTAAACCTATCATCATCTATCCAAACATTAAAGCAAGAGCAAACAGATACAGAGTCAATGATCCCCACCCCATAACTCAGATATATTTGCTCAATTTTGCCACCCTCGTTACAGCAACGCCATCCAAATCGGTGCTCAACTGCAGAATCCCAATCATCTGAAGGACATCCGTCTTTGCTAGCACGTACATCGGATCCATTGATGAAGTTTTGGGTCTGGCTTTTATAACTTTGGCTACGATACGCTATATTGTAGAAGAGCATTAGCTTTGGAGGTCCGAAGGTGTGATGTTTGCCTTTCTCCGACGATTTGACGCCTGGTTCCAAGTATGGCCGCTCCTTTGCCGGCCCAGAGAAATGACTAGGCGAATGGGGGAGCGGGGAGCCTTACCGTTTCAATGAAAGCCCTATGCTGAGCGTGATACCATATCCTCGCCTCCTCCTCAAGCAGCTTACGCAGCAAGAAATAGGCATTAACGGCCGTATGCGCCGCTTCCAACATGCCCTTCACATCCACAGATACCTCCTCGTTTTGGTCCGCATAGATAAGCATCAAGCAAAGAAAGTAGTTGCTATTCAGGACAACGTTTGCCTTGTCAGTCTCCGGCTACGGCGCACGAGGTCACAGACCGGCTTCTGAAAGCTTTGGAATGGGAGGGGAAGAGAAGTGTAAAGACGATTAAACGACGAGACGAGTTCGCTGCGTTCGAACAACGAGGCGCATTTAAATAGGGCGCTAAGGGAGCGCGGCCTGGATATATTGCTTTGTACGGTGCTGGCAACGATCTACATGCTACAAATGTAAGAAATGTCCGTACCGCCCGAAAAGGCTATGGTGTCACCCTCCTCAGCCAAGTCTTCGATTCTCACACCGTACTGATAGGCGGTGGGAGGAAGCTCAAGAATGACTGTGAAGAACGTGTCTTGCATGAAGACTGCCTGCCAGGATTTTCTCCGCTGCTGCATCTCAAAGGCACCAGCGTCTGGGACAACTTTCGATGGGTCGCGGTTGAGGCCTAAAGCGTAGGTTTGGCGGACGATAATACCTGAGAATGCCCAGGCGTCGGAAGGGTGGTCGTCATTCATGAGGAAGCAATTTATGAGGAGCATGGTTTGAATGGCTCGTAGTGAAGGGGCGCTGACATAGCAGGTTATTTGGAGAGCTTGACGGGATGCTGACACCAAGTAATTTCAATAAGCCAGTACAATATGTACCGAAATTGAAAAGGCTTACCCCAAAATTCGGCCTGTTGCTCCTTCTCGTCAACGACGGTATTACCGCAGAAGTTGCGTACCCATAGCGAGGATCACGAACATTAGAGCGATGAGTGATCTATCTACGTTATTCCTTTCTTCAAGGCTCAAAGACCAAAACTCATCGTACTAACGATGAAACATTTCGTGGTGAATCATGGGATAGACAGGGTCGATAGCGTCGAAATTCTTGTCAATGAGACTGAGAAGGCTTTAGTACGTCTTCAATGTGACGATACGGTCCAATAGTCTTCCATCATTGGTGATTGCGGGAATGCTTGGGGATAGCATGGAAGGTATGATTGTTGTGGCACTATCCGAAATCCCAGAATGCCGTAACGAATAGCGGCTGAGATTAAGAGAGTCTTAAATGTCAGCCTGCTCCTTGTTCGGGAGAACTACAATAACTCCGGCAATTCCGCCTTTTTGAGTCCACCAATTCCTGACACATTCTTAGTAGAGAAAACGACCAAGTAAACTAAAGGGGAGATTCCCGAAAGGGTATTCCGCTTTGAATACGTTGGAAGCGCTGGGATGAGAGAATGGGATATTGGAGAGCAGTGTGTCGGTAGACGCATTTGATGCCAGGGACGAACTTCGTATAATTGGTCTACTGCTATCTTGCTTCTATTCATCGTCAGTAGTAACTCAGAGTGAGAGTAAGTACACGTCTATAAAAGACATGGTATGAGCCGGAGCTACTGCAGTGCTCGGTTTAGGTTTCGTCATGGAGCTTTCAATGCCGCGAGGTCGATGCCTCTCCCTGCTTTGGGTCAGCGATCATCCACGGGACGGATGCAAGGTCTGACTTTATCATGTAGCATGATCTGAGTAGCAACATCTTGATCTTCGTCTTCCACACGCTAGACAGCTAAGAGAAGCATAAGAAAAGGTAGCCACACAATGGCTGTAGGGCTCAGTTGACCTACGTTGGTCCTGCGCGGTCACACTGTGCTCTTGAGTCAGTACAACTGTCTAGCCTTGTACAACAGCCCTCACTTTGGTCTTCTTCTGGGTACACAGTAAGCAGCTCAAGCTGGGCTTGTTGCATCGTCTCGAACGTCTGGCCGAACATTCAGACGTGGCGCTATCTGCACGAGACGGAGCGGTCTCAACAGATAAGGGCTCACTAGTGCAGCGTGCTCCCAAACAAGTAATAGGAGGTTGACACGCTCTTGCTTTTGTGTTTATTTCGGGACATTGGTTCGGCTGTATCGTTTTCGCGTAGGGTAGTAGTGGCTTGCCAATTCCATTGTTGCGTCCTCTGGCCGTTAACGGTGGAAAAAAAGAATTAAAGCATAGAGTGTGGGGTAAGCTATCTCGAGCGTCGCCTCGGACACACATGGACGGGGGAGATAAGGTCGGGTGACGTGTCGAGAGAAACAGACACACGTCATTGCTAGTGTTGTACGATGTGAGATATCCGATTAAGGTATCAAGTGGTAATGGTTGAAAGGAAACATGAACGGAGGATTGAGATGAGCAGATCACCGACTGCATCATCCGGTAACAGCGCCAAAGGATTCGTCTCAAGTACGTCGCCGTTAATCAGGGCCAAGACAGACATAATTGAAGAAAGTGGAGAGAACTCACTGCGAAGGGGGTAGAAACACAAGAAACTGTTGGCTCCACCCTCGCACTGGGCCCGCCACCACTGCCCGGGCGGGTTGTGGTCTGTGGAAGAGCGATCAATAATTTTGAAACGTTGCAGGACGGGCTTGGATCGCTGATGCGCCCAACCTAGGTCATGAGAGGACAGGATCGTGTACGAGCCAATATGTAAATCTTCATCCTAACGTATATACATGAAAAGTCGAAAATTGCTCTACTATAATTTAAGCTTGGTTGTCATCTCTGGAACGATCTCAAATAGATCGCCCACAAGTCCAACATCAGCGACCTGGAAGATCGGAGCGTCGGCGTCTTTATTTATCGCAGCGATAACTTTGCTGTCTTTCATGCCCGCTAGATGCTGAATTGCCCCCGAGATACCGGCGCAAAGGTAAAGTTGGGGGGCCACGTTCTTGCCTGTCTGTCCGACTTGCAAGCTGTTGTCCGCAAAGCCGCTGTCAACGGCTGCTCTTGAGGCGCCGATTGCTGCCCCTAAAGCGTCCGCCAGGGGCGGTATGAGTTCTTCGAACTGTTCTTTCGATTTTAGACCACGACCGCCGGAGACTACTTTACTCGCGGTAGCAAGGTCAGGTCGATCTGACTTCGCAAGGTCCTCTGAGACCCATTCAGTAGGAGATTTGACCTTTGGGTCGACCCCTTCGGTGATCTCCGCAGAACCAACCCCGGCTTCTGCTGCAGCAAAAGCCGTGCCACGTATAGTCACGATCTTGATAGAATCCGTTGACTGTACCGTGAGAATTGCGTTGCCAGCATATATAGGGCGCACGAACGCTGAAAAGGTTAACGCAGGCTTCCAGTTCAAGAACAAGGGATTGAGAAGCATACTATCCTCGCTCTCAATAGCTATGATATCCGAAACCTGCTGTACGTCCAAAACGGCTGCTACTCGTGGCATCAAGTTCTTGCCAAAGGCCGAGTGCCCAGCCAGGACATGTGTAAATCCTCCTTTCTTAATGTTCTCAACAAGCAGAGGGGCATAATTTTCCGGAAGACCCTATGGCTGATTGTCAAATCGTGAGGAAACCTGATATGCCCAGCAGGAGATGGTCCTACTTTATCGTATGCACCATTCTCTATCATAATTATTTTATCCAACCCGTTGACCTTTGCCGCCTCCTCCGCCACAGACTTCACACCACTACCCGCGATGAAACCAGTAATGGAGCCCCCAAGCTTCTGGGCGGCGGTGACAGCACTGAGCGAGGCATTCTGTAACTTTCCATCTCTTTGTTCGAGGATTGCTAGAGAGCTAAGAAAACGGGAAAGTGTTGACTGAAAGGGCGAATGTGGAGATCGAAGGCAATTCTGTGCTTGCCGCAACAAAGTTCCTCGCGTGCCATGGAGTATCATGCTTGAAAATCGCGAAATTAATCAGTCACTATGAGTCTCAAGCGAAGAATATTTGAAGACGAATTGAGTTCAATTATAGTCCATGGATGGCGTGACAGACCACCTCCAAGTATGTTAGAAAGAGCTTAGTCGGGCAATTTGCCATCGTGAAAGTAAGGTGACACCCAACGTAGATGCGAGCCCGCGTGATGACTAAGTAAACATGTACCAATTTCGAAGTTTGCGGGTCTCCAAAAAGACATCAACTCCCTTACCTTAACAAAAGGTAAAGTCTACTTTCCCAGCTGAGGTCCCGCTAACACTCGGGTTACGCCGTGCCAGTCTTGGGTGGCTTCCTCGCGTCGATTATACTGATGCGCCTCTGCTAGGCGCAGCGCCATACGCATCTTCATCGGCAGGAACGAAAGATCGAAGAACGCTTTTCTCGACTTCTTACACTACCATTGGGTATAGCGATCTATTGAAGATGGAAGGTAGTTCTATCGACTTTGGCGACTCGCCTGCTCCAGTGGGTTCTACTGAACCCAGCCGTTTGCAACAGGCTCCACAATCACGAAGTGTTGAAGCTATCAGTGACCCCAACTTGGAAACAACTGGAAATAATACAGGTAAACCTCCTTCGTATGATGTGCTTACGCAATTCCTTCAATATCAATCGATTATATTACCGTGTACTGACTTTGAACACAGAAACGCCTCAGAACATGGACGCCGCTCTCGTGGGTGAACAAACAGAAAAAGCTTTAGATCTCATACCTGCAGCGATATCAGATAATCCTTTAGATGCTCCCAATGCGCCAAGACCAGTGGATGAAGATGATGATAGGGAAGACGAGGAGATGGCGGGGACAGGAGAAGAGATTCAGAAGGATGGTGGCAGCCCTGAAAAGGATGCTCTTGGCGAGCGAAACTCTCAACAGGCCGCAGATAGTACCGCCGATGGACAGCCCATTCCAACAAAAGGTGCACTTGAATCTTCAGCGCGTTCCCATCTTATGACACAAGCACATGCAATCATCCTCCCAAGCTATAGCACATGGTTCGATATGCACAAAATCGACGAAAAAGAGAAGAGAGCTCTTCCTGAGTTCTTCAATAATCGAAATCGAAGTAAAACATGGGCGGTATACAAGGACTATCGTGACTTCATGATCAATACCTATCGGCTCAACCCTCAGGAATATCTCACAGTCACCGCCTGCAGGCGAAACCTTGCCGGAGATGTATGTGCTATAATGAGAGTCCACGCATTCCTCGAGCAATGGGGCTTGATCAACTATCAGGTAAACGCTGCTCCTCGGTGGTTTCAAAAATGATTTCTAATACACACCCCCACAGATTGATCCAGACAGCCGACCCTCTGCAATCGGGCCCCCTTTTACAGGACATTTCCGGTTCTTTGCTGATACACCTCGGGGCCTCCAAGTATTTTCGCCCTCTCCCAAGTCCGAAATAATGCCGGGCAAAGAAAATAAGCAAACCCACAACTTGCTCGAGCACTACAAGAGTGCCCCAGAGGCGGAACAGCGCCGCCTCAACCTGGAAATACGGCGGAACTTTTATGACACCAAGGGCAAGGATTTAACAGCTGGAACAAATGAGAGGCAATCCAACGGCGAAGACGCTGGTTTGAATGGGACTGCATCTGCAGAATCCGCCACGAAGACGCTTGAGGACATCGCGAAGGAGCCAAAGAAGTCTATAAATTGTTCCTCTTGCGGTATTGACTGCACCCGACTTCGCTACCACTTTACAAGGTCCGCATCTGCTGCAGCAGCCAATACTGTTCCTGCAAAAGTCGATTACGATCTTTGCCCTCAATGCTACTTATCGGCTCGATATGGCGATCTCAGCTCTTTGGATTTCGTAAAGCTTGAAGACCCTAATTACACAGCCGTGCTAGACCGCGATGCACCTTGGACAGACGCTGAGCTTCTTCTACTCCTCGAAGCCTTAGAAGTCGAAGATGATGACTGGAACAAAGTTGCTGATCATGTCAAAACCCGAACGCGAGAAGAGTGCGTGGTTAAATTTCTACAGCTAGAAATCGAGGATAAGTACCTCGAAAGTGATCCGTATGGTAATGTCAGCTACGGAACTCTAGACCAGGGGCGAGTGCCTTTCACGCAAGCCGATAACCCAGTAATGTCAGTTGTAGGTTTTCTCGCCGGCATGAGCGAGCCCGGTATTGCCGCAGCAGCGGCGGGCCGCTCTGTCGACGAAATGCGCAGAAGCCTTCGCAACCGGCTTGAGAACGGCGTCGGTGGAGACCCGGGAAGTAAGAACAAAGATAAGGATGCGATGAAGACAGAAGACTCCATGGACATCGACACCGCTGGGAGCCCCCAACCTCACGACAACAATCAAGTCGCTATCCCAGATGACAAACGCGACGGCACTACCTCCCTTCCCGCCGTCGCCATGGCCGCCTCCGCCGCCCGCGCTGCTGCCCTTGCTTCAAACGAAGAACGTGAAATGACCCGCCTTGTCTCGAGCGCCGTAAACACCTCTCTCCAAAAACTGGAGCTCAAGCTCCAGCAGTTTTCGGAAATGGAAGCGGTGCTGCAAGCTGAGCGACGGGAGCTTGAGCGCGGGAGACAGCAGTTGTTTCTGAATCGTTTGGCGTTTAGGAAGAGGATGGGAGAAATGCAAGAGGCGTTCAAGGATGCAAGTCTGAGAGGTGGAGAAGAGGGGCAAAGGATGATGCAAGAGGTGGCAAGTGGGAGAGGAGAGAAGTTTGGATTCCAGGAGGTGCAGGAGACGGGGACGGATGGGGTGCAGCCGCTGAGTGTTGGGGTGGCTGGATACAGGAATTATGAGATGTGAGGTGTCAATGCTAAATGAGCGGCTGTATTATCTTTGAGGCGTTAGTAATTGCCTGTGCCCTGTGCGCAAGGTGTTGGGAAGATATACTGGGCATCAATCATCCAGTCTACTTAACAAGTCAATCGCTTGTTTTGATAGAACAGGGGTTCTATCGATTCTCTAGATAGAAGTATTCTACATTTAGTCAGTGTTTTTCGTTTGCTGTCTACAAGCCAAAAATGAAAGCTCAACTACGTACGCTCAAGATTTCACGAGCGAAGGGCTTCAATTCAACGGACCTCACCAGACAACGCCTATTCATCTGTGGAGCCATCTACATGGCTCTCAGCATAACTACCCACACCGCCATCGCTGGCATTGAGGTTCTCCTGCTCTCTGGTGCTGGAAGTTGCGCAATCCTCGTCTTCTGCCTCTGACACAGGTTCTGAGTTTCCAATCCAAGTCAAATTTGTCTTAGTTTTCGTCGGCTTCCTCATGCTCATGCTCATCCTTGCTATTAAAATCACCGCTCTCATCAGAGCCATCATTTTGATCCTTGAGCTCAGCCGCTAGTTCTCCATAATGGTCCTCAAGGTTGGTCGTCGGCAATATGTCGTGCGCATCGTCGGAAAAGTCGCTCCCATTCCCAACCTCCAGCATCGCCTTGTCGTCAGAACTGCCATCATCATCATTATCGCTCACACCCGCCAGTCTTGGTCTCCACACTTGCTCCACAGATGCAGAGAAAGGCTCCATACCCCCAGCTATCCTTCGATTTGCAGCGAAATCGCTTGCAGACACGGGCTTGTCATGAGCTTCCCACTGCCCAACGTAGTCTACCCAAGACCTCCAATCATCCAGATCTTCCTTGCTCCTGCGCTCAGCTCCCGGCTTCTTTGGCAGCTTTGTCTCTTCAAGCTTGTGATCTTCTGGAGGTTCCTGTCCTAGCAATTGCCATAGGCGTTTCTCTTCGTACTGACTGGCTTGAAGATCGAGAGCTTCGGAGTACGTAACTTGTGCTTTTTCTAAGCGCTTTTGTGTGGAAGTGTGATTTTTACGGCTTTCCAGGGAGAGGTCGGAATCGTAAGGTGAGGCTGTAATATTGGTATTACCTTCAGACGGGTAGTCCGACATTGATAGATCGTTTTCATGTAATGAAGCTGGAGAGGAAGGATCATTCTCTTGTGGAGTAGCGGTATCACTCCTATTTTTATACTTGCAAGCTTGACCCAGTCTCTTCTCAACCTCTGCATAGCTTAGTTTCTTGCCTTTAGCAGTCTTGGGCTTAAGATCCTCATAGACATCTAATTTACACCTTTTTGCAACTCCAACCCAATAACTTCCAGCATCGTGCTTCATGCCTAAAACATTGAGTGCGGTGGTGACATCTCGACGTCTGACGAGCTGCTGATGCATGTAATTTGACGACCCGGTAGCTCTCAACCTTGACATTGCAAAGAATAGCGACGACTGAATCAATCGTCTTGTGACGCTGATTGCTATATTCTGGATATCCGCAAAAGCTGTATGCAAAATAGACGGGCTTCCAGCTCTGTCTGAATAAGAACGCCAGTTATACTCTGGGTCAGTTGAATTCATGAAAAGCCGTGCTGATAGCGTGAGGTGGGATTTTAAATTCAAAATTTCAGCGGCAAATGAAACCTGTGGTTTCTCACTTTCATCATATTCACCGTCATATAAGTGGTCTTCTACCCACTGAGCATATCTTGCATTCAGCAATCCAAGCTCGCCGTACTTTTCCATCTCCAACTCTTGCTCTTTCTTCTCCTGTAGCACACCGAGAGCGTCTGCAGCCAGATCGAGAGCATCGCAGCAATCTTTACTTATTTCAAAAGCCCCAGGTATGTCAGATTGGCCTAACAACTGCTGGCGACGATCGTAGAGATGATGTTCCATTATAGCTTTTTGGAGCAGCTGAAGGTAGACATGCACTTCAAGCTCATTTTTAGAGCCAACTATCGCAGCAATGCCTGAAATATCACCTCTATTCTTTGTAGCGAGGGCGCTAAAGAATATCTCTTTCTCTTTTCGACTCCATACTGTGATACCAATCTGGCTTCCCCTCAAAGCCTTAAGCTTGCCCGAAGCGGCCTCCTTTCCGATCTCACCTAGTGTGTCGTTGAGTAAGCAGCGATAGTCGTCGTTGTAGAAACCTCTCAGACGCTTTAACCGAGATCTAGGTGTCCTTTCATCGTCAGTCTTGCGCTTCTTCTTGGATCCTTCAGAGCGTCCTTTCTTGTCAGGTTCAAACGAAGATGACTCCGAATCAGTTGACCTGGCATGAGAAGCGTCTTGACTTGATATGGAGTTTGCTCTGTGTGCGTCATTTACTCCCTTAACCTTAGGCACACCAATTTCTTCTGGTAACATCGATGCGACTGTGTTTCCATCCATAACAAAGTGTACTTGATCAGAATAATCATTGCATTTTCGATGCCATCTCTAAACGCTTAAGGGCCTCTCTTATGGTGCAACATCAACAGTATACCCTCGATCTGAAGTAAACTTCCATGACATATTTTTCAAAAAGAATTTTCGATGCTTCAGGAAGCAATGGTCCGAGGCAACAACTGCGTTACGCAGCATGACTCAAACGCTACTAATTGTTTGTACGGAAGAAGTGCGGTGTGTCAATGTTGAAGGTGTAGGTACGGAATACCTTTAGTGCGATTACGGTACTCTACTAGTCATTTAACGTGGACAACATATTGCTAGTGTCAAGCTAACGTTCAGGCGCGCATCATCGACGCAGCTCCTTTGCTTCAACCAACATGAAGTGAGGCATGCAACGAGCTTCTCGAAGCTTGTCTAGGTATTTCAGCTTTAACCGCTCCATACTACGTTCGAAATCTGTACGCTGGCTGGCCACCGAAGCTCCTCGTACTACTGCAAGTCAAGTTCCGGAGCCAGCCAATCGTACCGTAGTACGACTTCGAGAATACCAAGAGGAGTGCGTTCAATCTGTCCTTACGTATCTAAATAGAGGTTATAAAAGACTCGGGATATCATTGGCGACTGGTAGCGGCAAGACTGTAAGATGGCTGGTCGATTCTATAGGACTATGCTGAACTGATAGCAGGTCATTTTCACTCAGCTTATTGACCGTATCCAATCTCCTAAAAATGGAGCTAATCAAACCCTCATCCTTGTGCATCGACGCGAGCTTGTGGAGCAAGCAGCTCGACACTGCTCCAACGCCTACCCAACCAAGTCCATCGAGATCGAAATGGGCAACCTCCACGCTTCAGGCGCAGCAGACATTACCATCGCATCAGTTCGCAGCATCACTTCCCAGGGTCGGATATCGAAGTTTAATCCGGAGAGTTTCAAGCTCGTACTGGTGGACGAAGCACATCATATAGTCGCTCCAGGCTACATGGAGACGCTCCGACATTTTGGCTTGGTGGATAGTGCCACTTTCGAGAACAGCCCGGCACTAGTTGGCGTGTCAGCTACACTATCTCGGTTTGACGGGTTGAGGCTCAGTGATGCCATCGACCATATCGTTTATCACAAGTAAGTTCCCGTAGTAGAGTCGTTGTTACGGTGGCTATGCTAAACGGACGAAGGGACTATGTGGACATGATCGGCGAAAAATGGCTTTCAGATGTCATCTTCACTACTGTGCAATCGAAAGCAAATATTTCGGGGGTGAAAAAAGCAGCTAGCGGCGACTTCGCACTGGGGCATCTTTCTAGAGCAGTCAACACGAACGAAACAAATGATATCACAGTGCGTGCCTGGCTCTCTCGAGCTAGCAGTCGAAAGTCTACACTTGCCTTCTGTGTCGATCTTGCACATGTCTCGGATCTCACTGCTATGTTTCGGAAACACGGTATTCCAGCCCAATTTGTCACTGGCGACACTCTGAAACAGGTCCGTAGCGAAAGGCTTGACGCCTTCAAGAACCAAGAGTTTCCTGTGCTTGTCAATTGCGGTGTTTTTACCGAAGGTACTGACATCCCAAATATTGACTGCGTCTTACTTGCGAGACCCACGAGGTCACGCAATTTGCTGATCCAAATGATTGGTCGAGGCATGCGTCTGCATCCTGGAAAATCCAACTGCCATGTCATTGATATGGTAGCCTCACTCGAAGCGGGAATTGTCACCACGCCGACCCTTCTCGGCCTTGATCCTGCGGAACTAGTTAAAGAGGCCAATGTCGAAGAGCTCGATCTGCTCCGAGAACGTAAGGAGCTCGAGAAGTGTCGCGAGCAGCGTGCAGCAGATGGCTCTTCAACCCATTCGGAAGTTTCCACTGGACCAGGAAGTAAGATCACTTTCACCGATTATGACTCAGTATACGACCTTATTGACGATACATCGGGTGAACGACATATTAGAGGCATTAGCCCACTTGCTTGGGTTCTTGTAGGGCCAGACCGGTACATTCTATCCAGCCAGAATGGGAGTTTCCTGAGGATTGAGCCCGCTGCGGCTCCAGATTCTCTGTTTCGTGTTTGGTTCACCGATAAGATACCTGACAGCGAAGGAAGTGAGAAAAACACCTTGATGCGCCCTCGAATGCTTGCGGAAGCAGCAACGTTATCCGATGCTGTTCATGCTGCCGATACCTTTGCTACAAAGAGATTTCCTTGGATATTTGTGTCTCATAAACAGGATTGGAGAAAAAAACCAGCAACGTATGGACAGATTGCTTTTCTAAACAAATTGCGGGATATGGATAATCAACTGTCGGCCGAAGATATTACCAAGGGTAAGGCCACTGATCTGATCACGAAGATCAAGTTCGGAGCTAGAGGATGGTTTAAAAAGCTTGAGGCAACGAAGAAAGCGGAGGAACGGGCAAACAACAAGATCGACCAATTTACGAATATGAGGCAGCGAGAGCAGATCAGAGTTGGGCCCCTCGCAGCTTGATGGAAGGGAGTTTCGATGTTCAGGACGGCTTTCGTCGTTTTCAAACTGACACCAATTTTTAAGTCTTCACCCAGGGCAGGTCAGTATGTATACTATCATGATGTTGGCTCGTGAACGATCCCATGTGACATCTGTCTGATGCAGAGTTTCGAGCTCGGTTGGTTGGGTATGACAGTAGCTTCAGTAATCTAGCGGAGTAGCGATGTATGGCGAGCCTCGACCAGTCCTTATGCAGACATCTACCCCTAGCGACGAATACCTAAGTAAGGTGGCTTACGGAATACTGCTTGCCCTCTCAGTCGGGTTAGTAAGATCCCGCTACTGTCATGGGACAGCTATATAAGGTATGTGGAATTGGGAGCCGTTTGTCTAGCTAGCAAGCGGGTTCAGCCTTTTGGCCCAGTCGCAGCAAAGCTCCCCTAAAAATGGTAGCGTCAACCGGGTGATTTAGATGTCAAGTCTACATATTTGACCGCCAGCTGCTTGCAGCACCTAGCTCCACCGAGCACCCAGCCCTCCGCTACGCCAAAATCCTAGCCACCGTCGTCCTGACAGGCAGTCATACTGTTAGCGATGCAGCACCCATCCTTCCGTCATCGATCGACCTGTTCATTCAGCCAGTCGATTATCCTATTCCGGCTGTCAGCTAGGAACCTTTTGCTAGGAGCTCTTAGCCGGTCTACCCCTTCACCTGCTCAGCCATTTGCTCGATCTACTACTTACCTTACTTCATCGAAATGACCTCCTCAACCACCTACAAACTGACTCTATCCTTTACAGCTACTCTGCTCAGACGCTATTCACTCAGTACTTGGCACTTAAGTCATTCACTGCTCAGACTCTGCTCGTTCTGCTCAGTTGTTATTTGCTGTTACATGTTTATTTCAATGTTTATTACTCAATTAATTTTTACATATATTAAATTGAAACATTAAAGCATACTAACATTTAATCGCGTTCATGTTATAAAATCTCGTTATCGTCGTTAAAGAATATAACGAGATTTAATAATATAATATATTCATATTTTTCTTCGCAATCAGTGCTTCGTCGTCTTCTCACTCAATCTTCCTTACAACCTTACAGCAAGAATATAGCAACTTGATATGCAGCGAGCCTCTACCATCCTCCAATATCTTACCTTCCGATCTAGCGTCTCCTATAATGACCCTGTCACACCAGACGGTAAATTGTGGAATTCCGCCCTGAAATATGTCACCCAGACGCAAGGCTGGATCGAGCTGATTTGGGGCACGAGGGTCAACTCCGAGGAGGTCGTGGATTTACCGATAAGTAAGGCGCTCGCGATGTATCAGAAATATCAACAGTACTGATTTCACACGCACACGCAGCCTGGAGAAGTCATGCGGAACTGCAACACTTCATGGCGTACAACTACCGACCGTTTCTAAACGCCATCGAACCCTTACTTCTTGACAGCTCTTCAAACTCTATCATCACTCCCTACATCATCCAGTTACACCCCGGTATACCGAATTTGAGCTCGGCGCCATGAGCTCACTATACGAACTCTCTTTCAGTCCAGGGCTCGACCCAGATGTCAAGAAGGGACTCGGGATCCAGATGCAACAGTGTCGGTATTTCTTCAGGGACGCCGCACAGGGTATAGGCAATGGCGACCTCTTTCTGGGCATGGAAGCTGTCTGGGTAGAGCAATACTACCCGACTCCATCAACGTCTCCTCCATCAGCTGTATCAGAATCGGCTATCGAGATAAGGCGGGATGGGGAGAAACACCAGAAGACTCTCCTTGTGGTTACAGATTAGGCGAGCCAGGATGGAGAAAAGATGATCCTCGACAGTGACACAATAGAAGATCCGTCCAGTAGTGAAGATTTCACGACAGGAGAATATTTTGTGAGGAATATATTGCAGAAGGCTAACGGGTACATGAAGCATCACGTGGCTTTTGAAAATGTGTCAAAGGCTAATGTCGAGTGGCTGGACAAGGAGGAGAAATGGTCAACACATGCGGCGAGGCTCCTGGCGGAGGAAGACAAGACAAGGAGAAACATAATTAACGATATAGAATAAGAAAATTCAGAGCAAATGACAGAAATCAAGAGATTAATGGCCGCTGACGGCCGGAAGCACACACAACAGCAACAACATAGTGCTTCGTCATACTATCACACCGTATTGATGAAGGTGGAAAAAGTCGAGGAAGACATTCTCAGCTCTTATCCGAAATTGATCGGGGGGGCTTGAGTCTTCTTCAGAGCGGCCGCTGGGAAAAATAGGCACTCGATCATTCTCCAAAAGGGAATTGACCCATATAAATGTGTACTACGGTCTTTTAAGATAGTGCAAAATCGGTGCAATATTGCACCACGCAACGAGAATGGTATCACGCATACTGTGCTTGCTCAATAGGTGTAGAGAAAATGAGGACTTGTCCGCTGCGACTTCTTGAGTACCGTACAATTGAGTTGTGAGCTGTAAGATGAGTTTTTGAATCTGTCGCTGTGTCTTAGAGTCGATTACACAATCAACGTAGAGTGGTACATTGAGTAATATCAGTGTCACCGGATAGACGTACGAATACCCAGAAGTCGGAGTGTCAAGAGATTGTGCTTTTACCAGGTTGGTGTCAAGAAACGAGCTGGCGCACTTTGACCCCCCAACGCACCCACACCTCACCATAGCAATCCAGCTCTTTTTACCCAACTCACTTACCGCTCCTTCATGATCCTTGGTAACAGCGACCATGCTCCCTTTTCGAGAATGAAAATCGGCAGCTCTCAATTCGAGCTCTATATAAAAACATCCATCTACCTTGAAATTTCCCGAATGGGAGGCTTTTCATATGAACCGCTTGCGCCTTAGATCCTCTTTGGTCCACTGGGGCCCCCTATGCTCTTTCTTGCTCTCTAATTAGAAGGACCCGGCTATAGCTGGTAAGAAACACGGTACTGTCTGCAGAATGCGGGTTCGTTTCCGGTGCTTGGCAGGTTTCTTACATTCGATTCGAGTGAGATATTTCACGTTGTTCATTTTTCTATGATGTATATTGATTGTCATGTCGCGCTTACTCTACATTGCTCTTTGCAGTAAGATAAGGCATGTTGAACCGCTCTTTCTCTTCCCAAATCTCGCTTTATGATATTCATTCACCTATTTAGCTTCATGATATCCGCTCACGTGATCAGGTCTATAGTTCTCTCGTCTTCTCAGGTCTATTTAGCCTGTTCTCTCGCTCTATGCTTACGATGTCATGATATGCGTCTTATATGGCAGGTTCGTGCTCCTGATCTTGCAAGCCGTATAAAGGATTCAGCATCGATATCGCGGTTTTAAGACGCTGAAGGATTGCTGATCTCGTTGCGATCTTAGGGGCATGAGACGGGTCGATGGACTGGGATGTTGCCAGCATGATAGAGGGGTGAAGAGGCAATGGTAGAATTTGGACGTGAGTCGTACTGAGGATTACTGCCATGTGGACGGAGTTGATAATCATTGCCATGGGAGCATCAGGGGGGACAAAAATCATAGAACAGTAAGCGGCAAACTTCGACCCGCTAGTTTCAGCCTTACCTACCAAACCATCAATTTGATCAGAAAAGAATTAAACATGACTCCACGTCCACCACATACATACCTTACCGAAAGCACGTCATTGGCTGAACGCTGATACACCCCAAAGCGCGTTCTTTTTATCCTCTTGGCCAAGCACGCGTTTCGGGCAAATCAAATGATTTTCTTTCGCAGCTCGAGAAGGTGATTCTCGACTAACGAAATAAGATAGCCATGGATGATGGAGGAAATACGGGCTCGCACGGCTTTAAAGAGATGTCTTGATGTTTTGATGTTTTGACATATAGAATATATGATGTCTTTGAATTGGTGGGGAAGCCTCGGCCGGTTATGCTTGCCGCCTATTGTTCTATGTCGTCTGGGATGCGACCTAGAATACAGATGTTGTCTGACTGTCTCTGGCTTTACTGTAGCCTCGCATATTGTGTGTACCCTTTCCCGATGCGCAATCAATAGATGCAAGCACCCAGCAACACATCCCGCTAGGTGGAGCTTCATTGGTGGATTGGTCTGCGACGATCCAATCATTTCGTTGCCATGGTGGATGCGAGGGGGCTTGCAGTCTTGCAGATACATAGATTGCGTGCGCGTGCAGACCATAGATAGAATACGTATGATACCTTGCCGGGTAAAGCCAGTGCATAAGCATAAGACGAGCCAGCTTTGTCAAATATCAATAGGATCGCTTTTGGTAGTACTTACTCGTACTCGTACTGCATCATCTGAAGGCGGTCGCCGTTCAGTCAATCTTCACTCCATATTCGTTTGTAGGGTACTGTAGATAATTGGGAAGCTTGGACCACCTCCCTCTCCGGCTGGAAGCGGCGACTTCAATCGCTCAAGCATTTCTGCTAGCGCCTCCAATCACCCAATCCCTGACGTCGTTCGTTGCCCAGCCTCCTACCATATCTCCACCCCCCCATTCTTTCTCCCCTTCTCCCTCACGCAGGCCAACAGCCGACGACAAACGTATCATCAGGCTGTTGGTATGCAGACTTCTGCTTAATTCAATGCGAAGAAGGTCCTCGGGCTCGGCCGAAGAGGACGATGATACCGACGAGGCAATTGCAACCGAGTCTCCGTATGTGGAAAACAATGGCCTCAGGAGAAGCTTCACTTCCGCCAAATACGACGTGACCAGGCATTCAGATACTCTGGACAGAAGGAAAGTGGAGAAAACAATCGCAGCGGCGCAAGTTCTGCCAGATAGCTGGAAACTTCCCCCTGGCACACAAGGGACTCAGAAAAAGCAACCGCCCTTGGCCCCCGAGCAAAGCGTGAACAAGATGGTAGAACTACGGGCACGGCGGTCTCGGACGCGTAGCCCTTGGTCAAGCTCCTTGCTGACGCTGTCTGCAACCGCACTGTCTATGGTCCTACTTCTCTGCATCATCCATGCCTTCGCTACTCGGCAGCTGGACTTCAAAGGTTGCGACATGTACTACACACGATCTATATTTTTCAAGTTCGCGGACTTTGATACCGAACATACGCGTTTTGCTAGCAAATATTCGTTGCACCTGTATCGAGAGGGAGGCTTCGATGAAGATTCAAAGGCAAAAAGATCCCCGCTTCCTTGCCGCTGCTATCAGCTTACAATAAATAGGTCAAGGGTGTTCCTGTACTATTCATACCTGGCAATGCTGGAAGCTACAAGCAAGCAAGATCCCTTGCTTCCGAGTCTGCTCAATACTTCTACAACAGCATTCAGCATGATCCAAAGGCTTTGAAGGAAGGAGCGACAAGCATAGATTTCTTTTCCGTTGACTTCAACGAGGATTTCACCGCTTTGCACGGACAAACTTTACTAGATCAAGCCGAGTATTTGAACGACGCCGTGGCGTATATTCTCTCCCTTTACCACGATCCTCGACGGTCCCAACGAGACCCAGGATTGCCTGATCCTAGCTCGGTCATCTTAGTCGGTCATTCCATGGGCGGAATTGCTGCCCGAACAATGCTTACTATGTCCAACTACCAATCCAACTCGGTAAATACGATTATCACGATATCTGCACCGCATGCTCGACCACCAGTTTCAGTCGATGCGGAGATTGTTCGCACGTACAAACAGATAAACGACTATTGGCGACAAGCATATTCGCAGAAATGGGCAAACGATAACCCTCTATGGCATGTTACGCTCATTTCAATTGCCGGGGGAAGTTTGGACACTGTTGTGCCTTCGGATTACTCGAGTCTGTCGTCGCTTGTACCAAGCACGCATGGATTTACGGTCTTTACTTCATCTATACCGAACATGTGGACAGGCGCGGATCATATTCAGACGACCTGGTGTGTACAGCTAGTGAGGCCTATTATCAGGTCTTTACTCGAGACGATCGATGTACACCGTCTTGGACAGACAAAACCAAGAGCGGAACGTATGCGCATTTTCAAAAAGTGGTATTTGACTGGTATGGAAGATACTGCGGAGAAGATGTTACCGTTGAAGGCACCAACGACTTTATTAACGCTAGAAGACAATTCAAATTCTATTATCTCGAAGGGCGAGAGGCTTGTTCTCAAAGACTTCGGTCGAACAGGAAAGCCAAAAGCACACCTTATTCCAATACCCGTACAAGACATACCCGGGTCGAAGAGATTCACTCTTTTGTCAGACCTGCCTATCGAGGATCATGGGAGCAACGGCCATTTAGAAGTTTTGTTTTGCAGCGTCTTCCCATTGCAAGCTGGTCAAGCGGCAACATTGTTCTCTATGAACATAGACTTGTCCGATGACACGTCTGGCTCTACCCGCCTCGCCTGTAAAAATGCCGCTCCGGATGTCATAAAATTGCCGGCCTCAACACGTTTGTCGAAGCATGCCTATGATCGAACTCCTCCTTTCTCCTACCTCCAGTACCAACTGGAGGATCTTGCAGAACACCAGTTTGTCGCTGTGGTAGACAAAGCATCAGGTTTGACCTCTGGTTGGGTCATTGCTGAATTCATTGATATGACCAACAGTGTCATCCGCCCTAATCTAGGTCTTCGACATTTATTGTTACAAGGGATGCATATGAAATTACCAGCGAACCGGCCAATGGTGACGGAAGTTCAGATTCCCGCTTTTCATTCGAGCCTACTTGCTTTTCACTTAACCTTAGGAAGGCAAGCCTGCGGTGATGATGCAGAGCTTTTCACTCCTTTAATGCGCCAGTATCTTGTTGAGCCTCATGAGTCAAGGTATTTTGTCAATCTCAAGAAGGCCAACATCAGCTTGCATGGTATTGCTCCATTTATGCCGCCACCTTTGCGAGAACACGCTACCACCAATGGGGTTTCACTACAGTTCTGGTCAGATCCAACATGTAACTCGTCGATCAACGTCTCCTTACAAGTGGACATCCCGGGAAGTATGGGTAAGCTCGTGATGCGATACAGGATGGTTTTCGCTGCATTTCCATTGCTCGTTATAGCTTTGGTTCTTCGTAAGCAATTCAATATTTACGATCAGAGTGGTAAGATAAGACCGATTGCTACCTCGACTTGTAGCTAAAGGATATTAGGCATCTTCATTACCTTTGCAGAATCCATGGATCTTTGTCTTCGGTCCTCGTTACCCATACTTCTGTTGGCCCTGTCATGTCTAGCCATGTCATTAGCAATCTCAAGCTCTGCAACGCCCAGATCTGCCTCGCCTGGTTTCTTCAGTTGGAGAAGGAACGCTACCGAATCTGCAATCGACTACACCAAGAACGATCTCTTGCTGGGTTCCCAGGACCCTATATTCTGGTTTCTTGTGCCACTCTTGGGCTTAATCAGCGCAGGCCTTTGCGTTCTGATCAATTGGGCGGCACTTGGACTGACCTTTTTGCTCTACATACCCTACAGTCTGCTAACAGCAAGACCGGCTTGGGCTAGACCTGACGACGAAAGGAAAACTACTGTGCCTGCCTTTGCCACCAGCTCACCTCGAAGACGTTTTGTTACTACCCTAGTACTATTCCTCCTAGTATCTACAGTCGTTCCCCATCAATTTGCCTATCTGGTGGCCTGTATAGTACAATTAGCAACCTGCACGCGGGCGTTGAGGTTGGTCAGGGAGACTGTAAACATCCCATCTCTGGTAATTTGAACGTTATCATCCAGGGGCTAACCTCCGCAGCGATCGGGTGCTAATTACAACTTCTACAACTATGCTCACTCAATTTTGATCCTAATGCTCTGGGTCCTACCAATCAATATACCTGTCCTGCTGGTCTGGGTACACAACCTCGCGGTACATTGGCTTACACCATTTTCATCACATCATAATGTCTTATCGATAATGCCGTTTATAATGCTGGTTGAGACGTTGACGTGTGGGAAGATGGTTCCGAGACTCACTTCGAAGTAAGTTCTCCCCCACTGTTCAGAAGTTGGCAAAGGTCATTAGCTCTCCGTCACCGGAGAAATTTCCAGGGACAGCTGATGACTTTTGTCACCCGCTTGTGACCCCTGCTCCTCCCTACAGCATGCGTTACTAACCCCACCCTAAATAGCTTCCGCTACATAACCAACATCCTCTTCTTCTTCCTCGCCGTCTATGCCGCAGTCTATGGCGTCACGTACGCTTATCTGCTCCATCAACTCGTCAACTTCGTCTCTGCGTGGCTCGTTGCTATCCATGTCTCTGGTAGCAATTTCTCGCTATCGGGTCTTAGTCAGATACTCGAAGGTGAGGAGAGCGATGGCGATGTCAAGAAACGGCCATAGCCCTACCATTGACTTTCTCTGACCTTCTTCCTAGCTGCCCCCTTGCTCTCCGCTGCCTGGGACTTATCATAGATGATTCATTTCCTGTTACGTGCTTTGAGCGGATTGTTCATAGCATGCGTGAGCTCGTTTTCTGGCTTTGTATAGATTTAGGCCGGTAATGTTGATAATGTGTACATAGATTAGACGCGTTTTGTGCGGACGTGGGGTAGATGCTGTGCATAGTAGTAATAATGAGGGTTCGAAGTACGAGTTGTCTCTGTCAAGGCTCTGTTGAGGCGTGCTTGTGCGCCGGGCTGGGAGAGCAATTGGCCGTTTTCAGTCCAGGAACGAACTCTTTGGTTGGAGTTCCCTTGGAGATGAAATATATCAGGTGTCCGGCAAAGCCTAGCTCACCAAACGCATCCACACCTCTATAAAAATCTCGAGAACCAGGGATTCACCATCAGCTCTCGGATGGAATATAAATCCCATGTGCTAAGTAACAGTCCATGAAAGTATCCCCCTGCCGCTCCCCAGGCGTCCTTCAGACTGTGCCTCCTAAATTATAATGCCCCATTCTAGCCCAAGCGCCTGCAATGCAGCTAGCAGCTTCATACGTAGAGAAATAATACGCCTCGTAGGGGTGGTAACAGAAGATGGCGGTTTGAACCACAAAAGACGTGGGGCACGTAATGTCACACGAAACGGAGAGAGTGCCGCAGAAGGGAAATCTGTACTTCAAGGGTCTCGCTTCGTAAAGTATCTCGAAGGCCCGCTTCTTCCCTTTAGCAGCGTAGCTCTTCTTGGCTCGAATTCTCACTCGCTCATCTCAGCTCCCCCGCTCACTCCCAAAATGGTTCCTCACCCATCCGCTGATTCCGCCCCCGCTACTCCCACTGCTCCCACTCGCGCCCTCTCCGTTCCTCGCACTAGACCTCCGTCTCCCCGTCTCCGGGCCCCTATTAGAGTGCGACGGACCCGACCTCGTCGCCGAATGGAAATGATATCTCGGGTTCTCCGTCCCCGGGCTCAACGGCACCTGACTGTTTCTCGGAGCCTGGCCTTGCGATCGCGGTTGGTCTGGTGAGTCCGGTTCTTTGGGCATGATGCCTTGGCGGCAGTGCGGGCAGGTGTCGTGCTCTTTCAGCCAGGCGCCAACACATTCGCCGTGGAACCAGTGGGTGCAGGGTAAGACGGTGACTTCGTCGCCAATCTCAACGTTGTCCATGCAGACGGAGCATTCGGCTTTACCGTCGGAGCCCATCATGCTTTTGTCTGCTTCTGTTTTCGGTAGAGCCGCAATCGCGGCTGCGGAAGCGGGGCCAGGGGCCGCGGAGCCATTCTGCGCTTCCATGAATTGAGAGATTACGCGATCAAGGGCTTCTTCTGTATACACCGCGTCGCCGTGGGCAGCATTCGCTGGATTGAAGAGTTGAGCGAAGAGGTGGAACGGTGGTCCGAGAGTGGGGTTTCCGGCGCCGGGGCGACCATCTTGCTGCATGCCGTGCATGTTCTGCAGCAAAGAGCCGAGGAGCCTATCGGTTCGTAAGTGAATCTGGTCATTGAGTTCCTGGAGCTCATGGAGGGAATTCGGTACTGACCCGTGTAGCTGGTCGACAGGGATAGCTTGGGGTTGGGGATTATTTGCGTCTCGTGGTAAAAGGCGGGCCGTGCCTGTTATTGTTGCCCTGCTGCCAAATGCTTGGCGGGCGGTCCCTTCTTGAAGACGGGAGGTGTTAGCATGCGTATGTGGGTAGTAGCGGTCGTGACTGCGATCAACGAAGTCCATGAAGGGGTCTCTGCGAGCATATGTGGGACCCGGGAAGTGGGGGGTGTTGCGGGAGTGTGGGGGCCCACCTGGTGCTTGTTGGTGACGTTGTGTCCCTCCTTCGAGCATTGTTGCAAATGTTTGGAATATGGGGGTGAAGGGGTCGTTCATATCGGGTCCACCAGGCCTCATACGTGGTGACGATGATCGGAAAGAGGTGCGCATGAAGTGGACCCCTGGGCCTGCGTTCCATTCTACGTGCTCGATATCATCTTCATCCGGATCTGGCGCTTCCCGCTCCCACGGATTATGGTGATGCGGCGGATGGTGAGGGAGGTTGTCTGGGCTCTCTTCTTCGGGGTCTTCGACATGGGTATCTCGCGGATCGTGGTCCTCTTCAATCTGTGATACGTGATTAGCAACTCTATATATCCAACGCTCGTGACGGTCGTCCCACGGTGCGGACGAAATCAGTCCGATAGGTGTGGACAGATCCACAACTTACCACCTCAATAAAATCAGATTGACACCGAGGGCAATGTAGGCCATGCTCATCCCGATGCCATTTGTTCTCACATTGATGGCAATACACCAGCTCCCGGGTTTGCCCATTGTCGGCCATGGTGGATGACTATTGATGGTGTCAAAGTAGATGCAGAAGAGTAATCCTGGCCTTCGATGCAGTCGCCAAAGCTAAGTGACAGATCTCGATAAGGCTGATACAGCTATGTGGCTGACTTGATGGTGCGGTCTTACGGTGGAGGCGCAGCGAGGTTATCGTGATTTGATAACCTTGTCGTGCGCCTTGTTATGCGGGCAGCGGAGGTGTCCGCTTTCAGTACTTAAGATATCTGAAGTAGGGTAGTGACTGCAGTAATTTGGAGGAAATGATGGAAAGTTCGATAACCAGACGAAGGTGATTGATAGATGTTTGAGAGGCGGTAGAGTAAGTAGAGTAAGGTAGGTAGTGCGTTTGTTTATGAACAGGACGCTGTATTTGATGGAGAGGGTAAATCGCGAACCCTACCTAGTAGAATACCTACTCTAGAAGCGCGGAGTATGACGCATGGGGCGACAATGATCGGTGTCAACGGCTGCTATGAGGTGCAGCAACGGTTCTTAGATACCATGAACTGTTATACTCCGTAAGTAGGGGGATAAAGACGAAGCATTCTTCACAAATGGGAATTTCCTTGTTTGGACTGATGCTCTGGATGACAGATCAAATGAGCAAACGAGGTCTCGTGTGTACCGGTATATCATGCTGACGATTCTCTGTCAGCCCTAAACATATGTCCTACCAATAATATCATATTAACCAAACGGCTTCATCCAACGTGTGATATTCATCCAATAGTAATAGATGCATATTATTGGTACTTCTGCCGATTGATATATGATGTTCCCAACCACCTCCTTGCGCCAAGACCCAATCATCAAAGATAGTCGTACCTCAACCAAATCTTCACCTTCTCTTCGCACCTCTGAACAGCATACCTCCAACAACCCCGGCGGCTATTGCAACACCGCTCAAAATTGCAACGCCCATCAACCCTTCCTTGGCCACTTTATCATCAATCAAACTCCTCAGGCTACCAGCTTGCAAATTGGCCGGCTCATGATCTAGGAGGAGGTCGTTGTATCGTCTTGCTTCCGCGTAGTTGCCTAATTTGTAGTTTCCAAGAGCCAAGTAGTATAGACACTCGCGCCTTCGCTCTGGGGCATTCCGGAATATCTCGGACAATAGACGGACCCCCTCTTGCTGCTCATGCCGTGCAGACGACTTGATCAGACCCTGAAGACAAGTTTCAGCTGAGAGCATCGCGGTTGTATAAACGAAGCTTTACCCATGCGTAGTTAAACTTTGTCTGGACGCCGACGTATTCTCCTTCTTTCTCATACTGGGCTCGTAGGACTTGAATCTCGTCGGGCTTCAACGGGCTATTTGTATGGTAGATCAGCACGTCTTCTTGTCTCTAATCTCGAGAGCTCGAAAATCACCTGTCGGCATCTGCAGCGTCTGGCAAGAAAAATGACATGTTAGCGGTGTGATAGGTGAACCTTTAGCTCAGATCCTTGGGGAACAGCCAAGGTAGAAACGTACAGGGTAGATTTGAGCCCATTTCTTGGGGTGTTCGAGTCAGAGCGCAGCTTCCCAAGGTGATGAATGTCAAATGGTTTAATGGTTCAGGCGTCACAAGCTTGGTTTGAGCCACTTCGACCGTGGCGGTGCGTTTTGCGCTAACTTACTTTAGTCATCATGCGGGTAAGCCACGCGTAACTGTCGATCACTTCAATGTTTACATCAACAACAGTATGAACTATCGCATGCTCCTCATCGTTCATACCTAAGTCAATCCAGCTTCAATTTAAAGCGCATTGCGTTGCAAGCAAATCTGAATTGATACTTTTCTCTCTAAAGCGCTGAATTCCCACCCCAACCATTTCTGGAATATGCTACTTGATGAGGATCCAGCGACGGTAAGTGTACGGGAACCGTTGAATCTCACAGAGCTGTTTCTAACTACTCGGGAAAGCTCATTCATCACACAATTGGAAATTTCAACATACACCCTGACAAGATAGCTATTGGCCGCATAAATGAGTCACTATCCACACTTCAGCAAGCCCGAGACCTGCGTTTTCGAGAAGCCGAAAGTGCTTTAAAGAGTAATGAGAAAACGAATACTCCGTTGATGGTTCTATAGGCTTATTTGGTTGTCAGAGCTTTCGCGGAATCTTGCAACTTTGGGGCAGCAGCACGGCGAAACAGTCTCCTCCCACAATAGTGTCGACCACGCCTCGCAAATCGTTGAACTTGACACACAAAAGTTCCGTATTGCTAAGGCAGCTTCAGAGCTTGAAATCGAGGGCGAAAGATTAGAGCAGGAGCTAGAAGTTCTGAAAGGCCGGCTGCAGGAACTCGACATTCAGGGTGTTGAAGGGAATGAGGCAACGAAGTTAAGGCGGGAGATTGATGACCCAACGATGTAAGTATCCAAGAAATTGGCCGGCAAGCCAATGAAGGTCTGATGGCTAACGGCAAGGCTGTCAGACTCAAGCTCAAAGTCTACCGCTCACTCGGAATCGATGTGGAGACAGACAATGCCGGGAACTACAGCAGAGCTGTGATACGGAATAACCAAAAGGGTGACGTCCATGTGGTCAACATCGACCCAAAGTTCTCGCGATTTTTCTATGCCAACTACTTCTGGCAGACAATGTAGTTTGTACTGAATAGGGTTTCTGGATACGTTTGGTTTTGCTAGGTTATCCATGAACGAAGTTTGAACAGGCGCGGAATGGCAGGAGCATCTTCGTTCGGGCATATAGAATCTAATGGAGTCTAGTTGAGGATTACTAGTGCACATTTGAGGGGCGTTTCCAAGAGACGGGCTCGACAATGTGGCCAAATCCGCACCTGCTAGTTAATTGGCCTAATTGAAACATTTGAGACTCAGCCTTGTTCCCTGGTATTGATTCATAGCGTCTGTATCGGGTCGCTAGAAGCTATAGTAAGAATCAGGATATGCTTGTGCATTTTATAGGAAAAGGTGGGCCGACGAAAGTTGTACTACTAAAAGCCTGTTTCGCAAGTCTCTTTTCAAATAAAATCAGCTTATCCTATTCTCTGCCAGGAGTTCTCTGAAAACTTTGAGTAATATGAAGGGTGCCTGGGCTTCTTTAACCTAAAGAACGAAACAGAAGGATTGACAGAATGTGAGGGTAACACTGAGCCTCTAGTTGCAAGAGAAAGTTCACAGACATATATATTTTAACAATACTTGCATCATACTCCGTATGTATATCGACTACGCCCGGTTGATCACCAATAGTATGCTTTATGATACAAAAGACAAAATTGAAGGAGTTCCTCAAAAGATGGCCTCTAGTTTTCAGAAATACTGCGAGGATTGATACCGGAGATCTTGATAAGATAAGGTACTACCGCTAAACAAGCGTTTATAGCGCGATACCGGTAGAGCATAATTCCGATGCAATGCGGCAAGATTGAAACAACGTTCTGCCATCCCATTTGTTTTGCCTATGCCATTTTTGAAAACAATGACAGTATGCCTCGACATAGGCCCGCATCTTCTGGCTACGCCCGTATAGCTCAAGCAGATGAAGAGAATGGTTACATTGATGACTCGGACGAAGAAGATGCTCTCCGCGCCCCTCGTACCATTTCCGCTTCAGCTCTGCGATATGCCCCAATCCAGCCCCAGTCCCATGAGCAAATGTTCGCGGCCCCCAGCGATAGTTCGTTGGGACACCAACGTCGGCCAAGCTCCGGAAAACGGCGTATGCGAAGGAACTCGTCTGGTGTGGACATCAAAGCAATTAATGCTCGGCTGGAGCGGTGGGCGGAAGAAATTGCTTCGAAATTCAAAATTAATAGAGTCAAGGGCAAGACAGATGAAGAGGAGCAATTAGAGATCCAGCACTCGGTTTTTCAGCCTCCGGAGGGCATGAGACCAGCCAGTGCGGAAACGCTTGCTTCAGACGGCGAAGATTTTCATGGAGACCGTATAACGAAGATGGAGTTCGATGATATAGTTGAGAGTGTGAAGGTCGCCATAGAGCTTGGTGTTCATCCAAAGATGATATCCCAAGGAAGTTCAGGGAGCTACTTCGCCCGGAATAGTGAGGGCAAGGTCGTTGGTGTTTTCAAACCTAAGGACGAGGAACCATACGCATCAAGGAATCCCAAATGGACCAAATGGATACACAGAAATCTATTTCCCTGTTTTTTTGGCAGAGCTTGTCTTATACCGAATCTTTCATACGTTTCTGAAGCAGCTGCCTACGTACTGGATGTGAGACTGCAAACGCATCTGGTTCCATACACCGATATCGTATACCTGTCTTCAAAGTCATTCTTCTATGATTTCTGGGATAGGTCCAACTATTACCGAAAGAGAAAGTCTCTCCCAGCGAAAGTGGGAAGTTTTCAAGCTTTCTTGAAGGGTTTCACGGATGCGAACATATTCTTACGAGACCACCCTTGGCCGGATCAGGTTAATTCGGGGTTTCGACATCAGGACGCACAAAGGAGGAAGCGGAGAAATTGGGCCGACACCTGCCGGCCGAGTTCGGCTGCATCAGACGACGAAGAAGAGGCAACGAGTGATTTACGGTCAGCAACTACCGAGGATGAGACACCTGGAAGTAGGTTTGTCTGGACAGATACATTGCAGCAGTCTTTTCGCGAAGAGCTAGAGAAGCTAGTCATTCTGGACTATATCATGAGGAATACAGACCGAGGATTGGATAATTGGATGATCAAAGTCGACTCGCAGAGCCAAGAGGTCTCTATCGTTTCCGAACCTCCCAAAATGAACGGTAGTCAGAGCAAAATTACAACGGTCCCAGTACCGAAAAACAAAGAAGGTCTTTCTGTGTCAGATCCTTCACCCTACAAGCGCCAAGAGTCCATGGTGGCCGCGAATGGTTCATCAACTCTCTCAAACGTTTCGGACCCCGGTAGAGGTCCAATAATCTCCATTGGGGCCATTGACAATAGTTTGTCGTGGCCTTGGAAGCATCCTGATGCTGTAAGTGGTTTTCGAATCCACTCGTCAGATTCTTATATTAATTGTTCACAGTGGCGTAGTTTCCCATTCGGATGGCTGTTCCTTCCTGTGTCCCTTATTGGAAGACCCTTTTCCTCGAAGACTCGGGATCATTTCCTTCCGTTGCTGACTTCCAAACAATGGTGGAGCGAAACTCAAATGGCTCTGCGCCGAGTATTTAGTCAAGACTCGGACTTTCAGGAGAAGATGTTCGCCAAGCAGATAGCTGTTATGAAAGGACAGGCTTGGAATGTCGTAGAAACTCTGAAGACGCCCGATCATGGTCCTTTGGAGTTGACGCGAAGGACTCGTGTGTGCGTTTGGGATGATCTCGTAGACATCCCCGTTGCTATACCCATGCGAGTTCCATCGGCGGAGATGCGCCGACAAAGAAACTCGGACTTACGAAAAAGTATTGAAGAGGAAGAAATGGATATCAGTGCCGCAAATACGTCAGCAACGGCACCACAGCATGATCTTCTCGGGTTATCCACCCCTCCTGCTGAGTTACCGAATCCGAATCGCTTCGATTTATCTCGCCAGGGCAACTCTTCTGATTCCATGCATGCGGTTGATGGACAGCAAACACCGGCGACTGTCGATGGCGCGACACTCGATCTCAACAGCGAAGCGCGTGCACCCAAGAACAAACCTCTCAAAACCCTCGCCAGGCCGGGAACAGTAAGATCTAAGACAAGGCTAAGCTTTGAAGAGCCCAGAAAATCGCCGGGATTAGACAGTCATCGCAGGCGGTATTCTTATTCTACAAGGAATGGGAGCACGTCGTTCTTGTACGATGGGGATGATTTAGAGGGGGATTTGGGATATGCGGCCGCAGAAGGTATGGAAGGGAGCCAGCGAAAAGTCATTGTGGAGAGATTGGAAACGGTCAAGAGCAAGAATCCGGTATTTTCTTGGTGTTAAAAGAAGCAATAGCAGTACGATTGTACACATGGGGTATCTATGCATAGCGTCGGCGTCTCGGAACTGGGCGGTCATTGTTCTAGGGGAATGCTTGTGGGGGGCTTGGAACCACGAGCTTGTGAGGGCTTTAGTTGCTGCATTAGGATCTTGTTTCCGTCACGATGCGGTAGTTAAGATGCCAGTCCCTTTGTGGAGTATCAATGTATGGACCTTTAAGTACCTCAGAAAGCTGGGGGCGCGTTATCAGGCAGTAGTTATCCGATTAATCTAGCTGCGTCTTGTCAGACCTGTCTTGGACAATGTACGAACCAATATCTTGTATATAGCTGAGTGGACGAGAAACATATTCCACAGCTATCGACTACTTTTTGGTTTCCAGAGTTCTGGGTAGTGGGCATTATCGACAACTCGTAACATTATCGACAACTAGTACCTAGACGGCTGTCGATACTTGTAAGGTTGCAGCCGCAGGTCAACGAGGCTGAAAAATCTTAATTATTAGCGCGGCTCGCGTGGATGCATGACATTTTTGCCCTATGGTAAGGCATCCCTTGATTAATGATCTCGACCGCATCGAGCATCTATTTCAGCCGCCTTAAACATCCTTCACGCTGATACCCAACCTTACTTTTATTCATTCACTTATGATGATCCTCGGGCTCGGCCCTACTTTTTTTTCCATCTCACTTTCCGTCTTTCCTTTTCTTCACATTCTTTCACCCTCATCCACCCTCATCTTCCTCCCACCATGGATGGCTACACCAACGGCTATGCAATGCCTAGACAGGATGCACGCAACATGCCTTTGTCTACAGCTGCCAACGGCATGCCGATATCAGCGGCAATGCTTACAGACCCAAAGGAGCTGAAGAAATGGGCGAACGGTACTACGAACTCTCACTTTGCCGCTCCATCTTCCTCAGCTCGGCACAACAGCGAGCCGCCATCTTCTTTTCATCTCGTTACATCTCCTACTATCAGTCCTTTATTGAGAGATGGTGCTTACCATATTTTCGAGGAACAAGGTCGCAACAAGAAAACTACGAACGCGTCTGTTGCAACCCAACCGCCACCGGCCTGCTTCGATCCACGACAGCTTCTCGACCCGAAAGGTTTCAATCAAAACCGAAGCGATTCAAAATCTGAATTGAACGATCTTGCTTCTCCGCATAACTCTTACGCCCCATCTCACCAGCAGAACGTGCTAGCAGCACATCCTAATGGAATAGGCAAGCGCGACCACAAAGAAGTCGAGGGTCAGGGTCAGGGTCAGGGTAACCTCATTGAGCGAATGCATAACGTCACCAATCATGAGGAGCGACCGGTTAAGAAACGTAAGACTGAGGATAACGACTTTGTTGACGACGACGAGCGTCGAAAGGCCGCTTTTGAAGGTGGGAAGGGAGATTTTGGGGAGTATTTGAAAGAGAAACGAAAAGAAGGGGAGAACTCTGTACCTACCAACGCTGTAGTAGATTTGACGGGTGGTAGGTATTCCCTAAAAAGCCGCAGAGCCCCATGTACTAAGACTATACCTAGGTGATGACGATGACATCGTGCTTGTCAGTGACAGCGCAGATACGGAAGTCTGTTATGGACGGTTAGACCATGCCAAGGTGCAGGCTCATCTTGTTCCCAATCCGAGTCCGAAGTCGACTCTTCTCGGAAGGAATGACTGGCCTGCGATGAAGATCAAGCTACACCGTTTTCCTGGAAAGGACAACATTATTCGCGTGCTTGATCCAACCGGAAAGGACTTTGGAAACGTTGACGTACGAACTTCTCTGGGACTGGCTCGCATTATGGACTCAAAGAACCCGAAATTTCGCACTCAGGCCCGCTTGAACCTTCGAAGAAGAAAACCTGATGAATATCCGGGTAAAGAATGTTCGGAGTATCTGAATATGACCCTCAACCTATACGGCCCAAAAAGCTCAGCAGTAAGGATTGGTAAGTTTCTGAGTCAGAAGCAATTGTATCTTCGTGCTCCTTTCTTCGTGGATACTGGCATCGAAGTCGTAAATCCGCACGTCCCGAATGTCGCGTCCCGAACGAGCCTTCCCGATCTGTCAGCTGGCCTAACTACAAGTGCTGGCTACGTTTCACGTACCGTGGAGGAAATTCGTAGCGATGTTATTGGGATGTTTGATTCTCTTGAGAAATCCGAGAATCTTCCTGAAATGGAAGCCGATCCTCGAATTACTACTCCACTGTTATCGCATCAGAAGCAAGGCCTCTACTTCATGACCTTCAAGGAGAAAGAGCGTGTTTTTAGCGAAGAGGAGGAAGGCAATAATTCTCTCTGGCGCCTGAAATTGAGACCTAACGGCCAAAGAATGTACTTCAATGTCATAACGGGCCACGAAGAATTGACCCAACCGCCTGAGGTTCTGGGGGGCATTTTGGCGGACATGATGGGCTTGGGGAAAACCTTGAGCATACTGTCATTGGTTGTTGGAAGTTTAACAGAAGCTGAAGAATGGGCTAGACAGGCACCATCGCAAAATACGACAACTGACGTGCCTCTTGTTCGCAATTCTAAAACGACCCTGCTTGTGTCGCCAATGAGTACCATGACCAACTGGGAAGAGCAAGTCAACACGCATATTGCACCAGATTCTCTATCATACTACATTTACCATGGAGGTAACAGAAACCAGAACATCAATCATCTGTCACAGTTTGATATTATCATTACGACTTACTCCACTGTATCAAGTGAGATATATGGACGAGGAAAGAAGAAAGATGCGAGTCCGCTCGCCCAGATCAATTTCTTCCGTATTGTTCTGGACGAAGCGCATATGATTCGGGAGCAATCAACCCGACAGTCTCAAGCAATCTGCACGCTTTCGGCGCAGCGACGATGGGCAGTCACCGGTACCCCTGTTCAGAACAGGCTTGATGATCTGGGTGCTCTCATCAAATTCCTTCGCGTTAAGCCTTTCAACGAAAAGCACGGTTTTGCTCAATTTATTCTTAGCCCCTTTAAGCAAGCGGATCCGGAGATTCTACCCAAGCTTCGCCTTTTGGTAGATAGTATCACCCTGAGGCGTCTGAAAGACAGAATCGATCTACCTCCTCGTCATGATCAGCTTGTTAGACTTTCATTTAGCGACGAGGAGTTTACTTTGTACGAGTGGTTCGCTAAAGACTCGGATAACAAGATGAAGATAATTGCCAGCGAGAATAAGAAGAGTCTGGGAGGAAAGACCTACGTGCATATTTTACGGGCAATCATGCGTCTCCGGCTGATTTGCGCTCATGGCAGAGAGTTACTTAACGAGGACGACTTGAAGATAACCGAAGGATTCAGCATGAACAACGCCATCGACCTCGAAGATGAAGAGGAGAAGCCCGTACTGAGCTCGCGTCAAGCGTACGAGATGCTTATGTTGTTCAAGGAGACTAATGGCGATACATGTGCTCAGTGTGCACGTAAAATCGGCCTTAAGGATAATGAATCGGAGAACGTCTCAAGCAGCAATGACATCATCGGATATATGTTGCCTTGCTATCAGATAGTCTGCAAAGACTGCTTTCAGGACGTCAAGAAGTCTCTTGAACAGAAGAGCATAATCGATACTCAGCAACGTTTCACGTGTCCATACTGCGAGCAGTATATGCGAACTTCCTTCTTCGAACTCACTCAGCAAGGTATCGATATTGCAGAGGAGGAGAGACAAGAAGCTAGAGAGAATCCAAGGAAGGCCAAAATCATGGGGAGATATGGAGGGCCACACACGAAGACTAAGGCACTCATTGAAGCGCTTAAACAATCTCAGGTTGAAAGTCAGAGCCTTGACCGTCCCATCAAGAGCGTAGTCTTTTCCGGCTGGACTTCGCATCTGGATCTCATTCAGATCGCTCTGGAGGATAACGGTTTCAAATTTGCCCGTCTGGATGGAAAGATGACACGAAATAAGCGTACTGCAGCTCTGGATGCTTTCCGGGACGACGAAGAGACTACTGTCTTTCTTATCTCAATTGGTGCTGGGGGTTTGGGACTAAATCTTACCACTGGATCCAAGGTCTATATTATGGAGCCTCAATTCAATCCCGCAGCTGAAGCTCAGGCTGTTGACCGTATCCATCGCTTAGGTCAGACGCGGGAGGTCACCACGACCCGCTTCATCATGGAGAACAGTTTCGAGGAGAAGATGCTGGACCTGCAGCGCAAGAAGCAAAATTTGGCGGATCTCAGCATGAATCGTGGCAAGCTCGACAAAGCCGAGGCTGCAAAGCAGAGGCTGGAAGAGCTTAGGAGTCTCTTCAAGTAGAGGTGGAAATTCGTACTCCTCCGACAAGGATTTGGGCGGGTCAAGTTGGTTATCGCTCCAGGTGCATCGTCATCTGCTTTTCGTTTGATCTTTTTTATTTTGCACAAACAACATTACTTGATGGCGAACATGACCGTACTATGAGCATCTTTATCGCGAAATTTCTTTTGGTAAATGACACGAAGTGCTCGGGTCATTTACAGATTTGAACTTGTTGGATCGTTTCGGTTATTTAGGACGATACCAGACTTAGATCTGTGATCCAGGTCCATAGCAATGTTACGCCATTCCTTTTCGACGTTCCATCATGACATACAGTTACCAAAGCCTCACCTTGGTATACCACACACGCCCTCCAAACTCCCAATTCTGCCAGATCCTTTCCTCCATTCCTCGTCATTTTACTCACTCAACCCTTAAGCCCGTCCCGGCAAGCCCGCCAAAGAATCAATTTCCCCCAGCCTCACCGCCTAACCCCCTCCAAAACCCCATCTAACCTTCTTATCCACGCCTCCCTCTCCCCAACCCCCTCGCTCCTCTCCCTCTCACTCTTCCTCAACACTTCCTCCAACTCCGCAATCCGCCCCTCCTGCGCCTCCTTCGAATTTTCCACCCCAGGCAACCTCCCCACCAGATACTCAATCTGCTTCGCCTTGAACATCAGATCCTGCGCTAGTTCTCTTTTGGCGGACTCGAAGGTCTGGGGGGAGTCGGGGAGTTGGGTGGGGTTGATATCGGAGGGGAGGGACGGGGGTTGGGAGGGGAGGGGGGCGGAGGTGTGATGGCTGGTGAGGTATCGGAGAGAGGCGTAGAGTTGGGTTGACAGCTGGGTCAAATGTTAGTCTTGGCGGAGATGGGGGTTGGGAAGGATGCGGAGGTTCGGGTGAGGCTGTCAGTACCTGGTCCAGGCAGTCTTGAAGTTGGGTTAGGATGTCGGCCATGCTTAACTAGAGTCAGTCGTTTTGAGTGGTTCTCGTTGGCTGTGCCTTTTCAAGTCGCGATCAGACTGTGGTGGTCCGAGACCGAGTTCGCCTCATTAGAAAGACTTCAAGGTACTTGTACTGTTCGTGGGTATGGATCCTCATAATCAGTGATCACGCCAAGCGTGTTTGGGCTAAATACTTGCTTATCTGATCGCTCGAAACCCACCAGCCCTAACCGAAATCTGGGGTGCATGAACCTCGATTTTAGCTGTTTTACTAGCTACCAGTCGCACTGGTTTTATTGTCAAACCAACGCTTGTATTCGGCCGTTATTGAATGATTCAACTCTTGTGTGTGATGCCACCGAAGACTAAATTTACTCCTCGCCACCTCCTTCGACATCTCCACAAACCGTTTTTCCCTGCTGTCCCCTGCAGATTTTGTACGACTGCTACTACCCCCTCCTCCTACGCCTCTTCTCCTTCCCCGCACCCCACCGAATCCTCCATAGCGACGACCATCACCACGTCTCCATCCCAAGCTCCCTACAACCCACCCCCATCTCTCCATCTGCAACCCCACTTCGACCTCCCCACCTTCCTCACCCACGCCGCACGCACCTCCCTCTCCCTCACCTCCACCGTCTACACAGGTACCTACTACGAATACCTCTGCGCCTCTATCCTCCGCCGTCTTTTCTTCACCCTCACCCGTGTGGGTGGGCCCTCCGACCTCGGCATCGATCTCCTCGGCCATTGGCACCTCCCATCCATCCCCTTTCCCCTCCGTGTCCTCGTTCAGTGCAAAGCCCTAAAAACCAGCGCGCGCCCAGAGTCAATACGCGAACTACAAGGAGCTATTGTTGGCGCTCCTGCGGCGTGGAGGACGAGGATTGGGGATTCAGAGACGGTGATCGGGGTATTGTGTGCGAAAACCAAGGCGACGATGGGGGTGAGGAAGGCAGTGAGGAGGTGTGGAATGCCTGTTGTGTGGATCATGGTTGATGATTTAGGTGAGGGGAGGGGTAGAGTAAGACAGGTCTTGTGGAATGATAGGGTAGATGAGTTGGGAGGAGAGGGGGTTGGGGTGGGGGTGAGGTATCTCGGTTGGGGAATGGAGAAGGAGATGGTCCTGATGTGGAAGGGGGAGCTGTGGGAGCCAGGCTTGGTCAAAGAGGAGGGACTTGAGTGAACTGTATGAACTGTAGACTTTGCAGCAACCCGCGAAACTTATACGAAGAGTCACCTCTAGCTGGCAAGTCATCCAGCGCGGCTCCTGTACTGGAAGCACTTCGAGATGGAAACGAGCCATTCTACGGCTCACGTTCGACTACTCTGGCAAAAGTGGCTCACTCGCAGGAGCTCGGAGATTGTCCCTGCTGTACAGAATTGCTCACAGACAATCTCTCCCCACATATTCCATTTCGGATTCATCCAAACAAGCCTGTTAACAAGCGCCTGATGCGGATGTTATGCAAGAAGATATGAGGATCGAATCACACTCTCTCGATGCACATGCTTGCCGCCAACCGACGAAAACCCAGCATAGCTCACAGACCACAAGCTTCCCCTCCACCAACAAAGCCATAATTAAATTCAACAGACCAACCAGCCAAGCGCCCAGTTCAAACTCAGGAGAGACATGACCGAGCTTCCCGACCCGTCTCACGGATTCTCACCCTTTCGGGTCCGTAGCTGCCACCCCATCAGAGAAGGTGGCTACAAACAATCAGCTCGCGACTTATCGTGCAGGCCTCCTATTGGCGAGGCCGCTGCAAAAGACCTGGGTAGCAGTCAGCCGTTGATTCAAGTTCATCGAGCCATAAATTTTCATAAGGAACGGAAGACTCTCAGGACGCCGAAGCCCTATTGGGCTGTAGTTTATATGAGTGGCAGGGTTTTTGCTCAGATGGAGTTGCACGCTGCTGAGCCATCGAGTAAGATGTTCATTGTAGGTCATGGGATGCCTATCGCATATGCTCAGGCATGTATGATACCGAAGTAAATGCTGCGACTCGGTAAACTGTACAGATGAAGAGCTTGTAAGTATGATGCGTATAGCTAAGGAGATATGGTATATATCTGATAGGTCTGGTGATAACTCCTTATTACGACTCTAAATGTACACACCCTCGATGTACAAAGTCTTCGAGTGTAGGTGGTAGTGTAGGTCTCAAATCTATATGCCCAGCGCCGCATTAAATATAATTTCTTCCCGGCTTTGCTCTAAAATCATCAAATGAAACGCTCATCAACTACACACGAATCTAAAACCATGAAACCGCCAAAGCTTCAAGAGCTCGTTAAAAACTCAAGCATCCCTCCCCAAGTCCCTCCCCAACTTCCTCATCTTCGCCTTCATAACATGATCATGCCTAATACTCCACAGACTAATCACCACCCCCGCAACACTCGCCCCAAACGTCACCCAATACGCCCTCTTATAGCACTCCAACCCATCCGGGCACTCCCTCCTCCCGCCTGGCAGGATAGTGCTATGCCCGTCATAAATCCTGCCATAGATTAAATTGAAAATATTCCCCGAAATCACCGGCGCGAGCGTCATGCAGCCCCAGTTCTGACTCAAGCCGGCGACACCGAAGGTCTCGGCGACGAGGGAGGGATAGACGCCGAAGAGAAACCCGTAGGCGAGACCGGTGAGGCCAGAAACGAAGCCGAGGAAGTGGGGGTTTTGGATGCGGGCGCCGCAAATTTGGGCGCCGCAGAAGATGACAGAGGAGGTGAAGAGGCACCAGAAGCGGGACATGGAGAGTTTTTTGACGATGAGGTCGGATCCGACGCCTGGGGGTAATTTGTTAGATTGGGTGTTCTTGAAGAAGGGTTAATTTGAGACCTTGAAGGAGAACTTACCACTGCAGAGACGGCCAATGAAGCTTAGGACGGAGAGGATGGAGACGTGCGCTAGCTGGCGTTCTTGGACGAAACGAGGGGAGGCGCTGTCGTCGTAGTGAGCCCAGAGAGCTATTGCATCGTTCCCAATGTTGCTAGGAAGCGTTAGCGCGACTTGGTTGGAAGTTGTTTTGGCTACTCACTTGATAGTCATCAGGCCAATACCAGTCAACAAGCCCAACAACGAAAACAATTGCCAGAACTCAACCTTGGAAAGCAAAGCAACACCTCGGATATCTAAATGATGTGATCTATGATTAGTATGACCAGAAGTAGATTTGGCATCGTCGTCTCCAAAAGGGATATCCCCGGGACTCGAGGAAGAAGATTTAGATATCAAGGAGGAAGTCTCATCTGTGTCTTTATTAGAGGCTAGGGCCTCACGATCGAACATTGCGGAAGCTTTGATAGGGTCCTCGTGAAAAGGGGCAGACTCTTCATGACAGACGGGCTCTTGCGTACCTGGCTCTTGAGGCAGACACCCCGTGCTGTGCTTTCGGTCTTCCGATTTGGTGCGTTTTAGTGGACTTGAATCCCTCCCGTCATTAGTGGTCGGTATGGCGGAGTAAGCCGGTGGATGCGGAACGACGCGGAGAAAGAAGAATGAGACGAAACACATGGCGAATGTACCGATGGCCAGCATAAGGAGGAAGTCGGTAGTGTTATCAGGAAAGGCAAAGGAAGAAATGGTCACGAAGAAGAAGGCACTGAGGCCGAAGGCGGCTAAAGGAAAACCCGTGGCAGTCCCACGATGGTTGGGCCAATTGAGCGCAGCTAACCAATAGTAAGGCCCAGGTGTATCAAATTCTGAATCGTGGAGGGACCTTACATGTTTTGATGGAGCCTGAGAATGCGGCGGCACCACCAATGCCAGTCAGGCACTGGAAGAAGCACAACCATGGTAACGCAATCGAGCCTGGTCCATCATCGTACGCTATGGAGTATCAGAAAGGAAGGTCTACGATGGAATAGGCGACTCCAACCTTTGTGCATCATCAAATAACCTATTCCGAGCAGAAATGCGCCCATCATGACCCCAGGCCTCGGCCCCTTTGAATCTACCAGCAGACCCACGGGTATACCAGCCGCATACATGCCCAGGTTGCCAAATGTACCCTGTCACCTTTCAATTCCCTGTCGTCCGAGGATACCACGGCGCCACTCACTATTAGATTGCTCTCAGTCTTTGTGAGCTTCATCCGGGTCGCGAACTGAGGAGCCCATGCCGAGTAGGCGTACTGTGAATCTAATGAGCATTGGTACAAAGATACCACGCAAGACATGACAAACGTTTGTCCCACAAGACAGCGAGATCACGGTCGCGGCAACAACGGACACAATCCGTGCTGCTCTCAATTTGCTTTCTGCCATCCCAGCCGCACGACGTTCTCCGTACAGGGAGGAGCCAAAAGACTACCGATACACCATTGGGGCTGTTCTGACTGTTGGAGGCCTGCTCGACCGACGGTTGAGTTGAGAAGCGATATTTCTTCTCACAAACGAAGAGTCGACGCTGATTTTCCAATGACAGTTACAATCCGTACAACCCTATTTTATAGTAGCGAGTATCTAATCCTCTCCAGGCGTAGAATGCATAAAAATGAATTGAGACAAAATATAGAGTAGAAGGATTGGTAATTCGTAAGCGCAATGAGATCACAGATAGAGACACCCCTGCACATCACAGGGCTGATGGACTTCTGCCGCAGCCCCGCCTTGGTTGGCGCTTCCACATCGTCGATGTCTCGCCTTTCAACCAAAACACCAACAAACTCTACTTCAAGTTGTTGATCAATCATGGGGGCTTTACTATCGCTACCGCTACTCGCACTCCCGAGTATGGGGACAGTATGTTTCACCCTTTCCGACTACCAGATCTCAACTAACCTTGGTCAACAGCTTGTGACTTTTGGAGCGTCATGCTGTGGAGCCGCAACCTGTTCGGCGGTATGCAGTGCGTGCGGAAAATTCCAGAGCAGGTATGTAATGATGAGGTCTATGTTCTGGGTGTTTGCTGATGAGAAGATAGCATGGCCACCCGGATAGCCTATGCTCTTGTTCTTCTAGTGAACTCGATCGTCTCTTGGTTAATGCTTACGCCATGGGCACTGAAAAAGCTCCAATACCTTACCACAGATTATATGACCTTGTGTCAAGGGAAACAATGTTATGGATACGTCGCTGTGCAGCGGATGAACTTTGCGCTTGGACTCTTCCACTTCTTTCTGGCGGTGCTACTACTTGGTGTCAAATCTTCTCGAGACGGTCGAGCCGCGCTCCAAAACGGATATTGGGGTCCCAAAATCATTGTCTGGCTTGCCTTCGTCGTCATGAGCTTCTTTATCCCCGAAGGCTTCTTCCAAGTCTGGGGTCAATACTTCGCCCTAGCTGGAGCCATGCTTTTCGTTCTCCTGGGCCTCATCCTCCTCGTAGATCTCGCTCACACCTACGCCGAATACTGTCTTGAGAAAATCGAGAAATACGATTCCAAAGCCTGGCGCACCCTCCTCATCGGATCTACCCTCAGCATGTTTACCGCCTCCTTCGCCATGACCATCGTGATGTACATCTTCTTCGCCCAAAGCGGCTGCTCCATGAACCAAGCTGCCATTACAATCAACCTCCTTCTCATCATCCTCATTTCCGCCATCTCCGTCCACCCCACTATCCAGGAATACAACCCGCAAGCCGGCCTCGCCCAATCAGCTATGGTCGCCATCTACTGCACCTACCTCACCATGTCCGCCGTCAGCATGGAACCCGACGACCGCCACTGCAATCCCTTGATCCGCGCAAAAGGCACCAGAACCGCATCCATCGTCATTGGCGCCATCGTCACCATGCTCACAATCGCCTACACCACCACCAGAGCCGCAACCCAGGGCATTGCGCTCGGCGCCCAGGGCGCAAGCGCCTACGCCAAAATCCCAGATGAAGACGGCGAGCACGGCCTGGTCGACACCCAGCCCGACACCTCGCGCCGGGCCATGCGCGCCGAAGCCCTCCGCGCGGCCGTCGAGGCCGGCTCTCTCCCCGCTAACGCCCTCGACTCCGACAATGACTCCGAATCCGGCGACGACGACGGCCACGGCGGCAAAGACGACGAGCGCAGCGGCACACAGTACAATTACAGCCTCTTCCATGTGATTTTCTTACTAGCGACGACATGGGTCGCGACGCTGCTGACCCAAAATATTGACTATGAGCCAATGGGCGATTTCGCAGCCGTTGGAAGGACGTACTGGGCGAGTTGGGTCAAGATTGTGAGTGCGTGGGTTTGTTACGGGATCTATAGCTGGAGTCTCGTGGCGCCCGTGGTGATGCCGGAGAGGTTTGGGCATTGAGAGGGTAGACGGGGTGGGGTTTTGCGTTTGCGTTTGCGTTTGGCAGAGTGGGAAGGCGTTAGGGAGGGCGTATCGGGTGGTTTCTATATATTGTGTAGGATCGAACACTTCCATCTATGGAACCTTTTCACCACCTTGTAAAATGACCATCAGTACTCTCCATTACAAAGCGTATCAGATATTCCTGGCATTGACATGCCGCTGCGTCTCAAAATCCTTGATGCGAGGGAGTCGCCCCGCAAGGCAAGATAAAGAACAGAAAGTCTTGCGAGTTTACATGGTTGAGGGTTGGGGTGGTCTAAAGGCACGGGTGGGTGTGGAGAATTAATTAATTGGCAGAGGGCCAGTTTTTTGGTTAAAACCATCACGAATCCAGCACGACGCTCAAAACAAGTTGAGAGTTTCTCGAATAAACTAACCCATCATTCTTATCCCAACTAATTCCCCCAACTCCCCATACCTCCGCACCCCCAACCCTAACCTCCACACCACAGCATACAAGCACCACCCCACATGGACCAAAAAATCGGGTATTAAGGTATTAGGTATCCCATTAACTTTTCCTAAAACAGCCGCAGTGTTCTCCTGCAGATAATAACACAAAGGAAAATCGTGGGTGGTAATAGTACAGCGTCTCAGACTTCTCAACCAACAACATCCTCCTACAGAAAATTCCCAAGCCATGATAATGGCACAGTAAACATTTAGTATTACAGTAAGATAGAGGAAAGCGTATCACTGTGGTATCATCTCTAGCCGGACATAAAAAAGCAGTGTAGCATCAAGTTGCCTAGTGGGGAAGCGACTGAGGCGGCTCCGGATACTCATTCGTCTCCGACAGCCTGGGCCTCTTGGCTGACGGCTCCGGACTGTCCCTCAGCTCGCTGACCTCGCGCTCGAGGTCCTCGACTCTCCGCTTGAGATCATCCTCTCTGCGTCGAGACTCGTCCAGGAGCTGCCTAAGCTGGTTCTGCGAGCCTTGCTGCATGTTTTCTGTTCGCCGAGCATGTGCCTCGCTCTGTTCGAGTTGAACGACTGTTCCTCGGAAAAGATCATTGATGACTTCCAGCTCGCTAACGCGAATTTTGAGTGTAGCGTTTTCTTGTAACAGTTGGTCGTGGGTTTTGGGTGGTTCAAGGTGGCGGTCATTTTGGGAAGAGGTGGAGCCGGGGGATGGGTGGCGGAAGTGGAGAGCGGGTAGCGAAGGGGAGGGATGAAACCCGTGGTCGAAGGAAGACACACCGTCGAACATGTGCTGAGGAGCGATGTTGGAGGGGTGGTGGATGGCGGGCGTGGTGGTACGGGAGACGGGGGAGTTGGAGCGGTCGGAACCACCTGATGAGGTTTTATGTGATGTTCGGTGATTATCTAGATGGTTTGGCGGAGGAGTGCCGGCCTCTGACTGTGATATAGGTTGACCATTTCCATCAAAGAGTGACTAGACCAAAGTACATTAGCCATGGAAATCTAGATGTCTGTCAACGCAACTTCTACCTTCTTTTTCTGCCCTTGTGCGGCGCTCTTGACGCGATTGCGACTCTTGATCACGTCGGTTTTGAGGCTTATCGGTCGAGGCGTCCCATGTAATTTTAGGAAGAGACCGCAGGCATTGCAGAGAACCGACCCAATTTCATCTCGGCGCCATAGCGGTGTCGTCGAAGTCGTGCAGTTCTGGCACACAGGCTGGAGATTTCCACGTTCATGGTCAGCAAATGTGGCCATGTTGAGATGTAAAGCGATAAGGGTTTTTTGGCGGTTCAAAACTGTACGATAACGGATCCCGCCGAGGCTAGTAAGAAGAAGATGCCAACTCACAGGAACATTGCCTGAAACACCGGGGGTTGCCGCCGGAGATGATGTTGCGTAGGCCATGTTGTGACTCGCATTGCTATATGCTCTGTGGTCATACCCAGTAGTTAGCATGATGGATTGACAAGATGGTAGGTTGGCACGCCATCGACATTTGCGACAATCCTCCTCGCGTAGCAGTCGCGTTCGTGGAACAAGCAACACTGGAAACGACGCACCTTAGCTGTGGAGAAGGAGCAGACGCAACCGAAGCCAGCGTGGATAAAGCTGGAAGCGCAATGTTGTGATTATTATGATGTTGCTGATAGTGCTGGTACGTAGACGCTGACGAGGGTCTGGATATTTCGTGGCCTATCGAAGGCAACGGAGAAGGTACCCTATCGTCTGCCGAAGGAGTTGCTCGGTATGGTGATAGATCTCGATCTTGATGTGTCGAGGGTGGTCGAAGTGTGGGATCAATGGGCGATGCCCTGTAGATCAAGGGTGCCACTGTTGAAGCCGTGATTGCGGTTGGAGAAGTTTAGAGGGTTGATTAGAAGGAAGGGCAGAAGCAGGAGCTTTTCGGCGTGATATTCCGTGAGGTATCGTGGTCTGCGATTAGATATTGGGGAGAGGTGCGAACGATTGGTGGGCGCTGGTGTTGTTGTTGTTGTTGTTGTTGTTGTAATAAGGCCGAAAGATGGGATCTTGAAATTAATTGGCAAAAATGGGAATAATTAGGTAGTAATAATCTAATAATCTATTGGAGTTGGTGACTTCTGACTCTCTAGATGGGTATTAAGATAGACGTTATAGAGTACAATTGAGTGAACAGGTGTCGCTGACGAGCTGAGATGGGAGATAGGTAGATCTAAAGGGATGGAGATTGGGAGATATTATTTTTGGCGATAAGGCGGCTCAGTCAGGGGGAGCGATTAGATGTCCCTGGCAGAGTAATTGATGTACCATTAGGGCGGGCAGCCAGCAATTTCACAAGATGCACGAACGATTTCTATTTTTACACCGTTCCCTCCCTTCCTCCAATTTCATCGCGGGTTCTATTATGCCCCGTTGAGTGTTGAACCCGTCGAGTGATTCCTATTAGAATAGATCGGAAATCCCGAGAAGGTTTGACGTGAAACTGAAACAGAATTCATGTGCTCCAAGTTGGTACCTGCATATACTACTACCACTACCGGGCTGCCGTCCTAACTACCTCAAGGCACGAAGAATTGTCCCCCAATTCTCGGAGCATTCTACGCGACCCACTGAGGAAGGCTTTGTTCTCGGCAACCTGACGCGCTTTGGAATCTTGACCTAATTGTCGCTGATATGGCGTAGAATGGCTACCATCAAGGCCCTAGAAGGCCGTACCGTAAGGCAGATCGCTCCGTGACGAGCGCCAAGTCGTGCATGACTGATCAAGCCATCCCAGGTCCACCAAATCCAATCCGGGCAGGTCATTGTTGACTTGTGTTCGGTGGTTAAAGAACTAGTTGAAAACAGCTTAGACGCTGGGGCAACATCAATCGGTGCGTAATGGGACCTGTCGGAGCCCGCAACATTAAATACTTCGAGTCTGATCAAAGGTAGATGTGCGCTTCAAAAACAATGGACTCGAAGCTATCGAGGTTCAAGATAACGGAATAGGAATCTCAAGGGAGAACTATGAGACCATTGGCAAGTCAACTTAATACGTTGTAGGACAGGTCGCTCATCCATTCGCTAGCCCTCAAGCATTACACCTCAAAGCTCTCTAGCTATGATGACCTTACTTCCCTGAAAACGTTCGGCTTTCGAGGTGAAGCACTTTCGTCTTTATGCGCACTCTCTAGTTTCCACATTGCTACTGCCCAGGCGGACGAGGCGCCCAAGGGTACAAGACTCGATTTCGAAATCTCCGGCAGGCTCAAGGATACCCAAGTGGTAGCTTGTCAGAAAGGGACTACAGTAGCTGTAGAAAATCTTTTTATGAACCTACCCGTTCGTCGAAGGGAGCTTGAGAAAAACATCAAAAGAGAGTATGGTAAAGTGCTCGGTGTCCTGCAAGCATATGCTTGTATAAGTACGGAAGCCAGGATTTCGGTAAGCAATGTGATGGCAAAGACCAAAAAGGCTATTGTCTTTGCAACCAAGTCCAATCAGAATACTCGAGACAATATCGCGAATGTGTTCGGTGCAAAAGCGCTGACGGGCTTGGTCGCCATGGATCTGAAATGCGAGATGCAGCCAAGTAGAACTCGGATGCAAGGATGGGCTACCCAGGTGGACACAGAGTGAGTGTAGGTCTCATCTACAATGTGGTTATGCAATCTAAGCTGTTGGCCAAGGAACAAACAAGTACGTGTGGTTGGGCACGTCTCACGTCCCATCTTCGGCGGAGGGAGACAAGCACCTGATCGTCAAATGTTTTTTGTTAACTCCAGGCCTTGTTCACTACCGCAAGTTGCCAAGGTCTTCAATGAAGTGTACAAGTCTTTCAATATCTCTCAATCGCCATTTGTATTCGCGAATATAGTTCTAGATACCAGTACGTATATCAATTCAAGAAGATTTCGCTGGCTGATAGTTCAGATGCTTACGACGTGAATGTGTCACCGGATAAAAGGACAATTCTACTACATGATCAGAATTCTCTTCTGGAAACCCTAAAGGTAGTTTGACTTGTACGTAATCATATTATATATCTGACTCCCACAGACGTCCTTGACCGAGCTTTTCGACAAGCAAGAACAGACCGTACCACAGACCCAGCCACCTATACCAAAGTTACCATCGTTTAAACAGCTTCCTGTACGACGGGAGGCTTCGATTGTCGATGAATCTGGTGACCACGACATTGGCCAAGAGGTCAAGTCATCAGAAGGTGCCCCTACTCTAACAATGGAAGAAGGAGAGCAAGAAGAGTCGGCCGATTCAGACAGCGAACCTCAAAACGAGCGAGCTACCAGTCTAATTGCGAAATTTGCTGGCCGCGATAGTCGAGACCCGGTGCGCAAGACTATCGTTACAGGGACGGCGGAGGAAGACAGAAATGCACTATCGAAAGACAAACAAAAACTAGTAAAGAAGCTTAGTAGAGGAAAAAATAGTCTACAGCAGACCGATGACCCCGATGACGCTCAAGATTCATTTGAGTCTAATGTTTTGCCCAAAGACCGCCCTGTGCTTGACTTTAACCTAAGGATAGCAGAACTCCAAGCAGGTATTCCCTCAAAACAACAACAGTCATCCCACTTGGAAGACGAAGACGAGATCGCCGCGTCACAACCTTCGCCGGTCAAATCTACCCCCGGAGTTGTACAGAATGCTCTTAATCGAATGCGTCCCAGACGCGATTCTGTAGAGGTAGCAACTATCACCATTGGTTCAAAGACGACAACTTCACCGCTACGCCCGTCATATACTACGAAGCAAAAAATCGAACCTACGCCCGCCGGTTCACCTAACCCCAGATCAAGCCTCAAAAGCTTAGCTACGCAGAAGTTCAGCAGTAGCATGAAGGCGTTTGCCGCCCCTGGAACTAAGCTCACAGTATCCGACAGTATGCAACGAGACGAACTCGATCAGGAAGAAGAAGCTGGCCTAAGCTCTAGCGAGCCAGAGGTGGATGATCCAGTTCAAGAAATAGACTCAGGAGAAGGGCGATCAGAACAACATGAAGCAGAAGATCCAACACTGGAGGATCCTGAAGCTGAGAGTGACGAGCCGGGCAGCAAGTCGCAAGTAGATCTCGAGGCCGAGGATTCCGATGGCGACTACCTCGATGAAGAAGGCAAAAAGGCCAAAGAGGACGCCAGAGTTGCTGAACTGATACAACTAGCCGAGGAGCAGTCGGCAGCGCCATCTCAAAACAATGTCAAGCGTGCATCTCATTTGCTCAAGGGTGGCGGGCAGAAGGACTCGACTACAGACTTGGTCCAAGTCATCCAGACAACGGTAGAACGCATCGATGCACAGTTGCGGTCTCTGGAGAGGGCCATGCTAGAGGCATCACAGGAGAGCTACCAAGAGGAGCCAGCGGCTCTGCTCGAGGATGAATCTCCTGAGGAGCGTTTATCCCTCACAGTCTCCAAAGAAGACTTTTCCCACATGCGCATAATCGGCCAATTTAATCTCGGCTTCATCCTCGCCGTCCGCCCCTCCCAACCCCCCATTAAACCCAGCTCCACCCCCTTCACACTAGCCAAAAGAGCGTCATTCGCCGACCAACTCTTCATAATCGATCAACACGCCTCGGACGAAAAATCGACCTTCGAACGCCTCCAATCCGCCACCGTAGTCCAGAACCAACGCCTCGTGAACCCCAAACGCCTCGACCTTACCGCCATCGAAGAAGAAATCATCCTCGAAAACAACACCGCCCTCCTGCGGAATGGCTTCGTCGTCGCCATCGACACCACCGGCGCCAGCCCTGTGGGCCGCCGTTGCAACCTCCTCTCCCTGCCCATGAGCAAGGACGTCACCTTTTCACTCTCCGACCTCGAGGAACTCATCGCCCTGCTCGCAGACTCTCCCCCTGCGTCCACCTCAACAGATATCTCGCAGATCCCGCGCCCGTCCAAAATCCGCCGCCTCTTCGCCATGCGCGCCTGTCGCTCGAGCGTCATGATTGGGAAGTCATTGAGCAAGATGCAGATGCAGAGACTGGTGAGAAGGATGGGCGAGGTAGAGAAGCCGTGGAATTGTCCGCATGGGAGGCCGACGATGAGGCATGTGCTTGGGTTGGGGGGGTGGGAGGGGTGGAGGGAGGGGGATGGGGTTGGGGTTGTTGGGGTGGGGGAAGAGATGGGAGAGGTGGGGGCGAGTGATGTTGATTGGAAGGGGTTTGTAGAAAAGATGGGAGAGGGGGATGCGGGTGGGGATGATGAGGTGGAGGACGAGGGGGATGATAAGCAGGAGGGCGAAAGTGAGCACGAAATGATCGATCAAGCTGAAGAAGTTTCAACCGATGCAGACGATCCAGACCAAGCAGACAACGAAGCCGAATACCCAAGCAGGAATATATAAACCCCACATACAAACCGAACAACATAAACATCATCACTACCATCATCTGCCATCCTTCTACAGTAACCTCAACCTTTCCCCCAAAACCTCACAGTTGGAATATCAACACCAGTCTTGCCCGATTTCTGGCATAACCCGATAGAAGGAGTGTGACTGTAATGAGAAGAAAAGCTTTACATGTGTAGAGATATCTATGTATTACCCCCCCCCCCCCCACCAAAAAAAGAAAGGAGAAGAAATTCGAAATGGGTCCAGAAACCTGAACTGGAATTTTTTGAGCCTGGGGGACCGGTGTGGTGGACAGATGATAAGACTTTGGTGTTTCTAAGAAAAGAAAACATCCTGGTGGAAGAGTATGGACATTCTTTCTCCAGCGCCTAGGTTCCACAAACCAACACCATTTGCTCGCTTTTCTCATACCGTGCTCCTCCAAATCCCCCACCCCCCCCTTCCCAAACATCCTCCCTTCTCTCAGCTCAAAAAAACAAAATCTGCTCATCCGCCCACCCTTGCTCCCTCAAAACCTTATGAACACTCTTCTCCAACGCCTCCGGCCCACAAACCAACACCATAGTCTGCTCATCCCGCTTACAATGCTCCTTAACCAACTCCTCTCTAATCCTGCCCCTCAACCCCTCCCACCCTTCCGGCGCTTTCGTAAGCGTATATACCACCTTTGCTTTATCCTCGTTGCCCTTGATTAGGGCGTCCAAGTCCTCTTTGCATAAGATGTCTTCGACGAGGCGGTTGCCGTTGAGCACCGTGCAGGTTGTCCTGTCGGCTGGGTCCTGCATCACGGCGCGGAAGACCTGGAAGATGGGCGTGATGCCGCTGCCGGCGCAAATCATGGCGAGGCGGGAGACGGGGCGCTTGACTCCGTTGATGGCGCAGAGGCCGCGGCCGAGGTATTCGAATTTGCCAATGGGGCCTTTGAAGTCGACGGCGTGGCCGACAGGCAACGCGTCCATGGCTTTGGTCATGCGGCCGCCTTTGGCGTTGGGGGTGTCAAAGTACACTTTCACCAGCACGTCCAAAAAGCCCTCTTTGGAGGTGTCGGAAATGGGCGTGTAGGATCTGATGATGGCGTCGCGGGTGACGGGGTCGCGCAGGCGCACCATGAGGTGCTGGCCGATGGGTAGACCGAGGGTTTGAGAGGGGTGCTCGAGGGAGAAGGTGAAGATGCGGGTGTCGGCGGAGATGACGCGTTTGGAGTGGAGGAGGGCTTTTGTCCACGAACGGGGGTTGAGGAAGGTTGGGCGCGGGGAGTTGGATTCGGGGGAGGGATGGAGGTCACCTTCCGAGAGGGCGGCTTTGGATGCTGCGTCGAGGGTGCCAAGATGGTAGGTTGGCATCATGGCTTTGGCGGTTTCGGAATCTGGTCTTGAGTGTTAGCAATGGAACGGTGTCTCTGGAGCGGTCTCAGATGGTGGGAAACGTACGAATGGCCATGAACTCATCGCTTGTGTCCAGGCCAGCGGCACTGATGATGCTTTGTGCGCCACCTGGGTGCTCTTTCATGAACGTTGTTCCCTCGTATACCTCACCGTGGATAACAAACCATGGGTCTTGCTCGTTGTCATGCTTCCGTAGTTCATCAATCGTAACAACTCTCTTCAAGCCGTCCTTCGTCATCGAGACTTCCTTTACCTCCTCCTTAACCAGTTCCTCTGCCTCTTCTCCGCCTATCTTTTCACCCCAATACCCGTTCGCCAAATTCCCTCCCGCGTTCTTCACCCTTTCCATCCAGCCTCCACGCATCAAGGCTGGCTGCGTCGGATGCTCGAATCTTAAGAATTCTCCCTCTTTGCTGATGGTAACCCGGAACCAGGGATTGTTCATCATCCCAAGAACACTCCAATACATATCCCTCGGCTGTACATTCATACTCTCATCCATTGCCCTTACAAGTAGATCCTTGGCACCCGCAAGTTCCGAAACTGCTATATCCAGTGACCAGAAACACCAACAGAAGCAGCTCTCGCGCCACGACATATCCAGCCGTCCCCCATGCATATTTTGCTCCACCTCCCGATATCTGTCTTCTGCATAATCAATGTCCGCTAGCCGCCATGATCGGCCCTTGTCTATTGATAGCTCGACCCTAGTGATTCTTCTACCGCCGCCACTGTAAGCATACCCTTTGGCTCGGTATTTCTCCGGTCCGTTGACTAGACATAATTGTTCCTCATGTGCGGGATATGCGGTTGCCGAATTGACACTCAAATCGTAGATGGCGTATCTGTCATCAGGCCAACATTTTGGATTGTTCGCCGATTCTTCTGGGCTTATCATTGTAGGTAATACCCGATTATCGTATATGTGGTACCAGTTATCGCTCGGAGCTTCCGTGACTATCAGCCTCTTCAACCATTTGACACTCCGGCCGCCAATCTGCCCTGGTATAACAGCCCGCAACGGCTTCCCGTGGTCGGGCCTCAGCATCTCGCCGTTCATCTTATATGCAAGCATCATGCCTCTATTAGGGTCCATGACCCAGTTCAGCTTCACTGATGTGCCGTAGAATCCGTTGGGCTATCCGCCATTTAGAATTTAGCAGACTTCGTTCCATCAACCAGATTCGCGGATGAGAAATAAGAGCTTACCAGCTTATCAGCTCCTTCCATACACACAAATCTGGCTTTTCGTTTTGGCTTCGCTCTTTTGATCAAATCTGACATGGCAACTCCTGTGAAGAGTGCTGTCGATACCCCTGCCGCTCCCCACGAAAATCCTTTGCTTTTTCTCACTTGATTTTGTTCCTTTCGCCGATTGCCAGCGCAGACAAGCGTGATAGGGCAAGTAATTTGTTCGTACCCGGAAACAAGTTGGCGAAGGGTCAGCGTCAACGGTTTTTCGACGAGTCTATCGTCGCGCATCAGACATCTGAATTGCCAAACGTTCCTTTTGAAAAATACCCTTCTACAGTGAATTCCCAGTTTGGGATATCTTCGTCATCGACTTGGGGCACAGCACCATGGTTTCTTACGTAGAACAGCTCCGGACTGGTCAGGAAGCCTTCATTGAACAATGCAGACAGCGGTGGCTCGACATTGAAAGGATGGACGCCGGTCAGCCTGATCAACCTTGGATCTCGTGGTACATGTGAGTCTGGGGTTTTCTTATCAATCTCAAGGACATTGGTGGGGATGGCGGTGGATGGCGGTAATGGGAGATCAACGTCGTCGGATATGGAGCTGGCTTCCGACACTTCATCCTCGGTTTGCGGGGGAGTAGGGGGCAAGTGTTCATGCTTTTGCAATATGTATTTAGAGTGCACATCATTGGATGAAGGGTCCTCCATTATAGTTTCAGTGGCACATGTAAAACAGTGAAAGGTAGGACGATGCCTTGGACAGGTTTCAATTTCTTTTCCGGTTCACATTAGAAAAACAACAGAAAGAAGAGAAGTCAGCGGTGCCCTTTGTGCTTGAAATTCCAACGTTCGCTAAAGCACTGTGGCAGCCCAAGATGGGAAAAAGTAAGCAAAGCCGTTAGTATGAGGCTCGTCATGGTGTCGGAGGCCGCTAGAAGAAGCGAATAGAGAGATCCAGATGCAATTACGTCGGTACTGGCAGAACAAGAAGGGAGACGGTACGAGTCTGGAGATCTGCACCGCGGAAGTGTAACAGGAGAAAGGTGGGGGAAAGGTGGAAGAGGTGGGAAGAGGTGGAACAATAAACATGGGAGGCAATTTGGGTGGATGGGATATGGGGGGGGGGCCCTGGGGCTCAGCCCCAGGGTACAATCACAACTTGGATGCTTATCGCTTATCGTGAGATAACACGTAGGTGGGTGGGTTACTCCGTAGTCTGTAGTACACTCCGCATGATTAGCGACAAAGATAAGGAAAGAAACACGAGCCAAAGCGCAGTAGGGACGACGCAAACCCGGCATATCCTTCCTTCCAAACTTCCAAGACTACTTTCGGTCATCAAGCCATCGATATTATTGCTTCTTCTTGTTCTTCTTCCCTCGCTTGGCTGCAGTGGTCGGGGAAATCCTCCAGAGGTCCGATGTTCATGAGTAGGTACCTTGGTGTCTTCCACAGCCCAAGTTTTCCTACCGTAAGCTCCCACGAACCACGAGCAAAGCAACACAGCAGGCTCGCTTGCAAGTTGAGTCCTCACGTGTACAGCTCCATATAAAGATATCTAATGCATAGTAAATGAAATGGTTGAAGTGCTTGACAAAGTGGGCAGAATAGTACAAACGGTGGATTGGGGGGATTGGTTTTCATGGTGTACGGTTGAAGAAGGCCAGGTGGGTGCAACTCCGGTGTAGGTGGTTTTCCCTCGAGGCTTGATTAGGAAAGGTTCGAGGAATGGGAGCTAAAGGTGCAAGTCTTGGCATCGATCTTCTTCGGGACATCCCCACGTGACACGTCTAGCGGCAAGCAGCTTATCAGAACGAACTTCCCTTATCGCTCAACATGATTCCATCAGAGCCGAGGAAATGCTGCTTTCCTTTGTCCTTTCAAACATCAAATTGATTGATCTTCTTCGTAGCCAAATAGCATTTAACCTTCTAGTCTTTGACGAACTAGCAAGTAACAATACCGTATCTATTTTTCCACTGGCGCTCATCATGCACTCCGATAAGCTCTTCTTCTCCTGCTTCTGCAGTTCCCCCGCGGGACCATGGTGGTGGCTATGGGCGAGGAATGCCTATTACTTTTTCCCATGTTACTTCTTTTTTTGATCCTTGTTCGAGGTAGGACGTTCTCATGTCTTGCATGCCTTTCAGTTGCATATTTCTTTACATTCAACCTTGTTGAGCAGGCTGTTACCCTCGTGCGTGAAGGTCGTCAATCCTAATCTCTGGCTTTGGCTCACCATTCTCCAATCGAGAAGGGCATCGAGTGCAACTTCGCCATGTCTTGGGCCGACTCTTCTCCTGGCATGCAAGCCGGGCGGGCACCCGTCAATGGCCACCATCCGGAAGAGGAAGGATCGCAGTATCCACGACCTAAGAGCCAGAGGACGAACATTGTAGTCGTAGGACTGGGGATGGTGGGAATTGCCTTCATGTGCGTATCTCACTGTGTATCAGTCGTCCCGACGGGTAGTTCTGAAAACTGTCGCTAATGACCTGTGTTCGTAGAGAGAAGCTCCTGAAGATGGACGCGAAAAGGAGGGAGTATGACATTGTCGTGATTGGAGAGGAAGCACATCTCGCATACAACAGAGTGGGTCTGACCAGCTTCTTCCAACATCGCAAGGTGGAAAATCTATACTTGAATCCAAGGGAATGGGTGGGTCAAACCTTCTCGAGCAAGTCAAAGGCACATGATTGACAGATATCTACACACAGTATGCTGGCGTGCCAGAGGGTTCTCTGAACTACCATCTCAACACTATGGTGACCGCTATCGACAAGTCGCAAAAGGTGGTTTCGACTTCTACCGGCGAGACGGTCCCCTACGATATCCTTGTCCTTGCAACCGGATCTGATGCTCTCCTACCACGACATACACCTGGACACGACGCAAAGGGCGTCTTCGTCTACCGTACGATCGAAGACCTCGAGAAGCTCATTACCTTTTCCGAAACAGTTAAAGGCACTGCTGGCGCAGTAGTCGGTGGAGGCTTGCTCGGACTCGAAGCAGCAAAAGCCATGATGGATCTCGAGAGCTTTAGCCAAGTGAAGCTTATCGAGCGGAATCGATGGGTCCTGAGCCGACAGCTCGATGGGGACGCAGGCGGTATGGTGGTGGATCTTGTACGGAAACTAGGGTTGGATGTGCTACTCGGCAAGCGAGTGGGGAAAATCGAAGTCAACGAAGATAATGCTGTCAAGGGAGTTGTATTCGAGGATGGAGAACGCATGGATTGCTCTTGTCTCATGTTTGCTATTGGCATCAAGGCTCGCGACGAGTTGGCCCGAAGGACTGGCATTAAATGCGCTGATAGGGGCGGCGGGATCGTGATTGATCCAAATCTGATGACGAGTGAGAAAGATATATATGCAATTGGAGAATGTGCGAGCTGGGAAAGTCAGACGTATGGGTTGATTGCCCCTGGAATCGAAATGGCCGATGTGCTGGCCTTTAATTTGACCCAGGCAAAGGTACATACACCAAGAAAATTCAAGAGGCCAGATTTGAGTACGAAGCTCAAATTACTAGGCGTTGAGGTTGCCAGTTTCGGCGATTTCTTTGCGGATAGGGATGGACCAAAAGACTTGCCAGTCAAGAGGCATGCTGTGAAGAAGAGAGAGCAAGCCAATGGAGCAGAGGAGAAAATAAAAAACCTTACAGATGGTCCGCCACCACCACCAGTGAAGGCACTGACTTACAAGGACCCATTTCAGGCAATCTACAAGAAGTACATATTCACCTTGGACGGCAAATACCTACTGGGGGGCATGATGATTGGGGACACGAAAGACTACGTCAAGTTGGTCCCAATGGTCAAGAATCAGAAAGAACTAGATGTACCGCCAAGTCAATTTATATTAGGGGCCAGCAAAGAAGGGGAAGATGATGCCAATGATTTGACGGATGATACACAGATCTGCTCGTGTCATAACGTTACCAAAGGAGACGTAGCAAAGGTAGTCAAGGACGGGTCCTGCAAGAGTATCGGAGATGTAAAATCGTGTACGAAGGCTGGTACGGGTTGTGGTGGATGTATGCCTCTGGTGCAGTCGATCTTCAACACTGAGATGAAGGCCATGGGAACCGAGGTACTCAACCATTTGTGCCCACACTTTGCTTACTCTCGAGCGGATATCTTCAACATCGTCTACGTCAAGAAGCTGAAGACTTTCACCGAGATCATGCGCGAGTGTGGGAAAACCCCAGATTCGTTGGGTTGTGAGGCGTGCAAACCAACCATTGGGTCAATTCTCGCATCACTCTATAACAAGCATATCATGGACAAGCCCTTACACGGTCTTCAAGAAACTAATGATAGGTTCCTGGGCAACATCCAGCGAAATGGTACCTTTTCGGTCATTCCCAGAGTCTCTGGCGGAGAAATTACTGCGGAAAAGCTGATAGTCATTGGCACTGTGGCGAAAAAGTACAATCTTTACTGCAAGATAACTGGAGGTCAGCGTATCGACATGTTTGGTGCCAAGAAACAGGATCTTGTTGACATCTGGACGGCATTGGTCAACGCAGGCATGGAATCAGGACATGCATACGCCAAGTCCCTACGAACCGTCAAATCCTGTGTTGGCACTACCTGGTGCCGCTTTGGCATCGGCGACAGCGTTGGTATGGCAGTTCGACTCGAAGAACGCTACAAAAGTATCCGCTCCCCCCACAAGATCAAAGGTGGCGTCTCCGGCTGCGTCCGTGAATGTGCTGAAGCCCAAAACAAAGACTTTGGCCTCATCGCCTCGGAAAAGGGCTTCAATGTCTTCGTTGGCGGCAACGGCGGCTCCAAACCCCGTCACTCGGAGCTCCTTGCAAAGGACGTCCCACCCGACGACGTCGTCCCCATGCTAGACCGCTACCTCATGTTCTATATGCGTACCGCCGACAAATTACAGCGCACAGCCCGCTGGATCGAACAGCTCCCTGGCGGCATCAAATACCTCCGCGAGGTCGTCTTAGAAGACAAACTAGGTATCTGCGCCGAGCTCGAAAAGCAAATGAACGAGCTCATCGGCACGTTCTTCTGCGAGTGGACCGAAGTCATCAACGACCCCGTGCGCCGCGCCGCCTTTTCGCAGTTCGGCAACACCACTGACGGCCAAGAAACCATGGAAAACGTGCCCGAGCGCGGGCAGCAGCGCCCCGCGTACTGGCCCAAAGACTCCGTCACCGAAGACTTCCGGGGCACGCAGTGGACCTCGCTCTCCTGGCAACCCATCATCGAAGCCACCAAATTCGCCGACGACGCCCCCTCGGGTAGCAGCCAGAACGTCAAGCGCGGCGATACGCAACTGGCGATCTTCAAGATCAAAGGTAAGTGGTACGCGACGCAGCAGATGTGCCCGCACAAACGCACCTTTGCGCTCTCGGAGGGCCTGATTGGGGACGACGTGCAAGCCGACAAACTCTGGGTCAGCTGCCCCTTCCACAAGCGGAATTTCACCCTCAATGGCGCCGATGCGGGAAAGTGCTCCAACGACGATCAAGTCAACATCGCCACCTTCCCTATCGAAGAGCGCGACGATGGATGGGTGTATTTGAAGCTTCCGCCCGTCGAGGAGTTGGATGCGAGGCTCGGGACGAGTAAGTGGATGGTTAGGAAGGGGGAGAGGGAGGAGCCGTATAAGAAGCTGGATGAGAAATTGAAGGGCTTGAAGGGTAGGAAACCGTTCGAGGAAAGCCATTTGGCGAATGGAATGGGGGAGAAGGCGGCGGCGCGGGCAATTACGGTGGGCGGGGATGGGGGGATTGACTGGTAGATTTTATGTAAGGGTGGTGATTGGAATTGAGGCATGGTTGTATTTGGGGCTTTGTGTATATATCTCAGGCCTGCCTACATGCTTGATCGAGAAATAAAATCTTTATCCCACATCCCTATTACCCTCGTAAGTCCTCCTAACACCTGTCCACCAAGTAGAACCGCCAAACTCACAGCACCTCCTCTCCACCAGCACATGTACTGCTCAACCAACCCCCCATCCTCTCCCAACCAACCAACCAACCTACCCCCCCAAAAAACCACAAAACCCAAAAACCCAGATCACTCAATCCCCAATCCCCAATCCCCAACCCAACAGTCCAATCCCCCCCCCCTCTCCCCCGAAAGAATCACCAAAGAAGCAAAGCAATTTCCCACAGTGCAATCCTCCTAGGACTAAATTCCTCCCTCTAATATCACTCCAACTCCTACATCTACATTTCTTTTTAAACATCCAACCGAACTACATGGATCATAAGATTATCAAAACCACTCACCGCTCACCACTCACCGCTCACAGTAACAAACAAAAATAAAACAACGCATCCAAACGCACCCACACACACACACACACCTCTCAGCTATCCATTCTACAGTACATACAGTACATACATCTCTCAACCCCCTTTCCCCGCTCTAATAAACCTAACAACCTAACAACCAACTCTTCACCGACTACAAACGCCCACCCATCCCATCCCATCCCATCCCATCCTGTCTATTCTATTCTATTCTTTCATATCATTTCAATCTAGCTACGTAGGAGGTAGGCGAGAACATCCACTCTGAGCACTTTTGTTGTTTTGGTATGCTGTGAAAAAAATAGGGGGGGTTGGGATCGAATAGGTGGGTGGGGTGAGGGGGGGTGTTGGTGGTTCTGAGATGTGGTTTTTCTTTTTGGGGGGGGGAGGGAAGGGGGGGGGAGAAGGGAGAAGGGGAAGGGGGAAAGGGGGAGAAGAAGGGGGAAATGGAGAAGGGGAAAAGGGAAGGGGGAAGGGGGAAGGGGGAAGGGGGAAGGGGGAAGGGGAAAAGGGAAAAGGGAAAAGGAAATGGGGAGAAGAGGAGAAGGGAAGGGGAAAGATAAAGGGGAAAAGGGAAGGGGGAAAGAGAAAGGGGAAAAGGGAAGGAGAAGAAGAAGAAGAAGGAGAAGAAGAAGAAGAAGGAGAAGAAGAGAAAAAAGAGAAAGAAGAGAAAAAAGAGAAAAAAGAGAATCTACCACCCCCCCCCTCCTCCCCTCCTCCCCCCTACCCCCCCTCCAACACACCTCCACAAACGCAACAGAACGCGGGCCCCCCAACACATCGCAGTAGGTACGAACCCCAACCCAGCAAAAAGACACCAAAAAGTGTGGGAGCCGGCGCTGTGACGGAGAGAGTCAAGGCACCAAGGTACAGTAGGAACAGAGGCGATCCTTCAGACGAGTGTAGCGTATTCTGCGAGAGAAGGGACTATAGTATGTACAGGGAGTCTAAAGTAGGGGTTTTGTGTAGGGTGCGATGGCAGGGTGGGTGGGGTTCTTCGGTGCGGGAATACAGTAGAGAGGGTCTTGCTGTGGGGGAAGGGTTGTGTTACATACAGTACTTCTATCAGGGGTCAGCGAAGAGCCATGGCCCCTTTCTGCAACAGGTTGCATGGGGGATTGTGCGGTTCGTCTGTGGTGGAACCCCATGTTACGCATGTAGGGAAGTAAGTAGAATTGCTGGCTCGAAATAATGGCGGCCCGTGAAATTGAAGGGAAAAATTTCTTCCAGTTTGGACGGCTGGCTGTACAGTAAATACTAAAATCGTGACAAACCTCGCTCTCATGCAATACAAACGCCTCGCTATGCAAGGGTATCCTAGTAGAAGTACGCAATGGTACCTGTTCCAGGGACACGGACTTGGGACATGGAGAATAAGGTGACACGAGAGAAATTCCCCGTCTTAGACACAATGCTTTTACAATCCCACTTCTAACACAGCGTTCATGACATTTTCGGCCTCCTCCAGAAGTATTGCTAGAGTCTAATTAGTATTCATGGATATCTATAAGCCAATCGCGCAACCAATCGTAATGGCTTACCTTGTGCTGCTTTCTGCAAGCCCTCAGTCCAGGCTTCTGCAACCCCTGAACAACCGCATCCCTCCTCTTCTCATCTGGATCCAAGTCGGCAATGTAGTAATACTCGCTCTCGAGTGGCTTCCCTGCAGCATCTTTACCTGACCTCGGAACCTCGCCGACGCATTTTGTAGCATCGAGCATCTTCTTCAGTTTATCTAGGCCTAGACGTGAGTTCTCTTTGGAGCCAGGGCTGTCTATCTTGAGGAGCGATGGCAGATGATCCATCAGGATAGAGAGCGGTGTAGACGACAGCCGGGAGTAGGCAAGCTGATTTATAACGTGGTTGACTACGGGATTAGTATCGCCACCCCTAGTAGATTCGGAGCTTTGCCGTCGTTGGGGTGAGATACTAGCTTCTTTGAGAGCGTTGAGGGGACGGCGTTGAACCGGAGAGTCGCCAGTAGTAAAAGATTCCATACGGGGCATAAGGTTACTTCCAAAAGGACCGAAAGAGTGGACGACAGGGTCATTCTCTTCATCACAGTCGGAAAAATCGTTAGGCTCGCTGAGTAGACTGGACTGGGATTCCTGCACGCCAGTTCCAGGTGGCTGTGATGCGAACTGAGTTGACTGAGTAGCCTCTACAGCAGTTGGAGTGACCTTGTTTCCCTCGTCCTCTGACTGCTCGTCTTCGTAGACCTGTACAGGGACCGGAATGGGTGGGTCTGAGGCGAGGAAGGTTGATGAGGAAGCTGCTACAGCTTGGACAGCAGGAGAAGGAGAGACTGGCGATTGCAATCGATGTCGAAGAGGGCTCTGGTTAGGAGATGGCCGACGTGTAGCACCATTGGGTCTGCTCGGGGAGTGTTCCTCGTCCCAGGTGGACTCTGAATCCGTTGGCGTGGCTATCTTAATGTCGTGTCTCGGCCACTGCACCAAAACCCGCGCATCTTGGACATCGACCATAATATCCGCGTCTTCCGTTTCGGACGTGAAGCTATCTCCCTTCCGTAGCTCCCATGCTCTTCCCTGGCAGTGTACCTTCACCCCATTCCAACCCATGCATTCCACTTGTATTTTTTTTGGAGCCGGAGGATCAGCGGGGATGTAAACCGCTCGGACGTGAACTCGCGATATCAGCTTGTTAGTAGACAGCTGGTAATGGGAGGAGTTGCTGGATCTGCCCATAAGCGTGGGTTCAACATGCTCGTCGAGCTCGATGGAGGGCACGGTGGAAAGTGGAGTCCGCTCTGAGAAGGTTGAAAGTGTTCTGGAAAGACCAAGACGACGCGTACAAGGCAGTAGCGGAGGCGACGAGGAAATTACGCCTGTGGAAGATGTTGGAATAGGAGTAGGATACTTGTGCTTCTCACTGTACTTCGAGGGGGAAACGCGAGCAACACGTTTCGCGGGTCGAGGCAGAGATGGAGAGGAAGAGAACGGTTCGAATGCTGGCAATAACGACGGTGCAGGACGTTTCACACCCGCGACGGCAGGGACAGGTAGCGTAGGATTTCTGCCAGAGGGAGAAGACTCCATTGTTCCCAATATAAAACCAGCGTAGAGACGCGAGCAAGTTGGGTCTCAACGTGAATGGCTTGAGACTCTCGTCAGATCTTACAGTGCATGATTAATTGGAAGAGGACATCGCTAGAGGAAAGTGAGTTGTCTGTATATGAAGATTGAGGAGAAAGAAGTAGTGGTGAAGGAAGGTTTCATGGTTGGCGGTCTCTGACACGGTCACTACGCGTTTGGCGTCTGGCTCAACCCCCACTATCACTTTACCGAGGATTGGCGGATTGCATAGTAATTTATCATCTACATCACATTTCAAATCTGGCACATAATTGGGTGTGGACGGGAGTCATGAGAAAAGTCTTCGTAATGTGGCTGCTGTTATTGGGGCAGAAAATGCCCGGGGGTATGAGACATGAAAGGCCCAATTACTCCTGCTCCCAACGCCCGCTTGATCAAATAGAAGTCTATGCTCCCATCTCCATGCCCTATTGCTAACTGAAGTATCATGCAGTCATTCAGGAAGATCAAAACCTCTCAGTCTTTGTTCTCGACTTCCATGGCCTGACCTGCGGAAGTCGCCTGAGTAGGTTCTGCGTCTATTGGGGGACTTGTTAAACTTGATGGCGTGGCGGGAGTATTCGCAGTTGCTGAGTTTCCCTCGTTGATCTGCCGTTCTACCTGTTGTCAATACACAGATCCAACTAGAGACAAACAGGGAAGTACCTAATTCTCGAATCCTCAATCTGAGCATCTGGTTCTCCCTCGTCAACATTTGGGTTTCCGCCTGGTAAAAAGCACTCTCATCCCTACTACCCTGACTACCGCCGGAGAGAAGCCATTCATCGCCTTGGGCTTGCAGACCAGCAGATAGGGGCCTTAATGCTGGGGAGCCTGTACGACTGGGGGTCCTTGACCGACGTGAAGATTGACGAGATAATTCCATAGAGCTGCGGGGCACCGGTGAACGAGGACGAGGGTTGGTGACAGTCATAGGGAGGTTGCCGGGGACACTTGGGAAAGAGAAAGAGCGTTCAGAAGTGGGGGTTGAGTCATCCACCGCCCCAGTACTAGTAGATGATGTGAGGCCTGCGTGTTGCTGAATCTGCTGCAACTGAGCTTGCTGCTGGCGAATCATTTCCAGGAGACGGTTCTAAAGGGCCTGCTGGTTAGCTCTAACAGTCCGAAGATGGTAACGGGATAGGTCTCATCGCACCACTTGGGCTTCCTGCTCCTGCTCTAACTCCTGATGCAATTCTCCTAAGCTGGGTGCACGTTGGTGATGTGCTATGGTTGGGGACCCAATACTATGGGGACTAGAAGTGTGGAGAGGGTGGCCCATAGGTAAGCGGTGATCGCCGCTTTGCAGCTCGCCAGGTCCTGGAATCGTAGGATCGTTGAGATTGAGGTTCATCGCTACATTAGATCTTCGCCGCTCACTCCTCCCAATCTGGGGAGAGGGGCGGTTGCGATTTGAACTTGTGGATGAGTGGCGTGAGTCTTGATTTTGTATTCCAGCATTGATAGTAGCTGCCGCTGCAAGAGAAACAGAGGATGATCTGGGGGATGGCGAGCCTGTTGGACGAGGATATATGTCCGAGCTGTTGCTATGACGGGCTTGGAGGGGAGATCCTGTAGATGCACTGGAGGGTGGCAGAGAATTGAGATCCGGCATTGTGCTCTGATGGACCGCGGAGTAAGGCGATAAAGCAACTTACTGATGTGTTGCGGACCTAGGTTCATGTTGGTGATAGTGGGATGTTCGGCCCTGTGCGGAATGGATTCCGCCGACCGGCATATCTATAAAACATTACATGCATAACTACCTTTGCTGATGGACATGTTCGTTTTTCTATCAAAGTTTCCGATGCCTCCTAGATATGTCGAATTATCTATTTAGATTTCAGGAAAGGTCGTTATATAGTGATAGTATACAATGAGAATATGACATGAGGTGGAACCTTTCCACGCCGCTGTATTCACTTCAATTCCCGCCTTATCCATTCCAATATCCTACTATACAAGAGTCCTAAGAGAAACAAGGTTTAACCGACAAAGTCTCGATAGCATGCTAGAGGGATGTCATTGAAGATGGTGAAAGCGATTGGGGTTTTGAGCAGACAGTGTGAAGGGTTTGTATCAATTGGTGAAGCCATTTGACTAAAATCAGATGCTAAAATTTTCAACAGAGGGTCACCCCGCGTTGGTGATGCACAGGATCATGTAAAAGTTTTTGGTAAAGGCGGCAGCGATGTTGGGAGAATATCGACTAACAGGTTTATTTCTGGCATGCTTCTGCGATTTTGCGCTTTTGACCGATGTACAGGTAGCATTGGGGAAAAACAATTTTGTCGGGCTGGGAAATCCATCAGCGACTGTGAAGGGAGGTCGAAGTTCAGCTTGTCTTCCCCTCGGCTCTGAGGTAGATGGATATGAACCTGCTTGACAGGATCACTCCTCACTTGCATACTCATAGGGCGGCACAACTGGCGACTCTGTGACAGGTGGCCATCAATCAAACCTTGATCTGTGATAGCCAAATGTCTAGGCACGGCCGGCAGAGCAGTTTTGGGTGGTGGATGAGGCGATAGTAAAGCATTGGCCGGTAGCTGCCGTGGCGAAATCCCACGAGAGTACTGCAGAGAAGAGAGGCGGCGGGGAAGAGGACGACCGTTATTTGATGGCAGCGAGGAGAGTTCATACGAGCTTGAAGAATGAGGTAGGGATTGAACGAAGTCATCGGCTTCCGTGCTCAGCTCTGTTGATGGACTATTTAGGATCAAGGATGACTCTTTATCATCGACTGGAGATCTAAAAGCCGGGCTCATTGACGAAGATGGGATCCTCGTAACTATCGAGTTACGTTTAGAAAATGTGGGAACGCTGAAATTTGGTGCTGCTGGGGGCGTGTCCTGTCCTGGAAGAGATCTACGTGTAGAGAGTGGACGTGGTGACCTAGAAGCCGAGCGCGAAGTTGACCTAGACGCTGAGTTGGCATCGGCTGACGGTCGACGGCTAATCTGAGCAGAGGCTCGCCGAGACTTCGGTAATATGGATACTGGCGTTACTCCGGCGCCAAGACTTGACGTATGGTCTGGAAGAGGGAAATGTAACTTTGCAGGCACTGATCTGGGTGATTGTCCCGGCGATGACCCACGCGATGTTGATAACGTTTTTGCCCCAGTCGATGCATAGGACAATCTGGGACTACCCCTTAATTGATCCAAGTAGGTCTGATTGATGGATGGTGTAGGATTTGAGATAGTAGGAGAATCTGATGACATCTGGCTGGCGATAGACGGTCTCCTGACAATACTTGATGGCCATGGGCGGGCAATGGGCTTTGAGCCTCCATTCTCCCTGATGAAATTTCCAAAACTCGCATCAGGCGCTGGCTCCCACTTTTTCCCAGAATGTTGGTCACGATCTACCCCCATAGAATATCGGTGGCTTAGCTTTTCCCGGCCATCTCTGGGTGATTCTTCGGTGGGGCCACAAGCTCCTGCATCGGGGCAGTACTTCTTTCCTCCCATTGACTCAATTTCTCCCCTCACGACCCTCAACCAGGAATCCATCTCTGCAGGGTTATCCATCACTAGTAAAAAGCTCGACGCGCAGCGCTTAGTATCACGTAGAAACCCTATCTTCTTCATTATAGATTCTTGTTCTTTGCCGCTCTGGACACCGTCATCGTCTGATATCTGAGAAACTTGCAAGACCCAATGCTCGCCTAAGATCACATCACTCGCAAACGCCGCGGAGTCCTTGCTCAATGTCATGATCTTCTCCGGTAGTCTATCAAAACTCCCCTCACCAGCATACTGTAAGAGGTAACCTGAAGTGACGAGGACGTACAGATTGTTGGTCCAACATTCCTTCGGAATAGGCTCTGAAAAGTTGTGCTTACGCTTTCTTTTGGAATAGCCTTTACTTTTGGCGATGTTAATATTGGCGCTGACGGGATTTGAAGTCGAAGCACTCTGCATCACATATTGTCCTGCATTCGTGTTTTTCTTATTACCGTTCGAACAGAGAATAGCGTCTGTGGATACGGTGGGTGCGCGCAGACTTGCATACTTGACGGCCTGTGGGTACGCTTGGAAAAGTGGCGGTGGGTCCCAAGTAGCCGGTGTCCTGATCGTGAGCTCTCTCTTGAGGGACCTGGATCTAGGTACGGGCGTTGAGGATTGTCTTCTCAATGTCCGTGACCGAGGTACTGTTGTATTATTTTCTTGGTCAAATAATAATCTCGCAGTGTTGTGGGACGCCTTGGTGTCTCTCGAAGCAGGTCTACGCGTAGCTTTCGCTCCTTTAACTATTGTGTCATGTTCTTCGTGTGTTCCCAGGTTCTTCGCCGCCTTCTTCCGCCTAAATAAGGCCCATAATCCACCTCTTGAAGTCCGATCCTTCGGTGTAAGCGTTTCCGTAGAGACGTTAATGAGCTTAATGGGTGGTTCAGTCAGAGCAGTATCATTAGAAGTCGGAGGCCGAACCCTTTGAGTAGGGTTCACAGCGAAAGAGGTTTGGAGGGGCGGAAGCTGCATAACTTTGGGAGGAAGAGATCGATGCGCTGGTATCGGTGCTGCAACTGCGTCCATTTCGTATGGTTCCGTAAATGGCAGACGGAAGCATGCGGCGAAAGATTTCAACCCTCCGATACTGGGAATCTATCCAATCCTGTACTGAGGCTAGAGAAACTGATCGACTTGCCGCCAGTACCGTCCTTACAGTAGCTACATCACAGATCTTAGAAACAATGCTAGACAAAGCTCGAGGTTCTGACGAGCGTGAAAAACTTCTGAATCAATTACACAGCATCAGCTGTCAAAGATAGAGTTAGACGGCCTGAGGACTATGCAGGCGTTCAAGATACGGTCTAGCCACTGAACATGTACGGAGGTATGACCGGTTCGCGTTGTTAGTGAGAAAGTCAATTGAATGTAAAGAATAACAGGACCAGAACAGCGTCGTTACTGCCGAGGCTGGCGATAATGATAGAGGAGAGGTCAGAACATGTCAATTGACGACAATGCACTGCAGTAGAAATAGAAATAGATATAGAAATAGAAACAGAAACAGAAACAGCTCGCTACAGAGGAAGAAAGCTCATAGCCTGATACACCCCACGACTCACGCGCCATGCCCCTGTCCTTGCTCTGGTTAGTCTGACCAAATGGAATGGAGGAGATTACGGAGTACAGGAGTACTCCGTACAGGGCAATAAAATCACGGAAGCCACAAGGTGGAGACGGCAGCCACACAACAACGACCAAATCAAATTGGAGTGGCACGAGTGGGTAAGGCTGATAGGGAGAAACGCTATGTACGGAGTACAGTGTGACCGAGCAGGGATACCAATTTGCAACTTCACCTATTTACCACAGTACATATACAAGCACTGACACAAGTAAGCTTCTTTCGATTCTTCAGAATGTGGATCAGCGTTTCTAAACCAATTCAGCGCGCAGATACCCATGAGTGATGAGACTGGCTCTGGGAACGGCAACGACGGGTCTTAGTCTTCACTAGATTTCTATTAGTTCTATTTTTAGAACCACCTTCTGAACTACTACTGTACGTACGTACGTTTCAAGAAAAATTATGATTGCGCGTTTGTCGCTCTGGATGTCAGGAAATGAGAAGATCATGGGATCAAATCCTCCCTGCTAACCAGCCTCCGCCAACTATACTCCTTTGTGACCGACCTCTAAGGAAAGGCGATGCATGACGCAAGATGGTGTAGATATTTCGTTGCAAAAAAAAAAGCTGTCTTCGTTTCCAGCACACTGGGATATGCAGCACAAGTTGGATGCAGCACCCTGTATATATCAGTCAAATTTCAGACGCTTGTATCGATTGCTAAGGTCTCAGAGGCATCCTAATCAGTTCTCATCAAGAAGACGGAATTTACTGTCTACAGGGAAATATATGTCGATGCAATCGGTACTAGCGTTTGAAACGTGTACGCGTCGGGACACCAATATTTGATCCTCACCCAAAACGCACTTTAACCTACAAAAATCAATCTCTCAAACCCTATCAAAATCTAATGAAAAACTCCGGATTATGCATTACAAACGGCAATCGCGTCAACAACCTTGGTCTGGACCTGGCCCAGATAAGTCCGCAATTGCTTGTGCCGATCCCCCAGCTCCTGCTCCTTCTGTTCCACCCAAAAAGCATCAAACTCTCTGCTCAAACAAGCCATGACAGCGTCCTGGAAACGTGTCCCGGTATAACGTTTCAACTCCATGACGGATCCACTCATGACCATCTTCTCGATGAAGTGTGGGTCTGAATTATGTGTCTGGGGTAAAGGGCGTGAGCTGCTAGCTTGCTTTTGCTGGGCAACGTTGCGCCATAAGCCAATCTCGTACAGAATTACGCCGAGACTGTACATGTCAAAAGATGGCCGGAAAGATCGCGAATGCGATCCTTTGTATTCTGGATGACGGTATAAATCGTCCTCGGGGCGAGAGAGAGGCTTCTCGGATACTTCGCCTGGTTGGTAGGGTCTGGAAATATCGAAACCCATTAGGTAAGGTTTCCGTAAATCTGGTTCATCTCTTGTGTTGGGTTTTGGCCAAAAAATAACGTTCTTTGGTTGTATGTTCTTATGCATCCAGCCGATGTTGTGGATTTCAAATACAGTCGAAACCAGAGCTTTGGCCAAGTCGAAACGCTCACCTAGATCTGGAATGTCCTTTGCTGATTTACTACGCGTCAAAACTTGATGGAGAGTCACGGGGGTTTTGCCAGGCTCTGCATCTGGTGGCAGGCGGAAAGCATAGCCTGTAACGTTAATGTTTTGGTCAAGATAGCCGACACAGTGAAGAATGGAGATGCCCAAAGGCCTGAGGTCAGTGTTCAAGATCTTTGTTAAATTCTCAGTCCTACACCGGAACGCAGCAGGATTCTCTCGCCGCCAGGTATCATCTTGACAGCCACGCCAATCGACGATGATGTTTTCCTGTCCGAGCTTTGCCATTGCGCGGACTTGGTCTGTCTGATATGGAATACCTTGCCATTGCAACTGTTCCATTGTGAGACGATACTCCGAGGCTGGATCTGAATCTGGAGCTTCTGATTCATGCGGCTTCTCGCCGCGATATCCTTGCTCTATTACATTTCTTGCTTTAGCCATTCGTTCAAGATCTTGATGCTTGAATAATGCTGCTGCTGCTTCCAGGCACTGAAGCTGCGAAGAGTCGCCAGTAGAGAGATAAGTACGAAGTCTTCGACGTGATGACTCTTGTTCCAGCCGCGTAGTCATCTTATCGAGACTGTCGTTCCAATAATTGAGCTGTTTAATGAGCTGCTCCATTCTTCTTTTATCCCGGAGCACAAACTTGACGGTTTGCGACAAACGGGTGATGGTCTTCTTGGGTGGAGATTTGGCTGAAAGAGACATGCTATCGAGTAACTCCCAATCTTGATAATCGTTAGAGCTAAGTCTACAATCGAAGAGTCAAACTTTGCGCATTACCTGACATTCCATCCTTCTTCAGTAACCCGGTGTTTTGCCCGTAATTTTCCATGATATCGTTATGTTCTTGAAAAGCTTCAAGGATTTTGTTGAAGATGGACTCGAAGAGCCTCCAAAGACCCCAATCAGACGAAGATATCTCTACCCGGCCCTGTTCGTGTTCGGATAGGACATGACTTGCCCACAACTCCAATTTGTAGCGCTCGATCAGCAAGCCCATGCGCAGTTCTCCGTATGCCGAAGGAAAGTCTTTGACTTCGAGGTAGAAGTCGTATGCGGTCGTCACGGCGGTGTAGGTCTGCAGGACCGCAGATACTACACCAAGACCTAGCCCCACTGGTTCCATGCTTACAATCACAGAGTGGACCAGACTATGCGCAGATATACTCTTAGAACATTAAAAAGCAGCTTCTATTCCTAGACTTTTGAGAGGAAAGAGACGCGTCAACAACTCTACACTTTCTAATAGACTGGTGGACGACGCAGCTTACATGAGTCAAGTACTGCATAGAATATGCGAAGAGGCTGAATATTAGATCGATAGCTCCGTTTCGAGATGCGTTATGTGGGTGATAGAATTCGCGCCCACAGGACCTTCGATGTTACTGAAAACTATCTAGTCGTGTCAAAACACTAGGCAAGCAACAGCACATTACCTTATCACTTACTCGTAGTGTCCGCCAGCTCAAACGATCCTACGAGTACCAACCCAAAAGTCCTTTCTCTGATTTCTTACGCAAAGTACACTAGTTGATCGTTTCCATATTTATGATAAGAGAGAACTATAAGACTTGTTGTTACAGTTGAATTGTGAAAGATTGAGAGTGTGTTGCAGGTGTAACGATAACTGACATGATTCGGATTTTTGTGCGCATGCGAAAAGAAAAAGGTTTTGTGGAAAGCCTTGACTGGCTGCCTGCCTGCCTGCGAACCTCCCACACAAATCTGCACTCGGCTAGCTCCAGGCGTTGTCAGCAAGAGTAATGGATCAGACTCGACTTGTGGTGTGTAGATGCTGGGACAGTTGTCACCTCCAACGCCTGCAAGGCTACGTTGTCGTTTCCAATGAGAAGCAGTGCCACCCCGTAGCCTCGTTCTGCAATCACACCGCATTGTGACGAAAATGCAAAGGAACTGTCCAGGCGCCCGTGCCGTCTTGACTAGGCCTGCTCTATGGTACCTCAGACTTACCTCACGTGGGCAGGAGCTAACCTATCAGCCTCATGCTCTAGGACGACCGCCTTATGCGCAAGAGAAGTAGGAATGCATTCAGTTCCCTAGAGAAGATACAAGCATACCCGCCAGCGAGAGGAAGACTTGATCATCCTTTCCGATTCTTGTTATTCTGTCATCAACTCTACGTATAACATCGCGGTTTTCGTGAAGGCTCTCCTCGAACGCCGATATGGATTATTTTGAAACATATACAACTACGGTTCCACTCCGCTCACGTCGTCAAAAGAGCTCCACCGTCCCAGGCGCTACCATTCATCCTGCCATCTACTCAACGTCGGCTACAGCGCTGCACGATAACCTGATATCCTTTCTCTCCTACGTCAAAACCCACGATATCCCCATCCTTCCCGTCACCAAGCCAGATGTTCGCTCTGTCCTTGGGCAAGGTGCTTCTTTCCTCGTCAATGGCGCCGAGTTACCAGAGACCTATGTCGATCCCATAAGTGGAACAACGTTTCCCCAAGGCATGATAGTAGCTTTCAAGCGAGCTGTCCTGAGTGGTGACATGCATCCTATCCAAGATCGTATTCGTGTGCTTTTTAATGAACTAATTACAATGCAACACGAACCGCTGCTGAGCCATCCGAACATCGTCAAGCTCTTCGGAGTTGCCTTTGAAACAGAAAACATGGGATTGGGGTCTCCGCAAAACGCAATACCCGTCCTTGTACTTGAAGTAGCTGAACTTGGAAACTTGGCAGAGGTACTAGAGACTGCTAGGAAAGAAGAACGTCCACTGGAATTCCATGACAAGATGAAAATGTGCCTAGACACTGCCCACGGCCTCGAGATACTCCATGCTTGCGGTTAGCGTTGATTTCTCACAATTTTTCTGTAGCTTGTAGATCTTATCTCTACTGGCTGGAGTTCTGGCAGATTGTATTGGGTGCAATGCACTACGTTTATTTTCTTGGCTTGATCGTCCCACAAGTCTGCTACCTTCTTTTGAATGCTTCCGCGCACCAACAGCCACATTGGCCTCCATTTAGCACCCAAGTACTATGGTTGATGGGAACTATTGCTGATAGCCACTGCTTCCAGATATTGTGCACGGAGACGTCAAGTGTGAGAATGTTTTGGTATTTGAGAATGAAGCTCTCTCTGATACCTATGAGGATGAAGGTAGGCCTAATGGAGTATTACGATAATGTATGGTTCACACCAAAACTATAGGCTTCCATCTTGGTTGCAAATTGACAGACTTTGGTGCTATCCGACTTCCTGATGGAGGAGTGTTACTCGGAGGCAGCAGACCATGGCAGGCACCTGAATGCTCCCGGGGAGCGTTCTTCAGGCTTGAAGAGGCAAAACGGACAGATGTATATAGCTTTGGAATGCTCATCTGGAGAGTATTTCTGGATGGTGACCCGTTCAAATCACTGGGAGAATTCGAGGGTAACAGCAAGGAACAACGACAGAAGCGGAACGATGCAATCGCTGCACTGAAAGAGAAAGATCAACTGGTGCAGCATGTTTGTGCGTCTCTGGCACTGTCCGCAAAATTCACCCGTCCCCAACTTGAGATGCTCTGCGAAATTGTGAGCATCACCCTGATCAAGGACTCCGCAAGAAGGGAGCTTGACGTGACCAGGATCATAAGGATGCTGACGCCAAATAATTGGTTCCGACCACGGCACGCCGTTGCCCCATCTCGAATACCGGCAGACATTGATGCCCAACTCCTCGACTTGGAAAAATGGCATTCTGAATTCGCAAATTGTAGTCCTCTGGTAAAAAGACTAATGGCATCCGGCTACAAAGAATATGCTGAAGGTCTATCCGAGCAATCAGAGGGAAGCCGAGGGAAAGAAGTAGCTGCAGCATACCAGCTAGCATTATGCTACGCCAACGGATTCGGGGTCCAATTCCAACCCGATGAGTGCTTGAGATGGCTAACTTTCGCTTCCGAAGGAGGTTGGCAGAAGGCGCACGAAGCGCTTCCAAGGATACTTGAAGCATTCAATGCAGCCCCCGAAGCTTCCCTTGACTCCGGGGCAAGAGTCGATGACACTTGCTCGATACTTAGCTCTTCATGGGCCTCGGAATTTACTAAAGAAGCCACGGTCCATGTTGCAGGAGAACATACCCTGGACACGAACGGATTAATCCACGGTCTGGCACACGTTGGCCCAACGTCGACCTTTCTCAATGCGGCGGAAAGCTGTAGCTATGACGTGCTAGAAAAATTACTATCAAGCTCTGCGAAACCCACTACATCCGACGATGGCGTGTCTCCGATTCATTTCCTGTCTTCTTGGGAGGTCGCAAAAGCCAACGACCTAGGTTTCAGACTGATCAAGGCTGGGGCAGATGTAAACACTGTAGCCAACCCCGGAAATACTGTTGGCGGTACACCGCTTATGTGGGCCGTGTACGGGGGTCATTTCGAGCATTCTAAAATTCTGATTCAACTCGGTGCCGAACCTATGGTCTCTACGGACAACGGAGAGGATTCTTTGTCCTTTGCTGCGAGACTGCACTCGGCTATGGATTTACGGCTCTTGTTGGAGAATACACGCCCAGCTCAGGTTCGTGGCCATATTGGCCGGTTAGTCGAAGCTGCCGCTGGGGGTGAGAGCCGATTCATGCGTATGACGAGGCATGGGGAGCGCTGGACGACTGCAGCGAAGGAGACCTTGCAGCTCCTGAAGGACTGGCATGCATTGTTCCCCGAGGCTGACGATTTCACCACTCTTCTACTTCAAGCATTGAGACAAAGCCTGAAATCTCCTTATGGTATGTCAATTCGTACCAATACCACAATCTAAATAGCAAGAAATTGTTTTGGATCCCAACGCGCTTCGTCCGATATTTCCTTTTTATGTGTTCGAGACTTGGCTTAAGTCCGGGAGATGGGGATGCTGACAGCGGATTCTCAACAGGCAGAATGAATACGGATGTGCAGATTGGTTTCATCAAAGCAAATACCATTGAGCCGTCACGTTTGACAGGTCTACTTCGAGACAGTGTGACAAGCTTCAACACACCATTGTTGAATGCCTTGCTCGACTGGGGGGTCCCACTTACCGACACATTTGAGCGACAAAAAGCTCTTCTTCACCTCTGCGCAAAGATCCCAGATCACGGTCTTGCGGCTCATGAGTTCGCACCTCGCCTCCTAGAGCTAGGCGCCTACCTTGACGCACCGGACGAAGACGGGATTACTCCATGGATGGATGCGGTCCTCAATCGGAAATGGGATCTAACAGATTTCCTCTTAAAGAAGGGCGCCCAACCACTGTCAACCGACAAAGAAGGCTTCAACGTCCTCGGCCTCTGCATCAAGACTATCAATCTCGGCTCTGTTAAATTCCTCTTCAAATACTGCGCAGAACGCAACCAATTCCACCAAGCCTCTTTCCTCGTCAACAAAGAAAAACAAATCAGCGCCTTGCAACTCGCCGCCGGTCTACCACTCCCACGCGCCCACGCCATGAAAATCGAAGTCATCGGCCTCTTCCTCACCATCCTCCGCTATCTGGGCCAAACCCCATCCCAGCTACATTTCCGCTCCGATGGCATCCTCCCAAACGCAAACGCACTCGATATCGCCGCATCAACCGGGAACGTGCACGCTGTTAAGAATCTGGCCAAGAAAGGAGCTCATCGCCCAGCTGGGAGTCGGGCTTCTGCTATAAAATTGGTGCAGAATAAGTTGGCGCAGACGGATGGCTGTATGCAGAGGAAGAATCTGGAGCGCTGTGCATTTATTATTGAGAAGTGGGATGAGGAAGGGGCAGGGGCGAGGAGGGTGGTGGATGATTGGACGAATATGAGGACGATTGATGAGAGTCGGGTTAATTCGAGTTGGGAGACTGCGGGGATTTGAGAGTTGTCTTTTTGTTGTTGGTTTTTGGGAATGGAGGACGTTAGATCTATTTCATTGGCTGCCTAAAGCCTTGTCCGAGCCATCGAAAGAATTATTGAAAGTTTGATAAGATGTTCATCTAAAATGGCTAGTTTCATGACGTATTTCTGAATGATGTTCAATACCCAGTCTTGCCATTAGACGTCGGTCACACAATCAAAAGAAAATGTTCCGCCTCTTTGATGATAACTCGACGGTGCCTCAAGCTCATTTGGTTGATGAACCAGGAACTCATGGGACACGGACTGGCTTGTCAACGTCCCTCATCATTCTAGGTCTCTGTCCTCTGCACCGCTTTGCATCTGGACGTATCAGCACCGCATGATGGCTTCTAAAAACGACTCGGCCACCGGGAATTGAGACAGCTGTTGCTTGGTCTCTTAGCTTCAGAAACGATAGCGTTTCACGGTTTTTTCCTCCAGCGCGATAAAGCGACAAGATTGAACAAAGCGACGCAGAAGCTTTTCACTTGAATTAAACCATTAGGTGACAGAAAACGGTTCAATGGAAGAGCCCCGCTCAAACTCATGGATGGAGGGAGTAGAGCCGAGTCAAGAAGGAAACGAGCTCAGAGAACATCGGCAAGTTGACAGGAAGCAAAGTCCGAGAGAATGTCAAGGTCGCTGAGATGTGGTCCATAGTTACTATACTGTGATGGGGAGGGTTTGGTATTGATGCAGAGCCCTATAAAGACCAATATCTGACGCCTTGGGGTCTCTACGCGCTCGTTGCATACACCCCTGGATCCGCTTTCAGATTTATCAGAGGAAGACATGTTTGACAAGAGCAAGGCAAACAGTTTCGCAAAAGTCCCTGGTTTGCGTGTGAGCGCTATGGTATTGTGCACAATGTGTCACGAGATTCGCACAGAGCGAAGTTATTTGCCCTGCTGGAATTGAATCATCACTGGTCACGCACTGCTTGCACTTCTTATCTATTTCCTCAAGCGGCGCAAACTGCTTTATGTATCAACCCGATCAAAATCCCAGATAATGGGGAATTTAGAGCTCTTGTGTTGGAAAATTTGGGCCTGAAGTGATTATTTGCCCTCGAATGAGGAACAGGCCTCTTCACTTGAACTTTCAGCGGTGAGGGATACTTCGAGCGGAATGGCTGAACAAAATTCTGTGTGGGGCTTCAACATTGTCTCAATAACCTACGTTTTTTGAACTTGATTTAGGTGACTCGTGTTGGGGGGAAGTAGGGATAGTTGGGAGAGGGGATTTTTATAAGACTCTCCGAAGGAAGAGATGGTGACACCGAAAGTCCTGCCCCACGCTAAGAATATTAAAAATTTAAAACATACGATAGATTACAATTGCTATGCGCTCAATGCGCCCTCGGCAGAAAGTCTAGCTCAATAGCTCGATTCCTACAGCTCAATCAACGCTTTATAATCGTATCAAAATCAAGAGCATTGAATCGCTTTTGCATCACCTGTTATTTACTATGTTGCTTCGTATGATGTTCTTAGCTGTATCGCTTACTGGCGCTGGGCAGGACATTCGGTGTCATCCTCCGTAGGGATTTGGGTAACAGTGCTTGAAACAAAACTGGAGTTTTGGGTTTGGTTGGGATGATAGATGTTCGAGTTTATCGGGGGTTTGGTCAATCGGGTTGTTGAATAGGGGTTTAGGATCGAGTAAAATCATAGCTGAATACTGGGATCAGGGCGAGGGTTTGGGTTGTGTTATTTCTCCCTTGCAAGGGGTAAAATGGGCTGGGGGAAATGCTGGCTGCTCTTTTTATTTTCTACTTTCTTAGTTAATCGGTGTTGCTGGTGGTGACACCATCGTGCACGATGCATACAGTTCCATTCTCCCAAATATATGAATACATGTTATTTTCTTTGATAGGCTTGAAATTTATCAAGCAATACCGCTAGGTCATCACATAAGTTACTCTAGAGAGTATCTTAATTATGGACGCTAAAAACAACGTGTGAAGACCTCGTGAAACAGCGCCAAGACCATTTCAGCTCATCTTCCATGCCACTCTATTATCAGTATGGATAGAGCACGCGAGGGAAGGTGGTTTCATTCATTGCAATTGTCTTTTTCAGGAGACCGTCGTACTAGGGACAGGTCCTCTACAAACTGATTGATCTTTCGTGCCAATCAGGCCTCACTGGATGGACATGAACTAAGGTAACTAACGCTATCACACGGTTGGTGGTGGGTGCTTTCCTCGGCGATAACATGACGAAAATTGGAGGTAGTCTTTGCAGTCGGTGTCTGATAACTTTGGTACATACAATCAGAAAGTCCAGTCGACATTCCATACACGCCCTCCAACAATCAGTGCCGCATTGTTAGTGATGTTCGTTATGGCTGAGTTACCGAGTGGATGATGGTCAAAGATCATAAGAAGTCATTATTCTAAACGCACATACTAAGGACGCTCTGCATATATCCAGACCATAAGAACTCACAACCATAAACAAAACGCTAGCCTAACGCAGGTTCTCGTGATTAAGGCAAGGAGCAAGCAAATAATTTCCAACAAAAATCCCAGATCTAAATAGCACCCACGACAGGGGCTGAACACTGTTGAGCTTTCCAAAAGATCTACAGTGGTAGTGGATGCTTTACTTTTTCTTTGCAAAATGCACCACGCTGTTCCAAGGCTCTTCTTGATGTTTCTGTTCTTCCCATCTATGAAGGGGGCTATAGCAATGGTTGATGGAGCTCTTCCCATGAGCTGAACGGACGATGGAATAAGTTGTCGTCGGAGGCCCGGGCTGATTCGACGAACTGCCTTTGGGATCTGTCTTCCTGTGGCTATCCGCCTGAAGCTCTCTTTGATGTCTCAAACGTTTCAGCCAAGGTCCTCAACCACAGATCATTATCAGACCAAGCGTAAGCTGGAATCGGCGGGTTGAGCGCGGTTATGGCAGGAGACCCACATTTAGATGTGCCTTTTCAATTGGATTGCACGAAGCCCCATTGTTCGGCTCCGCAGCCTCACCTGGGTTGTGGGATCTCGGAGTGGGCCTAACATTTGGAGGAAGCAGCGGCATCGTCTCTCAACAATTTGAAGACCTGACTGTGAAGACTAAGGGGATGCGCTTCGACAATCAACTCGATCAAAGGGTACTGAAGTCGGTTTGCTGGCTGGAGCTGGAGATCAAGCTATACGGTGTCTTCAGTGTCTTCTACAGAGAACAGAAGGTCGCTTGATGGTCTCTATATAGAGCCTGCATATACAATAAGCCGGAACCAGGGGTTTCCCGTGATGGTATCAATTGCCCCTTCCTTATCAAGGTTTGCTTGTGTTACGCAGCAGATCTTCTCAGAGTCATAGCGGATATGACAACGGCTAAGGTTGTGCCAACGGCTGAGTGACTTAGTGCACTCCACCGTCGTTCTGCCTTCTCTCCATCGCCATTCCCTGGAATCTACATGCAGTGACACGCGTTGATACTCTGCAGAACACAGTAGTAATGCATGCAATGGATCACCGGTCGTCGCGAAGCCTGAATTGGTCGATATCAAATGATTGCCGGAGTATATTTCCGAGTCGCAGAACATAGTATAGCCGAGTATGAGCTTGGTCACGAGGTGCGCACTGTGACAGATAAATGCTGGCTGAGAGCATTTACTCGGCGGCTGTGTGAGTATTTCTCTTCGAAAATCTCGGAAATATCAGAATTGAGCCTCCAGCGGAATAGAAGATCCACCTGACGACAGGCATATCCGTTGCTAGGACCCTCATTTTACTGTCTCAAGTCTCCTATCAGGCCTTCCGAACGCGGTACCACACAGTTCGCCATGGCGAACCATTGCTTGCGTTTTAAGGAGCAGTATCCGCGTTAGAAGGGGAAACCTAGAGGCTCCGAGCAACCCCTTGCACCTTTTGACAGCACCCCGGGAAGCGATTCAGGAGTGACTTGAATGGAGTTGTCGAAGTGACCAATCCCCTTTCAATAAACATAAGCATGGTTGCCTCTTTATGTTTTACCTCTCGTCCTACAGTGCAGTGACCTCCTACAGAATCGTGTCTGCTGCTCTACCGCTTGGCTCTAGTTCACCAATGTTAACTAGCCAGTGTTCCCGTATCACCAGCCTAAAGAACTTATGGGGTTTCAATGTTAAGGTGAAAGCCCTTTGGTTGATGCATGGCATCTACATGGTTTTCCTTAAGTGGTTTCTGGCCCTCATTTCTAGCGATAACGTACATACATGGATCAGCCTTCGCCACAGTTCTCACGGAATGACGTTTGGATGCTTCGCTTCAACTCCTCTCTATGCATGAAATTGGTTATCTGGATCAAATTTTCCTATCGGCACCCTTTGATTTATACCCGCTCCACATAAATAAGCGTTCAAAGGGCCCTGATGCGAAAGGTTGCCTGATCGCTTTTGAAACATTCCCGGGTAAGTATGACCACGACATCCGACGCATAGCATTGTACAGACTCGACATGGCATTAGAGTTAATGCATGACATGCTTACGGAGATCCTCACATACGCTGTGAACAGCATCTACCGTTCAGAATACAAACCGGGTGACAAGCATAGTTTCAGGCTCCCGAGACTGCTTGAACGCCTGGTGTAGCTGCCCAGTGTATTGTTACTAGTTTTTGAGCCATTGCACGCACATGCCGCTGAATTCGCTTTCTCGGTAAGTTTGAGCGTCATTTGCCATCGAGGTACGTACACTCTGACCCTATCCTGGTACTTCAAACCTTCTTTAATGGTCAACAGCCTTACTCCATCTTTCCATAAGCGAAGGGCTGCGGTAGGTCTCGGGATACAGCTCCAGTTCCCTTGCGCTCTGACAAAATATCCATTACTGAAATCACAAAGCGACCGAAACGCTGCCGCATCTCGTCTCCAGCCAAGGGACGCAGCCTCCTGAGCTGGCTTTACTTCTGCTGCGAGGAAAGGCAATGACCAAGGAGCTACGTTCCGGGATGCCTTTTCCCAGTGAGTCCGATTGCAATCGCCTGCAGTTGGTTTTCCCAAGTCCAACCTAGGCGGCAAGGCACATTGTTGCATGCGCATGCTTGGTTACTTCTGACTTCTGTAGCTCATCAATTCTTGGAGGATCCATTGGGATATATCATCAAAACGTCAAACTAGCTGCCTTGCATCTCATACGCGGCGGCGCTTAGACTGGATCTCGACTGCGCCAGCTAGCTTTGCTATCGTTGTTCCTTAGTTCTACATGGCTTTGCTGACCCATCTTCCAATTTGTACCTACCCTAATCAGCGCACTCACATCTCAACTGCAAAGCGACCATAAGACAAAAACAACAAGACAATAGAACTTACCTATCTGGCACTGGAAAGACTCGGGGTAAGCATGATACATGTTAACATCTAGGAGTATCTATGAGCAGGAATTGTCCATATCCATCTCAGTCCCACAATCGCCTCCGCAATCCTCAAACTATTCTCCTTGATAATCCTCTCACCATCTGCAACATGGTAACACATACCGGCCATGCAACCGCAGTAGTATACTATCTACTTGTCGACCTCAACAGGACTTACGCATTCCACTGGTATTGGACTTGTCGTTCCTGCCGCATCTCCTTTTCATCGTGCATGACGGCCTTACAGAATCTCAAGTCTGTACACGATTGGCCGGTCGAATCACGCGAAGTATAAGGGAAATTCAATTTCTGTCAACCGGGGTCTCCGCCAAATTTAAAAGGAAGAGGCTAATCTGACAAAAGCAAAAGGACTGTTGTTCTCCAACTTGTCAAAAATAATCAGTGCATCTGTGCTGTCGGTCCTTAGTCACACAATTGAAGAGACATTCACCAAATTGAAATCCATTCTTCGCGAAGCTTGTGATCATATGAACCATGCTTGTATTGATATGTGAGATGGGATATACTACTAGAAGCCTGCAACTCGAAGCGACAATGTAACGAGACACTTGTTTGTACTGCTCGAGAGGGAATCACGATCTGACTCCCGGCACCCAGGCAGTGGTAGAGCTGGAAGACGTAGTAAACAAAGTAAGTACTGACCAAATGGAAGTATCCATGCTTCGGTGTGTTCAACATGGGATGATGGAAAAGACGCATGAGATGATGAGACTCGGAGCTATCGGTGCTAAGAAGATCTGCATGCGGCAAATCCTGCCAGTTGGTTGATCCCTGTCGGTTTTCTGCGAGACCTTTTCTCATCGTGGCCTCAAGCTTTTGCGACAAGCCAGCTACAGTAAGGTAGCTATTGACAACACAACAACTTCAGTATTTTTCTACCGTCAACAAACACTCCAAATAGTACACCATGGCGGCACCGCCCAACCCAGGCATGCCAGGTACGCAACCGTCTCCTCAACAAATAGCAGCCATGCAAGCCCAAATCGCCCAAGAAGCGCAAAAACGAGGCATGACGCCCCAGCAATTCCAAGCCTGGCAACGCCAGCAGATCGAAGCCGACGCCAAGAAAGCGGGAATGACGGTCGAGCAATACATCAACAACCTCAAACAACAAGCAATCGCAAACCACCAGCGGCAGCAGCAGATGGCTCAGCAACAGGCCGCAGCACAACAGAGCGGCCAACCGCAAGTCCAAGGCCAGAGTGGCCAACAGGTGCCCATAACGCCCGGACCGCCAGATCCAAAATCAACAGCCGTTGCGAAATGGCTGCGTGGCCAAGATCTAAAATCAAGGACATGCATCCTAAACGGCCAGCGCAAAGACATGTTCAAAAGTATGTCCCCACACCCAAAACCCCAATTTCTCCCAACATTCCCCCACCAAACCAACCCACTGATCTCCTAATCCTCACGCAGTCAAACGCGCCCTCCGCGCCCTCCAATCCCCGGCCTACGCCACCGCCTGCAAAAAGAACCCCCTCCTCCCCCCCGTAACCAACACCGCCACCGCCGCTGAAACTTTCAAGCTCCTCCCCCTCTCCCTCCTCGCCCTGCGCGTCTCTAAAGCCGACCCCCACGAAGGCCACAACCACGCGCCCCCCGCAAAACCCCAGAAACGCACAAAGGGCCTCTGGACCGTCAAGATCGAGCAGCAGCAGGACATTGCCCCAGACCTGCACTATGTCTGGCTGTACGAGGGCCCGCAGTGGAAGCAGAAACTGTATGCAGGCGGGGCGCTGGCGGCAATTCTGCTGGTGGTGATGTTCCCGCTCTGGCCCGTGAAGCTGCGGATCGGGGTGTGGTACCTAAGCATGGGCGGGCTGGGACTGATCGGGCTGTTTTTCGCCATGGCCATCTTCAGACTCATTCTGTTTTGCGCAACGGTGTTTACAGTGCCGCCCGGGTTGTGGCTGTATCCGAATCTGTTCGAGGACGTGGGGTTCTTTGATAGTTTCCGGCCGGTGTGGGGGTGGCAGGAGGTTAGTCCGAACTTTCGCTCGTCATCTTTCATGCATTGAAGAGTAGGATAGTGGGCTAATGCGACGTAGGAGAAGAAGAAGAAGTCGAAATCAAAGACGTCGAAATCTGCTGCCGCCAAGGCGGGAGAGGTATCCGCTGCCTCGGATGCCACACCTCGGGCATCGGATACCGCACCGGCGTTGAATGGGAATGAGTTGCGGAAACGGGATATGACGCCGAGGGTGGAGGAGGTGGAAGAGGACTGAGGGTAGGGGGTGTGATGTAGCCAAGGAGAGGGGCAGGGTGCGGGCGTTTTGGGGGTGGCATAGAATGTGTGATCGGGTGCTGGATGCACAAGAAATTGGGGGGTAGATGTAGTAAGAGCGAGCGTTGAGGTACATTTGCAACCATGTGAGCTTCTTGTTCAGAGATGTTCCTGAATTTTTGAAACAGACGTATCAACACGACATAGCGACATTTCATGCTCGTTTCAATGCAGCATCAAAGCATCTTCCATTGCCTATCCCCCCGAGTTCCCCACCCACCCACCCCCCCTTCCCCTTTTCCCCTCCTCTCTACTCAAGTCCCCCCCCCACACCAAAACACCACACACACCACACATCTACTTTAGCTTCTTCTTCGGCCTCAATTGGTTCGTATGCCCACACTTTTTTTTGCGACAGTTGGTCGCTCGCGGTGGGAGCCGCGCGTAGCATTTCCGGCAGATCATCTTGTCGCAGTTGTATTTGCTGGCGAGGGCTTTGAGGCTGGGCTCGATGATGCCGCCGCGGAGGCGGAGGACAAGGTGGAGGGTTGATTCCTGGGGGAGGTGAGGGTTAGTTTGGGGGGGGGAAGTTCTGTTTTAGAAGGGGGATATAGGAATTGGGAGGGGTTGTGCGAATAGAAAATTTGTATTGAGGTTCGTTGGAGTGGCAATGGTATTGCTGGTGGTGGGGTGGTGGGGGAGGGAATGATAAAAAAGAGATTGATTTACCTTTTGGATGTTGTAATCGCTCAAAGTCCTTCCATCTTCCAACTGCTTCCCGGCGAAGATCAGACGTTGTTGGTCGGGTGGGATACCCTCTTTGTCTTGGATTTTCGCCTTCACATTGTCGATTGTGTCGGAGGACTCGACTTCGAGGGTGATGGTTTTGCCCGTGAGGGTTTTGACGAAGCTGAGTGACAAGTGATTAGTCCAGCGGCGGGGAGATAAGGGACATTAGGGGAAGGGGGGAGTATGGCGGAGGTGGAGGAGTGATGGTGTTAAGAGTGGATTAAAAGGGAGACGCGAAGGGTAGGGCAGCGATGGTGGTAGGGGACCGATAGGTGGCTTACATCTGCACTGGAAGAGAGGTTCTGAGTTAGCGATGCCCTTAATTCAATGTAGAACTGATAACTCACTCGTTGCGGCCTCGTCGTTGATTATCGCAGGCTTATGATGGCGTTGGCGATGAGGTGTGATGTGGGTTTTGAGATGTTCGCTTACGTGGGGCGGAAGATGAGGCTCTGCGCCCTAGCCCTATATAGGCTGATATTTAGCGCGACTTGGGACTTGACCTTTTTGCAGGACGTACGAGTAGCAACGAAGGGATGCCTTTGTGGATGCCTACATTTTACTTACAATCATTGTAGCATTAGAATTATAGTCGTGATGACTAGGAAATCTACTATGTAATAAATAACGATTGATTATGGATTAGTCCCCTGGCTCTACGTAATAGGAGGCTACTGTACTGCCTTCGATATCTTCCTGGCTTTTAATAACCTCCGTTGAGCTCTTGTTCACCTCCACTTACATCCATCTCATCCAAATTTGGACTTTCCTGCCCACTTCCGAATTTCCCCCTCTCGCTAAGATCTTCATCTTCGAGTAAGTCGTTTTTTACCTCGTTATTACGAAGGGTCTCAAGTTTTCTTTCCAACTGTATGACAGCGAGAGTTAAAGATGCCAGCGACATGCCAACTGAGCTAGCTGCAGCTTCATAGAAAATCCTTGCTTCTGGCGACAGATCGTCGATGTTACGATAGCGCTTGTAGAAGGAACCAATGCGTTTCACGGGTTGCTCGTTGCTCTCTTCTGAGATGGTGTTCCTCAAATTAAGATTGCCTTGAACAATCTTGAGTTTCTGATCCAGGGCAATCTGATCAGTTCTGGCCTCCTGATCGAGATCGACTTTGGCCTGCGATGAGCCATCATGTCGACTAGTGGGAAACAGATCAAGGAGTTGCTGAGGTATCCTTCGCGACTGGGGCTCTTGAGATTCTTCTTTAATCCATGTCTTTTCGTACCAGTCGAGATACTCATCGAGCTGCTCCCCAGACATTGCCATTATATCATTTTCGTTGACATTAATTTCGTTACCACGTCCTAGTTTTCCCGCCGAGGTATGTCGAGCAGCATACTCGGTTTGGGACTTACACCAGACGTCCCAGTCTATTACAAGCGTACCGAAATCGGACAAAGTCCTCGAGTATCTGGGCTGCGAGTCGAATGGGTGATACAGCTTAACGGCAATGACTAGTAAAGATACGAGCTGTATCTCTGGATGAGCCGACTTACGTTGTCGAGGGCCTGGCTTCGGAAACGTGAAGTCAACAGCTAGCAGTGATGCCAAGCGGCGTACGACAACGTACAATTCAACTGAAAGCATTAGTTCGAAATTCGACGCTTCATATCCACCAAAAAATTTCCACTTACTAGGTAAAGCAAGGCTTTTGATGTGCTTGAAAAGGATTAGAGAATAGTTCAGGGCTGGAAGGACGAGTTCGAATCGATGACTGTAAAGAAGCAGCAATCCGTGTACGGCTTTATGTAGATCCCCTGGTTCCAGTACCGTCTTCAAGAGGCGTTAGAGTTTCCTTGGCCGGGTCGACAGTGAATGACTCACTTGCGTATCTAGTGCACCAATGTAATAGCCGGGAAGTTGGTCTTTGATTACTTTGGGTACGAAACGTATAGCCCGGATATAAAGAATATCTTCTTTGATGGCCCAGCTGAATAGTAGAAGGATCCAATCAGCCTGTTATCTCAAGAAATATATCTGATATTGAGCTTTATACTTGTGCATATCCCCCAAGCTGACTGGCAGTCGCAACAGCACCGTTCCAAGATAACAAAGCCCTAGCGTTTCAACCAAAGTCGGCATAGCTTTTGCCCCAACCTTCCGCTCTCGCCCAACTTTACTGATACTCGCCGTCTCGTCCTCTGTCTGAGGCTGCGAGCTGAAAACGGTGTCACCATCGGAATCTGCAAGGGTATTATCTTTGAGTAATTGAAGGCGCAATGCCCAAAGGTCTTTGACTACAATCTCGAGTTCTGCTGGCAAGCCCATGGTGTGGATGAGCGCATGGCATTGGCTCCAAAGTATGAGCTGATAAGACTGCAGATAGAGCTCTAGTGCTTTACTACCATGAGAGACTTTGAAAGATCAGACAGAGCAGTAGAAGCACAGAGGCAGAGTTGATACTTTGAGAAAACTTCTCCTGAACTTCTCTTTTTCGACGACTCTTACGCCCTTGAGTGCCAAAGTCATCCTCATCCTGTTGCGTAGCTCTATGGCCCTTACAAGAACGTCATCCAAAGTGCACAATGCGGTATCTTGAGAAATCTCTGTGAAAGTGTGTTTACCTCTTTCAAATGCCCGTTCCTGCAATAGGTGTTTCCGTCATCAGCTTCAAAATACCGCTTTGACCTGCAATTATCTACGCCACACACCTCGCCTTTGAAGTAATCAATTTGCGATGACATTAGGACAGTACATCAGTCCCCTCGAGTAAACAATGGGTATGACGCGAAGTAGCAGCTTCGCTGGCATACGAGGGTCATGCACCAGAATTGAGATCAAGACAATGATGGGGGTGTATGCCCTGAAACGAGGAACGAGGGAAGGGAATGATTTTAGGCGACCAGGGTGATTTGGCTGGCAAACAGGGTCTTGACATAGTTATCACAAAGAATTTGATGCAAACGTTGAGCCGGCTAGCTAGCTTTATTGTAAAATTCAGCACTTGAATCTGTTTAGCTCTCACACATTTACATAGATAAATTCCACTTTTTTATTATTTACTTAAACTGAATCGGGGCGAAAATGTAGCCATTTTCGGCAGACCGGGACGCCTTTGCACCGGCCCTACGAGGTAAAGTATTCGGAATGGCCACCGTACAACGAAAAGGGTCAACGTAGGGCCAACGTAGCTTATTACATAAGCCTATATATCTATCAGATATTTAAATATCTATCTTGTTATCCTCTATATCACTATGTCAGCTCAAAAACGCGGTCGCGAGATCAGGCTATTGCCTATGCCAGATACAAGGATCGGTCACCTTTACGCGTCATACAAGCCCGTACGGGGGTGCCTTTGTCAACAATATCAGATATAAGCAATCATCATGAATTAGAACATGCTTGAATGAATGAATGAATGAATGGGAAAAGCTCGACATAGAAAAGAATATTAATTCTTTTAGATTGAATCAGAAGCATCGGGTTGCTCAAGTCATTGTTAAACAGGGCGGCAATAACTTTCATGAATAGATATATATTATAACTCGGGTCATCTAATGTTTCTATATATATTTGACGTTATTACCCTTATATGTAAATATTTGCATCTTTGTTGATGTTCGAATGTAGTGCAATTGCGGTACGGTGGCTATTCCGAATGATTTATTGCATCACCTCGTAGATGCATACATTCCAACAGGGGCGAAGGAAGGGGGGGGGGGGGGGAGGCTTCCGGATGGGACGAAAAATATGTTCATGGCGCAGCCCCAGTCGTGTGTCTCATAGGTTTGCGCTGCCAGGTGCCCAATAAATTCTATTGTTAGATAACACGGCGGGACCGATGGAATTCAACAGCTCGTGAGAATGAAAACCCCTGCTAAGATGTCTGCATCGTATTTGAATGCGCTGTTGCACTGTCGCCGGGTTGGCCAATGAATATCCCTGCCTCGGAAGGAAGAGCGACCGTAACCAGAAAGCATGCAGCTCTGCGGCACGGAGGCGGCACGGATCACGAGCTGACCAATTGAAAACTGGATAAAGAAGATGGTGTAGTGGAGACAGATGTTCCGCAGTAACTCCTAATAACAGGTATACCGGTGGGCAATGGCGGTGATGGGGAGGTAGTACTGCTACCTGCTCTTCTAATAGAACAGGGAATATTAATGCGATTCTTTAGAATCAACACCTTGATTCGTGATGCGATAGTGTGTTACCGCCTATCTATGAAGCATCTTGCAGTCGAATAGCAGAAAGCATATGTCTAGATTGGTGGGAGCTGAAACTCCACCACAGTAGCAGCATGGAAGAAGACCCTGACAATCTGCGGCGGGGGATGCAGCACAGTGCAGAAGTTTGTAATACCCCTTCTGGCGCAGATGTCGCACTTCTTCACTGCCGAATAGTGCCTCCCTCGCTTCACTGTTTTCTATAACCCTTCTTCTCTCATTTTCCTCCCCCTTCTACCGCCGTTTGTAAATCTTCGATGAATCCTCCAAGCTAGAGGTCCGTCGGCATCAAGTCTCTCTAATATCCTCAAGTTCCGTGCGTGCGCATCCCGAACACAGAAGAAGAAAAAGGGTCGCCAGGAGCCATGTCCGGCCCCAAGCCCACTCTCATCATCATTCACGGTGGCTGGCACGTCCCCGAGAACTACGAGAAGCTCGTCGTGGCCCTCGAGAAAGCTGGCTATAAAGTTCACTGCCCACGTCTCCCATCCACAAACCAAGTATGCTCGCTCACACTCCTCGACCTCGATTCAACAGAAACCCCCCAATCCCCTGCCGACTAACATGTGAGCCAGACACGTCCCCCAAACGCCGACCTCTACACCGACTCCGACCTCGTCCGCGCCTACGTCTCGAGTCTCGTACAGGCCGGGCACACCGTCGTGGCCATCATGCACTCATACGGTGGACAGGTCGGGAGCGACGCGCTTGTCGGCCTCGGCCGCGCGAGCCGCGCCGCGCGGAACCTCCCTGGAGGCGTCTCGCACCTGGTTTACCTGGCGGCGTTTGCGGTACCGGAGGGGACGGGGATGATGGATAAGGTCAAGGAATTCGGCCATATGGATCTAGTGCCCATCGCGTTCGACTTCGCCGAGGACGATACGTGCCTGAATAACGACCCAAAGACGCTGCTGGTCGGCCCCAGCGCGGTCGCCGATGACGAGGTCGACCGGTACCTGGCCACGCTGGTGCGCTGGAACGGCAAAGGAATGTACCTACCCATTAAGCACGCCGCGTGGCGCGAGATCCCCGTCGCGTACATACACACCACGGCGGATATGACGGTGCCGTTGGACTACCAGAAGAGCTTTGTCGAAGGCATGGAGAAGACGGGACGCCTGGTGCAAACCTTTGAGCTGGCTACGGGACATTGCCCCAACTTGACGGCCACCGAGGGCGTGGTTGATGCTATTAACAAGACCGTGGAGGGCTAGGCCACGGTGAATGCTGTGCTTCTTTCTTACTAGACAAAAGCGTCCTATATATTAGGTCGCACCTTGCTTAACATTTAAGATTATTAAACTATATACTTCTTAGTTCGTATACACTCGTTACTAACAAATTTCGCCAAAAAAATTTGGACGTGAATTCTTCTATTTGTTGTTCACATAGCAGCGTATTAAAAGTATATGCATATTAACACAAGAATTAAGTTGGTTTATACAATTAGAAAGGTTTCGCCTTAAGCAGCGGCCGAAAATCTTTAAGTTACTTAACCACATTCTCAGCGGCTGCCGTCTTCTTCCGTCCCACCACTGTCCAGCGCGTAAAGGCCAAGCAGGCGCCCTGGCGCGTCTCGGCCACGACCTGAGGCATCAGATCTCGCACGGCCTGCAACACGGCCTGGTTTCTGCTCTGGCGCGCGACCAGCTGCTCATGGATTGCACTCGTGCATAGCGAGCGCCAGGTGTGGCGGTGCGTTTCGCATATCTGCCTCGACGGCCTCGAGGCCTGCCGCGCTATACAGCGCGGGCAAGATCCCAGGAGATAGTGAGCGAGAGTCCGGCGAAGCAGAAGGTGAAGGCCGTAAAGAAAAGGAAATTCGACAGCGACAAGAATTGTGCAGGATCTGTAAGGTAGAAGTAGGATGCAAGAAAATTTCATTACTTGTCATTTTCATTATAAAAGAGCAGGGCGCTAGCTCTGCATATTCGTTCAGTGGGAGCAACATCCTCTCGTTATCGAGACGACGCTTACAGGATTGACTCCGGGGCACAATTGTCATCAAATAGCCAATCTGAGTCTGGGTATGACTTCGTTCTTCAATCTGCTTCAACTTCGATCCGCCCTCCCCTGACTTCTTCTAGTGCTTATGACTTCTGGCTTGTAGGGCCCTCAATCACCCGGTCCGGCTATATGGCAATCTCATATTCAATCTAGACCAGGCGGACGCAATCCTCCACTCCGAATCCTCTTCTACTTTGAATTCTCTCCCCCCGCCTTCCAAGGCTCCTTGGTCCCGCCACTTGATCTCGACGGGTCCTGCAAGACTAAATTCAAGCGAAATACCTCTAGGTTGTTACAACCACTGTTTGCTAGGGCGAATTTTGACAGAGCAAGTGCTGAAACGGTTCGGATTTTCATTCCATGATACATGCATCTGGGGAGGCAGAGGCGAAGTACGCACTACTACAGAAAGAGGGTGTCGTTGGATGCGGTACCGAGCGAGGACCTGGATACCGTGCATCCCTGGTTTCATACTGTCGTAGACGTTGCATCAACGAATCTGGACCGGCCTGTAATCAATCACAACTCCTATTGGCCTCGCGCCCGACTGCCAAACAGGACTGCAGGTTAAGGCATGCAAGCAGTCTGAAGCCCAAGCTTAGTGGACTAGCGGAGGAGACTTTCTGATTTCGTTTACGGAAAGATACTATGCACCAAAAAGGCCACCGTTTGTCGGTACTTGACGCTAGTCCTAAAATATTATATTGTCTCCATTGGTACTCGAGATTTGGGACTAAGCCCTTTCTTTATGATAGGAAACGGCTTATCCTCTAATGTTATTATATGTATACAGCCAGGTAGTCAATTTCTGACCCGTAGCTGACTCCCGCAAGCTCCTCAGAACTCGCACAAGTTTCCATATATTATGCGACTGAAACGAAAGACTTCGTATTTAACATCGATACTCTTTTGAACGATGTGGAGGTCCAAAGGAATACACTGGGCAACCAGGTCACCAAGCAGACTATTGCGCAGAGTGGAATTGCCACCGAAAAATAGACCCAGAAACGATATCCTCCTGGCGCAATACTCTCATGCATACTGAATAAACCCGAGACAAATGTCAAAGGGATAAACACAAGGGCGAGATAAGTCAATCGCGATATGTTTTTGGTCTCATTCAATGATCTCCGGCAATCGATCGTCTGAACCAGAGAGGTAGCAATAGATATCATCGATTCCAGACGGTGGCTATAAGCGTCAATACTCGAAGCGATCTGCTTATAATCCTCAATCAAAGGAGCGCAGCGTTGCTGGTCGTCGTGCACAGAACACCGGTGGCGGAGGAAATAGAGAACGTCTTTAATCTTCTGTGTGCTGGCCATACAACGACGGAGCCATCGTTGGATAGAGTGAATATCGGTATGAAGCGTCGTAATTTGTTCCAATGCCGCGGGAATCGTGACGGGTGAGTACTCGTATTGCTTGACACTATGGAACATCAATTCCAGATATATCATCCACTCTCCAGCGACCATTCTTAGAGGATGATAAGCGATCAAAAACAAAGGGAGACCCTTAGCATCAGATTGGGGAGGTTGGACATGTGACCAATACCAGATTAGATTTTCTAGTGCCGAGGATGGCGAAGGACCGGATGTAGATAGTGTCTTTTCAGGGAATGCCAGGCTATGGCAAACGTCTTGAAAGCCACCCTGAAACAGCCGCGTTTGAAGTGTAAGCTCTTGCAGCTTCTCTGTCGACTGAACCCCCTGGACAAAAGCATCGCTTATCGGTGGATCCACGAGTATCACGCCTACCCAGCGTTAGCTACGGCCTTGGTTACGTTAGGTCGTTTCCTTAACACTGACCCAGCCAAGACCCATCTCTGTTGATAGTACTCAGTATCGAGAGGCAATGTCGCACGAGGCCAATATTAATGCCTTTGAGAGGGGGCAGGATCTTTACTTTGCGTGTAAGATTCATTGCTCGATAGAGGCTTTGCTTGCATTCGATCTTTTCAATTTCTATCACACGGTGGTAGTGAAGATTCAAAAAGTTTCGAGATCGTGTCGAGGACGGTAGGGTTGCCACAGAAGCTCTTGCCGTTGCCATATCTGCTTGAGAGCCGTCCATGTGCGAGGCGAAAAATAAAGGATCGATCCGTAGCGATGAACCAAGGAGCTCGATAACTTCCTTCGATACATCTTCAATGATCAACAATCGGCCTTGCACGATGTCTGCTTCTCGAGATGTGCCACATAGTAGATTTTTTAATTCAGTAAGATTAAAGTCCCTCCATTTCTGGTCGCCAGATCCTGAGAATTCCAAGCAACGAATATCGCACTCATATTGACTTGCAGGACTGTTGATGAGCAATTGACATAGATTTTCGAGACGTGCGTCTTTTTTGGTGTAGACGGTGACAAGTGATGAGTAGGGTGCGGAAATGTTATCGCCAGATATCGCCTCCATGTTTCGAGCCAAAGGACTGGCGGCCGATGGACCCGCCTTTAAGAGCACATTTCTTCGGCGTGAGGAGCGGTAACAAGGCTGCCGGTGTGATGGCGTGCACAGCCCACATGCTACAGCCTTGCGCCCCTTACCTTCGCGGCTAGACCTCCAGCTTCTTTACAACTTGCGAATTCATTCCTGGATTTATTATCGCTATTAAATACACATGTCTAGGCGATAGGCGCACTGCTTCAAGTTGACGGGGCCAATCACAGACTTTTCCCCGATTTTGGTCGCAATCGCAGCGATTATCTCGTCATTGAAAGGGAGATCGAGGCGCTTCGCAAAAGTCTCCTACGAGATATTCAATATCTTTGGCAGTCCCGGGTTAAGACGCTAGAATCTTTGAGGAAGAAATTGCGAGATCGAAGCGACAAATACAAGTATGAAGTTGAGAACGTTGGAGATATCAAGGATTTGGTGGCCGGCAGGGTAATCTTGGCTCGCTGGGCTGATTTTGAAAACGTTGAGAAGGTCATTCATAGCAAATTCTTCGTCTCTACTTTCGGGTTGGTTTTTATTGTGCCAAGCCACATTAGCCGGCTGAGGCTACCACGCACCACCACTAACAAAAAATGGCCTACACAGCTGCCAATACTCATCAAATCACCGGATTCATTGCTCGCTGGCGCACTACTACGTCAGATATTGAAGCTATCCAAATTTCAAATGGCTCAGAAATTCGAATTCGTCTGTAAGCTACCTACATCCTACCCTTCCTACCTTCCTACCTTTCTACCTTTCTACCTTTCTACCTTTCTACCTTCCTATCTTCCTACCCTCACTACCTTCCTACCCTCACTACCTTCCTACCCTCACTACCCTCACTACCTTCTACCTGCTACCTCGCTGGCCACATCGCTGACCACCTCACTGGCCACCTCATTGGCCACCTGTTCAAGCACCTCACTAACCTCACTACATAGACTGTCCTCGTAACTTCTTCACCTCACACCACCGCCCGAAGTCAGCGATTTAGTGCGCTTCGAGCTTCGTCAAAGTGACACTATGGAGGTAGGTAGTAGGAAGGCAGGTAGGAAGGAAGGTAGGAAGGAAGGTAGGTAGGTGAAAAACACGATGTTTGGAGCAAGGTAAGGTAGGTAGGTAGGAAGGATATATTGATTTGACGTCAGAGTGGATCTGCTTTATGTTGGTATTCTGCCGGTTGAGCTGATTTAAACGAAGTAAGGTTAGAGAACTTTAAGAAGGCAGCCCGGCGCCTGTGCTGGACGGGAACGAAGTTGGGCTGAGTTTTACAATGGCTGGTTGCACTTGCATCGTCCCTGCTCAGCCCTGCACAGCCGCTTAAGTGCCCCTCACACTCCTGCTGTTCAGCCCAATCAAGGAGTCATCCCACCCACCTCTGTGATGCATTCGCGTACCCAGGCACTCTTTCATCGCCATGGATCGCCCAGCCTTATCGAGAGCTTTGCGGCTTTCATGGGCTTTTACTGCTGTTGCAATTTCTTCTTCAATCGCGGATTTTGGTCTGTCGCTCATGTTGCTATTGAGAACCATCCTTTGGCCTGCCTGTGCTAGTTTCATATGACTGATCAACCCTATGGGTCCCATTGCCGATTTTGTTGCGGTGTTTCGTAAAAATCGCGACGATTATGCGATGATTGAGAAAGAGGTAGAGGCGCTTTGCAAAGAGGCTCTTCGAGGTTTCGAGTTTCTATGGCAGTCTCGTGTGAAAGAGGCCGACTCGTTAGAGGTCAAATTAAGACGGCGTAATCCTGAATACGAAAATGACGAATCCAAGAATATTGCGCAAATCAAGGACCTGGTAGCTGGCAGAGTTATTCTGGCTCGCGCATCCGACTTCGTGAAAGTCGAAGAGGTCGTCCAACAGGTATTTCAAGTCCAGGGTCGACGACAACACCCAAAGCCCCAGCTCGACAAAGAGTTTTCACAGGAACGCTTCCGACCTTATGACGGCCTCCATCTCCACGTGACGCGCCGTTCAGCCGAACGTTACAGCGATCTGGTTATCGAAATTCAAGTTATGTCTCCTTTCATGTGGGCTTTCTCGGCATTGGAGCACGATATTATATATAAGGAGCTCCACGGCAAACCAGACGCAATGGCCGTCTCACAACTCGAGCTTCTCAAAGGGATTGCAAATCTCGGAGAGGTTGCCGTTGAGAATTTTGAGAGCTCGTTCCATTCCGGGTTCGAAAGCTCTTATTACCAACAGCGGACTATTAGTCGAGGCTTGCCAGGTTCAATGACGAATCTTATTGCAAACGCGGTTGCAAAGCTTGATACATTCAACGCCAGAATTCAGGCGAGCAAAGATCGTTTGCTGGATAGCTTTAACAGTATGACCTATCCTACCCTAGTATTCTATTCACTCATACTCATTTCTTATCAGGAGAAGAGCGGAGAAGAATATTCTGCTGGATGTCAGAGGTCGAGTATAGAAGCCATCATGAGGATTTCTCCAAAGATTTATTGCCTCAGTCCGGACAATGGTTAATCGAAAGCCAAGAATTTACTAAATGGTTTCAATCGGACGTGTCTTCCATTCTCTGGCTCCACGGTATACGTAAGGAATTTTGCTATCATTGGGGAACTTTTGAATAACATTTGCATAGCTGGCTCGGGAAAGACTAGACTTGCGTGAGTATAGCGATTAATCAATGAAGAGCATAATGATTTCCGTATTTCCATCGTTTGTAAGGTCGCTGATATCGGATGGTTGGATTAGGTCGACAGTTATCAACTATGCAGACTCCGCCTCGACTGCTTTCTTCTACAGTGCACGAAGCACGGCGGAACCAGCACGAGCGAAACCTGTGGAGATCTTACGCGCTCTGCTTCGACAGCTGTGCAGTTCGGAACCAGATCAACCGGTCAAGGAACCTATCGCCAGAGAGTATAAGGCCCGGAAGGCCGAGGCAGAAAAAGACTGTTCCGCAATCAAGAGGTTGACAGTTAAAGACTGCACCAGATTGATCATCGAGCTTACTAAGGACGATCCGGCCACCATTATTCTCGATGCTCTTGACGAATGTGAGGAGGATACACGTTACGAGCTACTGGAAGCATTCGATAGTATCATCAGCAGCTCCGAGAACGTTGTGAAAATCTTTGCTTCTAGTCGCGATGATATCGATATCGTGAGTCTGTTCTACCATATTAGTTGTTGGGAATTATACGATCAGAAGACGCGGGTGCGAACATATCTAAGCGACATCACATCTGCTAACAAATACTTCTTCTATTATAGAAACTGCATCTGGAGCGCTCAAGAAATATTTCTATTAGCGTAGAGAAAAACAGCGCCGATATCACGCGATTCGTCAAGTCCGAGGTGGATCGTCGGATCAAGAAGGGAATACTTCTAGACGGTAATGTATCCAAGAGACTCAAAAGCAGAATACTCGAGACCCTTATCAATGGTGCCCAGGGGATGTTTCGGTGGGTGGAAATGTCGCTTGAGACACTAAGTCGCATCAAGTTTCAGCCAGATTTCGAAAACGCTCTCGGTCGCCTCCCTGTCAAGCTGTCTGGCCTCTACGATATCATCTACACACAGATCGATCAGACCCAGACCTATGGACGGGATGTGGCCATCAAGACACTGAAATGGCTACTCTGTGCCCAGCGCTTACTAAGCGTTGAGGAATTTCTGGCCGCGGTCGACGTAGTGGACGACTCATCGTCGTCGGAGTCAGGCGAAGACGACGGACATGGGCAAGCAGACTCTCTAGAGAATAATGTCCTTCGACTCTGCCGTAATCTCGTTATCCTTGATTCTAAACAGAGGACTTTCCGATTTGCTCACCAGTCGGTTCGAGAGTATCTCTTGGCGAAGTCGGAGTATACGGTCATAGAACAACATGCTCTAGCCACGGAGAGATGCCTTAACGTGTACCTGAATGAGCCATCACCGGGCTCTGGGGTCCCAACGAGTGTACAACAGAATGACATTCTAAAAGATTATGCCGAAGTGTATTGGCCAGTACATTACAAGTATATAGAGGAAGATGAGTTTCACGAGACCCAGAAAAAGGTGTCGAATTTCTTGATGGAAGGATCAAGAACGTCACCTTTTTATATGAAATGGGTGTTAGGTATTCAATCTAAATACGGCGGCTTTCATGGGTATGACCTAACTATGGCTCTGGGACTTGATTGGATCGATCGCCTCGGCTATAAAATACTTTATGCAACATCTACACCTGAAACACACCTCAGTGTAGCGTGTGCCTTTGGGTTTTCGAAAATTCTGAAGTACCACGAGCTTTCTATTATAGAATTAAATCAACGCCGAAAGTTGAGAGGATATGAGTATACATTTCTGCTCATTGCTGCGGAAGAGGGTCATGATCAGCTAATACGGCTCCTGCTCGATCGAGGGGCGGAGGTGAACGCTCAAGGTGGAGAATTTGGTAACGCACTGCAGGCGGCATCATCACATGGCCACGAGAATATCGTGCAGATCCTGCTCGATCGAGGGGCGAAGATCAATGCTCAAAGTGGAGTGTATGGCAACGCACTGCAGGCGGCGTCATCGGGAGGCCATGAGCAAATCGTGCAGGTTCTGCTCGATCGAGGGGCGAAGATCAACGCTCAAGATGGAGAGTATGACAACGCACTGCAGGCGACATCATCACATGGTCATGAGCAAACTGTGCAGATCCTGCTCGATCGAGGGGCGAAGATCAACGCTCAAGATGGAGAGTATGACAACGCACTGCAGGCGACATCATCACATGGTCATGAGCAAACTGTGCAGATCCTGCTCGATCGAGGGGCGAAGATCAACGCTCAAGGCGAAGATCATGGCAACGCGCTGCAGGCGGCGTCATGGGGAGGCCATGAGCAAATCGTGCAGGTTCTGCTCGATCGAGGGGCGAAGATCAACG
>JAABUT010000188.1_pt1 | contig 113533 bp, 109 predicted proteins | sample 5559281 | NCBI WGS metagenome assembly JAABUT01 (sample SAMN10711880, study PRJNA513359) | rock metagenome | isolation source: Antarctica rocks | place: Antarctica: Victoria Land, Ricker Hills nord | collected 2016-01-04 | reverse complement strand
CGGCCCCAATTTGGCGCGTACCCCGGCGGGCGGGAGAGCCGCGACGGGGGTTCACTGGTCGGGGTGGATCCAGTCGTAGACATAGGTCAACCGCGTCCAGCAAGGTCCCCGGTACGCACCAGATCCGCAGCGATGTCGCGCAGCTTACGGTTGGTGTCTTGACTCGCCCGCACCAACATCTGGAACGCGCCGTCCGCGGTCACCGTGTGCCGCTCGATAAGGATCCCCTGCGCCTGCCCGATGACGGTGCGGGTCGCCATACCCTCTGCCAGCTGCTCCACCTGGACCACGAGGTCGACCGGTGCGCCCCCGTCGGGACGTGGCCGCTGCCCCACCACAGACGCCACCACCGCCGACGGGTCACACGGTTGCGGCGGGTCACACGGATGCGGTGGCTGCGGTGGTTGCGGTTCCATGCGGTCTTCCGGGACGTCGAGGCCCCGGCGGCGCAGCTCCCGCAGCAGGGCATCCCGGCGCCGCAACAGCGTCCGAAACTCGCCGTCAGCAGCAGCAGGTGCGCGAGCCGACCGCGCACCCAGCGCATACCGCAGCTGAGACACCTCAACCACCAGCGCCGGCGTCGACCGAACCCCACCAAGGGCCAGCGGTGACACAGCGGAACGGGCCGCCACCGGAACAGCAGTGGGCGTTGACGTCCAACTCATCGATGGTCTCCGACCTGCGAATGCTGGAGAGCCACCGGGGTCCCGGGCGACCATGAACACCACGAGCCTAACCCCTACTCGCGGGGAAGGGATGTCGCCTTGCGTCGGACCTACCGCCCGCAAGACCTTGCTTCAACGAGCCAGGAGGGGCGCTGCACAACGGGGTTCCGTTGACATCGTGGTGCACTCAGCGGTATGCCAGCCCGCTTATTGGCGCTGGCTGCACCAGGAGTGCGCTTCTGACGTGGTCTGACGGTTGGTCTTCTTGAGGATGTCGTCGGCGGTCTTGGTCCACACGAAGAGGTGGCAGAGGATCCCAGCCGCGCTGGCTGGTTGGGCCGCAGGCTGTTCAATGCAAGGTGACCAGCCCGATCACTCCGAGGATGTACAGGATGAGGACGGCGATGCTGTCGACGCCGAGTCGGGCGTGTTGTTTGGTGGGTCGGAAGATGAGGCCGGCTATGTAGATCACGGTGAGGAGGGCACCGAGGCCGGTGAGGTAGATGTCGGAAGCGTGGGCGTTCGGGAGAACGGTCTGACCGGAGACGACGACGGCGAGCAGGAAGAGGACGGGGAGGAAGGCGTTGCCGCCGAAGATGTCACCGAAGGCCAGCTTGTAGTCCCCCTGTTTGACCGCGGTCAGCCCGGTGCTCAGCTCGGGCAGCGAGGTGGCGGCGGCCAGGATGGTGGCTCCGAAGAGCGCCCCGGAGAGGCCGACTTGGTCGGCGGCTGCCGTACCGCTTTCCTCGGCCAGCGCGCCGGCGACCAGGGTGGCCAGGGCGGCGGCGGTGAAGACGAGTACGGCTTTGGTGGTACTGACCCCCCGGCGGGTTGCGTCGGCGGACCTGGTCTTGGCCGAGTGACCGCGGGGCTTCGGCTGGCTGTCGGGCGCTTCGCCGCCGTCAGACCAGGGGAGCTTCTTCTGCGCCCGTTGAGTGAACAGCAGCCCGGCCACCCAGACAGCGGCGATCAGGATGACGTCGGGTGACAGCCGGGCGTAGACGAGGTTCTTCGGCAGCTGGGTGCCCATGATCACGACGGCGAGGACCGCGAGGACGACCGCCCCTTCGATGACCAGGGTCAGGCTGGCCGCCTGGAAGGTCAGCGGCCGGCGTTCGCGGACCCCAAAGGCGTCGAGGGCGACCAGGACCACGGTTTGGATGGCGATGCCGCCGAGGATGTTGCTGACGGCGACGTCGAGCTTCCCGCTGGCGGCGGCGCTGTAGGTGATGGCGAGCTCGGGCAGGTTGGTGGCGACTGCCAACAGGATGAGCCCGCCTAAGGCCTGCCCCAGGTGCAGCCGGTCGGCCAGGATGTCGGTGTAGTTCGACAGGGAGATTCCCGCGACCCAGATGACGACGGCGGCGGCCACAAAGAGGAGGAGCTCCGCCCACAGCGGCAGGTCGGGTAGCAGCTGCACGAGCGTCAGGACCTGACCGCGAACGGTGCGGCACTGGCGGACGTGGACGCAGCTGCCTTGCCGGGGGTGCCGTGGAGGGCTAGCAGTCCGTCGCGCAGGGGGAGGGCGCGCGCCGAGAGCAGCCGCACAAGGTCGTAGAGGTACTCCAGGTGCGGCGAGGAGGAGGCGACGGGTACCCACACGTCAACGGGCCTCGAGTCTCGCTTGATCTTCTCCATGGCCGCCTCGGCCTGGTCCGGGCAGGTGACGTCGATCGGCGCCAAGAGGGCGTCCACGCCGAGGTCACGAACCTCCTTGGACGCTGCCTCGAGCCTCGCCTCGCCTCGAGTGAGCCGCACGTCCCCGTCTCCGCGCCGGGCGGACTCCAGTGCGGAGGCCAAACCGATCGCTGCGCTAGCGCCGGTGTCCCCGACGACACGGGAAGCAGGACCGCGGAATCGGCGCATACTGTTGTCCTATCCCAATAATTGCAGGGATGCAAACTATGAGCGCAGATGCGCACGAGCCCACTCCCGTACGCGCAAGTAGCGCCGCACAGCTCGACGCTTTGATGCGGGCCGCCCGCGCCTTCTCCGGCGTCGTCGCTACGTCCTTGGCCCAGGTCGGCGACCAGGTCACCCCGCAACAGCTACGCGTGCTGGTCATCGTGGGCACCCACCACCGGACCAACGCCAGCACTATCTCCGACGCTCTGGACCTGCACCCCTCCAGCGCCACCCGCCTGTGCGACAAGCTGGTCCTCGCGGGCTTACTGGACCGGACCGCCGACCCCGAGGACCGACGTCAGGTCACCCTCCGGCTCACGCCCGCCGGTTCGCGTCTGCTCGCGGTCGTCATGAACCACCGTCGCAAAACTCTTGCCGCGGTACTCGCTCGACTGACACCGGACGACCGAAGCCACCTCGAACGCTGCCTCAACCTGTTTTCCGACACGGTCGACGAACCGGTCGAGGCCGACTGGCATCCGCACGACATCCGAGTCCGAAGCGTCGCCTCCGACTGAACACGCGAACCAACCCGGCCGTGTCCATGCCGCACCTGAGACGAGTCCGCAACATCCTCGGTCGCGACTCGCTGCTCTTGGTGTGGGCGAGGGTCTACCGCACCCGAGACCACCGAGCTGGCCGACGTCGTCCGGCCCGCGGCACTGTGGGGGGCACCTTCACCAGCGCCGACCGCACCGTGCACCTGTACGACCAAGCCGTCACGCTGCCGGGCGAGGCGGCTCCGACCTGGCCACCTGGGTCGACGACGCGCGACGGATGGGGTTCCACGACCGCAGCGGACGGCTGATCCCCCGCGGCTATACCCCGAAAAGCCTTCGAGCCGTAGAAGGAGTGCTCGGCAGGGCGGCCCGCCGACGTGGCGACCGGAGCGGCGATCAACTCGAACGGCAGCCGACGCCGTCAGTTCCTCGTGAGCGAGGAGCGTGCGTTCAATGATCCCAGGTGTCGGTTCGTCGTGCCCCAGGCGGTGGTCGATTCGGTGTCATTCTGCGGTGACGGATCAGGCCGACGAGACGGTTGACCCCACCGAGCCCGTCGCGCCCAGTCACCCTTAGTGTCTGATCGCCGCTGCTGACGAGTCGGGTGTCAGCATTGGTCGTCACCAGTTGGCGAGCTGGCGGGTCTTGCCGTCGATGATCTCGGTGACCCGGTCGGCGGAGCCGAGGTGCTGCTTGTTGTGGGTGACCATGATGGTGGTGAGGCTTCGGTCGGTGGTGAGCTGTCGTAGCAGGTTGAGGATCGCTTCGCCGCGGTGGGTGTCGATGGTGACCCGCTGTCGTTGTCCTCCCGCGAGCTGGTGGGGGCGCTTGTCGGCTTGGCCGGCGAGCCCGACGGCGTCGAGCAGCTCGGTGGCCCGCTCTGACGCGGCAGTCATGTCGTGGCCGGCCATGTGGGCGACGACCAGCAGCTGGTCGGTGGCGGTGAGGGAGGCAAGCAGGTTCGAGCTTTGGAAGATGATCCCGATCTGCTCCCGACGGACGGCGGCGGTGTCGGCACGGTTGAGTTCGGCCAGGTCTCGGCCGTCGAGCACGACGCGTCCTGAGTCAGGTGTGATCAGGGTGGCTGCGACAGCGAGCAGGCTGGACTTGCCCGAGCCGGACGGGCCGACGATGGCGGTGAGGGTGCCGGGTTCGGCTGTGAGGCTGACGTGGTCGAGCGCGGTGAGCCGCTGGTCACCGTCGGGGTAGGTGAGGGTGATGTCGTCGAGGTGGAGGGTCATCGGGCACTTCCTAAGGCGGTGAGGGGGTCGACGGTGGTGACGGTGCGCAGCGAGGCTGCTGCCCCGGCGAGGCCGAGGACGATCATCACGACTGCGGGCAGCAGCAGGGTGGGCAGGTTGAGCACGAACGGCACGGCTGAACCGGCGAGGGCGGTGATTCCGGCTCCGATGCCGGCAGCCAGGGCGGTGCCGAGGACGGTGCCGAGGGCGAGCAGGGCCAGTGCCTGGCCGAGGGCGTCTTTGAGAAGGTAGCCGGTGGACGCGCCGAGGGCCTTGAGGATGGCGATCTCGCCGCTGCGTTGCACGGTCCAGACGGTGAAGAAGGCGCCGATGACCAGGGCGGAGATCGCGAACAGCAGGGCTCGCATGAGCTGCAGAGAGCCGTTTTCGGAGGTGTAGGAGCCGATCGCGGACAGCGACTGCGCCGGGGTGAGGGTGGTCGTGCCGAGCCGCTGGTCGGCCGTGTCCATGGCGGCGCTGTCGAAGGTCGATCCGTCGGTGGTCAGGGCCAAAAACGTTGCGTTCCCGGGCTTCTGACCTGAGAGGGGAACGGTGGTGGTCGCCGCCCAGATGACCGGCGCATGGGAGAACTCGTCGTCCCCGGACACCGCGGCGATGGTGACCGACTGACCGGCCACGTCGATCCGCTCTCCCGCCGCAACGTCGAGGGCATCGGCCGCCTTGGTCGACAGGACTACCTGGTCGGCGCCGACTCCGGGGGCCAGTGGCGAGCCGGCCGGGACGGTGAAGAGCGCGACCCCGGCGGTGCGTCCGCTGACCCCGGCCCGGGTCATGGCGACGGTGACGGGCTCGGCCCGTTGAACGCCCGCGACGCGGGACCAGCCGGCCTGCACGGAGGGTGTGATGGAGGAGTCGGTGAACGCCAGCTTGGCTCCGGAGGCGGGCGCTGAGAACACCAGGTGGTCGGCGGGCAGGTCGGTGACGGCGGAGGTGTTGCCGCGGCCCAGCCCGGCCGTGAGACCGGAGAGCAGGACAACGAGCAGGGTGATCAGGGTGACGACGGTGCCCATGAGGGCGAACCGTCCTTTGGCGAAGCGGAGATCTCGGATGGCGACGAACACGCCGGTGGTTTCCTTTCACAATGTCCCGGCTGAGGCTCGCGCCGCTGTGTGGGCGTCGGGTCATGGCCGGTCCGCCGCGGTTGCGGCGTTGACCTCCACGGTCCCTGACACGGGGATGGTGGGGCATCGAGCGCGGGGTTGGTTGCGTGTCATCGAATGACTCAGGCGCGGGTCCAACCTTTGATGGATGCCGGTCGGGCAGCACCGCCGTAGGGTGGCCGGAGATATGGTTTCTCACCCGTCGGCCGTTCCAGGCTCCACTGTCGCCAGCCGTCGTTTGCCGCCGATACCGGTTCCTACGGCGTTGCGGTGGGGCATCCACCTGCTCGTTGCCGCCCTGCTCGTTCTCGTGGTGCTACGCGGCGTGGTCGGCCAGGCACCTGGGTGGCCCTGGGTGGTGATGTTCGCTGGGCTGGTCGGAGTCGTCTATTCCGTCGGACCACAATGGAAGGCGGTGAGCAGGTCGTCACGCGTGGCGGGTGCGTGGCTCGGGTTGCTTGTGGCTGCGTGGCTCGCGCAAGGCTCAGCCACACCCGACTCTCTGGGGGCCACCAGCGACTTACGGATCCGGGCTCAGGCCAGGTCGTGGGACAGGTCCTGGGCAGCGGACTGCAGCAGGGGGACCGCGCGCTCGATCGTGGACTCGGTCATGCGGGACGCTGGGCCCGAGACCGACAGTCCGAGCTGGCCCGGGGCGTCCGGTACCGCTACGGCCACGCAGCGCACGCCATGTTCCTGCTCCTCGTCGTCGACGGCGTAGCCGTGTTCGTTCACCCACCTGAGGGCCTGGGCGAAGGCGCCCGGGTTGGTGATGGTGTGCTCGGTGTGTTCTGGCATTCCGGTGCGGCGCAGTACGTCGGCGACGACGTCCTGCGGCATCCGCGCCATGAGCGCTTTGCCGACGGCTGTGCAGTGCGGGAGTACGCGGCGGCCGACCTCGGTGAACATCCGCATCGACTGGTGGGACTGGGCTTGGGCGACATAGACGATCTCGTCGCCGTCCAGCATGGCGAGGTTGGCCGACTCGCCGAGCTCCTTGACGAGCCGGTCGAGATGCGGTTTGGCCCACACCCCGAGCATCGCCGCAGAGCTTTCGCCGAGCCGAATCAGCCGGGGCGCGAGGACGTACTGCCGGCTGGCGTCCTGGCGCAGGTAACCCAGATCAACCAGGGTTCGCAGCAGCCGGTGGATGGTCGGGAGCGGCAGCCCGGACGCGGTTGCGAGCTGCGATAGCCCCATAGTGCCGCCGTGGTCGGCCATCGTCTCAAGCAGATCGAAGGCGCGTTCGATGGATCGGACGGTGCCGGCGCGAGGGTTGCTGGGCTTGTAGACGACGTCCGTTGGGCTGACGTCAACGGGATCCACTGCACTCATCGAACCTCCCTGATTGACGGCGTGACGTCGCGTAGTGCGCGGCCCGCACACCTTCCAGCTCGGCCCTACCGCTCGACATCATATTCCGCTCTGCAGACGCTGCTGTCCGTCAGTCGGAGACCTGAGGGTGGAGAAGGGCGCCCAACAGGGGCTGAGGCTGGGTTGCACTTTCACCAGACAGAAAGTAGTATCCATCTTACGGAACCGACGAGATGGCAAAGGAGCCACATGTCACGTCCCAGCCCCGGTCACGCGATCACCATGCGCGTCGCCGCCCCCGCGGGATTCAGTGCAACGTCCGACCTGACCGCCGCGGTTGCTTCGGCGGACGCGGAGATCACCGCCTTGGACGTCATCGAATCCACTCACGAGCGGGTCGTTGTCGACATCACGTGCAACACCGCCGACGAGGAGCACGCGGCTGAGGTCGCCGACTCGATCGACAAGCTCGACGGTGTCAGCGTCCGCAAGGTGAGTGACCGCACCTTCTTGATGCACCTAGGAGGCAAGCTCTCCGTCGAGTCGAAGGTGGAGCTTCGCAACCGGGACGACCTGTCACGGGCATACACCCCCGGAGTCGCCCGGGTGTGTCTGGCCATCGCCGCGAACCCCGACGACGTGCGCCGGCTCACCATCAAGCGCAACACCGTGGCCGTGGTCACCGACGGCACCGCCGTCCTGGGGTTAGGAAACATCGGCCCCGCGGCGGCCTTGCCGGTGATGGAAGGTAAGGCGGCGCTGTTCAAGCGGTTCGCGGGGGTCGACGCCTGGCCGGTGTGCCTGGACACCACCGACACCGAGGAGATCATCCTGATCGTCAAAGCGCTGGCGCCCGTCTACGGCGGAATCAACCTCGAAGACATCGCCGCTCCTCGCTGCTTCGAGATCGAACGCCGGCTCCGCGAGGAGCTCGATATCCCGGTCTTCCACGACGACCAGCACGGCACCGCCATCGTCGTGCTCGCCGCCCTGATCAACGCCCTGCGAGTCGTGGACAAGGAGATCGACTCGGTCAAGATCGTCATCAGCGGGGCGGGCGCTGCCGGACACGCGATCATCCGGCTCCTGCACGCCCAGGGAACCAGCCACATCGTCGCCTGCGACCGCTCCGGAGCTATCCACCGTGGCGGCACCTACGCCGACGAGCACCGACAGTGGATCGCCGACAACACCAACCCCGACGCCGTCTCCGGCACCCTGCACGAGGCGCTCGTGGGCGCCGACGTCTTCATCGGCGTGTCGGCACCCAACGTGATAGCAGCTGAGCACGTCGCGACCATGGCCGGCGGCGCGATCGTGCTGGCGCTGGCCAACCCCGACCCGGAGATTCATCCCATCGAGGCCGCCAAGCACGCCACGGTCGTAGCGACCGGACGCAGCGACTTCCCCAACCAGATCAACAACGTGCTGGCCTTCCCGGGGCTCTTCCGTGGTCTGCTCGACGCTACCGCCCGCGACATCACCACGCCGATGCTGGTGGCGGCTGCGGAGGCCATCGCCAGCTGCGTCGGCGACGAGGAGCTGAACGCCAGCTACATCGTGCCGAGCGTCTTCGACGCCCGTGTCGCCCCGGCCGTCGCGGAGGCCGTCGTCGCCGCCGCCGCGGACAGCCCTCGGTAACGCCCGATCCCCCACCGACTCGAAGAGGTAGGCGCTCATGACGCTCGAACTGACCGACCCCCACCCGGTGGACCGCGGAGAGGAGATTCTCACCCCGGACGCTCTCCGCTTCGTCGGGGAGCTGCACCACCGGTTCGCCGGTCGCCGCGACGAGCTGCTGTCCGCCCGTCATACCCAGCGGGCAGAGACCGCCCGCACCGGCCGGCTCGACTTCCTGGCCGACACCCGTGAGGTCCGTGAGTCCGAGTGGACCGTGGCCGCTGCGCCGCCGGCCCTTGCCGACCGCCGGGTGGAGATGACCGGCCCGGCGACGCCCGCCAAGATGGCGATCAACGCGCTCAACTCTGGTGCCAAGGTGTGGCTCGCCGACATGGAGGACGCCAGCTGCCCGACGTGGCCCAACGTGATCGACGCCCTGCTCAACCTCCGGGACGGCGCTCGAGGGACGCTGTCCGCCACGGCCGAGGACGGCCGTGAGTACCGGCTGCGCACCGACGCACCGCTCGCCGTCGTCGTCATGCGGCCGCGCGGCTGGCATCTCGACGAGACGCACGTCGTCGTCGACGGAAAGCCGGGCGTCGGCGCGCTCGTCGACTTCGGACTGCACTTCTTCCACCTCGCGCAGCTGCTCCTCGACCGCGGCCACGGCCCCTACTACTACCTGCCGAAGATGGAAAGCCATCTCGAGGCTCGCCTCTGGAACGACATCTTCACCTTCGCCCAAGCCGAGCTCGGAATCCCGCACGGCACCATCCGCGCCACCATGCTCATCGAGACGATCCCGGCGGCGTTCGAGATGGAGGAGTTCCTCTACGAGCTGCGCGACCACGCCTCAGGTCTGAACGCCGGCCGCTGGGACTATCTCTTCAGCATCATCAAGTACTTCCGCGACGCCGGGCCGGACTTCGTCATGGTGGACCGGTCCGACATCACGATGACCGCGCCGTTCATGCGCGCCTACACCGAGCTGCTCGTCAAGACGTGCCACTCTCGGGGTGCGTTCGCCATGGGAGGCATGGCGGCCTTCATCCCCAGCCGCAAGGACCCGGAGGTCAACGCCGTGGCGCTGGCCAAGGTCAGGGCGGACAAGCTGCGCGAGGCCACTGACGGGTTCGACGGTTCCTGGGTCGCGCACCCGGATCTCGTCCCGGTATGCCGCGAGGTCTTCGACGAGGTGCTGGGCGACCGGCCCAACCAGCTGGACCGGCGTCGCGACGACGTATCGGTGAGGGCCGAGCAGCTGCTCGACATCGCCTCGGCCGAGGGCAGCAACACCCTCGAAGGCCTCCGCAACAACCTCTACGTGGCGCTCGCCTATACAGCCGTGTGGCTCTCCGGCAACGGCGCCGTCGCGATCCACAACCTCATGGAGGATGCGGCCACCGCCGAGATCTCCCGGGCTCAGGTGTGGCAGCTGATCAAGAACGGCACGGTGCTCGCCGACACCGGAGAACCCGTCACCAGGGAGCTGGTGTCGCGGGTGCTCGACGAGGAGATGGAGCGGCTCCGCGGCGAGGTGCCGGAGGAGACCTTCCAACAGCACTACCTGCCCGCCAAGGAGCTCATCTCGTCCCTGTGCCTTGACGAGGACTTCGTCGACTTCCTCACCCTGCCGGCGTACGAGCGGGTGGCGTGAGGTGTCCCCCGCGCTGACCGACGAGCTGCTCGACCGGCTCGACGTGGAGCTCGCCGACACCGACGCGCTCCTCGCCGACGCATACCCCGGCGACGACGGTCGCCGCCAGCCGGTGCACACCGTCTACGTCCCGGCGGACCGGTACACCCCCGATCTGCCCCAGGACTGGGGCCGGAGCGCCCTCGACCTGGTGCAGGAGCACGGCGGCATCGAGACGGTCTGCGCGCTCGCCGGTCTGAGTGACGAGCTCACCGGCGAGGTAGCACCTCGCGTCCTGGCGAAGCTCGAGCGTGACCCGATCGAGGATCTCCGGCTGGACTTCGAGGACGGTTACGGCAGTCGCGGCGACGAGGCCGAGGACCGCGACAGCGTCGCTACCGCCGAGCAGGTCGTCACCGCTCTGCAGTCCGGTTCGGCGCCGGCGTGGGTCGGCCCCCGCTTCAAGTGCTTCGAAGCGCCGACCCGTCGCCGCGGCATCCGCACTCTCGACCTGTTCCTGGGCGCGTTGCTCGAGGGCAACGGCGTCCTGCCAGACGGCCTGGTGCTGACCTTCCCCAAGGTGAGCACGGTCAGCCAGGTCGACGCGATGGTGGCCGTATGCGAGCAGCTGGAACAGGCATACGGGCTGGCTTCGGGGCGGTTGCGCTTCGAGATCCAGGTCGAGACCCCCCAGCTCATCATCGGCGCCGACGGGCGGGTGCCGATCGCGCAGGCGGTCCATGCCGGCCTCGGCCGGGTCAGCGCGCTGCACTACGGCACCTACGACTACAGCGCCTCACTGCAGATCAGCGCCGAGTACCAAGCCTCCGACCACCCGGCCGCCGACTTCGCCAAGCAGGTCATGCAGGTGGCCGTCGCCGGCACTCCGGTACACCTGTCGGACGGCTCGACGAACCTGCTCCCCGTCGGGTCTGCAGACCAGGTCCGGCGCGCCTGGACGGTGCACGCCGGCCTCGTGCGCCGAGCCCTCGAACGCGGGTTCTACCAAGGCTGGGACCTGCACCCGGGCCAGCTCCCGACCCGCTACGCCGCGACCTTCGCCTTCTACCGCGAGGGTGCCGCCCGTGCCGCGAAGCGGGTGCACGACTATCTCACCAACGCCGAGAGCGGCGTCCTCGACGAACCGGCCACGCTGCGAGCCTTGGCGCGCTACCTCCAACGCGGCCATGACTGCGGCGCGATCGACGAGGAAGAGCTGATCGCCATGGCCGGGATCACCGCCGAACAGGTGGCCACCTTGGCCCGGCCGCGGTCCGACACCAAAGGGGTGTCGCCTACGTTGCGGCACACCGCAACCCCGACGGAGACTAGAGCTCCGAGCCTTGACCGAGCAACACGTCCAGACGGACGTGACCACAGCCCAAAGGACCACGAAGGAGTGCTCCCACGATGACGACCTACTACGCCCCGCCCGGCGGCCTGCCTGCCCAGACCGACCTGCTCACCGACCGCTCCATGTTCACCGAGGCCTATGCCGTCATCCCCAAGGGCGTGCTGACCGACATCGTCACCAGCTTCCTACCCAACTGGACCGACACCAGACTCTGGGTGCTCGCACGCCCGCTCTCCGGGTTCGCCGAGACGTTCTCCCAGTACCTCGTCGAGGTCTCTCCGGGCGGCGGCAGCGATGACCCCGAGAGCAACCCGGATGCCGAGACGGTCGTCTTCGTTGCCTCCGGGCAGCTGGCGCTGACCATCGACGCTGAGGAGCACACCCTCGAGCCCGGCGGGTACGCCTTCCTCCCCCCGGGTGCCACGTGGACGCTGCACAACCGAGGGTCGGAGAAGGCGACGTTCCACTGGATCCGCAAGGCGTACCAGAAGGTCGACGGCGTCGAGGTGCCGACGGCGTTCGTCACGAACGAGAAGGACGTGACGCCGATCCCCATGCCCGACACCGACGGCGCCTGGGTCACCACCCGCTTCGTCGACCCGGCCGACCTACGGCACGACATGCACGTCAACATCGTCACCTTCCACCCCGGCGGCGTCATCCCGTTCGCCGAGACCCACGTCATGGAGCACGGCCTCTACGTCCTCGAGGGCAAGGCGGTCTACCGGCTCAACACCGACTGGGTCGAGGTCGAGGCCGGCGACTTCATGTGGCTGCGGGCGTTCTGCCCCCAGGCCTGCTACGCGGGCGGTCCCGGTGTCTTCCGCTATCTGCTCTACAAGGACGTCAACCGACACATGTCCCTGCACCGCCAGTTCAGCTGAGGCAGAAGCGAAAGGGAGGCAACGATGACATCGAAGCAGACAGCCGAGCCCACGAGACTTCAGCCCGGCGACCCGGCGCCCGAGCTCTCGCTGACCAACGCCGACGGCACGCAGGTCCGGCTGGCCGACCTGCGCGGTCGCCCTGCCATCGTCTACTTCTTCCCGAAGGCGTTCACCCCCGGTTGCACCACCGAGGTGTGCGACTTCCGAGACAACAAGACCGCGCTCGCGCGTGCCGGCTACGTCCTGCTCGGAGTGTCGGCCGACCCGCCCGAGCGGCTCGCGGAGTTCCGCGACGCCAACCAGGTCAACCACGACCTGCTGTCCGACCCGGACTACGAGGCAGCCCGTCGTTGGGCCGCGTTCGGGCCTAAGGTCGTCGGCGGAGAACCGATGACCGGCCCGTTGCGCAGCACCTTCGTCGTCGACGCCGACGGCGTCATCCGGTCGGCGGAGTACGAGCTCGACCCGAACGACCACGTTCACGCCCTTCTCGCCCAGGTCGGAGCCTGAGCGACTGTCCCGTCCGAGATCGACCCCTGCTCACATCCCAGACCAACGGAGTTCTGACATGTCCAGCGCCATCGCACCGCCCACCGAAGGCACACATCCCGTCGACGAGGTGCTGCCCTTCCCGCAGATGTTCGTCTACGGCCTCCAGCACGTGCTCAGCATGTATGCGGGCGTCGTCGCCGTACCGCTCATCATCGGCACCGCTCTCAAGCTCAGCCCCACCGACCTGACCTACCTGGTGTCCGCCGGCCTCTTCATGTCCGGCCTCGCGACGCTGCTGCAGACGATCGGGGTGTGGAAGATCGGCGCCCGCCAGCCGATCGTCCAGGGGACCTCGTTCGCAGCCGTTTCCACGATGCTCGCCATCGGCGCCTCGAACGGCGGTGGCACCGTCGGACTGCGCGCGATCATCGGCGCGCTGCTGCTGTCCGGCATCATCGGCTTCCTCATCGCCCCGGTGTTCACGCGCTGCTGCGCTTCTTTCCCGAGGTCGTGACCGGCACCGTCATCACCGTCATCGGTGTCTCCCTGCTGCCCGTCGCGATCAAGTGGGCCGGCGGCGGCGTCCCCGGAGTCACCAAGACCTTCGGTGACCCCGTGAACATTCTCGTGGCCGCACTGACGATGCTCATCATCGTGCTGATCTACCGCTTCCTTCCGGGCTTCTTCAGCCGGGTCGCGATCCTGCTGGGCCTGGTGCTCGGCACCATCGTGGCCATCCCCTTCGGGCTCACGAACTTCGGCCAGATCTCGAACGCCCAGATCTTCCAGCTAACGGCGCCGTTCCACTTCGGGACGCCGATCTTCGCGGTCGGCGCGACGATCTCGATGGTCATCGTGATGCTCGTCATCATGACGGAGACGACCGCCGACATCCTGGCCATCGGCGAGGTCATCGACCAGCCCGCCAGCCGTGACCAGGTCACGAACGGCCTGCGCGCAGACATGGGGATGACCGCCCTCGCCAGCGTGTTCAACAGCTTCTCGATGAGCGCCTTCGCGCAGAACGTCGGCCTCGTCGCCATCACCGGCATCAAGAGCCGGTTCGTCGTCGCCGTCGGAGGAGGGATCCTCGTCTTCCTGGGGCTGTTCCCGATCCTCGGCGCGCTGGTCGCACTCGTCCCACTCCCGGTCCTCGGCGGCGCCGGCCTGGCCCTGTTCGGCACCGTCGCGGCGAGCGGCATCCGCACCCTCAGCCGGGTCGACTTCTCGGGCAACGCCAACATCGTCATCGTGGCCTTCGCTCTCTCGATGGGCATCATCCCGATTGCGGTGCCGACGTTCTACGACAAGTTCCCGAACTGGTTCACCGTCATCTTCGACTCGGGCATCACCTCCGCCGCCATCACTGCGGTCCTGCTCAACATCGTCTTCAACGTCGTCGGCCGGCACGAGGACGTCGAGGGTCCCCTCTTCGCCGAGGGACCGGCACCGGCGGCCATCTCTGAAGAGGACGAGGCCCGGCTGGACCCCAGCGGCCCGGCGGCTCACGGCCTGCACTCCGAGGGGCACGCGCACGCCGTCGAGCCCGGGGAGCACCTCGCGCACGGGCACCACTTCGACGACCACCTGGGCGACCATGTCATCCACTCAGAGGGGCACACCGGCCACGGGACCTCGTCCGAGGGCAACCCGTGAGCTATATCTCCGCGCACGTCCTCGATGCGGCGGCCGGTATGCCAGCGGCCGGGGTGGCGGTGCAGCTGGCCGACGCCGGAGGCACGCGTCTTGCCGAGTCGGTGACCAACGCCGACGGACGCGTGGGCGAACTCGGCCCGGACCGGCTCGACCCGGGCGTCTACGAGGTCACCTTCGAGTCCGGTGCGTACTTCGCCACGCAAGGAGTGAGCTGCTTCCACCCGTCGGTGACGGTGTTGTTCACCGTCGCCGCCGGCCAGGACCACTACCACATCCCGCTGCTCCTCAGCCCGTACTCCTACACCACCTACCGGGGCAGCTGAGCTCAGTCGCCGTCATCAGCAGGACCGCAGTTCGCCTTAGTACCAACCCTTGAAAGGATTTCCCATGACCGACGTCGTCCTCACCGCCAACCAGTACGGCAAGGCCGAGAACCGAGTGGTCCGGGTCGTTCGCGACACCGACCGCCACGAGGTGTACGACCTCAACGTCACCTCTCAGCTGCGTGGCGACTTCGAGGCTGCCCACACCCAGGGCGACAACGCCCACGTCGTCCCGACGGATACGCAGAAGAACACGATCTTCGCCTTCGCCAAGGACGGGATCGACTCGCCGGAGGCGTTCCTGCTGCGGCTTGCCAAACACTTCACCAGCGAGTTCGACTGGGTGACCGGCGGTCGTTGGGCAGCCGACCAGTACGGCTGGACGAGGATCAACGACCACGACCACGCCTTCTACCGGGGCGCGCCGGAGATCCGCACCACCGTGCTCGTCCGCGACGGCGACACCGACACGGTGTTCGGCGGCTTCTACGACCTGACGGTCATGAAGACCACCGAGTCCGGCTTCGTCGGCTACCCCAAGGACAAGTACACGACCCTTCAGGAGACGCAGGACCGCATCCTCGCCACCGACGTCTCCACGAAGTGGCGTTACAACACGACCGATGTGGACTTCAACGGCATCTATGACAGCGTCAAGCAGACGATGCTCACCGAGTTCTCGCAGGGCTACTCCAACGCGCTGCAGCAGGACCTCTACGACATGGCGGCCGCCGTCATCGACCAGCACTCAGAGATCGACGAAGTCCGGTTCTCCTGCCCCAACAAGCACCACTTCCTCTCCGACCTGTCGTTCTGCGGGCTGGAGAACCCGGGCGAGGTGTTCTACGCAGCCGACCGTCCCTACGGACTGATCGAGGCCTCCGTCCAGCGCAAGGGTGCTGCTTCGGCCGACGCGGCGTGGTCGGGGATCGCCGGCTTCTGCTGAACAGGTGCCTGGGGCAGCACCGTCCGATCCGACGCCTAAGACGGGTTTGACCAGGCTGCCCCACCGGACATCTCGGATTCCGGACAACTGGAACCCCTCCCGCGACGCGAAAGTCTTTCATGGCAAATCTTCCCTACCTCGTGAACTGTTCCATGCTGTTCACCGAGGTCCCGCTGTTACAGCGTCCCGCTGCCGCGCACGCGGCCGGGTTCCAGACGGTGGAGTTCTGGTGGCCTTGGCCGGACCAGCCGGTGCCGGGCGATGCGGACGTCGACGCGTTCGTTGACGCGGTCCAAAACTCTGGAGTTCAGCTTGCCGGCCTCAACTTCTTCGCTGGGGACCTCGCCGGCCCGGACTGTGGGGTGCTGTCCATCCCGGCTCGCTCGCAGCAGTTCCGCGACAACATCGACGTCACACTCGGGATCGGCGAACGGCTCGGCACCAAGGCCTTCAACGCCCTCTACGGCAACCGGGTCGACGACGCAACGCCCCAAGAGCAAGACGAGCTGGGTGCCCAGAACCTTGTCACCGCTGCGCAGGCCGCAGACCGGCTCGGGGCGACCGTCCTCGTCGAGCCGGTGAGCGGTCCCAAGCCCTACCCACTGCGGACCGCCGCCGATGCGGTGGCCGTCGTGGACCGCGTCCGGGCGGCCGGCGCGGGCAACGTCGGCCTCCTTTGCGACCTGTTCCACCTGGCCAACAACGGCGACGACGTGGACGCCGCCATCACCCGGTACGCCGACCGGGTGGCGCACGTACAGATCGCCGACGCCCCCGGCCGCGGCGAACCCGGCTCCGGAAAGCTGCCACTGCAGCAGTGGCTCTCCGCCCTGCACCACGCCGGATACGACGGCTGGGTGGGCCTGGAGTACAAGCCGACCACCACCACCGAAGACAGCCTCACCTGGTTGCCGCGCGAACGCCGCGGCCAGGAGAGGTTCATGGACAACTCAAGGGAGACACGAGGATGACCACCATCGCCTTCATCGGCCTGGGCATCATGGGCAACCCCATGGCCGCCCATCTGGCCCGAGCCGGTCACACGGTGACCGGCTACAACCGCACACCTAAGTACGACGACCTCCAGGCCGCCGGAGGCAAAGGCGCCGACTCCATCAAGGACGCCGTAGCCGACGCCGACACCGTGTGCATCATGGTCCCCGACTCGCCCGATGTCCGCGAGGTGCTGGCCGGCGAGGGCGGCGTCTTCGACACGGCCAAGCCGGGCACGCTGATCGTCGACTTCTCCAGCATCCGCCCCGACGTCACCGTCGAACTCGCCAAGCAAGCGAAGGAGCGCGGGTTCCGGCTCGTCGACGCTCCGGTCTCCGGTGGCGAAAAGGGAGCCCAAGACGCCGTCCTGTCGATCATGGTGGGCGGCGAGGCCGACGACGTCGAGCAGCTACGTCCGCTGCTCGAGGTGGTGGGCAAGACCGTCGTCCACGTCGGCGGCAGCGGCTCCGGTCAAACCGTCAAGGCGGCCAACCAGCTGATCGTCGCCGCCAACATTCAGGCGCTCGCCGAGGCGGTGGTCTTCCTCAAGGCCTACGGCGTCGACCTCGACGCCGCGCTGGAGGTGCTCGGCGGCGGGCTGGCCGGCTCCAAGGTGCTGGACCAGAAGAAGCAGAACATGCTGACCGACTCCTTTGCTCCCGGCTTCCGGATCGATCTACACCATAAGGATCTGGGCATCGTCACCTCGGCCGCCCGGGAGGCAGGCGTCGTCGTCCCGGTTGCCGCGCTGGTTGCGCAGCTCATGGCGGCCGCTAAGGCCAATGGAGACGGTGGGCTTGACCACTCCGCGCTGCTGCGCGGCGTGGAGCGGCTCAGCGGCCTAGCCGGGCAGGTGGCGAAGTGACCCGCATGCGCAGCGTCGAAGCCGCCGTCCTCATCCTTGAAAAAGAAGGCGCCACCCAGACCTTCGGTCTGCCCGGTGCGGCGATCAACCCTTTCTACCGCGCCATGAAGGACCACGGCGGGATCAAGCACATCCTGGCCCGCCACGTCGAGGCCGCCTCGCACATGGCCGAGGGATATACCCGGGCCACAGCGGGCAACATCGGGATCTGCGTCGGCACGTCCGGGCCGGCCGGCACCGACATGATCACCGGCCTGTACGCGGCGTCCGCGGACTCTATCCCGATCCTGTGCATCACCGGCCAGGCGCCGGTCGCCAAGCTGCACAAGGAGGACTTCCAAGCCGTCGACATCGCCTCGATCGCGGCGCCGGTGTCGAAATGGGCGGTCACCGTGATGGAGCCTGCCCAGGTCCCGGGCACCTTCCAGAAGGCGTTCCAGCTGATGCGCTCCGGCCGGCCTGGTCCGGTGCTCATCGACCTGCCGATCGACGTGCAGCTGGCCGAGATCGAGTTCGACATCGAGACCTACGAACCGCTGCCGGTGGCCAAGCCCGCGGCCACCCGGGCCCAGGCCGAGAAGGTGCTGGCCATGCTCGCGGCCGCGGAGAAGCCGCTCCTGGTCCCCGGCGGAGGCGTGATCAACGCCGATGCATCGCCGCTGCTGGTCGAGCTGGCGGAGCTGATCGGGGTGCCGGTCATACCGACCATGATGGCGTGGGGCGTCATCCCTGACGACCATCCCCTGATGGCCGGCATGGTCGGGTTGCAGACCTCGCACCGTTACGGCAACGCGACGATGCTCGAGTCCGACTTCGTGCTAGGGATCGGCAACCGGTGGGCGAACCGGCACACCGGTGGGATCGACACGTACACCAAGGGCCGCACGTTCGTGCACATTGACGTCGAGCCGACCCAGATCGGTCGTGTCTTCGCGCCGGACTACTCGGTGGTGTCCGACGCGGGGGAGGCGTTACGGGTCCTGGTCGAAGTGGCCAGGGAGTGGCGCGACGACGCGCGGCTACCGGACTTCGGCGTCTGGGCTAAGAGCTGCCAGCAGCGCAAGGGCACCATGCAGCGCAAGACGAGCTTCGACGTGGTGCCGATCAAGCCGCAACGGGTCTACCAGGAGATGAACAAGGCGTTCGGCCCGGACACCCGCTACGTCGCGACCATCGGGCTCTCCCAGATACAGGCCGCTCAGCTGCTACACGTCTACAAGCCGCGGCATTGGATCAACGCCGGTCAGGCCGGCCCGCTCGGTTGGACTCTGCCGGCGGCCCTCGGCGTGGCCACTGCCGACCCGGAGTCCACGGTCGTCGCGCTCTCGGGTGACTACGACTTCCAGTTCCTCCTCGAAGAGCTGGCGGTCGGTGCGCAGTTCAAGATCCCGTACATCCACGTCGTCGTCAACAACGCCTACCTGGGGCTCATCCGTCAGTCCCAGCGCGGTTTCGACATGGACTACTGCGTCCAGCTGTCCTTCGACAACCTCAACGCCCCCGAGCTCGACGGCTACGGCGTCGACTTCATGAAGGTCACCGAAGGGTTGGGCTGCAAGGGCATTCGGGTCACCGAGCCCGACGACATCCTGCCTGCCCTCGAGAAAGCCAAGAAGATGCTCGTCGAGTTCCAGGTTCCGGTCGTCGTCGAGGTCATCCTCGAACGCGTGACCAACGTGTCGATGGGCGCCGAGATCGACGGCGTCGTCGAGTTCGAGGACCTCGCCGAGCGCGGCGAGGACGCCCCCACTGCCATCGAACTACTCGACTAGCGGACGGACAGACATGACCGCCGTACCGACAGTCCTCCTGGCCCCTGACAAGTTCAAGGGATCGTTGACCGCTGCCCAGGTCGCGGCCGCGCTCACGGCCGGCATCCGCAGGGTGTCGCACGCCCGCGTCGTGACCGTTCCGGTCGCGGACGGCGGCGACGGGACGGTGGACGCCGCGGTCTCCGCCGGTTTCGCGCGGGTCTTGGTCACTGCGACCGGCCCCACGGGCAAGCCGGTGGAGACGGCGTATGCGCGTCGCGGCGAGACTGCGGTGGTCGAGATGGCGGACGTGTGTGGACTGTGGCGGCTGCCCGGTGGCCGGCGTGAGCCGATGACCGCGACGAGCCGGGGCCTCGGCGAGGTCATCGGCGCAGCTCTCGACGCCGACTGCACACAGGTGGTTCTCGGGATCGGCGGCAGTGCCAGCACCGACGGTGGCGCCGGGATGGTGGCGGCTCTCGGCGGCCGGCTGCTGGATGCGCATGGCGATGACCTTCTCGACGGCGGCGCTGCCTTGGCCGAGCTCGCCCGAGCCGACCTCGGCGCCCTGCGAAGGCGAATGGAAGGCATCACCGTCATTGTCGCGTCGGACGTCGACAACCCGCTGCTGGGCGAGCGCGGCGCCGCGGCGGTCTACGGACCGCAAAAGGGAGCGTCCGCCGAGCAGGTCGCCGAGCTCGACGCCGCCCTGGCGCACTGGGCCGACGTCGTCGAGGAGGTCACTGGCCGCGACGACCGGCACCTGCCGGGGGCCGGTGCCGCCGGCGGTGTCGGGTTCGGCGCCGTCGCGGTGCTGGGCGCGAGCATCGGCTCGGGGATCGACCTGCTCCTCGACCTGGTGGGCTTCGCCGCGGCGCTGGACCAGCTCACCCCCGGCGACCTGGTCGTCACGGGGGAGGGGTCGCTCGACGAGCAGACCCTGCACGGCAAGGCCCCGGCCGGGGTGGCCGCGGCGGCCGCCGCCCGAGGCATACCCGTCGTCGCCGTGTGTGGACGCACCACCCTTGACGCGGACCGGCTCCGCGGCGCGGGTATCAACGCCGCATACGCCTTGAGCGACGTCGAGCCGGACCTGCAGCGGTGTTTCGACGAGGCGGCCGCGCTGGTCGAGCAGCTCGGTGAACGGCTCGCGCGTGAGCGGCTGGTCACCACCGGCGGAGCAGAGATGGGAGCGACACGATGAGCGAGTACGACCTGCTGGTGCGGGCTGCGCGGGCGATATTGCCCGACGGCGAACGCAGCGCCGAGGTCGCCGTCAAGGATGGGCGGATCGTCGCTGTCGAGGCGCCTGGGTCGGACCTGGGCGAGCGGGCGGCGGCGGTCGTCGAGCTGGCCGCCGACGAGGTGTTGCTACCCGGCATCGTCGACTCGCACGTCCATGTGAACGACCCTGGCCGGACGGAGTGGGAGGGGTTCGAGACGGCGACGAAGGCGGCCGCCGCCGGCGGGGTGACGACCATCGTCGACATGCCGCTCAACAGCATCCCGCCGACCGTCGACGTCGCCGCGCTGGAGGTCAAACGCAAGGCGGCCGACGGCGCGACCTGGGTCGACGTGGGGTTCTGGGGCGGCGCTGTTCCCGGGAACGTCGCCGATCTGCGTCCGCTGCACGACGCCGGCGTGTTCGGGTTCAAGTGCTTCCTGCTGCCCTCCGGCGTCGATGAGTTCCCCGCCCTGTCGCCGGCCGAGCTCGAGGGGGCGATGCGGGAGATCGCGGCCTTCGACGGGCTGCTCATCGTCCATGCCGAGGACCCCGAGGAGATTGCGCATGCCCCCAACGCCGGTGGACGTGCCTACGCCGACTTCCTGGCCTCCCGCCCGCGTGAGGCGGAGAACCTGGCCATCGAGCACCTCATCGAGCAGTCCCGGGCGACCGGCTGCCGGATCCACGTCCTGCACGTCTCCAGCGCCGACGCGCTGCCGCTGATCCGGCAGGCCAAGGCAGACGGTGTGCGGGTCTCCGCCGAGACCTGCCCGCACTACCTCACCTTCACCGCGGAGGACATTCCGGACGGCGCAACCGAGTACAAGTGCTGCCCGCCCATCCGCGAGTCGTCCAACCGTGACCTGCTGTGGGAAGGTCTGCGGGACGGGACGATCGACATCGTCGTCTCCGACCATTCGCCGTCCACCGCCGACCTCAAACACTTCGACACCGGCGACTTCGGCACCGCGTGGGGCGGCATCTCCTCCCTGCAGCTCGGGCTGTCCGCGGTCTGGACCGGAGCGCGGCAGCGCGGGTTCACCCTCTCCGACGTCGCCGGCTGGATGTCACGCGGCCCGGCCGACCAGACCGGCCTCACCCATAAGGGCCGCATCGCCGTCGGCGCCGACGCGGACTTCGCCGTCTTCGCACCTGACGACCGGCAGGTCATCCGGGCCGAGCGCCTGCACCACAAGAACCCGATCACCGCGTATGCCGGCCGGCAGCTGGTCGGGGTGGTCCGAGCCAGCTTCCTGCGCGGGCAGCAGCTCAACAGCGAACAACCAGATGGCCGGCTGTTGACCAGAGAGAGAAACCCAACATGACCGGCACTGCCCTCGACGGCCCCACCGCGACCTCGAAGGACGAGCACGTCGACCGGGGCACGACATCGACCCGTCCGTCCGAGTCATGACCGGCCAGCAGTCGGGCCGCCCCGCGTCAACCCCTGATCACAGCGCCCCCGATCGGGACCTGGCGCTGGAACTGGTCCGAGTCACGGAGGCCGCCGCCCTCGCCGCGGGCCGGTGGGTCGGCCGCGGGGACAAGCACAGCGCCGACCAGGCCGCGGTCGACGCCATGCGGCACCTGCTCGGCACCGTCGCCATGGACGGCCGGGTCGTCATCGGTGAAGGCGAGAAGGACCAGGCGCCGATGCTGTACAACGGGGAGCGAGTCGGGTCCGGCAACGGCGCGGCGTGCGATGTTGCCGTCGACCCGGTCGACGGAACCACCCTGACCGCCAAAGGCATCGGCAACGCCGTGTCCGTGCTGGCGGTTGCCGAGCGGGGAGCACTGTTCGACCCCGCAGCAGTGTTCTACATGGACAAGATCGCTACCGGCCCGGCCGCCGCCCACGTCATCGATATCACCGCGCCGGTCGCGGACAACATCAGCGCGGTCGCGAAGGCCACTGGCAAGTCCGCCCGCGACGTCACCGTCGTGATCTTGGACCGGCCTCGACATGCCGAGCTGGTCGCTGCAGTCCGCGCCACCCAGGCCAGGATCCTGTTCTTGGCCGACGGTGACGTCGCCGGGGCAGTGATGACGGCGAGGCCCGACACCGGCGTCGACCTGCTGCTGGGAACCGGCGGCACCCCCGAGGGCATCATCGCCGCCTGTGCCCTCAAATGTCTCGGCGGGGCGCTGCAAGCCCGGCTGGCGCCGCAGGACGACACCGAACGGCGCCGGGCCATTGAGGCCGGGCACGACCTCGACGCCGTGCTCACGGTCGAGGACCTGGTTCGCGGCGACAACGTGTTCTTCGCCGCCACCGGCATCACCGACGGAGAACTGCTGCAGGGAGTCCGCTACTCGACAGCGGGAGCGACGACCTCCTCGATCGTCATGCGCTCGACCACTGGCACCGTCCGCGTGATCCGCGGCGAACACACACCGGCCAAGCTGCGCGCCCACGGTCACGCCCAGCCGGCCTGAGCGCTGCCGGCCACCCGCCATCCCCGCCACCTCGACACCCCCCGACCACCCCCGACCACCTGGACCAACCCCCTCTAGACGACAGCCGAAAGGACAGCCGACGATGGCCAACAACGCCGCCGATGTCGACCCATCTGAAACGCAGGAATGGACCGACGCACTGGCCTCGGTGCTGGACTTCGACGGGCCAGCCCGCGCCGAGCACCTGCTCGCCCAGATCGTCCACGCCGGCCGTCAACACGGAGTCCGTACGCCCTACTCCGCGAACACCCCGTACCTGAACACCATCCCCGTCGCGGAGCAGGACCCCTACCCTGGAGACCGGGAGCTGGAGCACCGGATCCGCGCGTTCGTGCGCTGGAACGCGCTGGCTATCGTGCTGCGCGCCAACAAGCACTCCTCCGACCTCGGCGGGCACATCGCCAGCTTCGCCTCAGCCGCCACCTTGTACGACGTCGGGTTCAACCACTTCTGGCGCGGCCCCACCGACGGATCTCCCGGTGACTCGGTCTACTTCCAGGGCCACTCCTCGCCGGGGTTCTACGCCCGCGCCTTCCTCGAGGGCCGCCTCACGGTCGAGCAGCTGGACCGGTTCCGGCAGGAAGCCTCCGGCCCCGGCCTGCCGTCCTACCCGCACCCCTGGTTGATGCCCGACTTCTGGCAGTTCCCCACCGTCTCCATGGGCTTGGGGCCCCTGATGGCCATCTACCAAGCCCGGTTCCTGAAGTACCTCGCCGGTCGCGGCCTGGCCGAGACGTCCGACCGGAAGGTGTGGGCGTTCCTGGGTGACGGAGAGACCGACGAACCGGAGTCGCTCGGAGCGATCAGCCTGGCCGGTCGGGAGAAGCTGGACAACCTCGTCTTCGTCATCAACTGCAACCTGCAACGCCTCGACGGGCCGGTTCGCGGCAACGGCAAGATCATCCAAGAACTGGAAGGCGTCTTCCGCGGCTCTGGCTGGAACGTCATCAAGACCATCTGGGGCTCCGCGTGGGACCCGCTCATCGCCGCCGACACCACCGGGCTGCTGCGGCGGCGGATGGAAGAATGCGTCGACGGGGAGTACCAGGACTACAAGTCCAAGAACGGTGCCTACGTGCGCGAGCACTTCTTCGGCGCCTACCCCGAACTGGCCGCCATGGTCAAGGGAATGAGCGACGACCAGATCTGGGCGTTGAACCGCGGCGGCCACGACCCGGCCAAAGTACATGCCGCGTACGCGGCCGCCGTCCGGCACACCGGCCAACCCACCGTCATCCTGGCCAAGACGGTCAAAGGGTATGGCATGGGTGAAGCCGGTGAGGGGCAGAACATCACCCACCAGCAGAAGAAGATGGCCGAAGCCGCGCTGCGGGCCTTCCGCGACCGGTTCCACCTGCCCATCCCCGACGACCAGCTGCTCAACTACCCGCTGCTGACCCTGGACCCCGACGGCCCCGAAGCGGCGTACCTTCAGGGCCGGCGTACCAAGCTCGGCGGGCACCTGCCGTCTCGCCGACGCACCTCGACCGCGTTGCCGGTGCCCGAGCTGGCCGCCTTCAAAGCCCAGCTTGACGGGACACCCGGTCGGCAGGTTTCCACCACCATGGCGTTCGTCCGCATCCTCAACATGCTGCTGCGGGACAAGCACCTCGGTCCCCGGGTGGTGCCGATCGTGCCCGACGAGTCCCGCACGTTCGGCATGGAGGGCATGTTCCGACAGTTCGGCATCTACTCCCAGGTCGGGCAGCTGTACCGGCCGCAGGACGCCGACCAGCTGATGTTCTACAAGGAAGACCAGCGTGGGCAGATGCTGCAAGAAGGCATCAACGAGCCCGGCGCGATGGCCTCCTGGATCGCGGCGGCCACCTCGTACAGCACCAGCGACCTGCCGATGATCCCGTTCTTCATCTACTACTCGATGTTCGGGTTCCAACGCTTCGGAGACCTGGCCTGGGCGGCGGGTGACATGCGGGCCCGGGGGTTCCTGCTCGGCGGCACCGCCGGACGGACCACCCTCAACGGTGAGGGACTGCAGCACGAGGATGGGCACAGTCTCGTGCTGTCCTCGGTGATTCCCAACTGCGTCTCCTACGACCCGACCTTCGCGTACGAGGTCGCCGTCCTGGTTCAGGACGGGCTGCGGCGGATGTACGCCGACCAGGAGGACGTCTACTACTACCTGACGTTGATGAACGAGAACTACGAGCACCCGCCGATGCCGCCGGGTGCGGAAGAGGGCATACGCCGAGGCCTGTATCTGCTACGAGAAAGCCCGGCCGCCACCGCATCCGGAACGCGGGGGAGAGGGCCATCCGCTGCTGACCGGGGGCCTCGAGTGCAGCTGCTGGGCAGCGGCACCATCCTTCGTGAGGTGCTCGCTGCCGCTGACCTGCTCGAAGGCGACTTCGGGGTCGCTGCCGACGTGTGGAGCGCACCCAGCTTCACCGAGCTGCGCCGCGACGGCCTCGACGTCGACCGATGGAACCGGCTGCACCCTACCGACGAGCCGCGGCACAGCTGGGTGGAAAAGCAGCTCGCCGGCCGCCCGGGTCCGGTGATCGCCGCAACCGACTACATCAAGACCTACGCCGACCAGATCCGGGCCTTCGTGCCGGCCCGGTACGCGGTGCTGGGGACCGACGGCTTCGGCCGCTCCGACACCCGTCAGGCGCTTCGCGCTTTCTTCGAGGTGGACCGGTACTCGGTGGTCGTCACCGCCCTGCATGCGTTGGCCCAGGACGGAGTCATCCCGGTCGGCACCGTCGCCGACGCGATCCGCACCTTCGGCCTCGACCCGGACAAACCCGACCCCACCCGAGTGGGACCGCAGCCGTCCACGACACACCCTGGGAAGGAACCCCGACGATGACCGCAACCGTAGACGCACCGCAACCGGCGGCCCCGTTGCAGCAGGTGACCGTGCCAGCGATCGGTGACTTCTCCGACATACCGATCATCGAGGTGCACGTCGCCGAAGGCGACACGGTCGCCGAGAACGACCCCTTGGTCACCTTGGAGTCGGACAAGGCGACCATGGACGTCCCGGCGACCGTCGCCGGCACGGTGCAGCGGCTGCATGTCAAGCTCGGCGACCGGGTCAACGTCGGTAGCCTCCTGCTGTCCCTGCTGCCCACGACCAGCGACTCCCCGTCTGCCGGTGACACCGCCGCCCAGGCCGGTGACGTCGACCAGCAGGAGCCTGCCCCCGAAACGGTCGCCGATGCCACCGCCGCGGCTGCCACCTCCGCTGCTGAAGCGGCGGGGGAGGCGGTGGATGCCGCTACGCCGTCCTCCGCTGCCGCAGCCGAAGCGGACGTTGCCCTGAGCGGGGAGCGCCAGGAGAACGGGGAGCCGCACGCCGGCCCAGGGGTGCGACGACTGGCTCGCGAACTGGGCTTGGACCTGGCGACGGTGAGCGGTAGCGGGCGTAAGGGCCGGATCCTCAAGGAGGATCTGCTCGCCGCGCTTACTCCGACTGCGGTTACTGCACCCTCGGTCACGGCGGCCAGCGGCGGGGGGGCGATCCCGGAGATCCCGGCGCAGGACTTCTCCGTTTTCGGTCCCGTTGAGGTCAGACCGCTGCCGAGGATCACCCGGCTTTCCGGACCGTTCCTGCACCGCTCTTGGCTCAACGTGCCCCATGTCACCCACAACGACGAGGCCGACATCACCGCCCTCGACGCCTTCCGCGGTGAGCTGGACGCAGACGCCAAGCAGGTAGGGGAGCGGGTGACCCTGCTGTCCTTCCTGCTCAAGGCGTCGGCCGCCGCGCTGCGTGACTACCCCCAGGTCAACTCCTCGCTGACTCCTGAGAAGGACGCCTTGGTGTTCAAGTCCTACTACCACCTTGGGGTCGCTGTGGACACCCCTGACGGCTTGGTGGTGCCGGTGATCCGCGACGTGGACCGGAAGGGCATCACCGAGCTCAGCCGCGAGCTGGCCGACGTCTCCGCGCGGGCCCGGGATGGCAAGCTCACCACTGCCGACATGCAGGGTGGCACCTTCACCCTCTCCAGCCTCGGCGGCATCGGTGGCACCTCGTTCACTCCGATCGTGAACGCTCCCGAAGTCGGCATTCTCGGCGTGGTCCGCGCCGTCACCAAACCCGTGTGGAACGGCAAGAAGTTCAAGCCCCGGCTGGTGCTGCCGCTGTCGTTCTCCTACGACCACCGGGTCATCGACGGGGCCCTGGCCGCCCGGTTCACCCGGTCCCTGTGTCACCGGCTTGAGGACCCGCGCCGGTTGCTGCTGTAACCGCAGTCAGCTGTCGTCGGGCCTGGTGCCTGATCCCCCTCAGTTCGACCACCCCGTCCGCTGGAAAGGCTTCCCCATGGACCTGCTCGTCCCGCCGCTCGGCGATTTCTCGGAGGTCGTCGTCATCGAGGTGCACATCGGCGGCGGTGACACGGTCACCGTGGATCAGCCCATCCTGACGTTGGAGACGGAGAAGGCGACCATGGACGTGCCTGCCACAGAGGCGGGAGTCGTCGAGTCGATGCACGTCGCGGTCGGGGACCGGGTCTCCACCGGTGACCGGATCCTCACGCTGGCCGCTGGGCAACAGCCGGCGGATGCGCCGGCCGCGGCGGACCAGCCCACTGCCGGCGGTCCGGCTGAGCAGGTCAGCGATGCGCCGCAGTACCAGGCCGGGTACGGATCTCCCAGCGGGGTGTACCGCTCACCCCAGGACGGGCTCACCCCCGTGACCACCGGTGCCACTGCGCCGGCGCACCCCACGGTGCAGGGCGAGCCCGACCTGGACGCCGAGGTGCTCGTGCTCGGCGCCGGGCCTGGCGGCTACACCGCCGCGTTCCGCGCAGCCGACCTGGGCAAGCATGTTGTCCTCGTCGACCGCTCGCCCACTCTCGGGGGAGTGTGCCTCAACGTCGGCTGCATCCCCTCCAAGGCGCTGCTGCACGCCGCCAAAGTCCTTGCCGAGACCGAGGAGATGTCGGAGCACGGCCTGCGTTTCGGTGCACCGCAGGTGGATCTGCCGGCCCTGCGCGGCTGGAAGGACGACGTGGTGCGCCGGCTCACCGGCGGCTTGGCCCAGCTCGCCCGGCAACGCAAGGTCACCACGGTGCGGGGGGTGGGCCGGTTCCTGTCCGACTCCCAGCTGCAGGTCACCGGCGAGGACGGGACCACCCAGCTGGTGGCGTTCCAGCAGGCCATCATTGCGGTCGGGTCCGAGCCGGTCAGGTTGCCGTTCATCCCGCACGACGACCCCCGCGTCCTGGATTCCACCGCAGCATTGGACTTGGTCGACGTCCCCGCCAGGTTGCTGGTCCTGGGCGGCGGCATCATCGGCTTGGAAATGGCCACCGTCTATTCCCAGCTCGGCTCAGCAGTCACCGTGGTCGAGCTGATGGATCAGCTCATTCCCGGGGCCGACCGTGACCTCGTCGCGCCGCTGGCCAAACGGATCAGCACCCGCTACGAGAACGTCCGGTTGCAGACCAAGGTCAGCGCCGTACAGGCGACCGACAACGGCGTGCAGGTCACCTTCGACGGCCCGGACGGCACCGGCACGGACACCTTCGACAAGATCCTGGTCGCCGTCGGTCGCCGACCCAACGGCGGCCTCATCGACGCCGACCGTGCCGGGGTCACCGTCGACGAACACGGGTTCATCCCCGTCGACTCGCAGATGCGCACCAACGTGCCTCACGTGTTCGCGATCGGTGACGTCGTCGGCCAACCCATGCTCGCGCACAAGGCGACCCACGAAGCGAAAGTGGCCGCCGAAGCCGCCGCCGGGTTGCCTACCCACTTCGACGCCCGGGTCATCCCCTCGGTCGCCTACACCGACCCGGAGGTCGCCTGGGCCGGAGTGACCGAGAACGAAGCGAAGGCCAAGGGCATCAACTACGGCACCGGCACCTTCCCCTGGGCCGCCAGCGGCCGGGCCTAGTCCATCGGCCGCGACGACGGGCTCACGAAGCTCATCGTGGACCGCGACAGCGACCGGGTCATCGGCGCCGGCATCGTCGGCCCAAGCGCTGGAGAGCTCATCGCCGAAGCCGCGTTGGCCATCGAGCTCGGCGCCGACGCCGCCGACGTCGGCCTGACCATCCACCCTCACCCGACATTGTCCGAGACGGTGGGAATGGCGGCGGAAGCCTTCGAAGGAACCATCACCGACCTGTACCTGCCTAGGCCCCCCGATTCAAGAGCGACGTGACGAGACACTGCAGCAGTTGAGTGAGATCGCGGTGCTGCGCTTGAACACGTCGATGAGGTAGCACCATTGCGGGGCTCAGCATGGTGGTTCTTCGTGTCGACGCCGTCCGGGCTGGCGCCGCACCGGTTCCAGGCCAGCCAGTCATCATCGACGAGCTGCATTGGGGACTTCTTGGGGAGGCTCCGGCGGGGACACCGAGCCCTCTTGACGCGGTCCCCACGTTTTTCACGGGAGCCGATCCCTGGTTCGGGGAGGCGCCCGGACCCTCAGTCCGCAATCGGAGACACGAAGGAGACACAAATATGACCATCAACGACAACGGGCCACGCCCGAATGCCTTCAACATCGAAACGGCCACCCGGCAGAACGAGAACTACCGGACCGTGGCGTGGACTGGGAAGTACCTGCAGGTCACCTTGATGCACATCCCGGTCGGTGAGTCGATTGGACTTGAAGTTCACCCAGCCACCGATCAGTTTCTGCGCCTCGAAGCCGGGCACGGCACGGCCGTCATGGGACCGGCCGAGGACACACTCGACTTCACCCAAGACGTCTCGGCTGGCTGGTCCATCCAGATTCCCGCTGGCATCTGGCACGACGTGATCAACTCCGGCGACGTACCACTTCGCGTGTACGTCATCTACGCCCCCGTACACCACGCTGCCGGCGTCGTCCAGGCGACAGGCGCAGAGGCCGAACGGGACGAACTGGCCGGCGCTGACGAGCCCCCCGCGTGGACCATCCAACCCAGGCACGGTGCCCCGGACGGGCACGCCAACTGACAGATCCGCACGCGTCCATGGAGTCCTTTTGACACCCGTGGCTTGGGTTTTGCTCCGGCCCACTCCAAAGCAGGGTGGCTCTCCAAACGAGAGCGGGCACGCTGGTCTTTCGTGCCGACGCGGTCGGACCCGTGAACGGTGATCATGGTGGTTGTCAAGGCAGCTCATGCGGGTTGCCGAGGTCGCCGGTGCTGGTCGAGCCACGCATATTTGATCGATTCCAGAAAGGTGGCCTATGGTCGGCGGGTGACGTCGACATTTGAGGAGCAGCTGCGGGCTGCCTCGCTGCGCGTGACCCGGCCTCGGCTGGCAGTACTCGCGGCGCTGCAGGAGCACTCGCATGTCGACACTGAAACGGTGATTGCGCTCGTGCGGCCCGACCTCCCCGCCGTCTCCCCACAGACGGTGTACGACGTGTTGCGCGCGCTCACGGGCGCAGGCCTGGCGAGGCGCATACAGCCGGCCGGTGCGACCGCCCGCTACGAGACCCGGGTCGCCGACAACCACCACCACGTCGTATGCCGCTCCTGCGGCACCCTCGCCGACGTCGACTGCGCCGCCGGCCATGCCCCGTGTCTCACCGCCTCCAACGACCACGGCTTCGTCATCGACGAGGCGGAGGTCATGTACTGGGGCACCTGCCCCGACTGCGCGACCAGAAGAACCGCCCAGCAGACCACCCGTTCGGAAGGAACCAGATGAGCGACACCCAGGACAACGTCCCCGCCAGCGCGCAGGGCGTGGACACCATGGCGGCGGGAGGCTGTCCGGTCGCGCACGACTCCGTGACCGCGAGCGGCAGCGAGAGCGAGAACCCGGCCATCGACTCGCCGACGCCCAAGACCGGCGGCCGCCCGCATACCAACCGAGACTGGTGGCCCAACCAGATCGACCTATCGGTGCTGCACGTCCACTCGGCCAAGAGCACCCCCCTGGGCGCGGACTTCAGCTACGCCGAGGAGTTCGCCAAGCTTGACGTCGAGGCTCTCAAGCGCGACATCACCGACGTCCTCACCACGTCGCAGGACTGGTGGCCGGCGGACTTCGGCCACTACGGGGGTCTGATGATCCGGATGAGCTGGCACGCCGCAGGCACCTATCGCATCCACGACGGTCGCGGTGGAGCCGGTGACGGCGGCCAGCGGTTCGCCCCTCTCAACAGCTGGCCGGACAACGCCAACCTCGACAAGGCCCGTCGGCTGCTGTGGCCGGTGAAGCAGAAGTACGGCCAGCAGGTCTCGTGGGCCGACCTGCTCGTGCTCGCCGGCAACGTCTCCTTGGAGTCGATGGGCTTCCAGACCTTCGGCTTCGGCTTCGGCCGCCAGGACGTGTGGGAGCCGGAGGAGATCATCTGGGGACCGGAGGACGCCTGGCTCGGTGACGAGCGCTACGTCTCAGACGACGCGATGGCGGAGGACGTTGGCGCGACCGAGATGGGGCTGATCTACGTCAACCCCGAAGGGCCTCGTGGCAGCGGCGACTTCCGGGCGGCCGCGCACTTCATTCGGGAGACCTTCGCCCGGATGGCAATGAACGACGAGGAGACCGTCGCCCTCATCGCCGGTGGTCACACGTTCGGCAAGACCCACGGCGCCGGCCCCGCCGACGACCACATCGGTCCGGAGCCCGAGGGCGCCGACCTGCAGACGCAGGGCCTCGGCTGGCTGAGCACGTACGGCAGCGGCAAGGGCCCGGACACGATCACCAGCGGCCTCGAGGTGACCTGGACCGACCAGCCGACGCAGTGGTCCAACCGCTTTTTCGAGATCCTCTTCGGCAACGAGTGGGAGCTCACCACCAGCCCCGGCGGGGCCAAGCAGTGGGTGGCCAAGGACGCCGAGGCGATCATCCCCGACGCATACGACCCGGGTGTCAAGCACCGGCCGACGATGCTGACGACCGACCTGTCCCTTCGCTTCGACCCGACATACGAGCAGATCTCGCGCCGGTTCCTGCAGAACCCGGACGAGTTCGCCCTGGCCTTCGCGAAAGCCTGGTACAAGCTGCTGCACCGCGACATGGGCCCGGCCAGCCGGTTCCTGGGACCGTGGGTCCCTGAGCCCCAGCTGTGGCAGGACCCGGTTCCGGCCGTCGACCACGACCTGGTCGACGATGCCGACGTCACCGCCCTCAAAGCGGCCGTCCTGGCGTCCGGCCTCACGACCGACCAGCTGGTCTCGACCGCCTGGGCCGCGGCCGCAAGCTTCCGGTCGACCGACAAGCGTGGCGGCGCCAACGGCGCCCGGATCCGGCTCGAGCCGCAACGGGGTTGGGAGGTCAACCAAGCTGAGCAGCTCGCGACGGTACTGGGCACCCTTGAGGGCATCCAACGGCAGTTCAACGACGCCGGGGGCGCACAGATCTCGCTGGCCGACCTCATCGTGCTAGCGGGCTCGGCCGCCGTCGAGCAGGCGGCACGGGGCGCCGGCGCCAAGGTGACGGTGCCGTTCCACCCGGGTCGCACCGACGCGAGCCAGGAGCAGACCGATGTCGAGTCCTTCCGGGTCCTCGAGCCGCGCGCTGACGGGTTCCGTAACTTCCTACGCCCCGGCGAGAAGACCCAGCCCGAGACGCTGCTGCTCGATCGCGCCTACATGCTGAACCTGACCGCTCCCGAGATGACCGTCCTCGTGGGCGGCTTGCGGTCCCTCGGGGCCAACGTGGGCGGCAGCCGTCACGGTATCCTGACCGACCGGCCCGGCGTGCTCAGCCAGGACTTCTTCACCAACCTGCTCGCCCCGGGCACTCGGTGGAAGGTGTCGGAGTCCGACGAGAACGTCTACGAGATCCGTGACTCGGCCACCGATGAGGTGAAGTGGACCGCCACCGCCGTGGACCTCGTCTTCGGCTCCAACTCGCAGCTCAGGGCCATTGCCGAGGTCTACGCCAGCCAAGACGCTCAGGCCAAGTTCGTCGCCGACTTCGCCGCCGCCTGGACCAAGGTCATGGACCTCGACCGGTTCGACCTCGCCTGACCGGGCTGTCCAGGCGGCCCGGTCGATGCAGCAGCGCGACCGGGCCACCTGGCCCCCAGGGACCACGCTCATCCGGGGTCACTGGGCACAGGGTGCCCAGCAAGGGACGTACCGCGTTCTCTAATGCACGTACGTGTCGGGCGGACGGGTTTCCCCGACAGGCGCCGGTTCGCGTGGGGCCATCTTCGCGGCTTCATGCCGGTCGTCCGCTGACCGGTCGCCCGGACGGTGGTCTGCGGCGGCGGCGGCCTGCTCGACTTCCAGCAGGGAGTCGTTGCGCCGTTGGGCAACGAACGCTGCGTGACCCCCTCGAATACCGAATAGCCGCTTCGTCCACACCAGATAGACGACCGCGAACAGGTTGATGACCAACGCCGCGACCCGAAGCCACGTCAGCCTCGCCAGCAACTCATGGATCTCCAACGGAATGAACACGGCCGTGCCGACGGTGGCGACATACTCACCCCACCGCCGCATCAGCCAGAGCCCCACGGCTTCGGTCAGCTCCAAGGCACCGTAGGCGAGCACCCGAGCGCCACCAGCAGCAGCGTGCTGTCGCGGGTGGTCAGCAGCTGCTCAATGGCGTTGACCGGACCGGTTTCCTGAAGGTCGACCCCCAGGCGATCGGCGATCGGCCTCAGCGCCGGAAGGTAGGAGTCGAAGACCTTCTGCAGCGACTCGCGCGCACCCTCGAATCGCCAGACCCCGTACGCCAGGGCGACCAGCAACAGTCCCCGGATGCCGCGTTCAATCGCGAGGAGGCGTAACACGAACGCGTCCCGAAGCGCCCGACCCCGAAGCACCTCGGGCGCCTGGTCAGCCGGGCCGGACCCGCGCGCTGGGCCCGTGACGTAAGCACCGCACCTCAAGCAGCGCCACGCCGGACCGCTCGGGGCTTGCACCTGCAGTCGCCTTGCCAAGACTTGCTCGGTAGGAGCGTACGTCGCGTGCCCATGCAGGCCGCACGAACACACCTCCCAGCTGAAACGCTGCCACGGTCTTACCACCCCTCATGATAACGATGGCGAACAGGGGGGTGGAGAGCGCCGGGTCCAGGTGCAGATGGCGGCCGGGTGCGTGGTCGGACGTGCCACACCGTGGCGTTCAGAGCTCAACGCCCGCGACATCGACGCGTCGATGGCCGGTGGGTGAGGGCCAGCGGCGCTTTAACAAGCGGAGCGCCGCCCCCGACTCGCCGCCAGCGGCGGCTGTGTCTAGCCTGCAGCAATCCGCCCCAGGGCTAGACACCGCCACCCCACCGTCCAGGGGTTCACGCTCCTGCTCGACACGACGAGCAAAGAGTGAGGACTTCTGCTTGGCCACCAGCGGGGACCGCCACGTGGCCACTGCGGGGACTCCCATGTCCCTGGACGCGCCCGGGCCGCCAGCTGTCATTCGCGGGGGGGGGGTGGCGCCTGACTAACCCCCCATTAGGCCACCATTAGGCCACCATTAGGCCCGGTGCGGGCAACCGCAGGAGGCCCGCCGTGATGAGGGCGTCGACGACGTTGGGACCAGCAGTGTTCGCTTGATGCTCGGTGGTTCCGGAGCGGCGGAGGGCTTCGACTACTAGTCCCTCGGCCTGACGGCGTACCCGGTCTTGTCCATCGGTCGACACTGGTGACTTGCCTTGGGCGAGGTGGTTATCCTCGATGATGGCCGCCGTCGCGAGCCCGTACCAGCCTCGCTGCCACCAAGGGCCGGAGGAGAGGACTCCCTCAAGGGGCACCTTCCCGCCGCACTCGCATCCCGTGCCGTCGGTGGCGTCGTGAAGTTCTCGGGCTTTGACTCGAATGGCTTCTTCGTCGAACGGCGGCGTAGTGGTCATCGCCGGCTCCTCGCGATGGAGCTGAGAGCGGGGATCAAGGCCCGGCCGGGTGCCGCAGCCCTGCCCTGACGGCCGCGGGTCGTCAGCCACGGTGTCCACGGTGTCCCGGTGTCCATGGTCGATGATGGTGAACAGGTCTTCCATCTCCAGCGCTTGCAGGATTCGTCGCAGGGAATTCGGAGGCTGATAGAGGCGTAGCCGGTTTCCCCAGTCACGACGAGCCTGAAGGAGCACGTCCAACCCGGCGCAGTCCATGAACGTGGTGGCGGACAGGTCAACCAGAAGATCGCCCGCGGCCTCCCGTAAGGCTCGGTCGAAGGCGGCGCGCATCAACGGGACCGTGCCCCAGTCAATCTCACCGACCGGCCGGACCACTGTCTCCGGCCCGGTCGGGACGGCGCCAACGGTTAGCGAGTAAGTCATTTCGGCCCCCAAAGCGCATCGGTCGAGCAAGCGCTGCCGGGGTCTGGGGCAACATGACATTCACCCTGCCGTCCACTAATGTACTCCTCCCGCTGCCGAGAAGAACAGATCCGAACAGGACGCCCTGGGATGGCCCAGCGGAGGTGGAGGCCAGTAGCACCCAACGCGACCCGCCCGACGGCCCGCGAGAGTGGTGCGCCCAGGCGGCCGCCGTCAAGGGCCTGGGCAGCTAGCTCGGCACCATGGGGCCCAGATCTCGGACCCCGTGGTCGCGGGGGTCGCACGGCGCCCCGCCGCTCTCAGACTTCAGGGCCGAAGCGGCCTCCGGCCCCGGCACGACGCCGGCACCAGGCCGCCCTACCCGAGACCCTCGCCCACCTCACGCACACAACCCAGGACCGCGACACCCTCCGGGGCGTGCTCATCCAGCTGGTCGCGAAGTACGGGGTCCGATGTTTCCCTCGCCGACCACGTCACGGAGCTGGTCGCTCGGCAGCCGCCGGAGCTCATCGGCCCGTCGAGGTACCCGTCACCGTGTCCCCCTCCACGTTCACGTTTGTAACGTCGTAGACAGCAAGGGGAAACACGGAACGAGTCCGTCGCCCGTGCGGGGCCAGCCCCGGTCCCGGCCATGACGTCAACGACCTTGCCGAGCCAGCTCAGGGTCGCCGCAAAGGAAGCTGCCGACCCGCCACGGCCCGATCCAGGTTTCCTGCGCTCCGAAGACTGTCGCCTCAGGAGTGCCACCGCACCCTGACCGCCGAACTGGATCGCCCCGGCCACCGCGCCCGCTGGTACACCTAGCCGGGCGAAAGCACCCCGCGGCAGGGCGGCGACCGGTCCGGGCGTCAGGTCGGCGGACAGAGCAGACCCCGAAGCTCGAAGCCCCACGCCCGGCCCCCAGGTACTTGGCCCCGGCCGGGTCAGGGCGGCGGCCCGTGCGGCCCGTAGAAGACCCGGGCCCGGGCCCGTCGGGACGGCTGGGAATAGCACCGCCAAGACGGTTCGAATGCCCGCCTGGAACCACCGCACCGAGCGGGCCGGGCCTGTTGACGAAGACCTCAGTGGTGGCCATCCCGCCCCCGGCCATCCGGAAGAGCGCCACCTGCGGGTCGAGGACGCCCTCCGGGGCGGCCGATGTGGCGGCCGGGGCCAGGATGGTGACCTCTTCGATCTCCTCCCCGAACAGCCAGCGGCAGACGTCGACCTCGTGGACGAGCGAGTCGCGGACGATCATCTCCGAGCGGAACTCGCCCGAGACGGCCTTGTTGCGATGGACGTTGTGCAGCAAGAGGGTTCGGCCGAGCTCACCGGAGTCGAGCAGGATCTTGAGCTCGGCGTACTCGGGGTCGAAGCGGCGCATGAAACCCACCTGGACGAGGGGTCGACTGCCCTTCGCCTCGGCCTCGACAAGGCGGTAGGAGGAGGTGGCGTCCATCGTCAGCGGCTTCTCGCACAGGACCGGCTTGCCTCGCTCGAGACAAGCGAGCACCTGCTCCTCGTGCGCGAAGCCGGGGGAGGCGATGACGACCGCGTCCACGTCGTCGGAGGCCTCCAGCTCGGCGGCGTCGCTCATGCACGCCACGTCCTCGAGCCCGGCCGCCAGCCGCTGCGCGCGATCGGTCGCGGGGTCGGACACGGCGACGAGCCGGGCGCCGGAGATGCGGTGCGTGAGGCGCAGGGCGTGGTCGGCGCCCATCATGCCGACGCCGAGCAGGCCCACCCTGAGGTCGCTCACGCCGGGTCCTCGGCGTCCCACGGCGTGACCAGGGGGCGTTGCTCGCGCTTGTGCTCCTCGTATGCCGCGTAGGCGGCCTGGGTGCTCTCGAGGCCGGACACCGCGCTGACCGGCACGTCCCACCAGGCGCCGGTGTCGGGGGCGGAGACGAACGGGTCGGTCTCGACGTGGATGACCACCGGGCCGCCGTCAGCCGGCCAGGCCTTGGCGTCCTTGACCGCCTGCTCGAGCCCGGCCGCCGAATGCACCTCGATGACGTGGGCACCGAGGCTGCGGGCGTTCGCGGCCAGGTCGATGGGCATCAGGTCGCCCTCGAGCCGGCCGCTCTGCTCGTCGCGGTAGCGGTAGCGGGTGCCGAACCGCTGAGACCCCAACGACTCCGACAGCGAGCCGATCGAGTGGAAGCCGCGGTTCTGCACGAGGACGACGACGACCTTGACCCGTTCCTGCACGGCGGTGACGAGCTCGGTCGGCATCATCAGGTAGCCGCCGTCGCCGACCATGGCGAAGACGTCGCGGTCGGGGTCGGCGAGCCGGATGCCGATCGAGGCCGGCACCTCATAACCCATGCAGGAGTAGCCATACTCGACGTGGTACGCCTTGCGGTCCCGGACCCGCCAGAGCTTGTGCAGGTCGCCCGGCATCGACCCGGCGGCGCAGAGGACGACGTCCCGTGGGTCGGTCAGCTCGTTGACCACGCCGAGGACCTGGCTCTGGGTGAGCAGCCCCTCGGCCAGCTGGTCGGTGACGTCGACCGACGGGTGGTAGGCGGCTTCGACCTCGGCGTCCCAGCCGGCCCACAGCGCGGCCTGCCGCTCCCGGTATGCCGCGTCGACGGCATACCCCTTGAGGGCGCCGGTCAGTGCGGTCAGGGCGTCGCGGGCGTCACCGACCACGGGTAGTCCGGCGTGCTTGCCGGCGTCGAACCGGGCGACGTTGAGGTTGACGAACCGAACGCCGTTGTCCTGGAACGCGCTTCGTGAGGCTGTGGTGAAGTCGGTCCACCGGGTGCCGACACCGATGACGACATCGGCCTCGGCGGCGAGGGCGTTGGCTGCCGTCGTTCCGGTCGAGCCGACGGCACCCATGGCCTGCGGGTGTCCGTGGGGGAGGGATCCCTTCCCCGCCTGAGTCTCGCCGACGGGGATGCCCGTGGCGTCGCAGAGCGCACGCAGCGCGTCCTCGGCCTGGGCGTAGTGCACCCCGCCGCCGGCCACGACGAGCGGCTTCCGGGCTGAGCGGATCACCGCTGCGGCGTCGGCCAGGTCGGCGGGGTCGGCCTGCGCCCGGGAGACCCGCCAGACCCGCGGCGCGAAGAGGTCCACCGGCCAGTCGAACGCCTCGGCCTGCACGTCCTGAGGCAGGGCGATGATCACGGCGCCGGTGTCGACGGGGTCGGTGAGGACCCGCATCGCGCCGAGGAGCGCGGAGGGCAGCTGCTCGGGCCGGGACACCCGGTCGAAGAAGCGGGAGAGCGGCCGGAACGCGTCGTTGACGGTGACGTCGGCGGCATACGGCTGTTCGAGCTCCTGGAGCACCGGGCTGGCGACCCGGGTGGCGAAGGTGCCGGACGGCAGCAGCAGCACCGGGATCCGGTTGACCGTCGCCAGCGCGGCTCCGGTCAGCATGTTGGTGGAGCCGGGGCCGACCGACGCGGTGCAGGCCCAGGTCTGGAGCCGGTCCTTCTGCTTGGCGTAGGCGACGGCCGTGTGCACCATGGCCTGCTCGTTGCGGGCCAGGACGTAGGGCAGACGGTCGTGGCCCTCGGCGTGCAGCTCGTTCTCGAGCAGCGCCTGGCCGATGCCGGCCACGTTGCCGTGACCGAAGATGCCGAAGCAGCCGGCGAAGAGCTTGTGCCGCTCCCCGTCGCGTTCGGTCCACTGCGCGGCGAGGAACCGGACGACGGCCTGGGCGACGGTGAGCCGCACCGTCTGCTGGTCGGTACGCGTCATCGGGCCCCTCCCAAGGGCAGTCGGGGGTCGACGTCCTGCATCGTCCACGTCTCGCGGACCCAACCGTGCGCCGGGTCGTCGGTGATGAGCCACGCCCGTTCGGCGCCCTCGTGTAATGGCCCGGCCATGACGTTGAGGTAGTAGAGGTCGTAACCGGGCACCGCCATGGCCGGGCCGTGCCAGCCGAAGGGCACGAGGACGACGTCACCGGTACGGACCGCCGTCAGGACGTCGATCTCGCCTCCGGAACCACTGCCGTAGACGCGAAGGAAGCCGTGCGGGTCCGTGCCGTCACGCGCCACCCCACCCTCGACCTGCACCTCGTGGTAGTAGATCTCCTCGAGCTGCGTCTCCTCGCCGGGCCGTTCCTCGTCGTGCTTGTGCGGCGGGTACGAGCTCCAGTTGCCCGCCGGGGTGACGACCTCGCAGGCGATGATCCGCTCGGCGTCGAGCACACCCGGGACGCCGAAGTTGCGCACCTCGCGCGAGCAGTGGCCGGCGCCGCGAAACTCGACCGGCACGTCAGCGGACGCGACGTGGATGGGGTCGAGGTCGCGCACCGACATGATCCCCCGACCCTCGCTGTCGGTGACGTAGACCCCGCAGACCGCTACCCGTCCGGGGCCCCCACTCGAGCAGGTGATCGTCAGTTCGTGACCACTGGGGACGTACAGAACGTCGGTCGGACCGGTGAACACGGACTCGCGCCCGGCGAGCTCGAAGATCCTCGGCGACCTCGTGGCCCCTAGTTGTCGAACCGACACCTCGTAGCTGCCCGTCAAAGGGACGACGACGACTTCCTCGCCGTCGGCGACCAAGCTGGCGCGCCCGCTGGGTACCATGCTGGTGACGCGCAGCGTGGTGTGCCGCCACCCGTCGAGGCGGTCGGTGACGGACACCTGCCAGTCGGTGAAATCGGACCCCCGGGGCACACCCTGGTCGAGGGTGCCGTGCGGGAAGACCCAGTTCATCGTGACGAACCGTGCACGAGGTCGGCAGCGATGTCGACGGCCGCGGCGACGTCACCGTCGGGCGGGTACAGCAGGGCGCGGCCGACGACGAGGCCGCGCACCGACGGCAGCTCGATGGCGCGGCCCCACTCGGCGTAGGTGTCGTGCGGGTCGCCCTGGGGGTCGCCGCCGAGCAGGAGGGTCGGCAGGGTGGTCGCCTCCATGACCCGCGCGAGGTCCTCGACGACGGGGAGCTTGAGCCAGGTGTGAGCGCTCGACGCCCCCAGCCCGGAGGCGACGACGACGGACGTGATGGTCGACTCGGCGTCGAGCAGGTTGACGACGCGGCCGTCGCGTCGCACCGACAGGAACGGCTCGACCATGGCCATGAGTCTCCGCTCGCAGAGGGCGGTGACCGCCGCGGCGCTGGCCTCGAGGGTCGCGGCGGTGCCCGGGTCGTCGAGGCAGATGCGGGTCAGCATCTTGCCGCCGTCGAGCCCGAACCGGTCGATGTCGGCCGCGCGGTAGGCGGTGAAGCGGTCGTCGAGCTCGAACGACGCGCCCTGCAGGCCGCCCCGGTTCATCGAGCCGATGGCGAGCTTCCTGTCGAGGGCACCGAGCAGCAGGAGGTCGTCGAGGATGTCGGGGGTGCCGAGGACTCCGTCGACCCCCGGTCGGGAGACCGCCACGACCAGGCGTTCGAGAAGGTCGGCACGGCGGGCCATGGCCATGCCGTCGCCCCGCACGCCGAGGGCGCCGCGGGCCGGATGGTCGGCGGCGACGACGAGCAGCCGGCCGTCGTCACCGGCCACACCCCGGCGCTGCCGGGTCGCCCAGGAGTCCGCGACCCGCGCGGGCTCGCGCACCCGGATCTCGGTGAGGTCTGCGGCCGAAACGCGGGTGCTCTCGGTGGTCATCGGGCGGCCGCCGGTGCTGCCAGGGAGCCCCTCTGAAGGGCGGCCTCGACCTCGCGCTCCGTGGGCATCGCCGTCGAGCACTCCAGCCGCGAGGCGACGATCGCGCCGGCGACGTTGGCGAACTCCAGGATGCGCCGCAGTGGCCACTCCTCGAGCAGACCGTGGACCAGCGCCCCGCCGAACGCGTCACCCGCGCCGAGGCCGTTGACCACCTGCACCGGGAAGGTCGGCACCTCCACCTGCTCGTCACGGGTGGCGGCCAGCACCCCCTTCGGGCCCTGCTTGACGATCGCCAGCTCGAGACCGCGGTCGAGAAGCGCCGCCGCGGCGCGAGCCGGGTCGGTCTCACCCACCGCCACCTCGCACTCCTCCCGGTTCCCGACCGCGATGGTCACGTGGTCGAGGGCCTTCGAGACGACCGAGCGTGCCTCGTCGGCGTCGGGCCAGAACATCGGACGCCAGTCGAGGTCGAGCACGGTATGCCGCCGGCGCGCTCGGGCCCCCCAGGCCCGGAAGTGCGCGGCGCGGCTGGGTTCCTGCGAGAGGCCGGTGACCGTGGACCAGTAGACGTGTGCGTCCTGAACAGCTCGCAGTGGAAGAGTGTCCGGGTCGATGAGCAGGTCGGGCGCGGTGGGGTAGCGGTAGAAGTAGAGCGGAAAGCTGTCGGGCGGGAAGATCTCGCAGAACGTCACCGGGGTCGGAGGGCCGTCGACCGGCTCGACGAAGACGTCGTCCACACCGAGGGCGCGCAGCTGTGAGGACACGTAGGTCCCGAACGGATCGTGGCCGACACGCGTGATGATGGCGGCACGGTGCCCGTGGCGGGCTGATGCGACCGCCACGTTCGTGGCGCTGCCACCGAGGAACTTCTCGAAGGTGCGAACCTCCGCGAGGCCGACCCCGTGGTCGAGCGGATACAGGTCGACCCCGGTCCGGCCGATGGTGATGACGTCGTAGGGCGACTCGGTGCTCATAATGCGGGGATCTCCTTCATGCGGACAACCCGTCGCTCACGGAGGGACAGCTCGCACGCCTCGGCGATGCGGGATGCCTCCACAGCGTCCTCCACCGTGCAGGGCGAGGGGATACGGCCCTGGGCCACGTCGACGAAGGCGGTCAGCTCGGCGCGATAGGCGGGGCGGAACCGTTCCATGAACGACGAGTGGCGCGGCCCGACGGGGTAGGTCGCGCCCGCCTCGGCCGACGTCACGGCGAGGGAGTCGTCGTAGCCGACGCCCAGCGTGCCGTCGCTGCCGGCCACCTCCATCCGGACGTCGTGGCCGGCCCCGTGGTAGCGCGTGGCGGTGAGCGTGACGAGGGTGCCGTCGTCGAGGGTCAGCAGCGCGGCGGCGGTGTCGACATCGCCGGCGTCGGAGAAGAAGGAGGCGCCCTTGTTGGCTCCGGTCGCGAAGACGGACTCGACCTCGTGGCCCGTGACGAACCGGACGATGTCGCAGTCGTGGATCGAGCAGTCGCGGAAGAGGCCCCCACTGGTCGGGATGTAGGCCGCGGGCGGCGGCGCCTGGTCGTGCGTGCCGACCCGGACGGAGTGGACGAACCCCAGCTCACCGTCGGCCACCGCCCGAGCGACCCTCCGATAGCCGGCGTCGAAGCGTCGCTGGAACCCGACGTGCACGGGCACGTCAGTCGCCCGCACCTCCTTGGCCAGAGCGATGCCCTCCTCGAGAGTGCCGGCGAGCGGCTTCTCGCAGAAGCTGGGGATGTGCGCCTCGATCCCCTGGCGGATCAGCGGCGCGTGCCCAGGCGTGGCAACGGCGATGACGAATCCGTCGATCCCGGAAGCGAACAGGTCGGCTGGTGACGCGGCGTACCCCACGCCCAGTCGGTCGGCGACGGCACGGGCGGCGCTGGTGTCCAGGTCGGTGACGACGACCTCGGCCACCCCCTCGAGCTCCCGCAGGGTCTCGGCGTGGAACGCGCCGATGCGGCCGACGCCCGCCAGTCCGATGCGCATCCTGCTCCTGCTGCTGTTGACGATGGTGCAGCGAGGGCTGCGGGCGAGAAGGACCGGGGTGTCGTCCTTGGTGACCGATGGTCGCAACAGTGGCGCGCAGGTGTCAAGCAAATGTCCGGACATTAGGATATTCGCCGCGATGATGATCCACACCGCTACCGGCACTCCACGACGTCGCAGCGCCGGTCGTAGCGGCCTGAGGGTTGCTGCCGCGACCCAAATGCCGCTACGACTGCCGCTTCGACCAGGGCCAGCGGGTCAGCGGGTCAGGGACATCGTGCGATGCCGCTCGTCGAAGGCGGACAGGAGGCCGAGCATCCGCGTAGAGACGCTGGCTCCGGGGTCGAGGTGTCGCCCGCCGTGGCCGTCCTTCCACTGCGTGGAAGGACATCCTCGAGGCCTCGGTGAGGGCGGGCCTACGGTGGCCTTATGAGCACTGCCGCCCCTATCGACGGCGATGTCGAGGGATCACCGGTTCCGCAGTCCTCCGACACCGCCGCCTCGACACAGGCCGAGGTAAGCCGCGAGATCGGCGACATCGGGCAGGCCTACCGAGCCGCCGGCGGCCACGGCACGGTCGAGACCCAGCCGCGGGTGGACTACCCGCCTTACCGCAGCAGCGTCCTGAGGCACCCCACGAAGGACCTGCAGCAGGTGGACCCCGAGACGATCGAGCAGTGGGCGCCGTGCTTCGGTGAGCGCGACGTGCATCCGCTCGAGGCTGACCTCACGATCCAGCGCGGCGGCGAGCCGCTCGGTGAGCGCATCGTCGTCACCGGGCGGGTCGTTGACGGCGACGGTCGACCCGTCGCCCGCCAGCTCGTCGAGATCTGGCAGGCCAACGCCGGCGGCCGCTACATCCACCAGCGCGACCAGCACCCGGCCCCGCTGGACCCCCACTTCACCGGGATGGGCCGCTGCCTCACCGACGTCGACGGCACCTACCGGTTCCAGACCATCAAGCCCGGCCCCTATCCGTGGAAGAACCACGACAACGCCTGGCGCCCGGCGCATATCCACTTTTCGCTGTTCGGCACCGACTTCACGCAGCGGATGGTCACCCAGATGTACTTCCCCGGTGACCCGCTCTTCGCCCTCGACCCGATCTACCAGGCGATCGTCGACCAGGACGCGCGCGACCGCCTCGTGGCGACCTACGACCACGACCTCACCCAGCACGAGTGGGCCACCGGCTACCGCTGGGACATCGTCCTCACCGGGAGCCAGCGCACCCTGACGGAGGAGGACGCATGAGCCGTCTCGCCGCTACCCCGGGCCAGACCGTCGGGCCGTTCTTCGCCTACGCGCTCCCGTTCGAGCGCGACAACGAGCTCGTCGCCCCCGGGCGGGCTGACGCGGTCCGACTGCACGGGCGGGTCCTCGACGGGCACGGCCAGCCCGTGCCGGACGCCCTGCTCGAGCTGTGGCAGGCCGCGCCCGACGGGTCGGTCCTGCAGGAGCCGGGGTCGCTGCGCCGCGACGGGTGGTCGTTCACCGGGTGGGGCCGCGCCTCCACCCGCGACGACGGCGAGTATGCGTTCACTACCCTGCGTCCCGGCCCGACCGAGGCCGGGGCGGCCCCCTTCTTCGCCATCACCGTCCTGGCCCGCGGCCTGCTCAACCGGCTGTTCACCCGGGCTTACCTGCCCGAGGACACGGTGGCGCTCGAGGCGGACCGTCTGCTGTCCGCCTTGACCCCCGACCGGCGTGCCACGCTCGTGACGACCGCCGACGAGCACGGCTACGTCTTCGACGTGCGGCTGCAGGGGGACGACGAGACGGTGTTCCTGAGGTACCCCGGCCAGTGAGCGACCTTTTCTGGCCCGGCGACGAACGGGCGGGGTCGCTGATGACCCAGCAGGCCCTGCTCGACGCCATGGTCGCGGTCGAGGAGGGCTGGCTCGCCGCGCTCGTCTCGGCGGGGGTCGCGCCGCCCTCGGCCGAGGCCGACCTCAAGGAGCTGGTCACGGGCGCCGACATCGAGGCCGTCGCGACCGGTGCCGAAGGTGGCGGGACCCCCGTCATCCCGCTCCTTCGCCTGCTGCGTCAGCGGATCCGGCCCGTGAACGAGGACGCCGCCACCTGGCTGCACCGTGGGCTGACGAGCCAGGACGTCGTCGACACCGCGCTGATGCTCTGCGTGCGCGACGTGCTCGACCGAGTGGACGACGAGCTCGCAACCCAGGTGTCGACGCTGACGGAGCTCGCCGACGTCCACCGCGGATCGATCATGGTCGGCCGGACCCTGACCCAACACGCGGTGCCGATCACGTTCGGGCTCAAGGCTTCTGGCTGGCTCGACGGCATCCTCGATGCGGCGGCGGCCGTCTGGTCCGTCCGGGCGAGGCTCGCGGTCCAGGCCGGTGGAGCCGCCGGCACGCTGGCCGCCGCGGCCGAGCTCGTGCTGGTCGGCGGAGCGGCCGACCCAGTCGCCGTCGCCGAAGGGCTGGTGACGACGCTGGCCGCCGGGCTCGACCTCGAGGGCCGGACCTCGTGGCATACCTCCCGCGGCGCGGTGACCAGGGTCGGTGACGCCCTGGTCTCCTGCACCGACGCGTGGGGACGGGTGGCGGCCGACGTCACCACGCTCTCCCGCCCCGAGATCGGCGAGCTGGGCGAGCCCGTCGCGGCCGGCCGGGGCGGGTCGTCGACGATGCCGCAGAAACGGAACCCCGTGCTCTCCGTCCTGGTGCGCCGCGCCGCGATCGCGGCGCCCGGTCTCGGCTCCACCCTGCACGCCGCGTCGGCGCTGGCCGTCGACGAACGGCCCGACGGGGCCTGGCACGCCGAGTGGGCCACGCTGCGCACGCTCTCGCGCTACGCCGTCGTCGCCGCGGATCAGACCACTGAGCTGCTCACGGGGCTCAGGGTCGACAGCGCGCGGATGCGCGACCGGGTCACGGCCGAGGCCGAGTCGCTGCTCGCCGAGCGGCGCAGCGTCAGCGGGCCGGATGCCGACCTGGACCCCGCGACCTATCTCGGGGTGACCGGTGCCACCATCGACGCGGCGCGGGCCCGTGCCGCCACCTACCTGGAGGATCGGTCGTGACCGCGCTCCGCCTGACCGCCTCTCAGCTCAGTGCCCCGATGGGCGACGACGGGCTCAAGCCGCTCCTCGTCCTCGGTCCGTCGCTCGGCACCGGGGCCGTGGGGCTCTGGGCCGCCTGCGCCGCGCACGTCGCCGACCGGTTCCACGTGGTCGCCTGGGACCTGCCCGGCCACGGCGCGAGCCATGACCCGGCCCCGCAGGCCTTCGACATGGGTGACCTCGCCGCTGCCGTCCTCGCCATCGTCGACGCCGTGCAGACGGAGCGGGGCGAGCCGGCCGGCCCGTTCGCCTACGCCGGCGACTCCGCGGGCGGCGCGGTCGGCCTCCAGCTCCTCCTCGACGCTCCTGACCGCATCCGCGCGGCCGTCCTGCTGTGCACCAGCGCGGCGTTCGGGGCCATGGCCGGGTGGGACGAGCGCGCGCGCACCGTGCGGACGTCCGGCACGGCTGCGGTCGTCGAGCAGTCGGCGAGGCGCTGGTTCGGGTCCGGGTTCCTCGACCACCTCGCCGAGCAGGGCGCGAGCCTGCTGCACGCGCTGCAGTCGGTCGACGACGAGGGCTACGCCCAGGTCTGCGAGGCACTCGCGCGGTTCGACGTGCGCGACCGCCTCGGCGAGATCACCGCGCCGGTGCTGGCGGTGGCCGGTTCCGACGATGTCGCCACGCCCCCGGACCACCTCGAGGCGATCGCTCACCGGGTGCAGCACGGCCGGTCGGTGGTCCTCGACGGCGTTGGCCACCTGGCCCCCGCGGAGGAGCCCTCCGTCGTCGCCAAGCTCCTGGCCCAGCACCTCGGTCAGGCCGCCGCCGCGCGGCCCTTCGTCGACGACGGGCCGGCCCCCGCCGCTGCCTCCGACAGCGACGCGCTGCTGGCCGCGGGGATGCAGGTGCGCCGGCAGGTGCTCGGCGACGCCCACGTCGACCGGGCGAACGCCGCAGTCACCGATCTCACCCGCGAGTTCCAGGAGCTCATCACCCGGTATGCGTGGGGCACGATCTGGACCCGCCCGGGGCTCGACCGGCAGAGCCGGTCCATGATCACCCTGACGGCGCTCATCGCCCGCGGCCACCACGAGGAGCTGGCGCTCCACCTGAGAGCCGCCCGACGCAACGGGCTCACCGACGACCAGATCCGCGAGGTGCTGCTGCAGAGCGCCATCTACTGCGGGGTGCCCGGCGCCAACACCGCCTTCCGGATCGCGCAGCAGGTCCTGGCCGAACCACCCCCCGAGCTCGACAAGGAGCACCCGTCATGACCAATCCCTCGGCGTCCATGGCGTCCATGGCGTCCATGGCGTCCTCGGCATCTATGGCTTCCTCTGCTCCCTCGGCATACGTCTACGCGGCCGCCCGCACCCCGTTCGGCCGGTTCAACGGCGGCCTGAGCACGGTGCGTCCCGACGACCTGGCCGCCGTGGCCCTCAAGGGCGTGCTGGCCAAGACCGCTGACCTCGACCCGCAGGACATCGGTGACGTGTTCTGGGGCAACGCCAACGGCGCAGGCGAGGACAACCGCAACGTCGGCCGGATGGCCGTCCTCCTGGCCGGCCTGCCGGTCTCGGTGCCGGCGACGACGGTCAACCGGCTCTGCGGGTCGAGCCTCGACGCGGCGATGATGGGCTCGCGGGCCATCGAGACCGGTGACGCCGACGTCGTCGTCGTCGGCGGGGTCGAGTCGATGACCCGGGCCCCCTGGGTCCTGCCCAAGCCGGCCAAGCCCTTCCCCGCCGGAGACATGACCGCCGTCTCGACGACCCTTGGCTGGCGCCTCGTCAACCCGGCCATGCCAGCGGAGTGGACCGTCTCGCTCGGCGAGGCCAACGAGCAGCTCCAACAGAAGTTCGCGATCTCCCGCGGGCGCCAGGACGCCTTCGCCGCCCGCTCGCACCGGCTCGCCAAGGCGGCCTGGACCGAAGGGTTTTACGACGACCTGACCGTCACCGTGCCCGGGACCCAGCTGACCCGCGACGAGTCCATCCGGCCCGGCACCAGCGTCGAGAAGCTGGCGACGCTCAACCCGGCGTTCCGCAAGGACGGCAGCATCACCGCCGGCAACGCCTCCCCGCTCAACGACGGGGCCTCGGCGCTCGTCCTCGGGTCACGCGCGGCCGGTGTGCGGATCGGGACGGCTCCACTCGCCCGGGTCGCCGGCCGGGCCGCCGCTGCTCTCGAGCCTCAGATGTTCGGGTACGCGCCGGTCGAAGCGGCGGAGAAGGCGTTGCGCCGCGCGGGGATCGGGTGGTCCGACGTCGGTGCGGTCGAGCTCAACGAAGCCTTTGCGGTGCAGTCGCTCGCCTGCGTCGACGCGTGGGGCATCGACCCCGAGATCGTCAACACCCGGGGCGGGGCGATCGCCATCGGTCACCCCCTGGGCGCGTCCGGTGGCCGCATCCTCGGCACCCTGACCAAGGTCATGCGTGATGGCGGCCACCGCTGGGGGGTCGCGGCGATCTGCATCGGCGTCGGTCAGGGCCTGGCGGTCGTCCTTGAGAACGCGGACGCCTGATGGCGAGGTGCTCGGTCGTCACCGACGCCGACGAGGCGGTCGCCGGGATCCCCGACGGGGCAACGGTGCTCATCGGCGGGTTCGGCATGGCCGGGATGCCGGTCGATCTCATCGACGCCCTCATCCGGCAGGGCGCCTCCGGCCTGACCGTGGTGAGCAACAACGCCGGTAACGGCGACACCGGGCTGGCCGCGCTGCTTGCTGCCGGCCGGGTCACCAAAGTGGTCTGCTCATTCCCCCGACAGACCGCCTCGTGGGTCTTCGACGGGCTCTATCGCGACGGGAAGGTCGACCTCGAGGTCGTTCCGCAGGGCAACCTCGCTGAGCGGATGCGAGCCGCCGGCGCGGGGATCGGCGCCTTCTTCTGCCCGACCGGGGTCGGCACGCCGCTGGCCGAGGGGAAGGAGACGCGCACCATCGACGGCCGCGACTACGTGCTGGAGTATCCCATCCGCGGTGACGTCGCCCTGATCAGGGCCCATGTCGCCGACGCCATGGGCAACCTGGTCTACCGCAAGACCGCCCGCAACTTCGGGCCGGTGATGGCGGCGGCGGCCGCCCTGACCGTGGCGGAGGTCTCCCGGGTCGTCCCGGTCGGTGACCTCGACCCCGAGAGCGTCGTCACACCGAGCATCTTCGTCAACCGCGTACTCGACACCTCGGGCCATCAGAGCCACCAGGGTCGCCAGGCACGGCACGGCCAGGAGGCGTCATGACCACCCCCCTCGTCGACGAGCACACCGCCGTGCCCGACCCGCCCCAGCAGACGGTCGAACACCTCGACCGTGGCCCACTCAGCCGGCAGGAGCTCGCGGCCATGGTGGCGCGGGACATCCCACCCGGCTCCTACGTCAACCTCGGGATCGGCCAACCGACCACGGTCGCCGACTACCTCGACGGCGACAGCGGGGTCGTCCTGCACACCGAGAACGGCATGCTCGGCATGGGGCCGGCCGCCGTCGGCGACGAGATCGACACCGACCTGACCAACGCCGGCAAGATCCCCGTGACCGAGCTTCCGGGGGCGTCGTACTTCCACCACGCCGACTCGTTCGCCATGATGCGTGGCGGCCACCTCGACGTCTGCGTCCTCGGCGCGTTCCAGGTCTCCGCGCGGGGCGACCTGGCGAACTGGCATACCGGCGCACCCGACGCGATCCCCGCGGTCGGAGGGGCCATGGACCTGGTCATCGGCGCGAAGTCGGTCTTCGTCATGATGACGCTGTTCGCCAAGGACGGGGCGGCCAAGCTGGTCGCGGACTGCACCTACCCCCTCACGGGCGTCGGCTGCGTCGCCCGGGTCTACACCGACGTGGGGCTGTTCCTGGTCGGCTTAGGTGGCTCCGAGAACACGAGCGGGTCGGTGGCCGTGGCCGAGACGTTCGGCACCAGCGTCGCCGACCTCCAGGCCCGGATGGCCGTCCCCCTCGTGCGGATCGAGGACCGCACGTGACCGACCCGCCGGTGGTCCCGGTCTTCTTCCTCTCGGACAGCACCGGCATCAGTGCCGAGACGATGGGCAACGCGCTGCTCATCCAGTTCCCGCAGCTGCGGTTCGAGCGCCGGCTCATCCCCTTCATCAGCACGCCCGAGGAGGCGCGGCGGGTCGTCGCCATCCTCGACGAGGCCGCCGACGGCCCGGTCACACCGATCGCCTTCACCACGGCCGCCACCAACGAGATCCGGGAGGTCCTGCTGACGACCCGGTGTCCGACGATCGACTTCTTCGAGCTGCACGTCACCCGGGTCGAGGAGATCTTCGGCGTGCCCGCCGCCCGGGTGGCCGCGCAGCTGCACGGGGTTGGCGACGTCCAGCGCTACAACGCCCGGATGGCGGCCATCGAGTACTCCATCGAGCATGACGACGGCCAGAGCCTGCGGGCCATGGACCGGGCCGACGTCATCCTCATCGCGCCGTCGCGGTGCGGGAAGACGCCGACGACGATGTACCTCGCCCTCCAGCACGGCCTGTTCGTCGCCAACTACCCGCTCGTCGAGGAGGACCTCGAGGGCACTGAGCTGCCGCGGCCCATCAAGCACCTGCGGGACCGCTGCATCGGCATGCTGGCGACCCCGGGCCGGCTCTCGGAGGTCCGCCAGCAGCGGCGACCCAACTCGCGGTACGCCTCGCTCGAGCAGTGCACCTTCGAGCTGCGCCGCGCCGAGGCCCTCTACACCGCCAACCGGATCCCGGTGATCAACTCCACTACCCGCTCGGTGGAGGAGATGTCTACCCTCATCGTCCAGACCTTCGCGACGCGCGCCCGCGCGAGCGCACCGCGCGGACCCAGCAAAGGAGCCAGCTCATGAGCGAGCACACCGTCGAGGACCAGGGACCAGCCGCCCAGAGCTCCGAGGTGCGGTGGTTCTCCCAGCTCGGGATGGCCGACCTCGAGGACGTGGGGGGCAAGAACGCGTCGCTGGGCGAGATGATCAGCAACCTCGCCTCGGCCGGGGTACGCGTGCCCGACGGGTTCGCGACGACCGCCCAGGCGTATCGCGACTTCATCGGCCAGGAGGGGCTGGCGACAAGGATCGTCGAGCTGATGTCCGGGCTCGACACCGACGACGTGTTGGCGCTGGCTCGGGTGGGCGATCAGGTGCGGACGGCGATCATCGAGCAACCGCTCCAGCCGGCTCTGGAACAGACGATCCGGGCGGCCTACGAGACACTCACGGAGGGCAGCGGTGAGGACGCGTCGTTCGCGGTGCGCTCGTCGGCGACCGCTGAGGACCTGCCGGATGCGTCCTTCGCCGGGCAGCAGGAGACCTTCCTCAACATCAAGGGCATCGACGCGGTGCTGCGGGCGGTGCACGAGGTGTTCGCGTCCCTCTATAACGACCGGGCCATCGCCTACCGGGTGCACCACGGGTTCGACCACGAGGCCGTCGCGCTGTCGGCGGGGGTGCAGAAGATGGTGCGTTCGGATGTCGGCGCCGCCGGCGTCCTGTTCACCATGGACACCGAGTCGGGCTTCGACGACGCCGTGTTCGTCACCGCCGCCTACGGTCTGGGCGAGGGCGTCGTCCAGGGCGCGGTCAACCCCGACGAGTGGTACGTGTTCAAGCCTGCGTTGCGAGCCGGGAAGAAGGCCGTCCTGCAGCGCGGGGTCGGTGCCAAGGCCACCAAAATGGTGTTCACCGACGATCCGGCGGTCGGGAGGACCACCGAGTTCGTCGACGTCGAACTGGCCGAGCGGACCCGCTTCTCCCTCACCGACGACGAGGTCGAGGAGCTGGCCCGCCACGCGCTGACCATCGAGGAGCACTACGGCCGCCCGATGGACATCGAGTGGGGCAAGGACGGTGTCGACGGTGAGCTCTACATCCTGCAGGCCCGGCCCGAGACGGTGCAGTCCCGCCGGTCGGCGACGACCATGGAGCGCTACCGGGTCAACGAGAAGGGCGAGGTCATCGTCGAGGGCCGCGCCATCGGCCAGAAGGTCGGCGCCGGAGCGGTGCGGCTGCTGAGGTCGGCCGACCAGATGAGCGAGTTCAACGCCGGCGAGGTCCTCGTCGCCGACATGACCGACCCCGACTGGGAACCGATCATGAAGCGGGCGTCGGCCATCGTCACCAACCGGGGTGGCCGCACCTGCCACGCCGCGATCATCGCCCGCGAGCTCGGCATCCCCGCCGTCGTCGGCACCGGTTCGGCGACCAAGGACCTCAAGGACGGTCGAGAGGTGACCGTCTCCTGCGCCGAGGGGGACACCGGGTTCGTCTACGAGGGCATCCTCGACTTCGCGGTGGACGAGACCGACCTCGGCGCCATGCCGGAGATCCCGGTCGGCATCATGATGAACGTCGGCACGCCCGACCAGGCGTTCTCCTTCTCGCGACTGCCCAACAAGGGGGTCGGCCTGGCCCGGCTCGAGTTCGTCATCAACCGCCAGATCGGCATCCACCCCAAGGCGCTGCTCGACCTCGCGACCGGCACGCTGGAGCAGGACGACCCCGAGCTGGCGCAGCAGGTCACCGCCGCCATCGCGGCATACCCCGGACCCCGCGAGTTCTTCGTGCAACGCGTCGCCGAGGGCGTCTCGATGATCGCCGCGGCGTTCGCCCCCAAGCCGGTCATCGTGCGGATGAGCGACTTCAAGTCCAACGAGTACGCCAACCTCGTCGGCGGCCCGCGCTACGAGCCGCACGAGGAGAACCCGATGATCGGCTACCGCGGCGCGTCGCGGTATCTCTCGGAGGACTTCGCCGAGTGCTTCGCGATGGAGGCCGAGGCTCTCAAGTACGTCCGCGACGAGATGGGTCTGACCAACGTGAAGGTCATGATCCCGTTCGTGCGCACCGTCGCCGAGGCCGAGGGCGTCGTCGCGCTCCTGGCCGAGCACGGTCTGGTCCGGGGCGAGCGCGAGCTGCAGGTCATCATGATGTGCGAGCTGCCCTCCAACGCCGTGATCGCCGACCAGTTCCTCGAGCACTTCGACGGGTTCTCGATCGGCTCCAACGACATGACGCAGCTCACGCTCGGGCTGGACCGCGACTCCGGCCTGGTGGCCGCCGGCTTCGACGAGCGTGACCCCGCGGTGCTCTTCATGCTCGACGCCGCGATCACCGCCTGCAAGAAGGAGGGCAAGTACGTCGGCATCTGCGGTCAGGGCCCGTCCGACCACCCCGACCTCGCGCTGTGGCTCATGGAGCGGGGCATCGACACCTTGTCGCTGAACCCCGACACGGTCGTCGACACCTGGCTCGCCCTCAGCCGGGCCTGAGCCCAGGTGAAGGGCCCCCACCGGCGCGATGCCGGTGGGGGCCCTTCTTGTGTCCGAGCGGTTACTTCTTCGGGGCGACGAGGACCACCATCTGGTTGCCCTGGTTGCCGTCGCTGAGGACCTTGATCGTCGTGCCGGTCTTCGGCACGTCAACGCTGTACCAGCCCGGCTGGTAGCGGCCCTGGTGGTTCGGGGTCGTGGCGTGCTGGTCGGCGTTGTACCACCAGGTCTTGGTGTCGTCGAACAGCGGCTGGGCCGGCTTGGACGCGATGGTGCCCGCAACACCGTTGTTGTGGAGCGTGATCGCATCCGTCTCGAGCCCGAAGGTCGAGTCGTAGGACAGGATCCGCGGCCGCATCAGGGTGCCGTCCGGCCAGTGGCTGAACTCCGGGTGGGCGTCCACGGGCAGGATCAGCCCGTGACCGGGGTGCTCACCGACGTTGTTGTCGGCGTAAGAGGTGTCCCAGTAGCTAATCAGCAGCCCGTTCTGGTACGGATAGGTCTCCACCCAGTCCGGCCGGGTGTTGACGTAGCCGAAGTTGTACGCCGTCTTCAGGCTCGCGTCGTAGCCGTCGTACTGACGGTTCTCGGCGATGTACGCGTTGAAGAACGTGCGGATCACGGTGGCCGACGTCGCCCGGAAGCCCTCGGCCTGGTTGGAGGCGTACGTCCACCCGGTGTCGGTCTCGGCGCCGTCGAGCGGCTGGCCCGGGATCTGGATGGCGTCGATCTGGAAGCCCGGCGGCGGGGTGGTGACCCCAGGCTGGCCCACCTGCGCGACGTCCTGCCAGTAGCGGAACTGGATCTGCACCGTCTTGCCGGCCCAGGCCGACAGGTCGGCCGTCAGCTGCGTCCAGGTGGCCTGCACGCCGGTGATGCCGTTGCCGAAGTTCTGCCCGCTGGGATCCGTCGTGCGCGACAGGTTGGTCAGGACGTTGGTGAACGTCGCGCCCCCGTCGGCGGAGACCCGAAGGTAGGCGTAATCCCAGTCCTCCTCGATGTTGTACCGGACCTGGGCGGTCAGGTCCGTTGCGGAGGCGGGCAACGTGACCGTCTTGGTCATTGTCGTGTCGATCTCGTCGGCCGCACCGCTGTAGTAGAGCTTGTGGCCCTCGTAGGGGCTACCCAGCTCACGGAATCTCCTTGTCGGGCAGCGTCGTGATCAAAGCCTGGGCCTTCTTCGTCGCCGGGACGTTGGGGCCGAGGGTGTGGATGGAGCGTTCACCGGCCTTCGCCGTGTCCTAGAACGGACCGAACTTCCCCTGGGGCTGGAGCCATCCCAGCTGGAGCAGCTCCCACGCGCCGAGGTCCGTCGGGGCGTCGCCGATGCCGTTGGGGCTGCCGTCGCCGATGTTGGCCCCCGAGGACATCAGGGTCCAGAACGCGGTGGAGTTCTCGGCGCCACCGGTGTTGCCGGAGGTGTCGTAGAGGTCGGGCAGGCCGAGGTCGTGACCGAACTCGTGCGCGAAGACGCCGAGTCCGCCGTTCTCCGGCTGCATCGTGTAGTCGTAGACATACATGCCCGTGGGGTTGTTGGGCACCAGCGTGCTCGAGACGATGCCCCCGTTGCTGCCCACGTCGACGCCGGCCCCGAGGGGCCCCCCGGCCTGCAGGCCGGCTGACGACCGGTGGCTCCAGATGGCGTCGGTGCCGTAGGTCGGGTCACCCGCCGCCTCGTCACCACCCGCGTGGACGATCTGGAAGTGGTCGATGACCCCGTCGGGCTCGTCGAAGTTGCCGTCGCCGTCGATGTCGTAGCGGTCCTGCTGGTCGAACGTCTTGAGGTACGCGGTGATCTGAGCCATGGTCTGGCCCGACTTCAGCTGCGCGTCGACCCACATGGCCAAGGCGTCGCGCACGAGTGCCTTGCTGGTGTTGCAGACGATGCTGCCGCAGTAGTTGCGGCCGTAGAGTGCCTCGTTGAACGGCACCTTGACCCACTCGGTGACGTCACCGTCGACCGAGTAGCGACCCGACGACTGACGCTCGTAGTAGGCCGCCATCCGGGTGAAGTACATGTTGTCGTAGTGCGCCCGGTTGTAGTCCTTCTGCCACAGCGTGGAGTTGTCCACGGTCCGGTCCGGCTGGGGGATCTGGTTGTGCAGCGGGCCGTCGAACCGCACCGGATCGGGGTCCGGGGTGGTCGTCGCGTCCGCGAACCGGGCGTCGGGGTAGCGCTGGTCGCCGAACTCGACGAGGACGACGAAGATCCGGTCCTCGCCCTCCCTCTCGAGCTCGACGTAGTGCCCCTTGGAAAGCTCGGCGACCTTGCCCTGTGCCTCCGGCTTGCCGGCCAGTCGCTGCTCGAGCGCTCGCTGCCGCAGCGCATCCTGCTTGACCGCCTGCGGTGGTCGGAGGTTGTCGAGCCCCCTTTGCCTGACCGGAGCCGGGGCCGTCCGTCGGGGGTCCGGCCTGGGCCGGTGTCGCGGCATACCCCGCGGCGACCAGACCCGCCGCGGCGATGGCGCCGATGGCGCCCCGCACAGTGGATCGCAGTGAGAGCTTCACGGATGTCCGTTCCTGACGGTGAGGGGATGGGAACCGTCGTGCGAACGGGGTCGACAACCGGGGGACCGAATCGCGCACAACCGGCACAGTCAATGGCCGGATTTCCAGCATGACCAGGGTGGGTGGCGCAGCGTATGGAATCGTTACGTAAACTCAGCAATCTCACAGGCGAAGCTGCAGCTCGTCACACCCTGTTCCGGTGGCCCTTCGAGTCCTGTCCCTTGTCCGACGTACGCCGCGGTCACGCCGGGACGGCGGCCCCGGCGGGTCGCTCTTGTGCCGGTATGCCGGTGCCGCCACGATGGGCCTGCTGCCGCCGATCGGCGGAGTTCACACAACGCGGTGAAGGAGATCGGTATGGCTGTTCAGGTCAACCTGTCGAAGGGGCTCGACAAGGCCTACGAGGGCTCGAGCGTCAAAGAGATCCTCGACGCGCCCCCGTCCGCGCTCGCCGGCCTGACCGAGAAGCACGACGAGGCGTTCAAGGGTCTGGGCATCAAGACGGTGCGCGACCTCGGCACCAACAAGTACTTCGTCCTGGCCGGCGTCCTCGCCGCCCTCGAGGGCAAGGAAGGCTGACCCGCCGGACGCGAGCTCGCCCACGCCGCAGGGCCGCCCCCCTGGTGGGGGGCGGCCATGTGCGGGTGTGCGGCGCCGTCGAGCGCCGCGCTCCGGTCAGGCGGCCGGCGTCTGGATGGCCGAGATGTCGAACTCCAACGTGACCTTGTCGCTGACGAGGACCCCGCCGGTCTCCAGCGTGGCGTTGAAGGCCAGGCCCCACTCGCCACGGTTGATGACGACCGAGCCCTCGAAGCCGGCGCGCAGGTTACCGAACGGGTCGCGCGCGGTGCCGGCCTCCTCGAAGGCGATCGTGACGGACTTGGTCGTGGCGTTGATGGTGAGGTCGCCGGTGATGTTCCAGTCGGCGCCGTCACGCTCCACGTCGGTGGAGACGAAGGTGACCGCGGGGTAGTTCTCGACGTCGAAGAAGTCGGGGGTCTTCAAGTGGCCGTCGCGCTGCGCGTTGCCTGTGGTGACGCTCGCAGCCTGGATGGTCACGTTGACGTGGGAAGCAGACGGGTTGGCGGCGTCGACGTGGGCCGAGCCCTCGAACTCGTCGAACTGGCCGCGGACCTTCGTCACCATCGCGTGCCGGGCGGAGAAGCCGATGCGAGTATGCGAGGGGTCGAGGACGTAGTCGCCGGAGATGTCGTCCAGCAGCCGGCTGTCGTCGGCGACGGCGGTGGACGTACGGTTGAAGAGTGCCATGGAGGGTCCCTCTCGAGTGGTGGATCGTGGCTTGTTGAAGTTTCAACCAACTTACCTCGAGATCCATTCCCGGCACAATGAGGGCATGCCGCCGCCCTCCCACCTGCTCCCCCCCGCCGAGCTCGCGTCCCTGGTCGACCGAGTGCTCGCGCGACTGACCGCACGTGAGCCGGAGGCGAAGGGGCCCCTGCTCATCGGCATCTCGGGAGCTCCAGGGGCCGGCAAGACGACGCTCGCCGAAAACCTCGTCGAGGCGCTCGGCGAGGAGCTCGGCGGACTCGGCGGGGGAGCGGCCGCCCCTCCTGTCCCTGCCGTCGCGCACCTGCCGATGGACGGGTTCCACCTCGCCGACGTGCAGCTGGAGGCACTCGGCCTGCGCGGCCGCAAGGGCGCGCCCGAGACCTTCGACGCCCACGGCTTCCTGGCGACCCTGCGCCGGCTGCGATCGGATGAGCCGGCCATCGTCTACGTGCCCGGCTTCGAGCGCGACCTCGAACAACCCGTCGCCGCGTCCATCGCGCTCCCGCCGACAGTCCGGGTCGTCGTCAGCGAGGGGAACTACCTCCTCGTCGACATCGAGCCGTGGCCCCAGGTGCGGGCCCTGTTCGACGAGGTGTGGTTCGTCGACCTGCCCGACCCGGAGCGGCTGCATCGGCTCGTGCTGCGGCATACCCGGTTCGGCAAGGACGCCGACCAGGCCCGGTCGTGGGCGCTCGGCCCGGACCAGGCGAACGCCGAGCTCGTCCTTGCGTCACGGGCCCACGCAGATCTGGTGATCACCGCGCCGGACCGCCCAGACGCCGTCGACTCGCGCTGACGGCCGCCGGTGGTCACAGGTGAGGCCGGACGTCCACGGCACGGACGCGACCGCCTCGCCCGTGGCGGTCGGCGCGGCATACTCGGGAGCAACCCCGACCCCACCAGGAGGCGACGATGCCATCCGACCGCCAGCCCACACTCGCGCAGTCCTCCGGTGAGACCGATGTATCTCTCATCGAGCAGACGATCGGGGACAACCTCGACGCCACGGCAGCACGGTGGCCCGACCGCGAGGCCCTGGTCGACGTCGCGGCCGGCCGGCGCTGGACCTGGTCCGAGCTGGTCCGCGACGTCGACCAGGTCGCTCGCGGGCTCGTGGCTGCGGGCCTGGTCACCGGCGACCGGGTCGGCATCTGGGCACCCAACTGCGCCGAGTGGACCCTGGTGCAGTACGCCACGGCGAAGGTCGGTGTGGTCCTCGTCAACCTCAACCCGGCGTACCGCACGCATGAGCTGCGGTACGTGCTCGACCAGGCCGGGATCAGGATGCTGGTGGCCGCGCCGTCCTTCAAGACCAGCGACTACGCCGCGATGATCGAGGAGGTGCGGGCCGACCTCCAGGCGAAGGGACTCCTGGAGCAGGTGGTCCTCATCGGCCGCGACAGCTGGGATGCGCTGCTCGCCGGGGCGTCCGAGGTCACGGCCGAGCAGCTGGCCGACATCCAGTCGGGCCTGGACCACCACGACGCCATCAACGTCCAGTACACCTCGGGCACGACGGGCTTCCCCAAGGGCGCGACCCTGAGCCACCGCAACATCCTCAACAACGGGTTCTTCGTGGGCGAGCTGTGCGGCTACACCGAGCAGGACCGGGTCTGTATCCCCGTGCCCTTCTACCACTGCTTCGGCATGGTCATGGGCAACCTTGCCTGCACGACCCACGGCGCGACGATGGTCATCCCGGCGCCCGGGTTCGACCCCGCCGCAACGCTGCAGGCGACGCAGGACGAGAGAGTCACATCGCTGTACGGCGTGCCGACGATGTTCATCGCCGAGTGGGCGCTGCCGACCTTCGCCGACTACGATCTGTCGAGCGTGCGCACCGGGATCATGGCCGGGTCGCCGTGCCCCGCCGAGCTGATGAAGAAGCTGCTCGCCACCGGCATCACCGAGATGACGATCTGCTACGGCATGACCGAGACGTCACCGGTCTCCACGCAGACCCGCACCGACGACTCGTTCGACCGGATGGTCGGCACCGTGGGGCGGGTCGGGCCGCACCTCGAGATCAAGGTCGTCGACCCGGTGACGGGGGAGACCCTGCCCCGCGGCGAGCCGGGGGAGTTCTGCACGAAGGGCTACTCGGTGATGCTCGGCTACTGGGAGCAGCCGGACAAGACCGCCGAGGTCCTGGTCGACGACTGGATGCACACGGGCGACATCGCCGTGATGGACGACGACGGCTACGTGCAGATCACCGGCCGGATCAAGGACATGGTCATCCGCGGCGGTGAGAACGTCTACCCGCGCGAGATCGAGGAGTTCCTCTACACCCACCCCGACATCCTCGACGCCCAGGTCATCGGCGTGCCGGACGAGCGCTACGGCGAGGAGCTCTGCGCCTGGGTCCGGATGAGGGAGGGGGCGACGCCGCTCACCGCGGAGTCGGTGCGGGAGTTCGCGGCCGGCAAGCTGGCCCACTACAAGATCCCGCGCTACGTGCAGATCGTCGAGGACTTCCCCATGACGGTGACGGGCAAGGTGCGCAAGGTCGAGATGCGCGAGAAGACCGTGGCCGACCTGGGTCTCGCGGCACAGGGGTGACGGGCCGGTCCACCGCCGGCGGCTGACCGCTCGACCGTCCGGCACGGCATACCCTCCCCCTGCCTGGGTATGCCGTGCCGGCGCCCCCCCGGAGGGGTCGCCCGCGCTCAGGCCCGCGTGAAGGACGCGGAGATGGGCGCGGCGGCCCGTGGATCGGGGCTGGCTGCCCGCCCCCGAAGCTGGTCGGTGACCCTGGTGATGACGACGATGAGACACACGGTCGCGGCGACGAGGAACCCGGTGCCGAGGATCAGGCCGAAGATCGAGTCCCGGAGCCGGTCCACGGTGCCGATGGCGTCACGGGCGCGGAGCAGCACGACCAGGACGACCCACGGGGTGAAGAAGCGCAGCAGCCAGTAGGCCAGGACGAGCGGCGGGGTGGCTCGTGACCCGGCACGTGGCCCGTCGCCCGCCCGAGCCGGGTTGGACGCGTGCCACAGGTCGGTGAGCGTCTGTCGAGAGATCTTGACGCGGAGGAAGATGATGAGCCAGCCGATGACCGCCCCGCCGGTGGATCCACGCAGCAGGGCCTTGTTGATGTAGCGGTCGTTGCGCGCCACGCCGATCCACACCAGCAGGAAGGCGACGCTGACGACGTGGACGAGCAGCTGGGCCACGACGATGAGGATGGTCTGGCGCAGCAGGTCTCGCGCCTCGCCCTCGTGCAGGTCGCCGGGCTGCAGGCTCCACACCTCGAGGGTGTTCAAGGTGGCGATCTGCCACAGCATGGCGATGCACGACACGGCGATCCAGAGGCCGAGGGTGAGCTGGGCCATCAGCGCCCAGGCTCGAAGCGAGGTGTTGGTGCGGATCGACCCGAGCGGCCGCGCCTGGTCCGACTCGAGCTCGAGCGAGCGGACGTGGTCGGTCCAGTGCTTGCCGTCCCAAAGCCGCAGCTGCCCGGGCACGGTCGGGTCGACCCGCCAGTCCGCCTCGCTACCGATCGGGAACCGCTCCGACCCGTCGGCAGCGGCGGTCGGAAACGCGGGGGGGCCTGGCTCGCCCGCCCGCGCGGCGGGCGCGGACGCCTGCGGCAGCACCCACGGGTCGGTCATGGCGCTATTTTCCGGCACCGTCCGGGCTGGCGGATCAACCGAATGGCCACACCGCATAACCTGTGCGCCATGCCGTCCCCCTCCGAGATCCTCGCCCCCCAGGTCGCCGCGGCTATCGCGTCCGCCTTCGGTGCCGAGTTTCCTGAGCTCGCGGATGCCGACCCGGTGCTGCGTCCGTCCCAGTTCGCGGACCTGCAGTCGAACGCCGCCCTGGCGTTGGCCAAGCGGGTCCGCCTGTCGCCGCGCGAGGTCGCAACACGCGTCGTCGAGCACCTCGACCTAGGGCGGGACGACGGCCAACCGTCGCTCGTCGAGCGGGTGGAGATCAGCGGGCCGGGGTTCATCAACCTCACCTTCTCCGACGCGTGGCTCGCGACCGCCGTCGGCGCAATGGCCGCGGACCCTCGGCTCGGCATACCCCTGCAGGAGCGGGAGACGATCCCCATCGACTACTCCTCGCCCAACGTGGCCAAGGAGATGCACGTGGGGCACCTGCGCACGACCGTCGTCGGAGACGCGCTGGCCCGCACCCTCGAGGCGCTCGGTCACCAGGTCGTGCGGCAGAACCACATCGGCGACTGGGGCACGCCGTTCGGAATGCTCATCGAGCACCTGCTCGACGTCGGGGAGGAGTCTCCCGAGGCGGCGCTGCTCGAGAGCGACCCGAACGCGTTCTACCTGGCGGCGCGCGCCGACTTCGACACCGACCCGGCCTTCGCCGACCGGGCGCGGGCGCGGGTCGTGGCGCTCCAGGCGGGTGACGCCGACACCCTGCGGCTGTGGGGCGAGGTCGTCGAGCTGTCCAAGCACTACCTGCACCGGGTCTACGACGTCCTCGGCGTGACCCTCACCGACGCCGACCTGGCGGGGGAGTCGCGCTACAACGACGAGCTCGCCGCCATCTGCGACGAGCTGCAGGCTGCGGGGATCGCGGTCATCAGCGACGGCGCCCTGTGCGTCTTCCTCGACGGCTACACCGGGCGCGAGGACAAGCCGGTGCCGCTCATCATCCGCAAGTCCGACGGCGGCTACGGCTACGGCGTGACCGACCTCGCCACCATCCGTCACCGGGCACAGGGGCTGGGCGGCAGCCGGATCGTCTACGTCGTCGGCGCCACCCAGGCGCTGCACTTCCGGATGGTGTGGGAGACGGCTCGGAAGGCCGGCTGGATCGGGGCCGAGGTGCATCCCATCCACGTCCAGATCGGCAACGTCCTTGGCGCTGACCGCAAGATCCTACGGACCCGTTCCGGTGAGACCCCACGGCTGCTGGCGCTGCTCAAGGAGGCGGCCGCCAAGGCGCGCACCGTCATCGACGAGGCGCGGCCCGACCTGCCCGAGGATCTGCGGGCCGAGATCGCGCCGCAGATCGGGATCGGAGCGGTGAAGTACGCCGACCTGTCCGTCGCCCACGACAGCGAGTACGTCTTCGACCTCGACCGGATGGTCGCCCTCACCGGCAACACCGGTCCCTACCTGCAGTATGCGGCGGCGCGCATCCGGTCGATCTTCCGCAATGCGGGCCTTGAGCCGGATCTTGTTGACGCTCAAGGGGTTTCGCGGAGGGTCATCGTGCAGGACGCGGGGGAGCGCGAGCTGGCCCTGGCGCTGCTGGAGTTCGGTTCGGTGGTGGCGCAGGTCGGAGACGCCTTGGAACCGCATCGACTGGCCGGCTACCTCTTCGAGCTTGCGCAGTCGTTCTCGTCGTTCTACGAACATCATCCGGTGCTGAAGGCCGAGGCGACCGAGCTGCGCGAGTCACGCCTGGCGTTGTGCGCGTTGACGCTAACCGTGCTGGTGCAGGGTCTCGACCTGCTCGGGGTGCAGTCGCCCGAGCAGATGTAGCCGCTGGCCGCCGCTTTGGGAGGAGCCCCGCCCTGGGCCGGCCAACCCTCGACGGTTCATAGCCACCGCCGGACGTGGGCCTTGTAGTCGGCGTAGTCCGGTCCGTAGAGGCTGGTGAGGTAGCGCTCTTCGGGGGCGATGACCAGCCAGCGGATGGCTAGGAGGGCTGCGGGCATCGTGAGGATGGGCCACCAGGTGTCGGCTACTCCTGCCGCCCCCAGGTATCCGATCGCGAGGCCGGTGTACATGGGGTTGCGAGTCCACCGGTATGGGCCGGTGCGGACGAGGGTCGACACGGGTGCGTGCGGCACGATGGTGGTGTGGTGACGCACGACGGTCACCACCCCGGCGGTCGCCAACCCAACCCCGGCGGCGAGAAGACCTGCCCCGAGCACGACGGTCGCGGGTCGCCCGCCCAGGGCTAAGGGCGTACCGCCTCTGCTGTGCAGGAGCAGGCCGACAGCGAACGCGGCCGCGTAGTACAGCGGTGGCGGGACTGGTACCACCCGGGCGCCTCGACTCGCTACCGACGTGTCCTTATCGGTGCCCGTCGCATCGTCCGTCGCATCGTTGGTCCCGGGCTCCTCCTCGCCTCGCCGGGGCGCGGTCGGCCGGGCGAGACTCATGCCCAGCTCGTCTCGAGCATGACCCCGGTCGCGTGGAGCACGTCGAGCCGCTCGACTGTCGGCTCCTGCGCTGGCCGGGTGCCACCGAAGGCGGCGTTCACCGCAGGGTGGATCCGTTCATCGAACGCGCGAGCGCAGGCCTCTTCCGACTCCCACACGTCGAAGTACCGCAGACCACCGTCCCGGCGCCGGATGCACAGGTGCAGCAACGACCCGGCGATCGGCTCGGGACCGATCTGCTCCATGATCTGCCGGTAGGTGGCCTCGTCGATCGGCACCTCCTGGGTGAACGCATACACCATGGGTGTCCCTCCTCCTGATAGGTTGATCTGAATATCGTTCGGATCAACAGAAAGACCGTACGGTTAATGCCTGATCCCGTCAAGAGACCCGACGACCGGCGTCGATACCACTCCCCGAGACGGATGGAACAGGCCGCCGCAACCCGGCAGGACGTGTTGGCCGCGGCGCGAGACCTCTTCGTCTCCCACGGCTACACCGGTACCACCGTCACCCAGATCGCCCGGCAGGCCGGTGTCTCCCTGGACACCGTCTACGCCACCGTGGGACGCAAACCCGCCATCCTGCGCGAGCTGGTCGAGACCGCCATCTCCGGCTCCGACCACGCCATCCCCGGCGAGCAACGTGACTATGTGTCCCAAATGCGGGCCGCTGGCTCGGCCGAGGCCAAGCTCCGCATCTACGCCGACGCCATCACCGGCATCCAACAACGCCTCGCCCCGGTGTTCCTCGCCCTGCGAGCCGCCGCCGCCACCGACCCCGGCTGCGCCGCCCTCTGGGACCAGATCGCCCAACGACGAGCCACCAACATGCGCGCCCTCGCCGCCGACCTCCGCACCACCGGACAACTGCGCAGCGACCTCAGCAACGACCAGGTCGCCGACATCATCTGGACCATGAACGCCGCCGAATACTGGGACCTGCTCGTCCATCAGCGAAGATGGACACCCACCCAGTTCGCGCACTGGCTCACCGACGCCTGGACCCGCCTCCTCCTGCAAGCACACCCATAACCACAGATGCCCCGGGGCGGTTGACAATCGGTAGCATGGACCGCGAACGTCAACGGTCGCGCTGTCCGACGGGTGTTGGGCGGTGGTCGCTGCTGCCGCTGTCCAACAGCGCGACGACAAGCGAGTCGCCGACGAACTGCGCGTATCGGTCGATGGGCCAGTGCCGGTCAAGGACGAGTAGGCGGTAGATCTCGGGTGAGCTGTAGACCCACATGATGTCGGCGGCCTCGTCGATGGACCGTCCGGCCCGAAGCGGGGTCTTGCTGGCCAGAGTGGCCGCCACCTGAGCCATACGGGCCTGCCGGGCGGCATCAAGGTCGGTACGCATCTGCTGCAGTGCGGGGTCCGCCTCGGCGGCCGCGGACAGCAACAGCAGCAGCGGTGCGATCCGCGGTGCCACCTCACCGGTCAACGTGCCCAGACCGCGCAGCAACGCGACCGGGTCATGCTCGGCGGCCTGCATGGCGTCCGAACGGGTCTCCGCCGGCACCGCGCCGGTGCCGTTGAGAGCGTCCTCGCACACGGCGAGCAGCAGTGCGGCCTTCCCCCCGAACGCCTTGTAGATGGTGTCAGCGGAGGCGCCCACGCCGGCGGCGATCGACACGATGGTCGTGGTCGCGTACCCCTGGGTCAGGAACTGGTGTCGCGAGGCCTCCAGGATTGCGGCCCTGGTGCGGGCCGCCTGGTCGCGTCGACGGGTGGCGTCGTACCGGCGGGGGTTGACAGACACCAGAATTGCCTCCATAGTCTTAGAACGAATCCAGACGTCTGGATCAGATTAGGTTCACCAGCTGATATGCACAACCTCAATGCGTGAGACACAGTCTTGGTGAGGAACCGTCATGACCCACGAGGTGCCTGCGGACGAAGCCACCGCCGTCATTCACCGGCTGCGGGACTGCACCAACGAGCATGACCTTGAGGCCATCGTGGGCTGCTTCGCCCTTGACTACCGCAATGAGACCCCGCTGCACCCCGCCCGAGGGTTCGTCGGCCGTGAGCAGGTGGGCCGTAACTGGGCGCAGATCCTTACCGCGGTACCCGACGTCACGACCGAGGTCATCGCCTCGGCGACCCTCGGTGACGTGGTGTGGTCGGAGTGGGAGCACCGAGGCACCCGCGCGGACGGGTCGGCGCACCTCATGCGCGGCGTGATCAGGTTCGAGGTCTGTGATGGCGTGATCGCCTCGGCGCGGATGTATCTCGAGCCCGTCGAGCCGCACGGTGATGGGGTCGACGCCGCGGTGCGACGCCAAGTCACCCCGGGCCAGACGTGAGCGGCCTGGTGCTGGTCGCCGGTGGCACGGGTCGGCTCGGTACCCTGGTGGTCGCCCGACTCGTAGCCCGCGGGGTCGAGGTTCGGGTGCTGACCCGGGACCCGCGTCGCGCCGCGCACCTGCTCGGCCCCGACGCTGACGTTGACGTGGTCGTTGGGGACGTCCGCAACCGCGCCGATACGTTGCGGGCCTCGGCCGGGGCCGAGGTGCTCGTCTCAGCGGTCCACGGGTTCGCCGGCCCAGGCGGCGTTTCGCCGGCCTCCGTCGACCGCGACGGGAACGTCAACCTTGTCGAGGGCGCCCGCTCCGTCGGCGCCCGCGTGGTGCTCATCTCGGGGGTCGGCGCCTCCCACGACAGCCCGATGGAGCTGTTCCGGATGAAGTACGCCGCGGAGACGACATTGGCTGCGAGCGGGGTACCGGCCACGATCGTCCGACCCACCGCGTTTCTCGAGCTCTGGATCGACCTGCTCCGGCGGAGCGCCGGCCGCTCGGGCCGGCCGCTGGTGTTCGGCCACGGCGACAACCCCATCAACTTCGTCTCGGTACGCGACGTCGCCGCCCTCGTCGACCGGCTAGCTACCGACATTGACACCTGCGGTCAGACCCTGCAGATCGGCGGCCCGGACCAGCTCACCCTCAACGACCTGGCTCGCCTCGTCGCGGCAGAGTCAGAGACGATCAAGCCGCCGCGACACGTACCTCCCGCAGCCCTCCGAGTCATCGCCGGCACCCTCGGACAGGTGCGCCCAGCGCTAGCCCGACAGGCGCGGGCCGCGCTGGTGATGGACCGCGACGACATGACCTTACATGACCTCACCGTCCGCGCCGGATACCCCGACCTCCCCTTCACATCAGCCTCAGACCTGCTGACACAGGGTGTGTAGGGCACAAGGCCGGTTGATCGTGCGCCGGTTCGCTCCTGCCGCAATGAGTGCGTCAGACCGCCACGAGCGGGCCGCGGCTGCTGTCGTGGTCGATGCCGCCCTGCATACCCCCGGTGTTGCGTCGTCGACTGGGTTGCGGCGGACCAACCCGAACCGTCCGGGGTCCTCACGCGAGGAGTGCGGTCATGCGGATCGACACCAGGACGCCCGGGATGACCGCGCCGAGCTTGGCCACGTAACGGCACGGCGGATCGGCGGGGAACCACGCGGCATACTCCTCGTTCATCCCGGCGAAGTCATCGGGATCGGCGAGCAGCACCCCGACCTCGACCACGTCGTCGAGCGATGCACCGCCCGCCGACAACACCGCCCGACAGTTCGTCAGGGCCTGCCGGGTCTGTTCCTGGATGCTCGGACCGGCCGGCCGGCCGGAGGTCACATCGACCCCGACCAGACCGGACACCCGGATCTGGGAGCCGACGCGCACCCCCTGGCTGTACAGCGGCGACGTCGGGGCGGCATCCGTGCGGAGGATCTGGCGCATGGACCGGGATGCTCCTCGTCACCGCTCAGCACTGTCAATCCGCACCCGGTGCCCTTCCCGGCCCCTCAACGCAGGGCGAAGATGCCGTAGCCGAATCCTGAGACCGTCATCTCGTCCCCGGCCACCGTGACGCCGTCGACGAGCACCGTGACGCCGTCGACGAGCACCGCCTCGACCCCGACCACCTCGGACGACCGGAACGTTGCCGGCTCCCGGCGAGGGTTGAGCACGACGAGGTGCGTGGGGCCGCGCAGGTACGCCAGCGGGTAGCCAGCGGGGCCGGGTCCGGGTCGATGGAGAGGTAGAGCCGTGCTGCGTCTGCGGTGGAGAAGCCCGCGTGTGCTCGGCGATTATGACGAGGAACAAGTCGGCGTCGAAAGAGGGCGGCCGGTCGGTGGGTTGAACCGCAGGGTGTTCACGCCCGACGACTTGATGTGGTCGAGGTGCTCGGTCACCCCGCGCAGGTCGCCGATGCCTCGCCGTCGGAGTCGGCGAACGACTGGGGGTAGATCTCCCAGAGGACCGCGTCGGCCAACCAGTCGGCGTTCATGGGCGAGGTTTCCCCTTCTCGGTGCGCTCGCCGTGCTTGGCGCTGGCCGGAACTCTGTCACGCGTTCGGTGTCCGACTCGTCGGACGCCAGTCTCCGCAGCACCTCGATGCTCGGCGGCTGGTCGGTTCTGTCGATGGCCACGGCCCCGACCGTCGGACCTGGGAGCGGTCCGCGACTACGTTCGAGCTCTTGACCAGATGACGAGGAGACCTAGCGATGGCGGTCCTACGGATGGTGGCCCTGGGTAGCTCGTTCGCCGCCGGGCCGGGCATCGAGCCGGTCGTCGACCGGGCCGCCGGGCGCTCCGGCCGGAACTACGCGCACCTCGTGGCGACCCGCCTCGGGGCGTCGCTGGTCGATGCGACGGTGTCGGGGGCGACGACCGAGACGGTTCTGCGAGCGCGACAACGGGTGGGGCTGCGCACGTTCCCGCCCCAGATCGAGCTGGTCACCGCCGATGCCGACCTGGTCACGGTCACCGCCGGCGGCAACGACTTGGGCTATCTCGGGGAGTCCTGATGACCGCGTTGCTCGGACAGCTGGGCCGGTGCCGGCTGACGTCGCCGGTGTCGAGCTTCGCCCGCGGCCCCAGAGTGCTCCGGCCCGTGACACCGCAGCAGAAGGAGTCGGCCAACGAGGGTCTGGTCTCGATCGTGACCGGCATACGCGAACGGGCGCCACGGGCGCGGGTCGTCCTGGTCGACTACCTGTCGGTCTTCAGCGACTCGTCGACCCCCGGGCCCTCGATGCCGTTGACCACCAACGAGATCGCGCACTTCAGGGAGGTGGCATCGGACCTGTCGGCGATCCTCGCGGAGGCGAGCAGCCGGACCGGGTGTGACCTGGTGCCGGCCTCGAGTCTCCAGCCCGACCACGGGGCGGGTTCCGCCGCCCCGTGGGTCAACGGCCTCTCGCTCCGCCGCCTCGCGTCGTCCCTCCACCCCAATGTCGCGGGTATGCAGGCGGTGGCCGACCGTGTCGTGACGCTGCTGGCGGCGGGCGGGAGCCCGTGACTTAGGACGCTGTTTCCGACGGCACGGCAGAGGGCCGCCCGACGCGATGTGGGAAGCGGTGCACCTCCTGCGGCCAGCCCACCGCGACCGCGATCCGGCCGGCCCAGTAGCGGGCCGCCTTGTCGTCGGCCACGTCGACGACCGCGAACCCGCCGAGGTGCTCCTTGGTCTCGGTAAAGGGCCCGTCGGTGAACAGCGGCTCGCCTCCGTTCGGTTCGACGCTGCAGATCGCCGTCGACGCGTCCAGGCCGCCGTCGCTGAAGATGAAGGCGCCGGCCCGTGTCATCTCCTCGATCACCGCCCGGCCCGCCACGCCCCTCTCGCGCAGCTCGTCCATCGTCAGGTCGGGAGTCCACTCGTCGTTGAAGGCAATGAGGTACAGCGCCATCCCCAGCTCCTTTGATCACCGGCAGTTCGGTCGACTGCCTTCCTACCCTCTCCACGAACGGCGCCGCGTCTTCAGGACACCCTGGCCCGGGAGGCTGGGCACCGACGCGGCGATGACGCGTATCTCTCAACCAATCGGTTGACATTGAGTCGTCGAGCACCTACGGTTCGTCAACCAGGTCGTTGAGCTAGGGGGTCAGATGGTCGACCCGCTCTCGCAGGTGTTCGCGGCCCTCTCCGACCCGACCCGGCGCGACCTGGTGGCGCGGCTGACCGACGGCGACGCCTCCGTGGGGCAGTTGGCCGCGCCCTACCCGGTGAGTGTCCAGGCCATCTCCAAGCATGTGAAGGTGCTCGAGCAGGCCGGCCTGGTCAGCCGCGGGGCCGAAGGGCACCGCAGCCCGGTGCACCTGGAAGCAGAGGTGTTCGACCTGATGACGACGTGGATCGAGCGCTACCGGCAGCGGGCCGAGGCTCGCTACCAGCGGCTGGACGCCGTCCTGGCCGAGCTGGACGACGAGGTGGCCGGGCGGCGCCCGGCCCGTACGAAGGAGACAGCATGAGCGACACGATGACCGCGACGACGATCGAGGCCGATCCGACGGTCCCGATCATCCGGATGACCCGAGACTTCGCGGCCACCCCGGCGCAGCTGTTCCGGGCGCACACCGACCCGGAGCTGTTCGTCCGGTGGGTCGGCCCGGACGGGATGACGACCACACTGGATCGATGGGACGCCAGCACCGGCGGCAGCTGGCGCTACGTGGCCGTCCGGGACGGGGCAGAGTTCCGATTCCACGGCTGCTTCCACGAGGTCCGGCCGGACCGCATCGTGCAGACGTCCACGTGGGAGGGCGACCCGGACGGTGTCGCGCTGGAGACCCTGCGTTTCGAGGACCTCGGCGATGGCACCCGTCACCGCACGCGGCTGCATACCCAGTCGCTGTGTGACAGCTTCGAGGGCCGGGATGCCTGGCTGCGCAGTGGGATGCAGACCGGCGTGGACCAGGGCTACGCCAAGCTGGACGTCCTGCTCGCTGCCGGAGAGATCGTCGCGACGACCCCAGGAGACACAGCATGACCCTTCCCACGGACCCGGCCGAGCGTCACCGCGTCGTTGCTGCCGGCTTCACCGCCCGGGTGCGGGGGGCCTCAGACTGGGACGCCCCGGCCCCGGTGCCCGGATGGCAGGCCCGGGACGTGGTCGGTCACCTGGTCGAGTGGTTCCCGCCGTTCCTGGAGAGCGCGACCGGCATCGTGCTCGACCGCGGCCCGGCGCCGCAGGCGGACCCGGTCACCGCGTGGCAGGTGCACGCTGAGGCGGTTCAGCGGCTCCTCGACGGGCCGGAGGCGGCCACGCCCTTCCGGCACCCCATGGTGGGGGAGATGGCCCTGCCGCAGGCGGTCGACCGGTTCTACATCACCGACGTGTTCATGCATACCTGGGACCTGGCCCGCGCCACCGGCCAGGACGAGCGGCTCGACCCCGACACCTGCGCCGACCTGCTCGCCGGGATGGAGCCGATCGAGGAGCTGATGCGGGGATCCGGTCAGTACGGCCCGCGGGTGCCGGTCCCCGACGATGCCGACGCGCAGACCCGCCTGCTCGGTTTCATCGGTCGCGACCCGCTCCGCGAACGGGACTGACGTCCATCGCCTCACTGCCGGCGGCTCACCAGGCCAGCTCGCCGTCGTCCTCCCGGAAGGTCCCGGTCGGGCCGTCGCGGCCGATCGTTGCCAGCGTGACGACGATCCGGGCGCCGTCCTCGGCGGGACGGCCGGGATGGCTGCCCGGGTCACCGCCACCGAGCGAGGTGGCGGTGATGCCGGGCTCGGCGGCGTTGAACTTCACCTCGGGGACGGCCTTGGCGTACTGCACGGTCAGCATCGACACGGCGGCCTTGCTGGAGCCGTAGCAGACCGCCGGGTAGTGCGAGGCCGGGCGTGACGGCTCGTGCGTGGCCCAGAACGAGCCGAGGGCGCTGGAGACGTTGACGACCACGGGGTTGTCCGCCCGCCGCAACAGCGGCAGGGCCGCTTCGGTGACCCTGATGATGCCGACCGCGTTGGTGTCGAACACCTCGAGCGCGCTGGGGCCGTCGAGCGCCTCGCCCCGACCGTCCGCGGTCCGCTTGGCGATCCCGGCGTTGTTGACCAGGACATCCAGGCCCTGACCGTCCGTCTCGATCTGAGCCAGGGCAGCGCTCACCGAGGTGTCGTCGGTGACGTCGAGGCGTACGAAACGCACGCCGAGCTCTTCAGCCGCGGCGCGCCCTCGCCCCTCGTCGCGAGCACCGAGGTAGATGGTGTGCCCGGCGGCGGCGAGCTGACGGGCGGTCTCCTTGCCGATGCCGGTGTTGGCTCCGGTCACAAGTGTGGTGGTCATGCCGACAGCATCGGCTCGGACTGCTCGGGCGACAAGGTGTCTGCTGGTCGTAGGACTCCCAGGGCCAGGACGGGACGCACACGGCCGGGCGACACTGGACCCGTGGAGAGCTCGGGTTTCGGTGAAGCCGTGCGTCGCTGGCGCGACCGGGTAGCGCCGGAGAGGGCGGGTATGCCGGCCGCCGCCGGGCGGCCGGGCTTCTGCAATCGCCCTGGGATGCTCGTCGGAGCGGCGTCATCCCGCCCGGCGACGCTCGTCTGGGGCAGCCCTCGGTGGATTCCGATTTCCGTCCTGGAGCGTCAGGTGGAGCGGGCGGACGGTCCATCCCCACGATCGTCTATGACCCGCACGCCGGCCACTGGCCAGCCCCGAACTTCATGTTGAGAGTGCTCCGTCCGGATGACTGGCCCCAACGGCGCGGCCGGCGGCTCCCGGGGCCGGATGCCGCATTCGGCGCCCAAGCGCGCTCCCGGCCAGACGGCTGAGGACCGCAGGGCGCTTCGGTCCCAAGTGCAGGCCGCCATGTCCGTCAGGTCTCCTGGGGCTCGACCAGGGGTACCTCGAGCCAGCATCATCAGGTGATGGACGGTGGTTCACGCACTCGGTTGATGACGGTTCCTTTGGTGGCGCTGCTTGCTGGTGCGCTGCTCTCGGTACTGCTCGGCATCTATGGCGCGAAGCATGAACCGACGTCTCAGGCGTTGACCACGTTGGGCTTCGGCAACCTGATCGAGATGAAGGTGTGGCTTGCGGTGGCCACGGGTGTCCTCGGTCTTCTACAGCTGGGCGGTGCCTTATGGATGTATGGACGGTTGGGGGCCGCGGCGCCGGCGTGGGTGGGCCCAGGTCACCGGGCTTGCGGCTATCTGGCTCTTCTGGTCAGTGTTCCGGTGGCCTACTCGTGCCTCTGGTCGCTCGGTTTTCAGTCCTCGAATGCCCGGGGTCCTGACGCACTCCTTGGTCGGCTGCGCCTTCTACGGCGCGTTCGTGGTCAAGGTGGCCGGTGTGCGCTCGAAGACCGCACACTGACCTGCGGGGCGTGCAGGTGGCACCACGGTGGTTCCTCCCCCTCGCCGGTAGCGCACTGTTCACGCTGCTCGTCGCGGTCGTGGTGACCTCGGCCGGGTGGTATCTCACCCAGAGTGGTCTACCGTCCAGCAGCCCCTACTGACCCCGCGCCCGCGGCCCCGTCACGCTGCGCACAGCAGGTGGGCGAGGACGATGACGTTGTCGAGGTAGTGCTGGACCTTGTCGAAGGCGCCGCCGCAGGTGACCAGTCGGATCTCGGACTGCGCGAAGTCGCCTCGATACACCTGCTCGGTGACGTGGTCGCCGGCCTTGACCGCGCCGAGCCGATAGGGGTGCCTGGGGGCTGGTGCCGGGTGTCCCGGGCGGACATCCGGCGCCGCGGGCGTCGGATACTCGGAGACACTGGGCCCGGTTGGATCGACCGCGTTCACGCTGGCTGCGCCGGCGGCGGCGGCGGCCGCGGCGGGCGGCGGCGGCGGCGGCCGGCTGCGGCGGGCGGCTGCGGCGGTCATCATTGCCCCCGCGCCCCGAAGGTCAGCAGCATGACCCCGACAACCAGGAGCACGGCGGTGGCCGCCGCGGCAGACCTGCTGCCGCGGCGACCACCGGTTTCGTGCGGGTCAGGCGAGGTGTCCCGACTGGGCGTCAGCCCGGAAGCGCCGCCGCCGGACAGCGACGACCCCTGTGCCCGCGGCCGCCAGCAGTGCCGCGCCACCAAGGGCGATCATCGCCGTGTCGGCGCCACCAGCGGAGCCGCCCTGGCCCGTGGCCATGCCGCCGGTCGGGGCGGCGCGCAGCGCACCACACAACGCGGGGTCGGTGGCCTCGGTCGGCAACGACGGGTCGAGGTCGCTCTTGACGTCACCGTCGTACTTGCCGTCCTTGTTGTAGTCCACCCCGTGGATGACGACAACGGACTGGCCCTTGGTGATCGCGGTGGCGACCTCCGGGGCGACGGTGATGCTGCCCCGCTCGTAGGAGATCTTCCCGCCGGGGGCGGTGTCGAACCGGTCGACGGCCAGCACACTCTTCGCGCTGGTGTCACCGGTCTTGGTCAGCGAGACCACCACCGGCCCGTACGCCGGGCCACCCTCGGTGGTGTTCAGGTGGCCGTCCTTGTTCGTGTCATCACCCAGGGTGGGGCACTCGTGTCGAGCGTCGGCGCCGAAGTGGATGTGCGCGGCGTGCGGCTGGTTCGCCAGCAACCCTGAGGCGGCCATCGTCACCGTCATCGTCGTCCCGGTCACCTGCACCATCGCCGTCCCACTACCGGCGACGCCGTTACCGGGGACCGGCTTGAGGTTCGCGTTGACGCCGCCGTCCGCCAAAGCCGGCCCGGCAGCGAGAGCCAGCATCGCCGCCGCCCCCATGGTCGCGGTCGCGATCTTCCTCGTTGTACGCATACGGTCTTCCTCCTTGAAGTGCAAGACGACCCCCAGATGGGCGCCACCGACCGAACCAGTGCAACACCGGACATACATGGCGCACGCATAGGACACGTCCGAAGTCTGCTGGGCGAACACCGCCGCGGGGGCGTTGGTGAAGGGCACGGCCGTCCAGGCGCCGACACCCCATGAGATATCTGCGGGAGCGTCCCAGATATTGAGGGGCTGTCACATGCGCCGGACAAGCAGGTCTTGAAGACCGAACGAGCCCGCGCCCCGTTATCCTTCGCCTTTCCGGCCGACGAAACTCATGTTGCACCCCAACTTTTGGCCGGCTTCCGCCTGTCGCTTCCGAGCTTGTGAGGAGAGAGCCGTCTGAGTCGTCGTTCTGCTCGTGCTCTTCGCACCGGCGCGAACGTACCCAGATCTACCGTCCCCGGCCCCCGGCCACGCCGGCATCGACGAGGACTGGCACGCATGAAGCCGGTGAGCGCTAGACAGCACGCCCGCGACTACCGGCCGGGGCATGAACGTCCTGTGTCCGGTGAGGGTGCGTGGGGTTTGCTTCCTGGGCGCGCCCGTCGTTACTGCGGTGTGAGCTGGCCGATCGTGGAGACGGTGCTCGTGGGCGCCGGCTGCAGTGGCAGCGGTCGTTGACCACCGCGGGTGAGCAGCGCCGTGCGCATTCCCACCGCGGCGGCCCCGGCGATGTCCCAGTCGTGAGCGGCGACCATCGTGGCCTCGGCCGCGGTCACCCCTTCCGCGGTGAGGGCGTGGTGATAAGCCGCCGGGTGGGGTTTCAACGCGTGCGCCTGCTCCACGGAGTACACGGCGTGCAGCAGCGGGGCGATGCCCGCGTTCTCCAGCTGCGGCTCGAGCACCCGCCTGGGCGAGTTCCCCAGCGCGACCAACCGGTGACCGCCACCGCGCAGACGCTTAAGACCCGGAAGGACGTCCGGATGCCCGGGAAGGGTCCGCATGGTGGCCCCCAGCCTTTCGACGGCGTCCTCACCGAGGCCGCACATCGCCGCCGCCGCACCGCCGAGGTCGGCGAAGTCCCGGTACACGCCGGTCGAAGCAGACACCAGCGCTGCCTTGATGACCAGCGCGAACCATTCCCGCCGCCGCTCGGTCGAGCCGATGACGTCGTCGAGCGGGCGCATGTCAAGCAAGGTCTCGTTGATGTCGAAGATGAACAGCACACCCCATCCTCCCCGGTCGCCTGAATGCCCCTGACGCTGCCGCTGCCGAGAACGATAGGTCCTGGCCGGCTCTTGCCCGCTCGCAATCAGGACTCGAACCCGCAGATCTGCCGAGCTGATCCCGCTGGGGGATTTGAACTGGCTGGGGTCTGTGCAGGCACGGGCGCTAGGGCAGATTCACCGGTCACTCCGTCGTAGTGCTTCGCCGGTGACTCGACTCAGTAGTAGTGCCTGCGTCCACCGACGGCCCGGCCGGCCATGCCCAGCACGAGCAGGATCAGGCCGATGACCACGACGATGATCCCGATGCGCCATAGGATCGCGATCTGGCCAGGGAACCGACGATCAAAGGCGGATCAGCCGGGGGGCGAGCACGTACTGCCGGCTCGCGTCCTGGCGCAGTAGCCGAGGTCCACGGGTGTGTGCGCAGCAGGTGGTGGATGATCGGTACGGCCGCTCTATCGACTGCACCGTGCCCGGGCGCGCCCCCGGCCGACCGGCGGCTCCTCAGGAGCGTCCGACAGATCCGGCGCCACCGCGGTCGCGTTCATCGGTCCTCCTCGGGGTACTTCCCCATCTGTCCCTCGAGCGACAGGGTAGGTGGTGGTCCGGGTATATCCGGGGGGCGTCAGCAGGTGCTGTCCCACTTCCGCCATACAGACAGCAATATTCGCAGTACGAGTACTTCGCACAAGGAGAGGGTTCTATGACGACAGCGACCCCAACGACGGGGCCAGCGGCCCGCCCCCCACGGCGCCCCAGCCCGGGCTACGCCAACACGGTGCGGGTGGAGACACCCTCGGGGTCCGGTGCCACCGGTGGCCTCGTCGCGGCGGTGAGCTCGGCCAACGGGGCCCTGACCGCACTCGACGTCGTGGAGTCGCACGCGGACCGCATCGTCGTCGACATCACCTTCGACGCTGCCGACGCTGACCACGCAGAGGACATCGTGGCCGCGCTGGCCGAGGTTCCCGGCGTGCGCGTGCGCAAGGTCAGCGACCGCACCTTTCTCATGCACCTCGGTGGCAAGCTCGAGGTCAACCCGCGCGTGCCGCTGAAGAACCGCGACGACCTCTCCCGCGCCTACACCCCCGGCGTCGCGCGCGTCTGCCTCGCCATCGCCAAGCACCCCGAGGACGTGCGCCGCCTGACCATCAAGCGCAACACCGTGGCCGTCGTCACCGACGGCTCCGCCGTGCTCGGCCTCGGCAACATCGGGCCGGCCGCCGCACTCCCGGTCATGGAGGGAAAAGCGGCTCTCTTCAAGCAGTTCGCGGGGGTCAGTGCCTGGCCCGTATGCCTGGGCACCCAGGACACCGAGGAGATCATCTTCATCGTCAAGGCGATCGCGACGACCTACGGCGGGATCAACCTCGAGGACATCGCCGCGCCCCGCTGCTTCGAGATCGAGCGTCGCCTGCGCGACGAGCTCGACATCCCCGTCTTCCACGACGACCAGCACGGCACCGCCATCGTCGTCCTCGCCGCCCTGACCAACGCGCTGCGCGTCGTCGGCAAGCGCATCGAGGACGTCCGGGTCGTCGTCAGCGGCGTGGGTGCGGCGGGGCACGCGATCATCACCCTGCTCATGGCCCAGGGGGTGGGCGACATCGTGGCCTGCGACCGCCACGAGGCCCTGCACACCGGTCGCGCCTACGACGAGCCCGCCCGGCAGTGGATCGCCGACAACACCAACAGCGAAGGCCGCCGGGGCTCCCTCGCCACGGTGCTCGCCGGCGCGGACGTCTTCATCGGCGTGTCGGCCCCCCGACTGCTCACCGGCGACGACATCGCGACGATGGCCGACGACGCCATCGTCCTCGCGCTCGCCAACCCCGACCCCGAGGTCGACCCGCTGGAAGCCGGCAAGCACGCCGCCGTCGTCGGGACCGGCCGCTCCGACTTCCCCAACCAGATCAACAACGTCCTGGCCTTCCCCGGGTTCTTCCGCGGCATGCTCGATGTCGGCGCCCGCGAGATCACCCGCGAGATCATGCTCGCCGCCGCAACGGCCATCGCCGACTGCGTGCACCCGAGCCAGCTCAACAGCAGCTTCATCGTGCCCTCGGTCTTCGACCCCGCCGTCGCTCCATCGGTCGCGGCCGCCGTACGCGAGGCGGCCACCCGGCAGGGGAACGCCGCACCCGTCGACCACCCCCACGACGGCGGCTCCACCACCGGCCATTACCCCGGCGGGCCGGCGACCCTCGACGCCGTCGACCAGCCCCTCCCCACCTACGACCCGTCCGCTGCCGTCACCCGGACATCCCCCATCCCCCCTGTGTCCGCCCCAACCGAAGGATCCCCCCGTGTCCGCTGACGCCCCGTCCATCCCCCCTTCTTCCGGCTCCGACCGCGCCGACAGCTCCGTCGTGGTCACCGGGTCGCCCGTCGACGGGCAGGAGGCGATCCTCACCCCCGAGGCCCTCGACTTCGTCGCCGCCCTGCAGCGCGAGTTCGGCGCGCGCCGCGACGAGCTGCTCGCCGCGCGGCATACCCGCCGTGACGCGGTGAGCAAGACCGGCAGGCTCGACTTCCTCGAGGAGACCAAGGCCATCCGCGAGGGCGACTGGCGGGTCGCCCCGGCGCCCGCCGACCTGATCGACCGGCGTGTCGAGATGACCGGACCCACGGATCGCAAGATGACCATCAACGCCCTCAACTCCGGCGCCCGCGTGTGGCTCGCCGACATGGAGGACGCGAGCACGCCGCACTGGCGCAACGTCGTCGGCGCCCAGGTCAACCTGCGCGACGCCATCCGCCACGACATCGCCTTCAGCTCGCCGGAGGGCAAGTCGTATGCGTTGAAGACCGACCAGCGCCTGGCCACCATCGTCGTGCGGCCCCGCGGTTGGCACTTCGACGAGAAGTACCTCACGGTCGACGGCCGGCCGGTGGTCGGCGCCCTCGTTGACTTCGGGCTCTACTTCTTCCACAACGCCCAGGAGCTCGTCGACCGAGGCAGCGGCCCCTACTTCTACCTCCCCAAGACCGAGAGCCACCTCGAGGCCCGCCTCTGGAACGACGTCTTCACGTTCTCCGAGCTGCGCCTCGGCATCCCGCACGGCACGGTGCGCGCGACCGTGCTGATCGAGACCATCCCGGCGGCGTTCGAGATGGACGAGATCCTCTACGAGCTGCGCGACCACGCCTCCGGACTCAACGCCGGCCGGTGGGACTACCTGTTCAGCATCATCAAGTACTTCCGTGACGCCGGGCCGCAGTTCGTCCTGCCCGACCGCGCCACCATCGGGATGCCCACGCCGTTCATGCGCGCCTACGCCGAGCTGCTCGTGCAGACCTGCCACCGCCGCGGAGCGTTCGCCATCGGCGGCATGTCGGCGTTCATCCCGAGCCGCAAGGACGAGGAGGCCAACGCCCGGGCCTTCGCCAAGGTGACCGAGGACAAGGAGCGCGAGGCGAGCCAGGGCTTCGACGGCTCGTGGGTCGCCCACCCCGACCTCGTGCCGATCTGCGAGAAGGTCTTCGACGGCGTGCTGCACGACCGGCCCAACCAGCTCGGCGTGCTCCGCGAGGACGTGCACGTCACGGCCGCCGACCTGCTCGACATCGCGTCGGCGGACGGCCAGATCACCCGGGCCGGTCTCGAGGGCAACGTCGAGGTGGCCGCCCGCTACCTGGAGTCCTGGCTCGGTGGCAACGGCGCGGTCGGCATCCACAACCTCATGGAGGACGCCGCGACCGCGGAGATCTCGCGCTCCCAGATCTGGCAGTGGGTGCACAACGGCTCGCAGCTCGACGACGGCGCGACGATCACCGACGCGCTGGTCCGGCAGGTCATGGCCGACGAGCACGCCAAGATCCGGGCCGAGCTCGGCGACGGATACGACGACCGCAACTTCGACACCGCCTTCCAGGTGTTGGAGCAGGTCGCCCTCGCCGATGACTACGTCGACTTCCTCACGTTGCCCGCCTACGAGCGAGCCTCGTCGTGACCACGGTCGATGACTAGTCGGTCGGCTGCCGGGGGTATGCGTGGGCCGCGGGCCTGTCGGGTTGCCTCCGAGGCCAAAGCGGACGACACTTCTCCCGCGGGCAATGCGGCCAGCAGACACGACGGGCGCGTGGGGGTCGTGGTCGAACGTGTCCCTTGAACCCGGAAGCAGGTAACCCCTTGACGGCTCATCCTTCGGGCGTCACCACCCAGGTCCAGCGGCGTCGCGCCGTGCTGGCGAGCACGGTCGGAACGACGATCGAGTGGTACGACTTCTTCCTCTACGGCACCACCGCCGCGCTGGTGTTCCCCAAGCTGTTCTTCCCGGGGAGCTCGCCCTTCGCCGGTGTGCTGCTCTCCTTCTCGACGCTGTTCGTCGGCTTCGCGGCCCGCCCCGTCGGAGCGGCGATCTTCGGGCACTACGGCGACCGCGTGGGACGCAAGACCACGCTCGTGACGACCCTGATGCTCATGGGGGTCGCGACGTTCCTCATCGGCATCCTGCCCGGCTACACAAGCATCGGTGGCGCAGCGCCCATCCTGCTCACCCTCCTGCGCATCGCCCAGGGCATCGGCGTCGGCGGCGAGTGGGGCGGGTCCGTCCTGATGTCGATGGAGTGGGGCGAGCGCCACCGCAAGGGGCTCATGGCCAGCTGGCCCCAGCTCGGCGTGCCGATCGGACTGCTTCTGTCCACGGCCATGGTCAAGCTCATGACGGCCGTCGCTCCCGGCGACGCGTTCGACAGCTGGGGGTGGCGCGTCCCGTTCCTCGTCAGCTTCGTGCTCGTGCTCGTCGGCCTCTACGTGCGGCTCCGGGTCATGGAGAGCCCGGCGTTCGAGCAGGTCAAGGAGTCCAAGGCGGTCGTCAAGCAGCCGTTCGTGCAGGTGCTCAAGGAGCACCCCATGGAGATCCTCACCTCGGCGTTCGTCCGGATGTCGGAGCAGGCGCCGTTCTACATCTTCATCACCTTCGTCCTGACCTACGGTACGACGATCCTCAAGTTCGACCGCGGCGAGCTGCTCAACGACACGCTCGTCGCTGCAGGGGTCGGGTTCGTCAGCGTCCCGCTCTTCGGCTACCTCTCCGACCGCATCGGCCGGCGGTTGATGTACGGCATCGGCATCGTCTGCACGGCCCTGTTCGCGTTCCCGTACTTCGGCCTGCTCAACACCAAGGAGTCCGGCCTGGTGCTGCTCGGCATCGTCCTGTCGCTGATCTTCCACGACATGCAGTACGGCCCGCAGGCGGCGCTCATCGCCGAGAGCTTCGGCACCAACCTGCGCTACAGCGGCGCCGGCATCGGCTACCAGCTGGCCTCGATCATCGCCGGCGGTCCGGCCCCACTCATCGCGGCGGCCATCCTCGAGAACACCAAGTCGAGCACCTGGATCAGCTGGTACATCGTCGGCTGCTGCGTCCTGGCCATGGGGGCCTTGCTCCTCATGCCCCGCACGCAGCTGCGCAAGGAGCAGGCCGAGTACGACGCGGCCACGGCGGATGCGGGACGAACGGCCTCGTGACAGACACCACCGAGGCCGGTGACCCCTGGGTCGTCCGGGAGGGCGCGCTCTCGGGCGTCCGTGTGCTCGACCTCACCCGCATCCTGGCCGGCCCATTCGCGTCGATGATCCTGGCCGACCTCGGCGCCGACGTCATCAAGATCGAGGACGTCGGCGCCGGGGACGACACCCGCCACTGGGGGCCGCCCTTCCACGGCACCGACGCCGCGTACTACCACTCGGTCAACCGCAACAAGCGCTCGCTGGCCGTCGACCTCAAGAGCGAGGAGGGGCTAGCGCTCGTCCTGCGTCTCGCGCGGTCGGCCGACGTGCTCCTGGAGAACTTCCGGCCCGGCACCGCCGACCGGCTCGGGCTCGGGTATGCCGCGTTGAGCGCCGAGAACCCGCGGCTGGTCTACGGTTCCGTGAGCGGGCACGGGCATACGGGTCCGCTCAGCCGGAACGCGGGTTACGACGCGATCGCCCAGGCGATGAGCGGCGCCATGAGCGTGACCGGCGAGCCGGACGGCGAGCCGGTGCGCTTCGGCGTGGCCGGGGCCGACCTCAGCGCGGGCCTCTGGGCGACGATCGGCGTCCTGGCCGCCCTGCAGTCCCGGGCGCAGACGGGGCGAGGCCAGCATGTCGACGTCGCCCTCGTCGACGGGCTCGCGTCCCTGCTCACCTACGTCGCGCAGAACTGGTTCGCCTCGGGCGAGACTCCGCGCCGCTACGGCTCAGCCCATCCCAACATCGTTCCCTACCAGGGGTTCCCGACGAGTGACGGCGACATCATGGTCGCGGTCGGCAACGACTCGCTGTGGCGCCGGTTCGCCCCCGTGCTCGGGCTGGATGACCTGGCCGTCGACCCTCGGTTCGCTACCAACCCCGACCGGGTCCGCAACCGCGACGAGCTGCTGCCGTTGATCGAGCAGGCCCTCGCCACGCGGACGACGGCCCAGTGGACGCAGGCCCTGGAGACCGCGGGGATCCCGGTGGGCCCGATCCTCACGGTGCCCGACGCCCTCACCCATCCGCAGCTGCTGGCCCGGGAGATGGTCGTCGACCTGCCCCATCCGGTCGAGGGCACCGTGCGGTCGCTCGGCTCGCCGGTCAAGCTGTCCGGCACCCCACCGCAGCTGCGCCACGCCAGCCCCGGGCACGGGGAGCACACCGGCGAGATCCTGGCCGCCATGGGGTTCGGCGAGCAGGACATCCGGCGGCTGCTGGACGGCGGCGTGTTCAAGGGCTGACGCGGCGACTCAGGCGGGCGTCACAGAGGTCGCACAGGGACCGCAGAACGGGCACCGACAGTCTGGTGAGCACCAGCAGCACCAGCAGCACCACTGCCCCACCAAGACCGACGAGGCCGTCACGGTCAACCCTCGGCGAGCTCGTCCGGCGTCACCCTGACGAGCGCCCAGTCGGGGACCGCTGTCGCCCAGAGCGGTGGTTCGTGATGGGCGCCCAGCCGGCGGGGCCCGACCCGAGAACCCAGCTGCAGGGGCCGGCATCCGAGTGGGCCCTCTGGTCGACGACGATGCGCGTCGTCACCGAGGACTCGCACGCGCTGCCGTCCGCCCGCCGCCTCATCGACGGTGAGCTGGCGCAGGTGAAGCTCGCCGCCAGCCGGTTCCGCGCGGACTTCGAGGTCTGCACCCTGCCCGCCGCCCGCCGCCCGCCGGCCGCCGGCCGCCGGGTCCGCATCAGCGCCACGCTGACCGCGATCCTCGCCGCGTGTCTCCAGGCCGCTTAAGCGACCAGCGGCGCCGTGGACCCGACCCTCGGCCACGCGCTCGAGGCCCTCGGCGACGACCGCGACCTCGTTGAGGTCATGGACCTCCACGAGGTGCCGGTGCGCCCGGCGTCACCATCGCCACCGTGACGACTGGCCGCTGGCGCGCATCGAGCTCGACGAGGGGGGCCCAGACCGTGCTGGCCGGACGGCGTGGAGGTGCGTCCGGTCGCCGGAGGAGTTTGAGGGCTAAGCCCCCGTCCGGGGCGGCGGCCGGTTAGGCTGGAGTGGTTTAGACGTCAACCGATGTCAGCCCCTGTGCAGCTGAAGGCCCGCGATGTGTCCCCTGTCTCGCGGGCCTCCAGCGTCTTCAAAGCCCCCCTCGGATAGCCTCGCGGCGCGACGCGTTCACGAGACGGTCCCTGAGCAGGCCTGCGGAGGCCTGCGCGGCCACGAGCACCCGGGAGAGACGATGCAGATCGGTGTGCCCGCCGAGTCCCGGCCGGGTGAGACCCGGGTGGCGACGACACCCAGGACCGTCGAGCAGCTGGTGGCCCTCGGCTACGCCGTGGCGGTCGAGTCGGGCGCCGGGGTGCTCGCGAGCTTCCCCGACGCGGCGTACGAGCAGGCCGGCGCCCTCGTGGTGGGCGCTGACCAGGTCTGGGGCGCCGACGTCGTTCTGAAGATCAACGCACCCTCCGAGGTGGAGCTGGGGCGGCTGCGTGACGGGGTGATCCTCGCCAGCCTGGTGGCCCCGGCGCTCAACCCGGATCTCGTCGCGCTGCTGGCCACCCGTCGGATCACGGTGCTGGCCATGGACGCGGTCCCGCGGATCTCGCGGGCGCAGTCGCTCGACGTGCTGAGCTCGATGGCCAACATCGCCGGCTACCGAGCGGTGATCGAGGCGGCCCACGAGTTCGGCAGCCTGTTCACCGGGCAGGTGACCGCGGCGGGCAAGGTGCCGCCGGCCAAGGTGCTCGTCGTCGGCGCCGGAGTGGCCGGTCTGGCAGCAGTCGGGACGGCGGGGAGCCTGGGCGCGATCGTGCGGGCGTTCGACGCCCGGCCCGAGGTGGGCGAACAGGTCGAGTCGATGGGCGCCGAGTTCCTGCGGGTCGAGCGGTCGGAGGCCGAGCTGCAGGCGAGCGCCGACGGGTACGCCCGCGAGACGACCGAGGACTTCGAGCGCCGGGCGGCGGAGCTGTATGCCGCTCAGGCCCGTGACGTCGACATCATCATCACGACCGCGCTGATCCCGGGACGTCCGGCACCGCGGCTGATCACCGCCGAGATGGTCGCCACGATGAAGCCGGGCAGTGTCATCGTCGACATGGCTGCAGCCAACGGCGGCAACTGTGAGCTGTCGGTCGCTGACCAGCTGGTCGTCTCACCCAACGGGGTCCGGGTCATCGGCTACACGGACCTGCCGGGGCGGCTGCCGACACAGTCGTCGCAGCTGTTCGCCACCAACCTCGTCAACCTGCTCAAGCTGCTTACGCCCGGCAAGGACGGCGTGCCCGTAGTCGACCTGTCCGACCAGGTCGTACGGGGGATGACGGTCGTGCGGAACGGCGAGCTGATGTGGCCGCCGCCCCCGGTCGCCGTGTCGGCCGGTGCGGCCCGGGCGGTGCGGGCGGCACCGGTGGCCGCGCATACCGAGAAGAAGCCGCCGAACCTACGGCGCCGCTACGCCGGGATGGCCGTCGGAGTCGCGCTGTTCGGGCTGGTCGCGGCCTACGCGCCGGCGTCGTTCCTGGGGCACTTCACCGTCTTCGCGCTCGCGTGCGTCGTCGGGTTCTACGTCATCACCAACGTCCACCACGCGCTGCACACGCCGCTGATGTCGGTGACCAACGCGATCAGCGGGATCATCGTCATCGGCGCCCTGCTGCAGGTGGGGTCGGGGTCGGTCGCGGTCATGGCGCTCGCGGTGGTCGGCATCCTCGTGGCCAGCATCAACGTGTTCGGCGGGTTCACCGTGACCCGGCGGATGCTCAAGATGTTCCGGAGGGCGTGATGAGCGAGCACGCCACCGGTCTGGTGGCCGCGGCCTACATCGTCGCAGCCCTGCTGTTCGTGCTCAGCCTGGCCGGGCTGTCGCGGCACGAGACGGCTCGCAACGGAAACGTCTTCGGCGTCATCGGGATGGGCCTCGCGCTCGCGGCGACGGTGTGGGCCGTCCTGCAGACGCCATCGTCGGGCGTGGGGCTGACGGCGGCGCTCATCGGGGCGCCGATGGCCGTCGGCGGCGCGATCGGGGTGTGGCGGGCGCTGCGGGTGGAGATGACGGGGATGCCGCAGCTCATCGCGATGCTGCACAGCTTCGTCGGGCTGGCGGCGGTGCTCGTCGGCTACAACACGTGGCTGAGCGCAGGGTCGGGTGCCGGGCTGGCAGCCGGTGCGGCCGAGGACGGCGCGGTGCACCGGGTCGAGGTCTTCCTCGGGGTGTTCATCGGGGCGGTGACGCTGACCGGGTCGATCGTGGCCTATCTCAAGCTGTCGGCCCGTATTCCGTCCAAGCCCCTCATGCTCCCAGGCCGGCACGTCATGAACCTCGCGGCGCTCGTCGTGTCGGCCGTGCTGCTCGTCTGGTTCGTGACGTCGGACCTCTGGCTACCGCTGCTCCTCATGACGATCGTTGCGCTCGTGTTCGGCTGGCACCTGGTCGCGTCTATCGGCGGTGGTGACATGCCCGTCGTCGTCTCGATGCTCAACTCCTACTCGGGCTGGGCCGCGGCGGCGGTCGGCTTCATGCTCGGCAACGACCTGCTCATCGTCACCGGCGCCCTCGTCGGCTCCTCCGGCGCCTACCTCTCCTACATCATGTGCCAGGCGATGAACCGGTCGTTCGTCTCGGTCATCGCCGGCGGGTTCGGGTCGGGGGCGGTCGCCGCGTCGGACGACACCGACTACGGCGAGCACCACCAGACGACGGCCGTCGACGTCGCCGACCTGCTCAAGGACGCGTCGTCGGTGGTGATCACACCCGGCTACGGGATGGCGGTCGCGCAGGCGCAGTACCCCGTCGCCGACCTGACCCACAAGCTGCGGGAGCGGGGGATCGAGGTGCGCTTCGGCATACACCCGGTCGCCGGGCGCCTCCCGGGGCACATGAACGTGCTGCTCGCCGAGGCCAAGGTGCCCTACGACATCGTCCTGGAGATGGACGAGGTCAACGACGACTTCCCCTCGACCGACGTCGTGCTGGTCATCGGCGCTAACGACACCGTCAACCCCGCTGCCGCCGAGGACCCCACCTCACCCATCGCCGGTATGCCGGTCCTCCAGGTGTGGAACGCCAAGGACGTCATCGTCTTCAAGCGGTCGATGGCGGCGGGTTATGCAGGGGTGCAGAACCCGCTGTTCTTCCGCGACAACAGCCACATGCTCTTCGGCGACGCCAAGGAGCGCGTCGAGGACATCATCAAGGCCCTGTAGCGGGTTATCTCGGAGCGTCACACCCCCCGGGAGGGGTGCAACGCTCCGAGATGGCCGTTGGTCCCGTTACGGCGTTCGGTTCAGTCGGGTGCGTCGGTGGTCGGGATGGGGCCGGTGTCGGCCGTGCGGCGGCGACGGCGCTGGTCGTCACTGCTGTAGATGGTCTCGGCGCGCGGAGTCGGTGCAGCGCCCCTCCTTGATGCCCCGGCGCCGCTCGGGCGGTGGATGGGGATTGCCCGCGAGTGGGAGGCGTCGCGCTCCTGGATCGGAGACTCCTCCTGGCCGGACGACGGGCCGAGCGGGCTCACGACGGGGGTACGCGGCTGCTCACGGCGCCGGCCACCTCGACGGCCGAAGCCGCCCAGGCCGCTCCAGCCGCCGAGCCCGCCGTCACCGCCCGGCCCAGAACCGCCGTCATCGTCAGGGTCGGCCGGTCCATCGGGGTCCTCGAACCCGTCCGGGTCCTCAGGTCCACCGGATCCCCGCCGCCGGCGCGGGTGAGCGTCGTCGACGTCGTCCCCGTCGCCGATGACCCCGAAGATCTCGGCGCAGATGACGCGGTAGGTGTAGTCCGGGTCGGGCACCCAGTCGATCTGGCGCAGGGCCTGGTCCTGGCCGGCGCTCTCGAGGATGAACCGGCCCCACCCGAAGACCCGGCCGGGCACCGAGCGCTGGAACGACATGTCGGTGACCTTGATGAGCGGCATCATGGCGACCTTGGTCGTGAACAGCCCGTAGTTGAGCAGCAGCCGCTTGTCCGTAGCGATGAAGCGGTCGTGCCGCCACTGCAGGATCTGGAAGGCCAGCCAGCCCAGGGCGGCGAACCAGATCCACCACAGCCCGCGCGCGACCAGTCCGCCGTCGACCCGCACGTGGGCGTCGACCCACAGGACGACGATCAGGCCGGCCACGACGGCCGCCACGGGGCCGATGATGACGCCCCAGTGCTGTCGCACGTCGACGACGACGCGTTCCCCGGGGAGGAGGAAGCGGTCGAGGCTCGGGTCGCGGCGCTCCGGCATACCGGTCCCGCCGGCGCTAGCCGCGCCCGAGGAGCGAGTCGAAGAAGACGAAGATCGACCGCACGCCCTCGGCGAGGATCTCGAACGCGGTGCGGACGAGGTCGGCGGCCTGCGCCGGCGACTTCACGATGGCGTAGAGGAGGTAGATGAGCAGCACCCAGCCGAGGATTCTGCGAGCTCGGCTCACGATGGGGCTCCTTGGGGCGTCAGGTGGCTGGGGACACAGACCGATTGATAGTGTGTCCCATGGGGCCAGCGTGACAGGAGAGGCGCGCCGCGCCACTCGCGACCAGGCTCAGACCAGGCCGTACAACCGGTCGCCGGCGTCGCCCAGGCCCGGCACGATGTAGCCCTGGTCGTTGAGCCGCTCGTCCACCGCTCCGGTCACCAGTTTTACCGGCACGTGCAGGCCCTCGAGCTGGTCCTCCAGGTGCGCGATCCCCTCGGGGGCCGCCAGCAGCGTGATCGCCGTGATGTCGTCGGCGCCGCGGTCGACGAGGTAACGGATCGCCATCGCCAGGGTGCCGCCGGTCGCCAGCATCGGGTCGAGCACGTAGCACTGGCGACCGTGCAGGTCGTCGGGCAGCCGGTTCGCGTAGGTCGTCGCCTCTAGCGTCTCCTCGTTGCGCATCATCCCGAGGAACCCGACCTCCGCCGTCGGCAGCAGCCGCACCATCCCGTCGAGCATCCCCAACCCGGCGCGCAGGATCGGGACGACGAGTGGCCTGGGACTCGCCAGGCGGATCCCCGTCGTCGGCGCCACGGGCGTCTCGATGTCGAACGGCTCGACCCGCACCTCCCGCGTGGCCTCGTAGGCCAGCAGCGTCACCAGCTCGTCGACGAGCCGCCGGAAGGTGGGTGAGTCGGTCTGCTTGTCGCGCAGGTAGGTCAGCTTGTGGGAGATCAGCTGGTGGTCCGCCACGTGAACGCGCATGCGCGAAACTTAGCGCGTGCCCGACCCGAGCCCTGCTGGCGCGAGCCAACCCACCCTGCCGGACCGGTATGCCGCGTGGATGGCCCGTCCGTTCGAGCTCGCCACCCTGGCGGAGCAGGCCGGCGACGTGCCCGTCGGCGCGGTGGTCGTCGACGCCGACGGGGGGGTCGTGGGCGAGGGCCACAACGTGCGTGAGGCCGAGCAGGACCCCACCGGTCACGCGGAGGTCGTCGCACTCCGGGAGGCCGCCCGGCGCACCGGCTCGTGGCGGCTGATCGGCTGCACCCTCGTCGTGACCCTGGAGCCGTGTGTGATGTGCGCGGGGGCCATGGTCATGGCCCGCCTGCCGACGGTGGTCTTCGGGGCGTTCGATCCGAAGGCGGGAGCCTGTGGGTCGGTGTGGGACGTGGCCCGCGACCCCCGCGCCAACCACCGCGTCCAGGTGGTCGGGGGGGTCTGCGAAGCGGAGTGCGCGCGGCTGCTGCTCGATTTCTTCGCGGCGCGGCGGCTCCGGTAACCTTCCCGGCGGTGGCGTGTCCGAGCGGCCAAAGGAGCACGCCTCGAAAGCGTGTAGAGGGGAGACCCTCTCGTGGGTTCAAATCCCACCGCCACCGCTCACCGGGGTCCGCGGCGCGTCTGCCGCGGACTCTGCTGAACGTGGATGCTCAGCGGCCCGTGTCGGGCCAGCGTGACGCTCGCTGGGCACCAGTGGGCCCCCGCCTTCAAGGACGTGACTGCGCGCGTCATGAAATGGGATTCGTCAACGCCGTCCGCCCACGCAACAAGCGCGTCGCCTTTAATTTTACGTGAGCAGCCCTTGGGCCGCGAACGGCTCGAGCAGCTCGCTAACCTGTCGCCGGAGCATTGCACCCCTTTCTTGATCGCCCGCCCTGGAAAGGAGATGCGCAGCTACTCCGGCTTCCTCGGCTAGATCCAGGCGTAATGGTTCCCGGTGTGCACCGATTCACGCATCTAATGACCCCCACCTCAAGTACGAAGAAACCTTTTCGCCCGCTAAGACACATCATGGAAGGTGCGGGTACCTGCCCGTCATGCCCAAATGGCGCAACCCCAGCTCGTTCACACCCGCAGGGAGAGGACGCAGCGGCCGAAGCAACCCGCTGATCGCGGCGAGAACTGCTCCGGTCGAGACACCGCCACGAAGTACCCAACCGGCGAATATCAGACTGACCGTGCGTCGAGCATGACCCGCCGCCTCGGCACCCAGTCCAGGTGAACGACGAGGCGCCGAGCACCCAGCCCAGGGCGGATCACCACGCCCACGTGACAGCTACCGGCTAGTCATCAGGTCAGCGTGGCGAGCTGGTTGTCGGCGGGTGGCGTGGTTCCTTACGGTCCCGGCGCCCGGGCCGGGTGGTCAGGTCGGGGATGAGGCAGGGTCTGTCGGCGTACCGGTTCGCCTCGTCAACGACGCGGCTGAGCGTCCGGTCGACCAGGTCCTGGTCGGCGTCCAGGCGTCGGAATTGAGGCACGACACTGGTCTCGAGCCATCGCCAACGGTCGTCGAAGCGCGCGATGCTCGGGGTCGTCCGGGTCCTCAGCGCGGCGGCGAGCCCGCCGCTCAGCGAGTACGCGGAGAACGAGGTGAAGTACCTGGCCTCCTGCCGAAGGCCGCGCACCTCGAAGGTCGTGGTGGAGCCCATCGATACCAGCCGGGCGAAGGTGCCCGACAGACATTCGAAAAGCGGCTGCACCACGACGCGCTGTTCGTGTTCGAGGAGAACGAGGTTGCCGGCCCACACCATGTCGTGGGCCGCCCGTCGAGCCTCTTGAGGTGACCCTTGGTCCGCAAGGACCGCGCGACCCCGGTCGATCGTCTCGAAGGCGGAGAGCAGTGCGGCGTACTGGCGGTGCGGCCGCAGCAGCCGCTGCAGGTCCTCGACGCCGTCGGCGGCGGCGAGGTAGGCGAGGTGGACCCAGAAGATGTCGTCATAGATTGCGTTGTTGACCTCGCGCATCTTGTTCGCGTCCTCCGTCAGCAGTCGCCAGCGGCTCAGGCTGCGCGGGAGGTCGACGTAGCCGCTGTGGTCGGCGTCCAGACGGAAGGGGTACAGCACCAGGCGAGCGTGGTGAGAGGCGATCGCGGCCATGGCTGCCCATTTGAAGCAGAGCGGCTGCTGCGCGTGGAGCCACGCATAGCGGGAGGAGATCTCCATATTGCGGTGGAAGGTGCAGCACGGTGGACTCAGCAGCGCGTCGGCCGCGGCACGCCATCCCGCCACCGTGTCCGGCGGTCCGTGAGGGAGCGCGTGCTCCACAGTTGCCATGGTCGGCCACCTCCCTCGCCGCCGGGCGCAGTGTCGGGGCGGCAAGACGTCCGATTCAGCGTGCGCCCTGCCGGCCCGGTGACACCCCGGGCGGGTTCTTACGAACCGCCGATGCTCACACGGTATGAGGAGACGCCCTCGGCGTGAGGCGTTGCGGGCCGGCGCCGCTCACGCACCGGTTACCGGACCAGGAGCTCGCGCTGTAGCGCCGAGATAGCCTCGCTAATTCATCGGGATCGGTGGCGGCCGGTCTGCTGCGCTGTGGTCGGGTTTCGCGTTTCGGGCGTGGCGGTGTGCCGCGTGGCGCTGCGGGGCGGGTCTCCGGGTGGTGCTCGCTCGTGGGTGGACAGCTGAGGGGTGTGGGCCTCAGGTCCGTAGCGGTGTGAGGCCGCGGATCGCGGTGAAGACGGCGAGGATGTCGTTGGCCCAGGGCCAGGTGGCCGGGAACCGCAGCCGGCGTTGTCGTGCGCTGTGGGTTAGGCGGGCCGGGACGTGGAGGAGCCGGTACCGCAATGCTTTTGGTTCGCACGCTTTCAGCTTCTCGGGCAGGGCCAGCAGTCGCAGCCACGCGATGAGGTCGGCCGCGATCGAGGTCGCGAGCAGCCAGGCCTCGTTGATGGCGTACTCACGGGATGGGAACCGGCCAATGCCGGTGTCCTTCGCGTGCCGGATTTGGGTCTCAATGCGGGCGTGAGCGCGGTGGCGGGCTTCGAGAAACGCGACTTGCCCACCGGCCTTGAGGGGGGTGTTGGTCGCGACGGCTTGGTAGCGCCACCCGTCGGCGTCCTCGAACAACGACAGCGCCGCGCCGGGGTGGGGGCGTTCCCGTCGGATCAGGACCCGCATCCCGGCCGGCCACGTCGTCAGGTTGAGCATGTCGGTGATCTCGACGACGTCACCGTTAACGCGGACCTCACCCTCCGGGTCGATTGCGGACGCCCACGCGGCCTTGGGGACCTTGCTGATCGCGTCGCGGACCTTGTCGGTGACAGCGAACCCGACCGAATACTCCACGGACCGGCCCCGTTTGCATCTCGGTCAGCCACTCCAGTAGCCCGTGGGATGCGCCAGCGCCGTCGGCGCGGATCAGCAGCTTCTTGCGGCGCGTGGTCGGGACCTGGGCGATGGCTGCGGTCAACACCGCGACGTGGTCCGCGGTGGTGTTCGAGCCGGCGTTCCCGGGCGCAGCATCAGCGCCATCGACTCCTGGGTGTTGTCACACCAGACTCCGAGCGGGTGGTAGCCGAAGCCCTTCTTGAACGTGGATGCCGCACCTTCCTTCTCGGAGTGCGCCGTCACCAGGGTGGCATCGACGTCGAGGACGACGGTGTCGCCGAGGTCGGTGTCCGCGACCTTCGAGGGCGGCAGCCCGCCAGGTAGCTGAGACCAGACGTGGGCGCGGACCTTCGCCCTCGCCTTGTCAATCCGCTTCGTCGTGGCCGGGGTGATCCCCTTCAGTGCCCGCCACACCGTCGGCGCCGACGCGACCGACCCCAAGACCTCACGTTGGTGGCGCAGCACGTTGATGTCGGCGATCGCCTCGCCACCACCGGCGATCAGAACCGCAACGTCGGCCAGGACCCGTCCCCGGTCGTGGGTCGGGGTGAACCCGCGCCGCGCCATCGCCGTCGACAGGGCGCCGGTCAGACCGACCTGGTCAGCCAGTAGCCGGGTCGCGACGTTCCCGGCGTGGGCCACCACCCCCGTGCCGTCCGCGGAGACCACCAAAGCCGCCGACCACGACCGGCACGACCCGCCCCGACGGGGTGCCTTCCGACGCACCCTGCGCGCGGACCTCTCCCGAGAGTGTGCCCTTGTACGCTTCACCTGCGAGGTGCCTTCCACTCGAGCATGCTGTTCCCTAGACAAGTCCAGTATCTCGTTGTGTGACAGGCACTTTCGCGTTCTCCGACCGCGTGTCGGGTCGTGTTCGGTGAACGGGCAAGGATAGAGCGGGATAGCAATGACTACGTTGCGCCTCGTCTCCCCGAATGTGCTTTTCGGGCCGGGCCCGTGTCGCCGTCGAACTGGTCGTCCGGCGCGATGATGTGACATATCTGAACGTCGGTGCAGTTGGCTGGATCGAGTCGGTTGCTGCGGCTGATGAGGCCTGTGAGCTCCGCTTCGAGCACGGCAAGCTGTCTTTGCCGCGCCTGGGTGTCCGCCAGCTTGGTCAGGAGCAGGGAGTGAACGTGGGCGCACGGGACGGCGCCGTCGCGGCGAAAGTCGAGGATGCTGGCCACCTCGACCAGGGTGAATCCCGCTGCCTGTCCGGTGCGGATGAACGCGAGTCGAGTGAGGATCGCGGCGTCGTACTCGCGGTATCCATTCGGGTTCCGGTGTGGCTGGGGAAGCAGACCTCTGCGCTCGTAGAAGCGGATGGTCTGCGTCGGCACGCCTGCGGCCTCGGCGGCCTTTCCGATACGCATGACCCCAGTCTAGGACTTGACCTTGCACCGTGGATCAAGGTCTAGCGTCGCGGACATGGACCTGGACATCACGCAGCTCTATCGAGGACTGCCGGAACTGGGAGGTCGCGGACGAACGAGTCCCCGCTATTGCCGCCGACCGTGCGACATCCGCTTGACCCGCTCCCTTGTTGGGACACCGGCGGAGGCTGAACGCACCCGGTTCCATGGCTCACCCAGTCCCCTTCTGGACGGCGTGGACGCCTTCGCCGAGCCCTGCTCCGAGGTCGGGGTCTCCTGTCGCAGGGTACCTCACACCGGATGGGTACGGGGGCGGACCTACGCTCGAACAGCTGTGGGCGGTTTTGGCCGATGCCTGACCGGATCGCGACAATGGGGCCGATCGCCGCAGTCGCCGGCGCGTTCGCCCTCTGCTGCGGCTTGCCGCTGCTGTTGTCGATGGGGCTCGTGGGTGCGCTCGCCGGATGGTCACGGCAGAGCTGGGCCCTGCTCGGGGTCGGTCTCGCGCTGGCGTCCGCCCTGTCTGTCGGATGGGCACGGTGGGCGGTACGCCGCAGACATGACCAGACCTGCCATCGCTCCATACCGCCCACACACGTGGATTTAGCGCCCGTCCAGACCGCTGAGATCACCGCCGGCATCAGCACCGACGCCACCATGGGGGGAATCAAGCCATGAGCCAGCACTTCGACCTGATCGTCATCGGCGCTGGTATGGCCGGCATCGCCGCCGCCAACAAGTGCGCAGCCCAGGGATGGGAGGTTGCCATCGTCGACATGCTCCCCTACGGAGGCACGTGCGCGCTGCGGGGGTGCGACCCGAAGAAGATCCTGCGCCGCAGTGCCGAGATCATCGACAGTGCGCGACTGATGCGCGGCAAGGGCATCGACGACGCCGGGCTGTCGATCAACTGGCCCGATCTGATGAAGCACAAGCACGGCTTCACCGACCCCGTCTCCCAGAACGTGGAGGATGGCTTGGCTGGCAATGGGGTCGCCACCCTCCACGGCCACGCGATATTCACCGGTGCCCGGCGGATCGAGATCGAAGGGCGCTCCTACGACGCAGACCGCTTCCTGGTCGCCACGGGAGCCCGACCCCGCCGCCTGGAATTTCCCGGCCACGAGTACCTGATCGACAGCACCGACTTCCTGAATCTCGACGGTCTGCCTTCTCGGATCTTGTTCGTCGGCGGCGGTTTCATCTCCTTCGAGTTCGCCCACATCGCCGCTCGGGCAGGCACCACTGCGGTTATCGTCGACCGCGGTGAGCGTCCGTTGAAGAACTTCGACCCCGATCTCGTCGACCTCCTGGTCGAGCGCGGCCGAGAGGTTGGCATCGACCTGATCCGCACCACCACCATCGTGGCCGTACAGCCCTCCGACGGCGGCTACCAGGTCACCCTCGACCAGGACGGCACTCGGGAAATGATCGAGACCGACCTCGTCGTCCACGGCGCGGGACGGGTGGCGGAGCTGGACGACCTCGGTCTCGACGCCGCCAAGGTGGAGTGGGGCGAGCACGGCATCAAGGTTGCTGGCCACCTACAGAGCACGACGAACCCGGCCGTCTGGGCCGCCGGAGACGCGGCCGAGACCAAAGGCATGCCGCTCACCCCGGTCGCGGTCTCCGAAGCTAAGGTCGCCGCCTCCAACATGATGCAGGGCACCACCACCACACCGGACTACGCAGGCATCCCTACAGCGGTCTTCACCATCCCCGAGGTCACCCGCGTCGGCATGCTTGAGTCCGAAGCCCGCGCAGCCGGGATCGACCTCACCGTTCGCTACTCCGACACCAGCGGTTGGTACTCCAACTATCGGATCGGCGAGACGACTGCGGCCGCGAAGATCCTCATCAACCAGTCGAACGACCAGATCGTTGGCGCGCACCTGCTCGGTCCCGAGTACGGCGAGCTTGTCAACACCCTGGGCCTGGCCATCAAGCTCGGCCTCACCACCCGGCAGCTTAAGTCGGCGACGGCCGCCTACCCCACCGTCGGGTCCGACCTGGGATCAATGCTCTAAGACTCCGGCTAAGCACTTCCTGCTCACGTCGAGATCTCGCCCCTACCGCCGCGCGCCACCCACCCGATGGTCCCGTTGGCGCTGGCCAAAGAACTGTTTGCGCCGCCAACGTGATCGTGACGCTTGGCGAGCGTCCTCGAGCATCTCTGTTGGCTGCAACCAGCTTCTCGCCCCTATCTGACGCTGGGGAACCGCGCTGGCCCGGTCAACCCGGCCCGCTGTAATCAGGTGCGCGGGGTGTCAGTTGTCGTCGTCGGTCGCATCGCGGGAGAGCTGGACCAGCTGGTTCAGGCAGTGTTGGCGCAGGGCTTCGGGGAAGTCGTCGGCGAGTCGGTTGAAGACGACCCGGCCCTGCTTGTGGGCGTGCACGAGTCCAGCCGTCCGCAACAGGCGAAGGGCGTAGGTCACCTGGTCTTCGTTGGCGCCCAGGGCGAGCGCGAGGTCACCGACGCAGAGCTCCGCGGACACATCCAGTGCGTAGAGGATCCGCAACCGGACCGGATCGGCCATCAGGGATAGCAAGCTGGTCAGCCGGGCGATGTCGGCGGCGGCGGGAATGCGCGAGGAGGCTTGAGCGACGCGTTCGGGGCAGACGGGATCCTGGCGAGCGGGGGCTGGCTTCGTCGTCATCGAGTGGCCCGGTCTGCGGCGTAACGCTCGGGGTCGGCGAGAAAGGTCTCCCGGCAGCCGGCCGAGCAGAAGCCGACATGGTGGTCACCCAGCTCCACGCGCGCCGGCGGGTTCGCTGAGTCAACGCTCATTCCGCAGACCGGGTCGGTTTCCAGATTCGCATCGGCGCCGCCTCGGGCCACCTGTGCGCCCTCTTTCGCCTGGCCCGCATCGGGGCCATCCTTGCCGGACCCGAACCGGTCCGGGTCGGCGACGAAGCGGTCGTGGCAGCCGTCGGAGCAGAAGTGGAACGTCTTCCCATCGCGCGAAGCCTGTGCCGGCGCGTCGAAGGTGCGCACCTGCATGCCGCACACGACGTCCTTGGCCAGTTCGTCCCCACCGCCGAAGCGCTCACGGTTGCGGTGCAGCCAGTACAGGTAGCCGAAGGCAGCCACCGCGATCAGGTTGAGCACCGTCGTGTAGTTGAGGCCGACATGGGTGGCGGCAATCTCGGAGGTCCGTCGGGACGGAGTCAGCGACAGCAGCGAGAAGATCCCCTCGGTGATCAGACCGGCGACGCTCATCACCGCCCAGAACACCAGGGCTAGACGCACAGCGAGGCGGGTGCCGTAGAACTTGCGGTAGATCAGGACGAGTGGGAGAGCGAGCAGGTCGGCGAAGATGAAGGCGATCACTCCACCGAAGCTGATGCCGCCCTTCCACAGGGCTGCGCCGAGCGGCACGTTGCCCACCGAGCAGACAAAGCTGATGAAGGCCAGGACCGGTGCGACGACGACGTTTTCGATCGTCGAAAGGAGCCCGTGCCCGGTGAGGAAGAGCGCCTGCCAGACAACGACGGGCACCGCCATCGAGGCAAAGCCGGCAACCACGAAGCCGATCACGAGCTCCTTGCGCAACATCGTCAGGTCACTGACGGCATAACCCGCAGCGTCCGCCCATCCGGCGCGGGTGCGAGCGCGACCCCAAGATCCATCGGACGGCGAGTCGTCCTCGACCGGACCATCCTGGCCTGAAGAGTCCGTCTCGCCGCCGAGTCGCTTCCGCGCCCGGTCAAGCTCGTCCAGTGGCAGGACCCGCGGCAGCACAAGCGCGAGCAGGGAGATCATCACCGCACCGCCGACGAACTCGGCGAGCGCGAACTGCCAGCCGATGAGCAGCCACAGAACTAGGCCCAGCTCCACTACGAGATTGGTGCTGGCGAACATGAACGCCATGGACGCTGTGAAGTCGGCTCCCCGGGCGAACAGGCTCTTGGCCAGCGCGCTAGCCGCGTAGGAACAGGATGAGCTCACCATGCCGAAGAACGAAGCCTTGGCGATCGTCCGCGGCCGGTGGTCACCCAGCGAGCGCTGCATCGCCCGTTTCGACACGAACGCCTGCACGGCGCCCGAGAGTGCGAATCCCACCACCAGTGCCCAGAGCGTGTCGTAGAACATCCACCAGCCCTCGGCCAGGCTGTTGCCGATGGTGTCCAGGACGCTCATCGCCTGTCCTCCCGCTGTTTCGTGTCGGTCGGACGTGGGTCCGGCACGTCCGCTCCATCGCCGCGATCCACCGCACGCTCCGGCCGTCGGTTTCGACGTGCAGTGGCCATCTCCCCCATAAGACTCCGAAGCTCTTGACGGACGAACCGGCCGCGTCCGGCAAGACCTGTCGAACAGGTCGGTACGTCTGCTGCCGGGTGGCACGCCTTCGACTCACTCATACCGAAGACCGTACACCCGTACAGATGTCCAACCAAAGGCCGCGCTCTGGGAGTGACCGGCTACGCATCAATGGCGTTTCGTCAGGGCATCACGCGGTCGAGCTGCATCCGCCCGTCCTGGCAGGCTAGGCAGCCGAATTAGCGGACGAGCTGAACGACGACAAGCCGACCGGGTCACCAGTCTGCTGACTGGGACGAGCTGACCCTCGCGGTGATGATGGTGATGACGGTGATGACGGTGATGACGGTGAGGTCAGCGGGCACCGGGAATGCGGGTACGACATGGATGTGACGGTATTCCATGGCCTCAGGATCTACGCGCGACCGTCGTTACGGAACCGCCTGCCCGCGTCGACCCGCAGCCTGCGTGCTTGGGGGCTCCCCAAATGAGCTCGTCCGCGTGGAGGAACTCGCGGGATCGCGTGCCGGTCTCGGGCTGGGCTGCGGTGGCCAGGGACAGGATCCCGACCGGTGCCCGGCGCTGGGCGATGTCCCGGAACCGGTTTGACGTCCTCGATCGGGTGTTCGTAGCACGCGAACTCCTCATCGCCCATGTCCGTGGGCCCGGTCTGGACAGCGCCGGTGATCAGGCCGGTCGCCGGTTCGGTGCTGGTGGCCACGCATCCGGATTCGAACGGCACCACCTCTACGAGGACAGCACACGGCGCCGCCATGATGGAGCATGATCTCGTGATCGACGCTGATGCCCGCCATCGCGCGCGTCCGCTGCTGTCGCGGCCCGCGTACCGGCGGCTGTGGCTCGCGAGGACGATCAGCCAGATCGGCGACGTCGCGCAGTTCACGACCCTGGCGCTGCCGCTGATCACGCTGACCGGCTCGGGCCTCGGGGTCTCGGGGGCGGTGCTCGCCGAGATCGCCCCGGTGCTGCTGCTCGCGCCGCTCGCGGGCAGCCTCGTGGACCGCCTGCCACGGGTGCGGGTGATGGTCGCGGCCGACCTCGCGCGGGTTCTGCTACCCGCCGTCCTGTCGGTCTGGCACGACAAGGTGGCGGTGGCGTACGCGGTCGCGTTCGGGTTGTCGGCGGGACAGGTCTTCTTCAGCCCGGCGGCGCAGTCCCTGCTGCCGGCCGTCGTGGAGGACGATGAGCTTGTCGCGGCCAACAGCGGCATCTGGACCGCGGCGGTGACCGCGCAGGTCCTTGTCGCGCCGGTCGCGGCGGTGATCGCCGTTCAGGTCGGCTTCGGGGCGGCGTTCGCCGTGAACTCCGCCTCGTTCGCTTTGTCTGCGCTGGTGCTGCGCGGCCTGCCCGAGCCGGCGCGGCCCACCGCCGTGTCGGTCAGCAGCCCGTTCGTCCACGCTCGTGAGGCGCTGACGGCGCTGACGGGGATCCCGCTTCTGAAGGTCCTCGCCGCCGGTCAGTTCCTCGCGGCCCTGTCTGCTGGTGCGACGAGTGCGCTGCTGGTCGTGCTGGCCCAGGAACGGCTCGGCGGCGGCGGCGGTTACGGTCTGCTCGTTGCGGCGATCGGCCTCGGGGCTGCGGCCGGGCCACTGCTCCTGCTCAAGCGGATCAAGGACCCGCGCCGGCCGCTGTTCGTGTTCGGTCCGTACGCCGTGCGAGGGGTCGTCGACCTCGTCCTCGCCGCTGTGACTGCGCTGCCTCTGGCGGCCGCCGCGTTGGTGGTCTACGGGCTGTCGACCTCGACGGGCAACGTCACCTTCAGCAGCCTGGTGCAGTCACGGGTGCCGGACGAGTTGCGAGGCCGGGCGTTCGCCGGGTTCGACGTGGTGTGGCAGAGCGGGCGGATGCTGAGTCTGCTCGGGGGAGGTTTACTCGCCGACGCTGTCGGCATCCGCGCCGTGTACCTGCTCGGCGGACTACTGCTGCTCGCCGCGGCAGCCGTAAGCGCAGCAGGGACAGGCGCCGCACGCAAAGAAAGAAGCGAAAGGTAGCGAACACTGACGATGTCGACGTCCACGACCAGGGTGTCGGCGACCTCGACGAACAGGGCGGCCACGTCTTCGGTGGCGATCATGGCGGGAGGTCTCCCCTCGGTTCATCCCAGTGGCTGATTGGGGGAGGCGACGACTACGGCTCGAGCCTCCGCCTGCCGGCGACCACATCCCGGGCCACGTCCCCCCAGGGGTCACCCGAGGGCGCAGGAGTGAGCGCGCCGCAGCGCCATCTCTTCGGTCAGGCTGACCCGCAGGTCGACCATGACCATGCCCTGCGCCTGGTAAACCTCCAGTCGTGGGGCCAGCAGCCGGTTGATGTCGGCTTCCACCAGCCCGGCGGAACCTTTCCGCCTGGCGGTCCAGGACCATGTCCAGGAAGATGTTCATGGCGATGTCCGCGAAGGTTAACGCGCACCCGATGTCGACGTCCCCCATCGGTTCGGACCGGTTCTGGTAGATGTCGAGGACCCCCGACGCACGCTGCGCCAACCTGCAGCGGGAACGCGAACACTGCGCGGGCCCCACGTTGGTACGCCGCCGGCGCGTACCCGGGCCAGCGCCCGAAGCCGGAACGACCAGGTCTGCCTCCAGAACCGGCCGCTGCGCCTGCACGGCCTCGGCACACGTTCCCTTCGAGAGCGAAGTGCAGATCCTCCGGTTCAAGAGCCCGCACGCCAGACCTGGCGACGGAGCCTCCGACCCGCCCGCCCTCCACCAGGCTGACCCCGGCCCACGTCGCCGGAAGCGCATGCGTCATAGCCGCACACAGCCGTCGCAGCTCACCGGTGGCCCAGCGCGGTCGTCCCCCGGCGACCGGTTCAAGGCGGATGAGGGCGAACAGGCGCCGGCGCTGCTCCGGCGGATTCACCCGGCGACGCAGAGGGTCACCGTGAAGGCACGACTCGTTGGCTACTGCTCCGTAGTGAGGTGGGCGAGCGCCGCGGCGTCGAGGATCTGCACCCTGCCGTAGCTGATCTCGACCAGGCCTGCGCGAGCAAACTTGCGGAGCACCCGGTTTACGGAGGGACGGGTTACTCCGAGCAGCGCGGCCACGGTGGTCTGGGGCAAGGACACCACGTCGTCCACGCGTTCCTCCAACAGCAGTTGAGCGACCTGGATCTCGAGTGGTTGCCCGAGCAGGCTCGTCAGCCGGGAGTGAGATCGCGCCAGACGCTGGGACACGCTGGTCAGCCACCGCCGCGAGACCTGGGGATGGGTGGCCAGGAGCTCTTCGAAGTGGCTGCGGCTCAGTATGAGACAGGTGGTCTCGACGTTAGCTCTGGTTTCGTAGGGCATCGGTATGCCGAGCAGGATCTGGATGTCACCGTCGATGTCACCTGCTCGCAGCGTCTGGATGACCGTCGCCCACCTGGCCTATGCACCGCGATTTCAAGGCAGCCCTCACGGACGATGCACACCGCCGTTGGCACCTCGCCGAGGCGTTGGAGTGGCTCTCCCGCGATCAGGCGTCGTACCTCGATGAAGCGAGCAACGCCTTCGACGTCCTCGAGCCGCAGCGGGGTCGTTGCCGCATGGCCGACGCACCGGGAGACCCACAGGGCGTCCCGGAAGGCAGCCGACTGCACTTCGCGCGTGCGCATCACATCTCCTACTTTCCGGGACGAAGGCTAAGAGCAACAGTGTCGTCCAGGTGACACTCCGGGACTCAGGCGGGACACCGATCGCTTGTAACTACGTCAGCATTGCGTCCACAAACCAGAGGAGAGCCACCCATGGCCCGGATTCCCGTCCACACCACGCAGAGTGCCCCCGAGCAGAGCCGCGACGACCTGAAGGCGCTTGAGGCGAAGTTCGGCAAGGTCATCAACATCCACGGCGGGATGGCCCACTCGCCGGTCGTGCTCCGGAGCTACATGGCCATCCAGCGGGTCATCGCCGACTACGGCTCCTTCGACGCGCGCACCCGTGAGGCGATCGCGCTGGCCGTGGGCAATGCCGATGAGTGCACCTACTGCCAGGCAGCCCACACCGGAAGCGGCAAGGCCGCAGGCCTCACCCACGACGAGATGATCGGCATCCGACGCGGCGACGCGGACTTCGACGCCAAGCTCGCCGCCCTTCTGACCCTGGCCCGCCAGTACACCACCAACCTCGGTACCGTCCAGGACGCCTCCTGGCAGGCTGCGCTCGACGCGGGGTGGACCGACGAGCAGCTCACCGAACTGTCGGCGCACGTCACGCTGAACTTACTCACGAACTACTTCAACCACTTCGTGGAGACCGATCTCGACCTTCCGGCCGCACCGGCGCTCTGACCGTCGGGTTTCCACGCTCGAGTCACAGACGGGTGCCGCCCGAACAACGTCGTCGTTCGGGCGGCACTCGCTCGTCGGGTGCATTTCCCGGTACGTGTCAGAAGGCGTTCATCAGATCATCGCCGAGCAACTCGGCATTGACGAAGCGGCCCTGACCAGCCGGCTGACGGATCTGTCGACCGCTGACGTCGACAACCACATCCGGCCACCGCGCAACTACCTCGGCAAGCTCCCCCGCGACCCGAGCAAGGTCTCCCCCGTCGACGCACGAGCTATCCTCACCGCCGGGGTGGGACGAGCGTGCTGTGCACGACGCAGTGTCAGTCTGCGCCCTGTTCAACACATGAACCGGTTCGGGGAGTATCGCAGGGTTAACTCGGCGGCACGGCGTGGGGTGAGGGCATCCGCCGCCGGGTCGGTCACGACGGACATCGGCTGGGCGGGGTGGCCGCACGCCGCTGTTGGAGGCGAGCTGGCGGTTCCCGATGCTGAGGCAGGAGGTTCGGGAATGTTCGCCCGCCGTCAGGGGGTTTCCGAGGTGTGAGCAGGCCGCCGACGATTAGCACCGCGGCCCCGGAGCATGCGTTCCGCATCTACGTCGAGCCTGAGATCGAGGTGCTGCTGCGGGTGGCGCGGACCCTGACCGGGTCGTGGGCTGATTCGGAGGATCTGGTGCAGGACACCCTGGTTCGGGCCTACCGCGGGATCGACGGGTTCGACGGTAGGCATCCGCGGGCGTGGCTGTTGACGATCCTGCGCCACACCAACCTGAACTCCCACCGCAGGCAACGTCCTGATCTGGCGGCGGAGATCACCGACCTGGACGGTCAGTGGCCGGCGTTCGGCGCCGCCAGCGCCGCCAGCCCGGAGCAGACCGTGACCGATCGGGTTCTGGATGACAGCGTCGAGACCGCTCTGGCAGCGCTGGATCCCAGGTTCCGGACGGTGCTGCTGCTGATCGACGTGGACCAGCTCAGCTACGCGGAGGTCGCGGGACTGCTCGGCATACCGGTCGGGACCGTGATGTCGCGGCTGTCGCGGGCCCGTAACCGGGTCCGCACCGACCTTCGTTCCAACCCCGAATTCCAGAGAAGCCGATGATGTCCTTGCTTTCGACGATGCTGACCTGCCATTGGTCGGCGCGGCGCATCCAGCGCTACCTTGACGCCGACCCGGCCGCCCTGCTCCAACCGGGCGAGGCGCAGCGGCTGGAGGCGCACCTGGCGACGTGTGAGAAGTGCGCGGCCGCGGCGGCGGAGTACCGCGGTCTCCGTCGCGCACTGGCGCGCTGGTCACAGCGGCGGATGCCCGACCCGGCGGTCACTGCACGGGTGCAGCTGGCGGCGCAGCGGCTGATGACGGGGCACGTGGGATGACTTTCGATGTCGCTGCGCTTTCCGAGCGTGCGCTGGACCCCTCTGTCTGGGAGTCCGACGACCTGACTCCGCCGGACGGGGGCGCGTGGGATCTGTTGGTGGTGGGGGGCGGGACTGCGGGTCTGGTCGCGGCCAAGACCGCGGCCGGGTTCGGCGCGAGCGTGCTGCTGATCGAGCGGGATCGGATCGGTGGGGACTGTCTGTGGACCGGGTGCGTGCCGAGCAAGGCGCTGCTCAGCGCCGCGCATGCGGCCCAGGATGCCCGCACCGCCTTTCGCTACGGCATTCGCGTCGATGGGGTCAACGTCGATTTCCCGACGGTGATGGCCCATGTCCGTCAGGCGATCGCCACGGTCGAACCGACCGACTCGCCCGCGGCGATGCGCGCTGCCGGGGTCTCGGCGGCCCATGGTTCAGCGACGTTCGCCGGCCGGCAAGCTGTGATCGTCGATGGTCACCGGGTCCCGTTTCGGCAGGCGTTGGTCGCTACCGGCGCGGCGCCGGTGATGCCCCCGATCCCCGGCCTGGCCGAGGCGGCCCCGCTGACGAACGAGTCCGTGTTCGGCCTGACGCAGCTGCCAGGCCGGTTGCTGATCCTCGGCGGTGGCAGCATCGGCTGCGAGCTCGGCCAGGCCTTCGCCCGTCTGGGGTCCCGGGTCACGATCGTCGAGGCCGCCGACCGGTTGCTGGTCCGGGAGGACGCCGACGCCGCGGAGCTTGTCACCCGGGCGCTGGTCGGTGATGGTGTCGAGGTGCACACCGGTGTCGCGGTCACCGCGGCCCGCCGGGACGGCGCGGCGTGGGTCGCGGTGCTGGCCGACGGCGCCGAGATCGGGTTCGACGCGGTGCTGGTCGCGGTCGGACGGCGCCCGCGCACATCGCAGCTTGGCCTGGATGTCGCCGGCGTCGAACTGGATGAGCGGGGCTTCGTCCGGGTCGATGCGCGGCTGCGGACGACGAACCCGCGGATCTGGGCGGCCGGCGATCTGACCGGTTATCCGCCGTTCACCCATACCGCCGGGGTGCACGGCAGCCTCGCGGCCAGCAACGCCGTGCTCGGCCTGCGCCGCCGGGCGGACGCCGCAAGCATTCCCCGCGTGACATTCACCCAGCCCGAGGTGGCCGCGGTCGGGGTGAGCGGGGAACGCGCCCGCGCGCTGGGTCTCACCGTTCACACCCTGGGGCACGTCGAAGTCGACCGGGCGATCGCCGAGCAGCAAACCGGCGGGTTCTCCCGTCTTGTCCTGGACGGCAAGGCCCGCGTCGTCGGCGCCACGATCGTCGGCCCACGGGCCGGCGAGTCGCTGCCCGAGGCGGTCCTGGCGGCACGGCACGGCCTGCGGGCCCGTGACCTGGCCGCGGCGACGCACGCCTACCCCACCTACTCCGACGGGCTGTGGAAAGCGGCGATCGCCCAGGTACAAGCACAGTTGACGGGCGGCGTCGCCCGCCGCGCCACACGGGCGATGAGCTCGGTAAGACGCTCCACGCTGCGCGCCGGGTAACTGGCTCAAGCGAGGCTGTCTCGAAGCCGCACCGCGAACGCGGACGGGCCGGCCCGCCGTACGCGATCAGCCTCCGCCGGCCCGCCGCTTCGTTCCTGCCCGTCGGCGCGGGGGCTGCTGGAGTAGCCAACGCCGGTGGTCTCGAGGATGACCACGATCTCGACTTCCCACCCGTCGGGGGGGGCGTGGACGTTGCTGGCCAACGGCGGTGGGTGCATGTCGACTACCCGCGGCTGCTGCCAGTTCATGTCCGGTCAGCGTTGCATGACCGCGCAGCATCTGCCGCGGAAGCGGCCACGGCCTCGTGGCGCTGGTGACGGCGGTGCCGCAGCCCGACCAGTCCACCGGCGCCGCTTAGCACCGCCAGGGAGGCGAGCGCGGTCCAGAACGGCCACGAGCCGGGTTGCGAATCGTAGGCACCGAGCGCGACGTAGGCCGTGGTGGCGGGAAGGATTCCCAGCACCGTCGCTGACAGGAAGACCGAGAACCGCAGTGCGGTGACACCGGCGAGGTAGTTGACGACGGTGAACGGCACGACCGGGATCAGCCGGGCGACCAGGACGGTAAGGAAACCGTGACGCGCGAGCTGGGTATCCAGGCGGTCGCCGCGGACGCCGGTCAGGCGGTGCAGCCCGTCACGACCGATCCCCCGGGCGAGGTAGAACGCCAGGACGGCACCTGCGCAGGCGCCAGCGACGACCACGATCAGGCCCTCGGCCAGGCCGAACACGGCGCCGGCGGCTAGGCTGAACACCGACTTCGGCAGCGGGGACAGGGTCGCCACCGCATAGATCACCGCGTAGCCGACGCCGGCCCACCAGCCCAGACCGGCGAACCGCGCTCGCAGCTGAGCCAGGTTCGGTATGCCGACGAGATGGGCCACCATCAACGCCGCACCGATCAGCCCGACCAGGGCGATCAGCCGCAGGACTGCGGCCCGGCGGCTCATGCCGCCTCTGCTGGAAAGGCGGTGCACGCCTCGGGCGGCACCTCGACGCCGATGGGCTCACCCACGCCGATCGGGCGCCCGGCGGGGAGATGGACCCGCAAACCTCTTGGCCGCCGACAGCGGACGAAGCGCCAGCTGCCGCCGTCCAGGGTCTGGGGTTTGGCCGCGCTGGTGGGGCCGCTGCACGCGGTTAGGGCGAGCAGCCCGGCGCCGGTGAGCGCGGTGAGTACAGTCAGGGCGCCGGGGGCGGAGCCGGGCCTGCACGGCGGTCATCCTCGGGCGGGTCATCGGTTCTCCTGGGCCTGGGCCTGGGCCTGGGCCTGGGCCTGGACCGCGGCGGGAGCGGCGGGTTCGGCGGGAGCGCGGCGGGGAGCGGGAGGGCGGCGCAGGGTGTGGATTCCGAGGGCTATGCGCTGCACGGCGGTGATCGTGACGGCGGCGGTGAACAGCCACGCGATCAGAGCGGCCCGGCCCGGCAGCAGGCACAGCAGCACGTAGACAACGATGGTTTCGGTGCCTTCGGCCAGGCCGCCGACGAACCGCAGTGACCGGCCGTCGGCGGCGAGGCTGGTGCCGCGCCGTTCCAGCAGCGAGGACAGCGCCAGGAAGGCGGTGCCGGAAAGGTAGTACGCGGTCAGCAGTGCCAGGCACGCAAGCTGGGCGTCGGGCAGCGCGATCGCGACCGCGACGATGAAGCCGGCGTAGATGCTGAAGTCGGCGACAATATCCAGGAACCCGCCCAGGTCACTGGCGCCGGTCCGGCGCGCGACAGGACCATCGAGTCCGTCCAGGAGCCGGTTGGCTAGCCACAGCGCCAGCGCCCACAGCCATGCATGCGCGAGGACCGCGACGCAGGCGGCGAGGCCGGCGACCCAGCCGGTGGCGGTCAGCGCGAGCGCGGGGACGCCGGTGGCGGCGAGCCGGGCGCCGACCGCATCCAGCGCCGGGGACAGGGCGCGGCGGGCGCGGGCGTCAAACATCCGCGGCAGCCGACCTGTGGCGTCTGAGGGGGGTCAGGGGCAGCAGGGCGCGCAGCGCCACGTTCTCGGCTGGGTCCAGGACGCTGTGCTGCACGCACGCCGGGACGAGCTCGCCGGTCTCAGGATGCGCCATGGCGTAGGAGCACGCGGCCAGCCTCTGCTGGGTCTCAGCGATCCGCGGGTCGTCACTGACCTGACCTCGTTGCATGGCCTGCCATGCCGGGGCGACGTCGGCGGCGTCCATGAACGAGTGCATCACGAACGTCATCGGGCGGATGCGGCGATGCCGCAGCAGCCGCCGCAGGCCGACGGCGCGCCCGGTGCGGGCCAGCCACCCTGCGAACGGGGCCACTGCGCCCGGATGCCGGGCGGCCACGCGCACCACCTTGGCTAGCAGCAGCGGCATCGGCGTGCCGGAGAAGTTGATCCCGCCGAAGGAGGTCAGGAAGGCGTCGCGCACCGCCAGATCCGCGGGGTCCTCGTCGTCGAGGATCGGGAAGTAGTCCTGACCCACGTAGAAGCCGTAGGTGGTGCGGTTGCACCGCTCGTCCCCGACCTGCAGGGCCCGGAACGGCAACCGGGTCCCGGCACCAGCCTCGACCTGGGCCCACACATTGTCGGCGGTGGTGTCGCGGTACCCCTCGTGCCAGCGGCGGTCATCGCCGATGAACGCGGCCGGTTGGAAGGAGAACAGCCCGAACCCGTAGCCGTGGCAGTCCCTGATGACGGCGGCGATCTGGTCGAGGTTGCGCGGGGTCACAGTCATGTTGTGTGCCAGGAAGAACCGGACACCGTGCTCGCGGCGCAGCCGGGCGAACATGGCAGCGAATCGTTGCCGGTACGGGTTGAGCGCAGCTTCATCGGTGGGACGTTCGAGACCGCGTCGCCCGAACATGAGCGAGTCGAAATGCCCGGCGAAGGACAGCCGGTTCAGCCGCCTTTTCCCGTCCGGCCCCAGCGCAAGCGCGGTCAGGTAGCTGTAGTCGAAGTCGCCGTGGCTCATGCTCATCGGTTCGCGGCCGTGCTCGCGCATGATCTGTAGCGTCGCGGCGTGATCGTCGGGCGGCAGCAGCGACACCTCGCCGCCGATCAGCTGCGCGTGCGCGCGGGGGCCCCGTAGGCGGCGCAGCAGGCCCATCTGGGCGCGGACCTCGCCCTGCGTGTGGCTGCCGCTGACCGCGACCCGGTTGGCGTCGCGGGAGTGGTAGCACGGGGTGCAGGCCAGGTTGCACTTCGGGAACACCCCGTGGGTGCCTTCGCAGCCCACCGCATGCTGTCCGAGGGTCTGGGCGGGGGTGCGCACGTGTTCGGGCAGACCCCGCCACCGTGCCTCCAAGGCTGCGACGGTGTCCTCGTCGACAGGCCGGGTGAGTCGTTCAAGGTCCTGCAGCCACACGGCGAGCCTCATTCTGGGTGGCTCTCGCGCACGGTGACGGTGCCCCAGAACGCGATGTGGTCCGTGGTGGAACGCGCCAGCGGTGACGGGTGCCGGTAGGTCCAGGCGGCGTTACGATCGGCCGTGCCGTCTACTGCGACGGTGTAGTAGGACGCGATGCCCTTCCACGGGCACAGCGTCTTCATCCGGCTTCGGTGCAGATACTGCTCGTCGACGGCGCCGGGCGGGAAATAGTGGTTGCCCTCGATGACGACGGTGCCCTCGCTGCGCGCGATGACCTGGCCCTGGAAGACCGCCTCGACCATACTCACTCCAGTACTTCGGTGCTCTCGGGCGTGCGGACGCCGCCCATGCTCTGCTGGAAACCCGGTGAGCGGTCGGATCCCTTCCCGGCCGAACCAACTCGAAGTCCTCAGCCGGCCCTTCGGCTTCGGGATTGCCGTGGGCTTGGCCGCCTTAGGCGGCAACGCCACGACCTGCGCCAGCGGGCGTTCCGCAGCATGACCTTGCGCTACAGCCGCGGCCAGGCGGCCCTCGCCGGCCCGAGCCACCGCTTCGTCACCTCGTCGATGCGATCGGCTAACCCACGACGCTGCTGCTCGGGTCGGGCCGGGGTCCCCGCCGGCGGTGTCGGCGCCCGACGCAACACCCAGCGTTCGCGGCAAACCGTGGCGCATCTCCCAGGGACGGTAGCACTGAGCCGCGCTGAGCTGCACCGGCGCCGCACCGAGGGCGGCGCTACCCTGCCGGGTACGCCCCATCGCCGAGGGCGACGGCTGCACAGCCGAAAGCGAACCGGGTAGGAGCAGGCATGACGGCACACCCCGAATCCGGGGGGCGCGACGACGCTCAAGCCGGCAGCCCGGACGGCCCCCGGCGGCCGCGGGTGCTGGTCTTCGACGTCAACGAGACCCTCTCCGACATGTCGCCGATGGCGCAGCGCTTCACCGACGTCGGGGCCCCCGCCGATCTCGCGGCGAACTGGTTCGCCTCATTGCTGCGCGATGGCTTCGCCCTGACCGCGACCGGCGCCAACCCCGCCTTCGCGGAGTTGGGCGCCGAGGCCTTACGCAACAGCCTCAGTGAGCAGGTCGGGGACGTCGCCGCCGCGGTGGAGCACATCATGTCGGGGTTCACCGGCCTCCCGGTGCATCCGGACGTCGTCGAGGGAATCCGGTCTCTGCACAGTCTGGGTATCAGACTCGTGACGCTCAGCAACGGCTCCACAGCCGTTGCCCAAGGACTCTTCGACCGCAACGACATCGCCGACTGCTTCGAGCGCCTGCTGTCCGTGGACACGGCGCCACTGTGGAAGCCAGCCGAACCGGCCTACCCCTTCGCCCTGAAGGCCTGCGCGTGTCAAGCGTCCGAGGCGATGCTCGTTGCGGTGCACCCGTGGGACATCCACGGTGCCCACCAGGCCGGTCTCGCCACGGCATGGATCAACCGCACCGGGGCCCGCTACCCCACCTACTTCACCTCCCCCGACCTGGAAGCCACCTCCGTGGTCGACCTCGCCGCTCTGCTGGGGGCAGTCGCGGCCTGACTTGGCGCCCGCGGGCTGACCACCAGGATCGCCACCGGGGTCTACATGCTCCGGACACCAGTCTGCGAAGAGCACCGCCATCGAAACTCACCGCACTCACCTGACGTGAGGTTCAGCTTGCGGGTGACGACCTCGAGGGGGAGGAGACCTGGCCCTTATCAAGGGTTGCGTCTTGGCCCCCGCGGCGGAGCCCTCGGGTCACCGTCGTCACCCAGGCCACGGCCCTCACCATCGTGCGGCCCGTGCCCCTCGTCACCGGCGGATCCGGGGCCAGATCGCGGTTCCGGTCGGCCCGATCCTCACCCTGGTCAGCCGGCCGCGCCGCCCAGTCCCCGCTCGGACCGCGCGTGGCGTCAGGCCGACGAGATGGCCGACATGAGGTTTCCCTCAGAGTGGCCGCCCCGGACCGCTCGTGCTGGCTGGACACGCAACAGGGTCAGTTCCGTGGAGCCCCCGGGGGGGTCGGGCGGCACTTCCTGGATCAGAGGAGGGGTGCGTTGTGGCGCGTGGGCTTCCAGGGGTTGACGCTGGAGACGATCGACCAGGCATCGGTCCGCGATCGTGCGGTGGCTTTGAGTGCTCGCCGGGGCAGGAGGCTAGCCGAGGCGGGTGAGCGGGTGGCGATCGACGAGTTCGCACGCCCGGACTGCGACATGTTTGAGGCCCAGACGTATCCCGAGTGGGTGGATACGAGCTAGCCAGTCGGCGCGGGCGGTCCTGTACGCACGATGAGGCTTTCGCCTGCTCTTTCCCGGGTGGCCGGGGTGTGAGAGCGGCGGGGCGGTAAAGATGTCGCGCGTCCGACTTTGTGGCAGGACCGTTGTGTCCGTCCTGACGGAGATTACGACATGTGGGAGTGGCTCGCCGATCACGACTTCGACACCACGGGCGGCGTGCTCACCCACTCCGCGATGCGAAGGCTTCGCCGCGACGGTACCGGCAGGTGCGTCTCGTGGTGCTTGCCCGCGGGCAGCACCTCGAATAGCTGGGGCCCATGTCCAGCAGCAGGCGCAGCGCGGGATAGTCGGCGGGTGTCAGGGTGGACCTCCGCGGTCGCGAGCCGCGGGCCGCGGCGGGGCCGGATCGGCCGTCGTCGCGTCGGCTCGACGCCCTGCTCGCCGCAGGAGCGGAGACAGCCGGGTCAGATCGGCCAGAACCCACACCCCAAGCAGGGCGCCGTAGAACCAGCCGCGGCCCAGCACGTCCGCACCGATGGAGGCGGCGAGCTCGGTGAGCCCGGCCAGCAGCACCGACAGCCCGACCGCGAGCGCGTCCACCCGAACCCCGGCGCGCCCCAGCAGCGCCGCGACAGTGGCCCCGACGCCCAGGGCGGTGACTGCGACCGAGGCGAAGTCGGTGTGCACGGTCTCGCTGAACACCAGCACCACCGCAACGCCCCAGGCGCTGATGACCAGCCCCGGCGCCCACAGGGTCGCGTGCCGGCCGCCGATGGCGGCGGCGGCGAGGTAGGTCAGGCCGAGGACCAGGGGGGTCAGGTAGAACGGAAGCGGCCCGAACGGTGCGACCGCCAGGGTCTCGACCAGGGCTGCGAACAGCACCGGGACCCACCGCCAGCCGCGACGCGCCGCGGCGGGCCGGCGACCGGCTGCCGGGGAGGCGGTGCCCGTGGCCGGGCCGGAGTCAGGCATCGGTCAGGACCACGGCGTCACCGGGACGCGACCGTCTCGGCTCGTCGCTGGTTTCGGACATATCAGGCAACCTCTCGTAGCCGCGGAAGCGGGTGTCGACGCGCGTGGACAGAATCAGAACGGCCGGCGGCGGTGGAACCGGTGAGACCAACCCGGTGCAGATCCGCAGCGCGGTGAACGCGGCGGTCAGCACCCGCGACGAGGCCAGCGGTGGTGGAGCATCGGCCAGGGTGCGGGTGGGCGGTGTGCCGATGGACACGACGACCGTGGCGGACGCGACGGTGTGGTCGGCCATGTCAAGCAACCTCCCGGAGTGGACGGGTGTGTGGACGGGAGCGCCCGGACCGGGGCGCTGACGCTCACGCTCATCTGATGCTAAGCCTGGACTCCGCGCCGCGCGGGAGTGCCGACGCCAGCACCCCCACAGGGCGTTCGCGGCTCCGCCATCGGCGCGGCAGCGGCAGGGGTGATCTGGATGGCCCGGGGGTCCCCGTCGACGTGGAAGGGCCGAGCCCGTAGCGGAGCCTGTTTGGCCTCGAACACCCGCACCGTCGTCATCCTGGTCGGACCACCTTTCGGGAGTCACGGTAGGTCCGGTTGCGTGGTCGTGACCGGTGACCGGGGTGGACGTCATGGGACGGTAACCCCCGGGCGGCCCGCCCACCGGTGGCGGCGCGCGGCGAGCGCCCGCCCGGTGATCCGGGTCGGCCCCGGCCCACCACCCAGCCTGGCTGATGACAATCCTGCGGCACACCCAATCGCCGGTCTGCGCGGGCAACATCACGACCTGATGATCGACCCGACCCAAGCCCCGGCGACCGAGATCCAGCCCTGTCGGAGTCAGCCCAGTCGGAGTGATGAGGCACTTTGCGTCCTTCACCCGGTGGGCGAAGGGCAGGGGGGGAGAGTAGGTCTACGCGACGTCGGTCAGCTACTGGCCGTCGACACGAACCGTATAGTAGCGGGCGACTCACCTTCCACCTGTGTTGGGCAGGGAACCCGGATCGGACCGAACCGACCCCCGCCGCCAGGCAAAATTCCCGCTCTCGCGGAGCAATGCACGGGGCCGGTCAGCGGCTACGTCGGGATGCGCGGCTCGCGGGCCAGCGCCGCGACGACGCGGCGCGCGGTACGACGGGCGTCGCGGTCGACCCCGTCGATGATCGAGGAGTTGAGCCGGGTCTGCCAGGGCAGCCCCATCCAGTGCAGCCCGCGCACCGGTGAGGCGCCCGCATCATGCAGCGGCGCACCGTCGCTGCCAATGGCGCCCGGGATGTCGATCCACGCGGTGTCGGGCCGGAACCCGGTGCACCACAGCACCGAGGTCACGGTCACCGCGGTACCATCGGCCAGCGTGACGTCGCGTCCGCGGGCACCAATGACTCGCTGCGGGATCAGCCGGACGCGGCCCCGGCGGACCAGCTCACGCAGCTCGGTCCCGACGATCGCATCGCCCCGGCGGCGGATGTAGCGCGACACGGCGGCGTCGCGGTCGGCGTTGAGAATTCCGGCCAGGTAAATCCACCAGTACATGCTGACCCCGAGGACGTCCTCGGGTAGATACCAGGGTGGGCGCGGGCACGCGACGGTGACCTGCCGGCCGTCGTGCGCGAGCTCGACGGCGAGCTGGGCGGCGGAGTTGCCCCCGCCGACGACCAGCACCGGACCGGCGGGGACGTCGCCCGGGCGCCGGTAGTTCGCGGAGTGCAGCTGCGTGATCTCGGGGTCGAGCTCGGCCGCGGCCGACGGAAGCACCGGGCGGTGGAACGGACCGGTGGCCACCACGACCTGACGGGCCCGCACCGGACCTGCGGAGGTCAGCGCCACGAACAGGGATCCTTGGGTGAACAGCCGGTGCACCCGCACCCCGGTCCGGACCGGCAGCGCGGCATGCGCGGCGTACGCCCCTAGGTATGACGCCATCTCCACCCGCGACGGGTACCGCCCCGGGCCGCGGGGGAACCGCAGTCCGGGCAGGGTGCTGAACCTGCGCGGGGTGAATAAAGTCAGACTGTCCCACCGATCGAGCCAGGACTGCCCGACCGGAGCCCCGTCCAGCACCGCCACCGCGATCGCCGCGCCGTGGGTCAGGTGGTAGGCCACGCCGAGCCCGGCCTGACCGGCCCCGATCACCAGGACATCGAGCAGCACGCCCCCGAACCCATCGAGGTCGCGCTCACTCGCCCCGCCGGTGCCACCGGCCGGCCGGGGACCTGGACCGTTGCGGCCCGCAGCCGGGACGGCCGGATCGGCAGAACACATCTGATGTCCTTCGGATCGGGACTCAAGCAGGGCCGCACGATTGACCCAGAATGCCGGTCGGGCAGTGGATCTCCCGGTCGACACCCGGCGGCCGCCGGGGTGGCGGGTGGGCGGCGTCCGAGGTGATCGCTACGTGTACAAACACGGTATCCGCAGAACCGGCCCCATATTTGCCAGGCCCGGGCTGTCCACGGCCACCGGCTGGTCGCCCTGCTCGCCACGATCGGGGCGAGCGCTTCGGTCGCGGTTCGGGCTTCCGGACCTGGCCGGGCTGCTCGACTAGCCGGAGGCGCGGGAGCGGCCCGCGCCGATGAAACCAAGCCGAATGGCATTGGGACCATGGTGGCCCGTGCCGACGTCGCGGTCGCGTTCACCTTCTCGACCGGTTTGCCCAGGGACGCCTGGGACGCCCGCACCTCAGCCGGCGCCCTTCCAACAGGTCATCGATCTCATCGGGGCCTAAGCCGTCCGCACTGTCATGGCCGCGGTGCTCGAAGCCGACCGCGCACATCTAAAGAACAGCTGAGAGCTGGCGGGTCCCGCGGGGGGTCCCCGACCGTGCCCGAACCTCCCCAGGGACGCCGAGGAGCAGGCTCGTGCCTTCCGAAGCCGCAGGTCACCAGGGCTATGACCTGCGGTTCAGAGAGTGGCCAGGGGCGGGGTCGAACCGCCGACCTGCGGATTTGTTGGGGGAGGATCGAGGGTGCCGGATCCGTACGGACCAGAGATCCAGACTCGCTGGCAGGAGCCCTCAAGACCCTCCCGTGGTCTCATTTCCAGTCTCATTCGTGTGAGTTCAGGGCTGTTCGGGTAGGGTCTAATGGATCGCCGTTGAGCGTGTATGAACGCTCGCAGCGCACCATAAATCCCGCCGGGCAGACCTCGAAAGCGTGTGTGGGGGAAACTCCACCGTGGGTTCAAATCCCACCGCCACCGCTCTTGCTTCGCCGTGACGCGCGAAGCCCTCGACCTCAGGGGAGGGGGCTTCGGTCGTGTCTTGGGATGATCCCCCGCGGGGGCGCGGTGCTCGGGCTAGTGTCTGGCCATGACGAGACCGGGGGAGTCGAGGGGGCCGTCGGCCCAGCCGTGGGCGGTGACGCGACGGGATGTCCTGCGGACGGGGGCCTTAGTCGTGGGCGGCGGTCTACTGGCGGCGTGCTCGTCGCCTACGCCCCCCGCGGCGAGCGCCACGACGGCCGCACCCGCGACGTCGACGACACCTTCGGGCACGTCCACCTCGGCGGGCGGAGTGTTCGCTCTCGACGCGCCGACCACCGGCCGGCTCGACGCCCTCTTCGACGCGCAGGTCAAGGCCAGCGGGATCGCCGGCATGGCTGCGGCCGTCTGGCTCGGCGGTGCGACCTGGCGACGGACCGGTGGCTACGGGAACCTCGAGAAAAAGGGCTCTCCTGACTGATGTGTGGGTCAGATTCGGCCGGGCAGGACAGGGCGGTGCCCGCCGAGGCTGAGCATGGCGAGGGCGATGAGAGCGTGGGGGGAGGTGAAGCCGAAGGCGATTCTGGTGAT
>JAABUT010000187.1_pt1 | contig 113684 bp, 101 predicted proteins | sample 5559281 | NCBI WGS metagenome assembly JAABUT01 (sample SAMN10711880, study PRJNA513359) | rock metagenome | isolation source: Antarctica rocks | place: Antarctica: Victoria Land, Ricker Hills nord | collected 2016-01-04 | reverse complement strand
TCAGATAGAGTTCTTTTCATCAGTGAACAACAAAGAATCAAATATTTTCTGAAATCTAGAACGCTCAGAGTAGATTGATGATGACGAAGTAATCTCTCTAGCTTGTAGTCTAGCTTTCAGCTCTTCGTATCGTTTCTTCAAAGCTTTCATAGTCATAGAAAATGTTATGATTTCAGCGAATGAGTCGTTATCTTCGACAATGAAGAATGAAGCTTCGAAACGCTCTTTAAAGAGACGAGACATGATGAGAGAGAAAGAAGAGATTGAATTGAACGAGTGTTTTAAAAGAAAGAGATTGAGCGAAGAGCGATGCTCGACAATAGAAGATAAAGTCGTTTTTGTTGTTTGATTTGAGAGTTGATTGATTCTCTTGATCGATTTGATTCTCTAGCAATCAACGAAGATTCTTTATCGCTGATTCTATTAATCGAAATAAACGATGCGTACTTAATGAGCTGTAAGTCATCTAGCAATTCAATCAGCCTTGCTGTTGATTCTATAAACTCTCTAGTGTTGTTCTGTCTTTTGATTGCGTCGATCATCAGATAAATGAATTTCTTTAGACTTGATCTGCCTGAACGAGTATATTGAACGAGTAATGAGTATCTGTATCGTATGATAAACGAAATTCTTAATGTAATGTTGAGATCGTGCCTAGATCATTCAATCAAAGAGACTCAGAGCTGATATGTATGTATTGTTCTTTAGAGATAGCTATAACAAGACATTAAGAATACAGAAGAGAAATAATGCAAGCTCTTCTATAAATAACGACTTGAGGCTACGCTAGACTCAATACAGATGTGATGTAATAGATCAGATGTGTTTGTCTAAAAGAATGATGAAAGAAATGAATGAAGAAAGTGCTGAACAAACGAAAAGAAGTGCTGAGAATGACTCGAAGAAGTGCGCTAGATTCAAACTAGGCATAGCGTCATGACTTGCTTTAATCAAATTGATTAGAGTTAGATCTGAACTTTGATCGATTCAGACATGTTCATAACACTGTCTTTCAGAAAGCTGCGAGTTCATTCAACTATGTAGTTCGATGTTTTTTTCATTCTTAAAGTATGCAGAAGTCTAGTGTGCAAGACATGACTGAATGTTTCAGCAACGTCTAAACTAAGCATGAATGCTACGTACTTGATTTTGCAGTCTCATACTGCGTGTACTTGATCTACTAGTAGATTCAGCGCTGAGATCACAAATCGCTTGCGTCTCGCTCTCATTTGAGCGTTCAAAAGCATGTGATGAGTCTCAGTAATGTCGTTTAATCTTTTGATCATGATTGATTCTAGTGTCTTATTCATGATGTCTAGCAAAGCGATGAATCAATACGTCTTCAAGTCAATGTAGTCACTCATCTTTGATTTACGCAGTACTATTGTTTGAGCTTTTTTGAACTGCTTCAAATGATATTTGTGAATTACACATGCATTGAACAGACTGATTAGTATTGAAGTCAGTTCTGTTAGACTCGCTTGAAGCGCTCTATTTGAAATTTCAAATGCGTCTGACGCTTTATCAACTTTTATTCTTTGAATCATCTGTCTCATCTCATCTTGCAATAAGGTTGAATCAAACGACACTGTCAGCGATATAAATGATTTCGAAATGTCATTGATGTCTGCTTGAGACAATGATGAAAAGAACTTCTTTCGTAGCATCTCTGTTTTTTCTTCGAATGAGTTTGCTATGTGATTGAAATCGTTGCTCTTTAGTGATGAAAACTGCGAAAGTTTCTTGAGTAGCTGACTTTCGATTCTGACTCATTTTGCAAAGCATTAAATCGATTTCAATTCGTTGCTTAACTCATGCATCTATGATCTAAAATGTGAACGTTTTGTTTCTTTAATGATCTTGTTTTTGTGATCATTGTATCTCAGATAATCGTTTCATACTTCTAAAGTACTTTGCGATTTTCATACAACTCGTAGTCATCGCGATTTCATCACAACTTTCAAGCAGATCTGATTTCAAAAGTCTCGTGCTTGAATCAATGACTTTGCTCAAGAGATAGACTTCTTGATGATTTCTTGTAATGCATGAGTGATTTCAGCTACTCTGTCATTTATCGCTGTCTTGTCATCGAGAAAACAATCGATGAAAAGATGTATTCTTAAATGAGCATTTAGTGCTTCTGTATTCATTTTCTTTTATAATCGACGAGTCTTAAGCTGCATGAAGAATGTGCGTAGACACAACTTCGTGACAATCGAAAAATGATCAGATTCTTGATGTAGATCGATTCTCATCTTGCATTTGTGTATCATGAATTGAATTTTCTCGCTGTCAAACGCTAGATTTATTGTTGTGAGCTGATTGTGAGTCTCTCTAGTAATTATGTTTGATTCAAGCAGTAGTTTTAGCCTTGCGTTCGTAATGATGTCTAGTAGAGCATTCATTGCTGTGTGATGAGTAAAGCATCTTCTGTCTCTTCAATGTGAGTGATGCAGATTGAAATCTTTTACGATTAGCTGTTTGCAGTCATCTTTGATTAGTTTGTTCAGACGAGAAATAGTAGATGATTCTTCTGTAAAGATGATAGACAGCGAGCATGAATTGTAAATGTTTATGAATCATAGCATCTGTATTTCATCTTTCAAGTTGCTAATTTGTAGCTTGATTAAGCAGATGTTCAATTCAATGATTTTCATCACTCATTGATTGAGTTTTAAATGCTTGTTGACATAAATGCATGTTTTTGCTTGAAATGATGAGTCTTTCACTAAATAAAAGAAGTTGTGAGTTGAGCTAAATGTTTGCAACACGTTGATGTTGCAATCTTGTTTCTGAATGATTATTATGTCAAATTTACGAACTTCTCTGTCTATCAGAAATGATTTCTGAATTTTCAATGACTTTCTGATGTTGTACTGTAGAATTTGCAGAAAGATTTGATTTGTCATAGAGTTATCTGTAACTGTTGTTGATTCTGTGCAAAGATGACTTTTTGTATGCTTTTAGTCATCAAGAATCTTTCGCATTTTCTGATTTGACGTTTCTGTATCTGTTCAAATGTCATGTTTTTTGAGTCGCTAATCACACATGAAGAGTAATCAACTCATCTCTTCTTGACTTTCATCACTTGTCATGTTGACTCGTCGATGTCTCAACTGCTTGTCATCATCGAGATGTTCATTGAACTCGATGAATTCATTAAACTCGCGAAATTCATTGAACTCAAGAAGTTCAAAGAGAAAGAAAAGAATGAGCGATTGTCTTTCAACGCTTCAGAGTATCTGATCAATCTGTTTTGAAAGATTTCTTCTGATTGCTTTATCTGTAGTTTTCACTTGAGACATGAGCATCTTCAGAGTTCATAACTGTCATTGCAGTTCGCGCATCTTCTTTTATTCATCAACACAACGCATCTCTTGATGTGATGTTTATCTGCGCATTTGAAGCAGCGTTCTTCATTTTTGCAGAATCTAGTCATATAATCAAAATCGAAGCATTTATAGCACTGTGTGATACAACAGTTCTTTTCAAACAACTTGCATGAACATTCTTGATATGAATTCAGCATGTTTACGTCTAGTAGTTGATTCATCATCGTTTCGATCGCGATCTCTACAATGAGCGATAAGTGAGTCTTCTCACTCTCAACTATCTTCTTGAGTCAAGCTATTCTCAGCATCTCTAGATCTTCATGAAGTCTTGCGTTGTTCTTTACTAGTCTTTTGATGATCATCTTCTGATTGCTTATATTCAGTGTGATGTGTACATCATGTGCTAGTATCGCGAAGCTTCTACGCACTACGTGCGCTGAGCTTGCGATTCTCTTCACTCATGTTTGAATCTTTTCTAGAGCTGCTTGAGCTTTTGAGCTCACTGCGTGAAGTGCAATGTCTTTGCTTTCAAGCTTGCAAAGCGACACTATTAAATTTCGTTGTGTCGTCGACACGTTTGCGATTTCTTGAAAGATCTGATCAATCGATCTCTTTTGTATCTCTTTCATCTCTTTTCTCTCTCTTATTTTCATCAGAATCTCGCGTTTCTTGCAAAGCGATGACAGATCATCTCTGAGTTGCTGCTTCTCAGTTGTCACTTCTTCTCTTGCTACATTGATTCATAATGATGTTTTGAATGTGAAACGCATATTTTCTTATGTTTGTAGTTATTTATTAAGAAGTTGAATGAATGTCTTCAACTTCTGTACATTCTTCGCAATGAATATGTCTTGACTTTCAATCTTTCTTTCTGAGACGTTTCAAAGATGTTGAATCAGCTTTAAGATCACTTCTTTTCATGAGTAATCTTTGCTCTTCTCTTTCTCTAACATCAATGTCTGTGTTAGTAGATCGATGATGTTGATAACTTTCATCTCGTTATTGCGTGAGTGTTTAGACCTTGCGTCGCTGTCTCTCTGCAACGAGTCAACACTGCTTGCAATCATCATTGAATCAGCATTACTGCTGCTCATGCAATTCATAATTGTCTATTCGTCTACTCAATCTTTTCTCTCTCGTTTATAATGCTCTGTTCAAAAGTTCATTTTGCGCGCGTTGTGATTGTTGTTAACTTAGCTAATAAGAGATTATAATGAGAAGATATTTGAAAAAACAATCACTCATAAAATTCTACTCAATTTCATCATTGAAAGTCATAAGAAATTGACTGTATTAATGTTGATAGCTGATATCAATCATCATAAAGTCATATTGAGTAAGTTCTGAATGAACAAAAACGAAATATTACTGAATATGCAAAACAACATCATTGTTTTTTCAAATCAATTGAATACTTCTATTTCAATTTTTTCAATTTCGCTCAATTTAAAGCATTCAAGTTGATTGCAATCAACTTCATTCTCTTCAATCACTCAGACTAAGATCTTTAAAATGCTCAAACGATTTATTTCAATCACTGCTCAGAAAGAGTCATTCTCAATTCAAAGCATAAACATTACTTCATTTAAAACATTGTTGAATTATTCAAAGAAGAACAAGATCAAAGTCTTTGCTTTATTCATGATGAACATCAATAGAAAAATCGCATACAATACTCAGTGCAATTTTAATGCTTTAAACGTCTCTTCAATTAACGAAACGACTCAGAATTTGAAAAATATTAAAGCGAAGCTGTCATTGAAATATCATGAGTTTCTAGATGTTTTTGATTAAGTTCAATCAGATAAACTACTTTTTCATCACTTTTATGATCATAAAATTGAACTCATCAATGATTCAATGCTTTCTCACTGTCAAGTTTATTAAATGTTCTCTGTTAAACTTCTGAAAGTAAAGAAGTATTTGAATGAGAATCTGTCAAAGAAATTCATCACTTTCAGTCAGATTCTCTATTTCTTTTCTGTTTTATTCATTCTTAAAGCAAATAAAAATCTTTGATTCTGCATGAACTATTGAAAGTTAAATGTCATTTTCAAAAGAAATAAATATGCTTTATCGCTGATAAATGAGATCATTGATAAAATAGTGAGTTGCAAGCATCTGACTAGATTGAACATTATATCAACGTTTAACAAACTTCAAATGCATCTCAATAATGAGAATTACATCACTTTTATCACTGCTTTAGAAGCATATAAATATAAGATACTATCATTTAAACTGATTAATGAATTGATCTTCTTTCAGCAATATATGAATGACATTTTATGAAACTTTCTGAACGACTTTTGTCAAGTTTATCTAGATGACATTCTCATTTATAGCAAAACAAGAAAGAAACATAAAGATCACATCAAACTAGTATTGAGTTGACTACACAAAGCTGAACTGCAGATGAATATTCAAAAGTGCAAATTCAATGTAAAAGAGACTGTCTTTCTAGAAGTTATTATATTAAAACTAAATCTTCATATGAATTTCAGCAAAGTGATAATCATAGTCAGCTGAATTATTTTAATCAATCTAAAGAAAATTCAGAGCTTCATGAGATTTGTTAACTTCTATCGTTGTTTCATTAAAAACTTCTTGAAGTTAGTCAAACTGTTCATTCAACTGACTAGAAAGAATACATCTTTTATTTAAAATGAGATCTGTGTTCAAGTCTTTGACAATTTAAAGAAACAAGTCAGCTCAATCTTAGTACTTCGTCACTTTGATCTCAAACGATAAGCTATTCTGAAGATCAACGCTTCAAACTATGTAAAAGATGAAATACTATCTCAGTACAATGTCGAGAAAGTTTTTCATTCGATGACTTTCTACAGCAAAAGCATGATTCTCGCTGAAATCAATTATCACATTTATGACAAAAAATTGCTAGTCATTATTCAATGCTTCAAACATTAATGACTTAAGCTGAAATGTTAGAGATCAATCTAGAATGAGTCATAAAGATGTCATTTAACTAATAGATAAATGCTAAGAAAGAAAAGTATCTACAGAAAAAAACTCAATTCTTATATGTGTATTTCTCAGCTCTATGCTAAACTTGATTGAGTTGATGTTTTACACATATGATGCAGAGACTCAATGACATCATCTTTAGATCAGATTCTCGCTAGACTCAATTAGAATGAAATCAGACGAAGACTAGTTGAAGAATAAACGAAGGCTAAAATTGTAATCAGACGAAGACTAGTTGAAGAATAGACGAAGATTAAAATCGTAACATTACTTTTTTCTCTTGACTATTCATGTTCGCATGAATGCTGTTTCTTAGTGCGCTTTTCTGAAATATTTAATATGAAAGTCATCAATCATCTCTTGAGCATTCATAAATTCATCATCATCAGCGTTATATCAGTTGAGATCATTGTCATAGTTCTTTCATTTGACTCGATATTGAAGTTGTCTTCTATAGCATTGAAAGTTCAGTATATTATTGATTTTTCATTCGTCTTCATCGTTTATCACTATTGATCTCAAAGATTCATTATTTTGATCAAACAGAGAATCATTGATGACAGAATGAAGAAGCTCTGAATGAAATACGTCATGTATACACATAGTCTCTGATAGTTTCAACTTATAGAATGAGTCAACAGACTCAATGATCTGAAATGAGTTAAGCATCTTGTCATTCAATTTTTTGAAAGATCTCGCTGTAATGATGTTTCATTCATTCAGAAACATCTTTGATTCAATCTTGTAATTGATCTTCTTTCTATGCTTATTAGCTTGATTCATCATTTGTTTTCATGTTTTGATCAGAGTTTCATGAGCGAAGATCAATGTCTTGTTCATTTGTTCAGATATATTCTTGACTCGATCAATCTGCAAGCGTTCGTAAGTGCTTTCATACTTGATGATGTCAAAGTCGAAGCTCATACAAGAATGAAAGTTCTTGTTCATGAAGAAGAGAATCAAGAAGATGACTGATGACAAAACGTTATTGTCAACAAACTCAATCATGAATAGTCACTTAAATCAGTCATTCTGCATATATGAACAGAAGAATTGAAGATATCGCTTGATGTTCTGATTGACTTGTTCGCTTTGATCATTAATTTGAGAATGATAGATGATGAACAATTGAAGAAAAATGTTCAGTCGTTTGCAAAGAAACTTTCATAGTATAGAGATGAATTGCAAACCTCGATCAAATACTATGAAGCTTGATAAATCATGAGTTCAATATACTCATTGAATCAGCATTTCAGCTGTCTTTTCAGCTGTGATATCTTCATCATCAGTGATGCAAGAAATATAATGTCTTTCTTTCAACAATCTGCAAATGACAGTCAGAATAGCGTTGTAGTCATATGAATCAGATAGATTGATAATGAAGTTCATGACTATGTTCTGTCATTGCTGTTCAGATATAGATAGAAATTGAAGCAAATCATTTGATTTATCTCTTGATATTTTTGAACGTTGACATACGTAGCAGTTTTGAATATATTGATCTATCATTTTTCGCATAGAAGATCAATAGTAATTTCACTTTATGATCTTCACTGTTCTAAGAATTTCAGAATGATCAATCGATGACTGATCATGTACTTCACGAATCAGATTCATTTGTAGAAGTTCATTGAATGAAACTTATAGCTGACTATCATGAAACAAGATTTCATTCTGAGTTCAACAATTCTTTAATTTGATATCTTCATATTGTACTTCGTCTCTTGCTATTGCTTCGCGAAGTAGCATACAATTCTTGTTGATTTCATTTGCATCAAGAACTTGTTTATAAATTGATTGATCATTATTCTTCTTTAAATCAGCGATCTTCATTCAATTCAATGTCAGAATAATAGTTCTTTGATATTGAATGCATTCATCGTCAAGATCTCTAGGCACGAAGTCAGCTTAATGAGTTAATGCATCAATCTTAATGTTCTGTTTGTCAGATTGATACATTATCTTGAAGTTGAAGTCAGCTAACTTCTGAACTCAGCGCTTCTGTCATCAACTCAGCTTCTTGTCTTTCATCAATGAGATGAGCGCTTGATAATCGATGAACATCTTGATAGAAATGTCAATCAGCTTCAGTTTGAGTTGTTAATGTTTAAAAGCTTGAATTATGATCAGCAGTTTCTTATCATATATTTCGTAGTTACATTCAGCAGAAGACATGTTCTTGCTATAAAAGACAATTGAATGTAAAACATCTTCGTCATTATATTGAGACAGAACTTCATCGTTGACGTAGTTGAATGAATCAATTTCAAGAATGAAATCGCAAGTCTGATCAAAGTGACGAAGTATAAAAGTCTCAGTCATACATTTCTTCATGTGATTGAATGCAGTTTGACAGACTTTATTTCATTCAAATATGATCTTCTTTTGAGTAAGTTGAATTATTGAATGAACAATCTTCGAAAAGTTCTTGATGAAGCGTCGATAGAAATTGCAGAAGTCAATGAAGAACTGCATTTAAGTGAGATTATTGAGTGTAGATCAATCAACGACTGCTTGCATCTTTCATGAATTCATCTTAAGTTTCTCAATTGACATCAAAAGTTTTAAAAAGATGATTTTCTGAACATGAAACTCACATTTATTGATGTCTATCTGTAGATCAGCTTCTTGTAGTTTATTCAAGATTAATCATACATGTTGCTTATGTTTCTTCAAGATCTTGCTGTAAATGATAATGTCATCTAGATAAATTTGACAAAACTGATAAAGATATTCAAACAGCACGTCGTTCATATAATGTTGATAGAACGTTGATTCATTGATTAATTCAAAGAGTATTACATGATATTTGTATGAGTTGAAGAAGATGATAAAGATAGTCAGATTTTCGTTATCTGAGTGCATTCGCAGTTTATTGAACGTGACAATGATGTTCAATCAAGTCAGATATTTGCTTTCTTGTATATGAGCGAAAATCTCGTCTATTAGGAGCAAAGAATAGCGATTTTGTTTGATCAAAGCATTGAGCTTTCTGTAGTTGATGTAGAAACGCAAACTTTCGTCTTTCTTTTCAGCAAACAAGATGAGCAAGACGTATGATGCAAAGCTGAAGAAAATGAACTCTTTGTTCAGATGTTCAATCAGATACTTCTTTATCTTCTGAAGCTTGTGATCAAACATCTGATATAGTCTGCTTCGCAAGAATATTTTCTCATTGATCAACTCAATTTTGCGATTATAGAAACAATGCAATGATAGCTGATTAATCATTGCTCGATCAAAGACATCTAAATAGTCGTGATATTCAGAGAAAAGCTTGATCTTGACTTGCTTGAGAGCTTCAGCGTAAGAAAGCTCATGCAGATTCACTTCTTCAGACTTGTTTTCAACTGTAGTTATGAGTCAATCGATTTTCAAGATGATAACAGCAAAGATCTTGATGTCTGATCATTTGACTAACATTTTATATGTTGCTGTCTTTATCATTGCTATGTTCATTGAATCTGACGTTGATTTAGAAATTTTGACACTAGTTAAAACTGCGTCACACGATTTTAACTGTTCAATTAGTTTAACTGACTTCTCATTGAACTGACTGAAAGAGAGTGATTTCAGACTGAGTTGAAAGATAGTGAAAGATTTCTTTAATATATGAGTAGAAGTCAAACTCTTCTGCTTCATAGTTATCTTGTTGCTTGTGAGTAGAACAATCAATTTTGAATTAAGAGTGAAGTTTAAAAATTGAAGAAAATTGATTTGCATATCAATTACTAGATCATTTTTGTTCATTCATGTTTTTTCAAAAATCATTTAATGTTGATCTAATCGAGTAATCAACATAGAAGCTGTGTCAATCGTATGATCTTGAACAGTCAGATTCAAATAAATGACATGAGTAATGAGTTTTTTAGCATAGTGATCGTCGAATTCTCGAACTGACTTCGCTTTGATCAAAGTCAGAAACTCAATTTGCAACTGATCATAAACAATCTGCACAGTCACTTCATCAATGAATGAATAATCAGCAGCTTCAATGTTTATCAATGACTTCAATGAGTAACTAATTTCATTGCTAGAAAGTACATATTCAATAGTCAAAGATTCAGAAGCAAAAGAATCATCTGACATGCTCATCATTGAAGAAATTAACACATCTTTCATCGCGTCTTTGATGAAAGTCTTTAGTTTTTTGTCTCGCTATTCTTGAAAGACATTTTCTTATTCTCTTTATTCTTCGAAATGATGATTTCATGTAGATGAGAAGTGAATGCATGAGATGCAAAAGTATTGATCTTGTTCTGAGAGCAATTCTTGAATAAATGTTTTGAAGTCTTGCAGATGTAGCAAATGATAGATGATTTCACTCAATCAGACTTAAAGATAGAAAAGATGATAGACTTAACATAATTGATTATCAAAGTCATCACTGACAATGAAGTAGCAATGCATTTATCAGATACAACAGTGACTTTGATGATGACAGTGCAAAACTGACTGTGTAGCTGATAGTTGACTCGCTGTTTATTATTCACATCTTGAAGAAAGATCTTGAGACAATGAAGTGAAGCAAAGTCTTCAAAGCATACTGACAGAGCATTCTGCAAGCGATTGTTGATTTTATTCTGAAGATCGTTCATCAGAGTGCAATCATTGTAGTTTAGATAACTGAATAGCTTCATAAAGTTGAAGTAGAAAACATTAAAGAGCTTGTCTGCTTGTTTCAGAACGTTGTACTTATGATGACACTTTCGATTCTTATTTTGATTTTCATAGATTTCTTCTAGATGCTTGAGTAGCTTGTAGATTGAGATGTAAGAATGCAAAGCATCATGATGATGTCAAGCGAAAATATGCTCAGCAGCATCATCTTCTAGTCTAGATATCACATAGACAATGCAGATAGTTTCATTAACAAAGTGATTGACATTTGTCTGAAGCTTGTTGTTTATCTTGATTCTTCAACTATCTTATGTTAATTCATCTTCATCAATGAATATAAATAAGTTCAAAAACTTGAAAGACTTGTGATGATCATTATTGAATAAAGTGAATGATTTACATCAAGCATGATTCTTGATAGATTGATGAGATAGAGATTTCGTAGAAACTCGAGATTCAGTAGACTGATGAGATTGAGACTGATTCACTGAATGTAATACTTCTTTGAGTTTATTCTTGAGATTCAACATCTTTTCTCAATAGCATTTGTTTATCTTTTCTAGAGTGTTTATGATCATTTATTTGATTTTTAGTTGATTCAATCTCTTGTCATGTTCAACTTAAATAACAATTCACTGCTCATTGAGTTTTAAAGTCATGTTTTGTTGAAATCTAAGCTTGTTCAACATCTTGATGATCTTGTTTGACTGATCATGAGCTCATTGACAAAGCTGATCTTCTGTCTTAATGTTTCATGAAATATCAGCGTTCTTGACGTCGACTGAAGCATTGAAAGAAATAAGAGAAACTCATTTATTAGTAATGCTTCTAAGCAGATGAGTTGTTCGTGACTTGACTGATTCAGAGTCACGTGTCATTGTAAGAAATTGAAAATAAATAGATTGTAATAAGATTGAGTGATTGATTTGATAAATTTGAGTAAATTTGAAGATGTGTTTTGATGAAAGTAATTCAAAGAATTTCTTGCGAATTTTCTGAATAAAAGTAGATTATTTTGTATCATCTACACGTCAATAGCAGAGTAGTTGATTAGCATTTATTTACTGTTAGAAGTTGATCTAGAGCGAGTCATAAAGATGTCATTTAACTAATAGATAAATGCTAAGAAAGAAAAGTATTTACAGAAAAGAACTCAATTCTTATATGTGTGTTTCTCAGCTCTGTGCTAAACTCGATTGAGTTGACGTCTTACACATATGATGCAGAGACTCAATGACATCATCTTTAAATCAGATTCTCGCTAGACTCGATTAGAATGAAATCAGACGAAGACTAGTTGAAGAATAAACGAAGATTAGAATCGTAACATGAAATGCATTGAACTACTCATTCAGATGTTCATCGATCATCAGACTTTGAAGATCTTCATGAAAAATAAACAGTTAAGTCAATGACAAGTCAACTATCTGAACATTTTATTGAAGTTCAACTTTCAGATCATCTTTAAATCAGACAAAATAAACACTAAAGTCAATGCTTTAATCAAAATGCTTTTAGCGAACATCTTTGAATCAGCTCAGCATTTTGAAGATCGTTTTCAGACTATTTTGACTCTTGATAAAGTTAATGTTCTATCTGTTGAATCGAAAGCAAATCTTTATCAATGAATATATATGATCAATCAAACAGATGAGCTCTGCAGCAAATATAAACAAGCTATAAATGACAACAAGCTCAAATTTCATATCATTAAACTGAAGAACTGCAAAATTATTAATGACATTTTATTTAGAAAAGATCTACTGTGAATCTTTGAGAACATGCACACGAAATTACTACAAGAAGTGCATGATCAATCTTTAATCTTTCATCTCGACAATAAATGAATCATTGATTTAGTTCAACGTTTCTACTATTGATCAGATCATCAAGCTACTATTTAATGATACATTTGAAACTATCATGCTTATCAGCGAAGCAAAGTTTTTAGAAATAACATCAATGAACTTCATCATTCTTTCTTGATTTCATAGAAATGTTGAAAAAATATAACTATGAACTTCATCACTGAACTATCTCTGTCAGAAGACTATAACATCATTTGCATAATTATATATCATTTCATTAAAGAATGTCACTATGTTTTCTGTCATTGAGAAGATGATGATATTTCAGTTGAAGAAATGATTTGAATCATGCTATGAAACGTTTATCGACTGCATGATCTACTCAGTTCTATTGTTTCAAACAGAGACTTTTAATTCATATCAACTATGTGAAAAAGTCTTTGCAAGCGACTGAGAATTACAGCTAGTTTATTCACAGTTTATCATTCTGAGATCAATGATCAATTAAAATGAGTCAATCAAGATGTTGAACGCGAACTTAGAATTTACTGCAATTACATGCAGAATGACTGAGTTAAATGAATATTTATAATGAAATTCAGCGACAATTTCAATATCTTCTCAATTACTTCAATAATTCTCTTCTACTTCAATAAAGAATTTCACTCTCAAATGAGTTTCAATTCAGATACAACTGACTATAAAATAACTTGTGAACGACTTGAAGCTAGAAAAGCAAATAATATTGTCATTTGAATGAAAAAGCTATTGAGCTTCAATCATCAACAATTGAAAAAAATAAAGTTGATCATCAAAGTTCAGATCAATAAACATAAACGAAACATCACATATGAAGTAAATGACTGAGTTTAACTATCTTTTAAAAACGTCAAGACAACAAAACTTTGCAAAGATTTGAAAGATAAACAGCTAGATCTTTATCAAATCATTGCTAAAGTGAGTATTCATCTTCATTTATCAGTCAGCATGAAGCATCTGCATTTAATGTTCAGCTTGAAGCTACTATGATTATATTCAGAAGACTCTCTATCAGAACAGCATTTAAAATCACTCAGATCAATCACTATTAAAGATAATGAACATTGAAAGATAAACAATATATTGAACTTCAGATGCTATTGAGATTGAATACAGTACAAAGTCAAATGAAAAGATCTAGATAGAAACAACGAATGATACTATGTCAATAAAGAAAAATTCAATGACTCAGAGAAAGTTTTGAACGAATTTCACAAGCTATATTCAAGCAAATTGCGCTAAATATCGAAATAACTATCAACAGAAGTGAGCAAAGAAACTACATTCATGCAAACATGAATTTTCAAAGAAAGAAGTAATGTTACAAGTGTATCAAGATTAATAAGACTGAACAAGACTGAAGCTTTAATCAATTCATAATGCACGCTAGCGAGTACTCTGCATAATGATTAGAACTAGTCAATGATCTAGTCGAGATCTGATCTAGATCTGACTCAGATTTGACTCAGATATGACTCAACACTCTTTTTCTTCTTCAACACTCTTTTCTTTCATCAACATCTTGTTCATTTACATCATCTTCTTTTCATGTCACAAACACATTTCTTTCAAGTCTAGCACAGTCTTTGAACATTACATAAATAAAAGCTTTTGTATCAATCTTCTTCTGTATTCTTAATATTCAGTTATAGCTATTTTTAAAGATTAAGCACTATCAATTTTGATCTTCATTGATTGTATCATCTAAACATGATTCTGACAGTCATTCATTGCATGAAGAAATATGTGATGAAAGAAAGATGTACATGATGAAAAGATAAAGTATGATTGTATTAAGTAACTCTTTTCTTCTCTTGATTTGACTTATGTCATGTAGACGTTGAATGAATTGTTAGTATAAATATGCAATTGCAATTGTTCAATGTTTGACTTTGATTAATGAAAAAGAATGCATTCTGATGATCTGATCATTCTCTTGAGCTCTCAATTTTTCACATAGATAGATGTATGACTTAACATCAAGTAAAGAAGATGAGTTCAAGCTCTTTCAATATATCAGTATGATCAATGAATCACTACTTCTTTGAACATTGTAGTCACGACTTTCAGACTGAGAACAACTATTTTATCTGATATCTTTTCATTAATTACTTGATGACATTGTCAATGTAATGAAAATGTTTCAGTATATCAACGCAGTCAATGAGTTGCAAATTTTTCAATCACTTGTAGTCATGATTCTCATACTGAAATCAACTATTTCACTAAATATCTTTTCATCTTTTACTGACATTGACATGTCATTAATCTTCTTCATAGATTGATTGTGACTGTTAGAGAGAATGTTGTCGTGTGAGTGAAAACTCTGCATGATGACTTTTCTGATCACGTAACATTTTAACATTGTTCAAACTGCGTTGAATTGAGATCTCTTGACTTTTCTGACTTCTATTCAAATACAGAATAGAATCAAAAGATTTATAGTCAACATCATGTACAGATGAATCTTGTTGTTTATTCAAACTATTTAATAAAGAAATCAAAAGTTAATAAGTTAATTTTGATATTAATTACATTAATATTATTCACGCTCAAGAACTTAATTAATAAAGCAAACGTCTTATAAATGTTTTAGCAAATACAAGCATATTTTGATAAAGAATATTAATATTTTAGCAAAAGAAGTTTTGAATATTATAGTATAATGTTTACAAATTTAGAAATAAGATAATAATAGTATTATCATATGAGAAAAATATAAAAAATAATAATATTCTAATTATACAAAAGTCTTAACAAGATAATAGAAATTTCAAGATACTTTGCAGAATATTCATGATATATCGCTTGAAACTTGCTGCAAATCTCAATCAGAAGTCATTTGTCATCAGTTGAACTACAGCATGATCACTCTCTTCGAGCTTTTGCAACAGCAGCTTGACGCTGAATGAGCTGCTTCAGCTGATCACTACGTCAAAATTCTCAACTGAGTCAATGCATCAATTTTGCGAGCTTTTGAATCGAGAAGAATCACATGATCGTAATCGTGTCACGCAATCATCTACTAAAGTAGATGCTGATCACTCAAATGATGTACACTTCTCACATGATGTTTTTTATTCTTTATGTATTCAATTCTCTCTCATCTCAATCACTCAATCACATCATGTCTGAATACTATATAAATTTGAAGTATCGTATAGAAGAGACTACAGATGCAATTCATGATGACGAATACAAGTTTGCAAGCATTGCAGCTCAGACATTTAAAGTTTCTGTTTGAACGCTTCAAAAACAACTAGTCGAAACTCACATCTCATTATTTGAACGAGAATCACATGAATATGTTCTGAATATCGAGCAAAGAAAGACTATATGTATATATTTGACACGTCTGAACAAGCTATCAATTTCTGCTCGGCTGAAACATCTTCGAGAAGCAGCAAATTTTCTACTGCAGCAAACAAATCTCGTGAATTCTCTTCGAGTTGAACAGCACTGATCAGTACGATTTCTACAGCAAAATTCTCAGTTTTTCAAGAGAAAACAAACTTCTCTTGTCGCTGATAGAAAGACTTCTCTGACTGTTGAGATGACAAAGCAACATTTCTATGATTTTCGAGATGTGCTGATCAAATATGCAATTCAATTAAATGACATATGAAACATGAATGAATCAGACTTTCGTATCGAAGTTGAAAGAGATTATTTAGTGATTACATTGATCAAAAAGAAATCTCTTCATGCAATTGATTCGAGAATGAGAAATTTAGTGAGTGACGTGAAGATGATTAGTGCTGAGGAAGAAAAGATTCTTCTCATGCTCATCATTCTCGAAATCAACATTTTGAACAAATGAGTGCAGAAAAACGATCTGAATGACGATTTATTGCTTGCTACTACTGAATTCGAATATTTGAACGATGAAAAGATCTTTGACTGACTGAAGCACTTCGATTTTCATAGTCGAAAGACTCAGATAGAAGCTCATAGACTTCTGATCATGAACAACTACGAGTTTCACCTTACCTACGAGTTTCTACAGTACGCCGAATTTCATAATATCGTGATATTCATTCTTTTCCCGCATTCTACACATGTTACGCAGTCATTGAATGTGAAAATATTTCAGCTCATGAAGCATTATCATTCAGAGATGATTGATGAGACAATTCGACTCGAATCAACGAGTTTCAACAAACAGAACTTTCTTGCTTCCTTCACCAGCCTACGAGCCAAGGCCTTCACTGAATCGAATATACGGTCGGCTTTTAAACACACTGAGCTTGTTTCATATTCATCAAAAGTGGTGCTGGAAAAGGTGAGAGCCTGGCAATCCTCCGAGTCAACCCCTCCACGAGACCCTTTTCGATCCTCCTTCCCTATAGAGACCACTCCGCATGGACCTAGAGAGATTCAGAAGCTTGGTACAGAGCTTCAAGACGATTTAGATGACTACGATATACCGAAGGAGCTACGCGAAAAAGTTGGTCGATACATAAAGAGATCTTTAGTGAGGGCTAGCTCGCTTGCTTTGGCCGAACGCGACATTGAAGCGACTCACAACCACAGTAAAGCGAAGGCTAAAAGGGACAAACTCGGTGGATCTGTTGCTCAGAAGGGGGGGGTAATAACCGTTCGGCAGGCAAGGGGTAAAATCACTGCTGAGGTGGAGGAGGAGCGAAAAAAACGGGTCCGAGCATCGGAGCGAGAGGAGAAGCGGGATGCAAATGCTCGGATTAAATGGAACAAAGCTATTGCGAAAGGCTTCAAATTGACTGGCAAGCCAGCTCAGGAGTGGATCAACAATTGGATCGCTGTTTTAGACGTAGAATACGAGGATGGGGCTTCAGTAGAAGAGGTTGTAGACCTGTTGGGGTAAAAAACGTCATGTGGGGGGTGTACGTCATTTGGGTGGCCAGCACCTACTTTAGTAGGTGATTGCGTGGCACGATTATGACCCAGAATATTCTCTGAGGGGCAGGCCGGAGAACACTGTTTTTGCAGCTACCTGGGTAGACCTTCGGACAAGATTCCCGCCCAACAGCGCTGGATCGAGGTATCTGCAATGACAAGGAGTGACTGGTGCAATTTGGGGCGCGAACACCGGGACCGCAGAATCCAATGGCATACCCTTCGGCAGCAGAGTGAAGCGCCGATGGGGAGCCCAAACATTGAACGAATTCGCAACGCAAGGTATGGTCACCATTTCTACGCCATTTCGATGGGTATACCCGAATGCTTATGGGGTGAATGGGACGGAATATACGAGCCCAGATCCCAAGAAGACGATTTATACTAGTTAGGAAGGGAAAGTTCTGGATCTGGGTGCTCTCCAGCATTACCTATCTGCGATGGAAGACTGTCCATCAAACTTAAAGCTGTCTAGCAGAGTCTTGCTTTTGCTGATCAGCGAACTTCGAAGAGCATTGCAGCGTGCCCTTCAAGTCCTAGAAAGGAACCTCGACTTTGTCCCTGGTGCGCGGGAAACCCTGGATACTTCGGCTTCAAAGTAGAAGTACTACTATGTCACGTGTTGATTGCAAGGCCACAGCGTAGAGGCATTGGGAATTGCATTGATAGCATCTCCATCTTTCGCTCCTTCCTTTGTCCCGCGTGAACCCGATGACCACTCAATGGTCTTGACTGGAGGCGTACGCTAAAGCAATGTTTCATCCCCGCTGCAGGTTATTGGCGCCTAATTGGAGAGAAAATCCATCCAGCGAGCTTGCCGTTGGTTATGCTGCCTAGTTGTCTTGAAGCGCTCAAGCTTTAGAGATGCGCTAAGTCTAATTAAATCGGTCTAATCGTAAGAATTCGACGCTGCTAAGCGAATGTTTTTTTTAGAAGAAGACCATATTTGGGAGACGGGCTATTTTGTATAGATTAAGACTGATTCACCGTTCAACGCAACAACCGGCACTGTGAAAACATAGTCAATGGGGGTGATTTTCAGATGCTATCATGATCGGACAAGTTTTATTCATAACAGATCTTGTCTCACTCCAACCTCTCCCCTTCGTAGTGCGCGAAGCATAGTCGGTAACTCTTCTGTCGACGAGATAATGTTGTGCGATCCTTAGTGGTACGAAACATATCCGAAGATGAGAGAAGATCCATGGACTATTCGTGGAAACGACGTCAGCCTGAACCTCCACCCCCAGCACCACCGGGTGGCTGCGGATTCTGCATGGCGAAGTTCGGCGGAAGTTGCATATTATCAATCTCTCTCATCATTTCCTCCAAAGCGCCTGGAAGAAGCCAAGATTAGCACTTGTTACAAAGGTCAACGTCTTGAAAACTAGGACTGTAACTTACCCAATACTTGCGCAGCAGTCCGTAACTGAACCTGATGAGGACCAGGCTCACGAGCCTGGACGTATGGCGCCGCAGCTCTTGTGATGACATCATGAGCCCATTGCTGCGCGCGAGTTCCTACCAGTTGAAAGTAATCATCGGTGAACAAGTCCCACCACGCTACTAGGCCATTAGCGTGAGGCACATCTTGCTCGATGAAACCCATTTGACGGCGGATCTGTTGGCGGACAGTATTGAATCGGACTTGTGCTGCCGGATTGTGGAGGTATTCGAATGTCGCGAAGCCCTGTTATTGCTCGAAATCAGCATTCGAGGGATTTCAAGAGACGACCATCGGAGAACCAAACATCTTGCGCAGCGCAAGTCCATCGGTAAAACGTGCAACCGTCATGTCAGAGCAGCGTTCGCCCTAATGCTGCTAAGGTGGGGAGAAAGGGTGAATGCGAGTATTAACGGCTGGCGACTTACAATACGCATCGCCTGAAGCAACCTATCGGCGGCCTCGTCTGTATCCTGCTGTACTGCATTGTTGGCCAAAGTGTCGATCTCATTAGGCGCAGTTGCAGGCTGAAGCTGCATTATTCGGCCTTTTGCACCATTGATCATCTCGTCCACGGCCATGAAAGGATATGGGTAGTTGTATGATCCGAAGCTCTCCATTATACGATCGTTGACATAGCCAGGCTGTGGTCCATTGGGGCCTCCGATTGCACTCTCTCCAGCCAACCGACCGTTGTATTCGTGCAACTGGTTTTTCCAGAACAACTGACGGTCGAGAGTAGGGATGTTCGCTACTTGGCCGGAAGGGAGTACTCCTGAACATGTGGCTATAGCGAAAGGTCTCATGATCTGTCGATCGATTGGGTGTTCCGCTTCATAACCGGTAAAATCACTTTGATCGGCGTTTGGTGGGACAGGGACAATGTCGACGGCTGTTCCGGTACAGTAGCCTAAGATCAGTCGGAAGTAGCTGCGGAGTATACCCACACCATTCTGCAAGCCAAATAGCTCGACCAGGCGTGGGTAGGCCGCTGCGATTATGCGTATACCTACATTAGCGCCTAAATCGACCTGGTATGTCTTTTGATTGCCTCGTTTATCCAGGATACGCTTGCGCTCGGACTCATGCATACCAGACAGTTCTCGCTTGGTGGGGACGTTGGCTCCTTCGTCGTCGTTACCATTGGAACAGTAGCCTGGGATAACTTTGCACAAATTGGCGCTACAACTGGCCGGCTTCGTGGGCGCCTTCTCCAGTGTACAGCAAGCTGCTTTCTGTCGTCCCCCTATTCATTCAGATCAGTTGGTGTGTTCATATATCTGAAATCTCAAAAGGCTTGAAAGAGGTACAACGCGACAATCTCAGCTATGCCGCTACTGTTGGCCTCGATGTCCTGACGGCGTGGTTATGGGTTCCTTTTCTAAGACCAGTACATCGACATTTCGTGAAAACTTTGAAGCGGAATACAAGGTGTGCTGTTATATTGCTTTGAGTTTTGACGGTAAATAAACTTACAAGAACAGCCTCCTAGTTGAGAGCCACCAAATTGAGCTCTATCGATCTCGAGCTCAGTCGCATTGCATTTAGCATTGGAGCATTCTTCGCCTCCGCTGCCACCATCCCAATGACAGCCGGCGAGCTGACTGGGATCTAGGCAGCAATACTGCTTTTGACCAATGAAGCACTCTCCAGCCTTAGAGAAGACGGACCTCGTGCCTGTCGGACAACTTTTGCGACTATCATGTCCTTTTAGCCGTCAATCAGCTTCATGGTTTGCGTAGAGCCAACTGACCAATCTGCATATTTGCAACCTCTGGTTGCTTGCGTATAGTCTGGGTTGGGACAGCAGAAAACTTTATACCCTCTGCCGCATTTGTTCGTATTGCCATCATTGAGGAACCCTCCGCCCCATGAAGACCCGATGCCTTGGATGTTGACCTCACCAGGAGCACATTGAGCGCTACAGTCAGTATGGGTGCCCTGTCCGTTATTGTCGCCACGCCACATGCAATTCTTCGGCGCTTGATTGACAGGACAACATATCGGTTTGCCACAGTGCTAATGCGAGATGATCAGCGTAATCGATCGTTAAAATGTTATTAATTGAACTGACACATTTCTTCTTCCCACATCCGGCATCGTCAAAACCTATTGGGGTAAAGCCGGAGCCACATGCATCTTGCATCGCCTTATTATCGTTCAAATTGACGCACTTTCCTTTATAAGCAAAGCAATTTTGCCCATTGGACCCCTAGAGGAGTTAAGCACGACTCCAGCTAGTAGTAATAACACCCGACGGCATTGCGGGATAAGGGAGAACAAGCTCCGAAATTTACTCACCGCTATGTCTTGTATAGTAGACTGCGGATTTGACAGCGCTTTGTCTATGTCTTGGAGTGCTTGCCCCGAGCGAATAGTTCGTCCAAGCAATCCAGCGTGAGCTGTATACTTGTCATCGTCTAGTACAGCAATCAGCTGTTTCCTGTGCTCGTTCAATCAAGCTACCGCAGTGTGGACCCGGCGTACCTAGATCAGATGCCCAGATGAGACCACCGCCCATTCCGACCCCATTTGCCCAGTCGACTTTCTGCTTAAATGTTCTGTCGTCATCATACGAGACCCACTGGTCGTTATCGAAAGTGAAGTAATTTACAGCACTTTTTTCGTCGTGTGTGGGTGTAATGGCATCTCTCTTCTTGGTAGACGCTCCATTGAGGATGTTCTTGATCTCGTAATAGGATAAGATACCTCCAGTGGCCGAGCAAGGCCCAGGTTTGGAAGCGCCACTGAAAGCGCAACCTGGTTTTGAGCAGCCTGCATCAGCAAGGGTAAATGACCTGTAGCATATGTCCGAGTCAGCTTCTTGACTCTCAATGTCCAGTGCCAAAACGTCAATGCGTAAAAACGCAGCAACGTTGCTCCAAACCAATTCTTGCCACATTCAGCTTCCTCATCAAAGCAACCCTTCTAGACATGGGATTTTAATCTTCGCAAACACCTACCTTCCATAGAAGCCAAAGCCTAGAACTATTTTCGCCGGCGGGATGTTGACCCGCCAGAAAAGTTCTGCAGCGAGCTTGATCTCGGTCAAATTTGTGTGGCCTTGGACGATACTGCCTATGGGATTTGTAGCATCCCAAACACCATGAAGATCATAGCTCATGAGATTGATCCAGTCGGCGTATTTGATCATGTTTGGCAAGTCAAACCATCGCAAGTACCAATATGATGACGGGGCTGTGAATGACAGGCCAAAACTGCCTCCACTTGAGTCGAAGGTTTGCCGTAAGACTTGAAGTAGTGACACGTAATTGGCGGTGTCTTCAATCTTCCCCCCTCTGTCTCCAGCTCCGGGATACTCCCAGTCAATATCGAGACCGTCGAAACCATTCTGCTTCATGAAGTGAACGACGTTGTTTGCAAAAGTCTGTCTTTTGCCTGCATCGGCAGCAATCTCACCTAAGTAAAAATCGAAGTCAGCATTATCCCGTTTGAGGTGCAGCTCCCAACGCCATGACGGATAAGGTAGAGCCACCTCGGCCAGCAATCATGCATTAAAGGAGCGAGAAGCCATTTCAGAGTTTCTGAAACAGCCAAAGGCGGTAATAACCGCTCTGAAACGGACTCACCGTATAAAGGCTGCGTATCGGTACCGTTATCAGAGAAAGTCCAGCCGCCTACGCTCACGAACACTTTGAGATCCTGTTTGATAGACTTTAAGTTCGCGGTGTCCTGAAAAAGGCTTGCCGGGGTAGATCCATCCATGGTCACAATCTCGTACGAGCCTGGGCTGATATATGCGAAGGCGAAGTTCACGTGTGTAAGGGCATCCACAGGCAGATTCGTTGGCGCAACTTTGTGACAGTTCAAACGAGCGCTCCAGGACTCGTAGTATCCTATGACTTTGTTCTGAAGAATACCAGCGGAGGCGGCCCCACCTGGAGGGCTCGGGTTGAGCACGCAATTGCTCTGACATCCCTAAGAAAAAGTTCGGAGTCAGAACAATCTCATCGAGTAGGTACCACACCCATTGACATTTACGGGATCAAAAAGCCTGGCTCCGAGAGCCACTTACCTTCGTGCAGAAGTCTTCCGTGGTACCACAAAATCCGAATTGACTGCAGCAGGTATTGAGAGGGCATTCCCTGCCCGGCCGTTTTGCGTACTGCCCACATTCGGCCACCGCACCGCAATCCGAAAGGCATCCATCACCGCAGTAGGTCGGACCGTATCCACAGTAACCGCTTTTTCCGCAGCATGCCCCGTTACTACACGGTTTTTCTTTCGAACATTGATAGGTGTCTCGCGCGAGAAGACTCGCGTTAGATCGGGCTTCGAGCTCGTCCCCAAAGTCTCCTGTGCTCAGATGTCGACGAGCAACATAAATTGACGATGATAGTGAGCTATGGCTAGGCCAAACATAAACGCAGACAGCGAGAAAGATACCAAGAAAGAAAATCCATGTTCGACTCGTCAATCTCCTCGAAGCAGCTTGCTCAGAAGACATGATCAAAGAGGGTGAAAAGAGATTCTGCGCCTTAGGCAGACCGCACGGGATAGAGAGCCTAATATACTATATAGCCTCTAGGTGAAGGGAAAATAGAATTGCCCCTGCAGCAAAATTTCTTGAATAAAATAGAAAAAGTCATCAGGAAAGCGAAGGAGCTGAGGGCCACTGAAGCAGAGTTTCTAGCCCCGCAGGAGCATGTTGGAAGTTACACAGCAATGGCTTGCCTTGAAGGAGCTGGTGAAGGTACAAGATGGTCAGTCAGCGTCAATAGAGAATCGGTTTCATTGGGAGTCGATTCTAACACTCTTGAGAACCGCAGCCAACATCGGGCGGTGCCGAAGAGAATACGGACGCATGACTGGAGATTTCGATCCTGTAGGAATCAGGCAATTATGCGCCGCGGTGGTCAGATGTCGCGGCACCAGGATGTTGATACAGCCCCATGTCAAGATCGACAGGGAGCGGCCTTCAAGCTTCTTTTAGTGAAGTGCAAAGCCAAGCCTGAAATCAACACTGTTCTTCGAAATTGCAGAAGCATTCGGTGCTACGGAGACCAACATCAACAATGATGATAAAGTACATGATTAGACCTCGGTTCAGCTCATGAAGATCTCACATCCGGACTAAAAAAGTTGTGTGACGCAGGTAGAGGCTGAGCCGACTGAGACTAGGAAGATTCATCGCAAAAAGTTGAAGCAGCCTCGAGGCAGCGTAAGGCTTGGACCGGCCAGCCGAATCCTACGAACAAAGCCCGCTGTTATCCCCTCATACGTCCGTCTTACGTCGAGAAAGCTCGTGACAGCCGCTTTCCAGGGTGTTGAAGAGGCACGTAGCCCATGCAGGATCTCATTCGGTCATTAGAACCTGATCACGATAATCAGTGTTGCTACTGTCTGGCTGGACATCCTGCGCGCTTCGCCACATCCGTATGTGAGTATGATAGACGAAGGCGGTCCGACAGGCTCGCCAAACCAGGTTGGTAACCCTGACCTCAAGGATCTAAAAGGCTTGATCTGTGCATAGCTTCTATAAGAGATTAAGAAGGATGAAAGAGGAAAATGGTTGCATCACGCTACATACAGCCGCACTATTCTTGGTAAGCTCGCCTGACGAGCGATGTGTGCAACCTTTGGGAATCAGCTCCCGAGAGAATGCATGCACCGCGTAGACAATCCTGCACATAAGATTGGCGGCAGCTTGCATGTCACTTCGCCACACAACAAAATCCGACGGATGTTGTAGTCTTGGATTCGATTGTATTCGATTGTAGTCAGTTCCGTCATATCATCTACTATCCCTTTAGTTGTTCACCAACATTTTGTCTTTTCGGAGCCTAGGAAGCTTTCCTGCCTCCTCTCACATAAATACAAATGTGCTGAACTTGTATTTGATATTGATAGGATATTTGCCGCTTTCTGCCAGAACGGCCATTATTGAAAGCATCAAGCATGTACCCTACTATTCTACTTGTTTCATTTGGCCTGACATGGGCGCAACAACTCTCCGACTCCCAAATCTACATGGGATATCCAGGGCTCAGTTCATCTTGCGAGCAGGCCTTGAATACCAGTGTTTCCTGTCCGGCGTTCTTGAGTCCAGTCTCGGTGAGGGGCGGAACCCTGGACACAGACGAGGTCACTGCTCTTTGCAGCGATACCTGCTACTCTTCGCTTGGAAGCGCCAGGGACACCATCAAGGGCGCCTGCACCGCCAGTACAGATGTCATTGTCTACAATGACCAAGCATATCCAGCGACATTCATTGTTGATAATTTCATATATACCTACAGTCTCTCCTGCAGAAAAGACAGTAAGACCGGCCAATTTTGCGATCCGCAGATCCTAGCATGGTCGAATCAGACCCAGCTCACCTCGGCCCAGAGCTGTTCGGACTGCTGGCTCGGGGTCCAGGCAATGGAAATGGGCAGTCCGCTTGGTTACAACGATGACTTAGCAAGCAATTTTGCTTCACTAACTTCCAGCTGTAGCGCCAGTGGATATGCCTTTACTTCTCCCACAGCCTATGCCCTCAACTCAACAGCAATCGATGTTCCTCCTAGCGCAACAGCTACACCGCCGCAGACATGTACTAACTCTTACATCGTTCAAGTCACCGATAACTGCAACTCGATTGCAAAAGCTCACAACGTTTCAACGTTCAATCTACTCTACGACAACAGCCTAGACCTCTATTGTAAGAACTTTGCCGCTGCCGTTGGCACATCACTATGCATTCCTCTGCAATGCGATACATATACCTGGCAAGCGTTGGACTCCTGTAGCAGCGTAGTCAGCAGATTTACCGGCATGACCATACCGCAATTCTTGGCGTGGAATCCAAACTTCAACTCGCTTTGTCAGAACACTCTGAATTTTGTCGGAAATGAAGTCTGTGTGGGGTACGTTCCTCCGCTCTGCATAAAAGGCCAGAACCATACTGATCAAACTCCAACACAGGCCCCCCGGTGGTTATATAGATTCCAAAACAAACAGTACTGTCACCCAAACGACTGCGGCGACGGTTGCGGCGCCAGCACCTACCAATGCTATGGATGGGTCAAATAGGAATTGCGGTAATTGGTATGCCGTGGTAGCCGGAGACACCTGTGGTCTTGTGTCGGTGGCAAATTATATTTCCTTATCCGACTTTCTGTTCCTTAACCCGGAGATCAACAAGAATTGCTCAAATCTAGACCTTGGAGTTGCTTATTGCGTCGAGCCTGTGGGAAACCTAGCAACTTACTCAGGCTATACTACCCCTGCTGGACCCACAATTACAATTTCATCGGCCACTTTCTCTACCGTTAATACAGCCATACCGACAGCTACCAGCGGTGGTGGCTACATAGCCACCAGCTCGCTGCTACCGAAAGCTTCAGGAACCATCGATGGGTGCAAGACGTATCGAAATCACGATGCTATCAATGATCTCAACGAGTGCTCCTACATTGAATACGCTTATGGTGCGACCAACGATCAACTGGTGACTTGGAATCCCAGTCTTTCCAGAGACGTGTCTACTTGCAACTTCCAATCTGGCTTCAGTTACTGCGTTTCGCAATCTACCGGAAGTAGTAAGTCGAATATTAGTGTCAGATATTGACTCCTATCATTGACACTTGCAGCAATGGTGTCCACCTTTGACAATTGCGTGGAAGTTAATGCGACAGAGCCAGGAACTGTCAATACCTGCGACTGCTTTACCACAGTTTTCGGATATCAGAATGACACCGGTGAGAATTCATTCCACTAATCCAGTCGCAACATTCATATACTGACATCCATGGCAGGTTACGGGTGCCAAGATATCGCGGATGACAATTCGATCACCATTGCTCAGCTGACAACCTGGAACACCTGGTTAGCATCTGCTTGCGACAAGGCACTTTATGCCAATCTTGCCTATCAAGATACGCGTGCCGTTTGCATTGGTGTCAATGCATCCGAACCTACAGGTACTGCGGCGTCGCCACCGTCCAAGACTCCTCTTCAGTCTGGCTCGAACGTCTCCACTTCTATGGGTCCTACACAGACTGGCGTGGTTGCAGGATGTCAAAATTTTTACACCGTGAAGTCTGGCGACTCTTGCACTAGTGTCGAGGGCATGTTTGCGATCACATCTACCCAATTTTACCAATGGAACCCAAGCGGTAAGTGTTAACATCCCGCTTCGATTCAGCCAAGCTTCCACTCTTGTACCCGTTCTCAATGACTGACATGTCACAGTTGGCAGCAAGTGCGAGAACATGTGGCTCAAATACGCGTACTGCGTACAAGGGCCTACCTCAGACACTACAGGGGGGCCAACACCAACGGGTTCAGGGCCGGCAAGTCCGACACAGTCTGGCATCACTTCCAACTGCAAGCAGTATTACACAGTGGCCAGCGGCAACTCATGCACCAAGCTTGAGACCCAGTTCAGCGTCACATTTGATCAACTTTATCAGTGGAATCCGGCGATCGACTCGAATTGCGGGAATTTGTGGGTTGGGTACGCAGTCTGTGTAGCTGTTGGAACGTAAAACTTAGATGATAAATCCCATGTTCCGGATTTTGACAATGCAGAAACTAAGGAGGTACCGTGTGATTTGGGAAGAGTCAATGTCATTCCTGCACGTAATGTAAATGTGGCACAATGAAGATAGCTTGGATGTCGTGTAAGTGAAAGAAGCAGACATCTTGAGTAGTCAGATAACACAGACAATGAACTTCTGCAAAATGAACTCTAGAACGCCTTAGGAATAGAATGGCCACCTAAGGAAACGATCTCTAGATGAAACATAGACAGGACACTTGGCCAAGTGTCACGTGACATGTGCCACTTCTTCGCAGACCACCCCACTACATAAATCGTCCTGACCAATACCTCTTGCTCTAATTTCTAGACCTTCATCTTACAATGTCATATCATCACGAACCCACCACCTCCGGCCCCCACTCGCCCTCCCACCGCACTTCCGACATCAGCACCCACAATAACATCGCCGACTGCATCGAGCGCTTCCTGCGTGAAGACTCCCACCACATCTGGGGTTTCGTTATCTATCGCTGCACCTACGACAGCGATGCAGACTGGCAGGAATTCATGAAATATTACCGCGCGCAACTTGAGAAGTCTTTGAAGTCCTATAACGGACTGGATTTATTGGATGGTTTGCGGATCACTGTTTTCGACGATAAGGAGACATTCGACGACGCCTCCACGATGGATGTGAGGGAACATTTCAAGGAGTGGACTAAGACTGCGCCGGAGGAGGAGCAAGGAGGGAGAGGGGAAAGGGAAGGGGTGATAGGGGAGAGCGGGAGCCAGCGATATAGGTATTGTGTGCAGGTTGACGAGGAGGCGCTTGAAAGTGTCATCAATCTACCCGCGTTCACTACCGCCACTGATGGGGCTCGGGAGGGGCATGTCAATCTGATTTGGAGGGACTGGGAAACCGGGCCGATTGTGGTGAGAGGGGATGATGGGGAGGTGATCAGAACTGTGGAGAGGGAGGAAGAGGAAGACGAGGACGAGATTGAGGGTTGTAAGCTGCATGATGTGGGGTGGATGATGGTTGGAATGAGGCATGTTGGGCTGGGGATGTATTATTATCTGAGGGACTTGAATGCGTGGTATATAGAGTATAGAAGGCCGCCTCAGGTGACGATGGCTTGAATGTTCTTTTTGACTCAATTTTGAGCTGTCAGGAGCCTACACAGAGCAGATCATGTGAGTATGTATTAACTAACACTACAAGCGTGACGAGTAAATACACGATGATGCGCAGATTATATAGATGACATGATCGCAAGCGCTAGTTCTAATCGAGATTAGTCGATTAGATCTAGGTCAGACTAATTCAAGTTACACTAAATCTTCTCTCAACGTCAAGACGCTAGTCTCAATTTGATTGCATACTTAGAATTCTACTATATAATCATAATATTATTCTTTTTTTTAAAATAGCAATATTCATATTATTGTAAAGAATAACTCGAAGATTAAATTTGTTTTAAATAAGAAAATGCACTTTTTCTTTAATCTTTTTCAAATCTTGCATTTAAAGATAAATTTAAAACATAACTTTAAAGTAATTTAATTTAAATTTGTTTATACTTATTACTTATTTTAGCATATTTTTCTCATCATTGTTTTTTTCATATTGTAGTTGAGTGATTAAAAGATATTTGATTATTGAATTAAAAGATATTTGATTATTGAATTAAAAAGATTTATTATTGATGCTAGAAATTGATTTACAAGAATTGACAGTACATATACAGCTTTACTCTTTTAAATATTAAAATCTTAGTTATTACTTAATACATTATCTAATTGCATAATGTTGTTTATGTTATGAATGTATCAAGATTAATAAGACTGAACAAGATTAAAGCTTTAATCAATTTGCAATGCATGCTAGCGAGTACTCTGTGTAATGATTAAAGCTAGTCAATGATTTAGTTGAAATCTGATCTAGATTTAAATTGATCATCAAGTTGAGTTTCAAGTTGACATTTTGAACTCAAATCAATATTGAGTTGAATTGCTCATATTTTCAACTTGACATGACTCGACTCAACTAGAAATCGAGTCAATTCAACTTAACTCATTAAGAACTCAAACTTGATGTCAAGAATGCTAAAAATAGAAACATAAAACAACATGTTTGCTTGTTCTTTGCATTATCTTTTCACATTATTCATTGCATCATTTATATATTGCATTATCTTTTTACATTACTTATTACATCATTTATATATTATTTTTTGTCAGAATCATGTCTAAATGATACAATCAATGAAGATCAGAGTTGATAGTGCTTGATCTTTAAAGATAGTTATAACTGAATATTAAGAATACAGAAGAAGATTGATACAAAAGCTTCTATTTATGTAATGTTCAGAGACTGCGCTAGATTTGAAAGAAATGTGTTTGTGACATGAAAAGAAAATGATGTAGATGAACAAGATGTTGATGAAAGAAAAGAGTGTTGAGAAAGAAAAAGAATGTTGAGTCATATTTGAGTCAGATCTAGATCAGATCTCGACTAGATCATTGACTAGCTCTAATCATTATGCAGAATACTCGCTAGTGTGCATTGCAAATTGATTAAAGCTTCAGTCTTGTTCAGTCTTATTGATCTTGATACACTTGTAACATTACTTCTCTTTTCAAAAATTCATGTTCACATGAATGTAGTTTCTTTTCTTGCTTTTGTTGATAGTTATTTCGATATTTAGCGCGATTTGCTTGAATATAGCTTATGAAATTCATTCAAAACTTTCTCTAAATCATTGAATTTCTCTTTATTGACATAGTATCATTCGTTGTCTTTATCTAGATTTTTTCATTTGACTTTGTACTGTATTCAATCTCAATAGCATCTGAAGTTCAATATATCATCTATTTTTCAGTGTTCATTGTCTTTAATAATGATTGATCTGAGTGATTCTGAATGTTGTTTTGATAAAAAGTCTTCTGAATATGATCATAGTAGCTTTGAGCTGAACATCAAGTGTATATGCTTCATGCTTGTAGATAAATGAAGATGATAGAAAGTCTCGACTTTGACAATGATTAAATAGAGATCTAGCTGTTTATCTTTCAAATTCTTGCATAATCTTGTGATTTTGACGTTTCTGAAAGATAGTCAGATCTGATCATCTATCTTGTAAATGACGTCTCGTTTATGTTTATTGATTTGAGCTTCGATGATCAGCTTAGTCTTTTTCAATTGTTAATGATCGAAGTTCAATAGCTCTTTCATTTGAATGACAATATTGTCTGCTTTTCTAGCTTTAATTCGTTCATGAGTGATTTCATAGTCAGTTGTATCTGAATCGAAACTCATTTGAAGATGAAATTCTTTATTGAAGTAAAAAAAAATCATTGAGATGATCGAGAATGTATTAACATTGTCACTGAACTCAATCATAGATATTCATTTAGCTCAATCATTCTGCATGTAATTACAGTAGATTCTGAGTTTACGTTCAATGTCTTGATTGACTCGCTCTGTTTGATCATTGATCTCAGAATGATAAGCAGTGAATAAACTAGCAATAATTCGTAGTCACTCACAAAGACTCTTTCACATGATGAATACAAATTGAGAGTCTCTATTTGAAATAATAGAACTGAGTAGATTGTGCAGTCAATAGACGTTTCATAACATAATTCAGACTGTTTCTTCAACTGAGATGTCATCGTTTCTTCAATGACAGAAAACATAGTGATGTTCTTTGATGAGATGACATATAATTGTGCAAATGATGTTATAGTCTTCTGACAGAGATAGCTCAGTGATGAATTTCATAGCTATATCTTTTCAGCGTTTCTGTGAAATCGAAAGAGAATGATGAAGTTCATTGATGCTATTTCTAGAAACTTTGCTTCGCTGATAAGCATGACAGTTTCAAATGTATCATCGAATAGTAGCTTGATAATCTGATCAATAGTAGAAACGCTGAACTAGATCAATGATTTATTTATTGTCGAAATGAAAGATTGAAGATTAATCATGCACTTCTTGTAGTAATTTCGTATGCATGTTCTCAGAAATTCACAGTAGATCTTTTCTAAATAGAACGTTGTCAATGATTTCGCAGTTCTTCATCTTAATGCTATGAAGCTTGAGCTTGTTGTCATTATTAGCTTGTTTATATTTGCTGCAGAACTCATTCATTTGATTGACTAATCATACTCTCTGATAGAGATTGACTTCTGATTTTGAATTTGCGCTCGATTTCAAGTCAATAAATAGAATATCGACTCTATCAGAGATAAGAATAGTTTGAAAGCAATCTTTAAATCATTTGACTGATTCAGAGATGTTTGTGTTAGAAATCGATCTAGAGCGAGTCATAGAGATGTCATTTAACTAATAGATAAATGCTAAGAAAGAAAAGTATCTACAGGAAAGAACTCGATTCTTATATGTGTGTTTCTCAGCTCTGTGCTAGACTCGATTGAGTTGACGCCTTACACATATGATGCAGAGTTTCAATGATATCATCTCTAGATCAGATTCTCGCTAGACTCGATTAGAATGAAATCAGGCGAAGACTAGGCGAAGAATAGATGAAGGCTAGAATCGTAACATTACTCTTCTTTCTTGACTATTCATGTTCGCATGAATGTTGTTCCCTAGTGCGCTTTTCTTGAATATCTGATATGAAATTCATCAATTATCTCTTGAGCGTTCATAAACTCGTCGTCGTCAGTGTTATATCAGTTGAGATCGTTGTCATAGCTCTTTCATTTGACTCGATATTGAAGTCATCTTCTATAGCGTCGAGAGTTCAGTATATCATCGATTTTCCATTCATCTTCATCGTTTACCACTATTGATCTCAAAGGTTCATTCTTTTGATCAGGCAGAGAGTCATCGACGACAGAACGAAGAAGCTCTGAATGAAATACGTCATGTATATGCATAGTCTCTGATAGTTTCAACTTATAGAATGAGTCAACAGACTCAGTGATCTGAAATGAGTCGAGCATCTTGTCATTCAATTTTTTGAAAGATCTCGCTGTAACGATGTTTCGTTCGTTCAGAAACATCTTTGATTCGATCTCGTAATTGATCTTCTTTCTATGCTTATTAGCTTGATTTATCATTTGTTTCCGTGTTTTGATCAGAGCTTCACGAGCGAAGATTAATGTCTTGTTCATTTGTTCAGATATATTCTTGACTCGATTGATCTGCAAGCGTTCGCGAGTGCTTTCATACTCGATGATGTCAGAGTCGAAGCTCATACGAGGGTGAAAGCTCTTGTTCATGAAGAAGAGAATCAAGAAGATGACTGAAGACAAGACGTTATTGTTGACAAACTCGATCATGAGTAGTCACTTGAATCAGTCGTTCTGCATGTATGAACAGAAGAAACGAAGATATCGCTCGACATTCTGATTGACTTGTTCGCTTTGATCGTCGATCTGAGAATGATAGACGATGAACAATCGAAGAGAAATGCTCAGTCGTTTGCAAAGAGACTTTCAAAGAATGAAGATGAACTGAGAATCTTGATCGAATACAATGAAGCTGAGTAAATCGTGAATTCAATATATTCATTGAAGCAACATTTCAGCTATCTTTTCGACTGTGATATCTTCATCATCAATGATGCAAGAAATATAATGTCTTTCTTTTGACAATCTGCAGATGACAGTCAGAATAGCGTTATAGTCGTACGAATCAGATAGATTGATAATGAAGTTCATGACTATGTTCTGTCATCGCTGTTCAGATATAGATAGAGATTGAAGCAAGTCGTTTGATTTATCTCTTGATGTCTTTGAACGTTGACATATGTAGCAGTTTTGAATATATCGATCTATCGTTTTTCGCATAGAAGATCAATAGTAATTTCGCTTTATGATCTTCATTGTTCTAAGAATTTCAGAATGATCAATCGACGATTGATCGTGTACCTCACGAATCAGATTCATTTGTAGAAGCTCGTTGAACGAGACTCATAGCTGACAATCATGATACAAGATTTCATTCTGAGTTCGACAATTCTTCAATTTGATATCTTCATATTGTGCTTCGTCTCTTGCTATTGCTTCGCGAAGTAACGTACAATTCTCGTCGATTTCATTAGTCTCAAGAATCTGTTTATAGATTGATTGATCATTATTCTTCTCTAGATCAGCAATCTTCATTCGATTCGATGTCAGAATAGTAGTTCTTTGATATTGAACGCGTTCATCGTCGAAATCTCTAGGCACGAAGTCAGCTCAACGAGTTAATGCATCGATTTTAATGTTCTGTTTGTCAGATCGATACATTATCTTAAAGTTGAAGTCAGCTAGCTTCTGAACTCAGCGCATCTGTCGTTGACTCAGCTTCTTGTCTTTCATCAATGAGATGAGCGCTTGATGATCGATGAACATCTTGATAGAAATGTTGATCAGCTTCAGTTCGAGTCGTCAGTGTTCAAAAGCTCGAATTATGATCAGCAGTTCTTTATCGTATATCTCGTAGTTGCATTCAGCAGAAGACATGTTCTTGCTATAGAAGACAATCGAATGTAGAACATCTTCATCATCATATTGAGACAGAACTTCATCGTTGACGTAGTCGAATGAGTCAATTTCAAGAATGAAATCGCAAGTCTGATCAAATTGACAAAGTATAGAAGTCTCAGTCATACATCTCTTCATGTGATCGAATGCAGTTTGACAGACTTCGTTTCATTCAAATATGATCTTCTTTTGAGTGAGTTGAATCATTGAACGAACAATCTTCGAAAAGTTCTTGATGAAGCGTCGATAGAAATTGCAGAAGTCAATGAAGAACTGTATCTGAATGAGATTATTGAATGTAGATCAATCAACGACTGCTTGCATCTTTCGTGAATTCATCTTAAGTTTCTCGATTGACATCAAAAGTTCTAAAAAGATGGTTTTCTGAACATGAAACTCGCATTTATCAATGTCTATCTGTAGATCAGCTTCTCGTAGTCTATTCAAGATCAATCGTACATGTCGCTTGTGTTTCTTCAAGATCTTGCTGTAGATAATAATGTCATCTAGATAGATCTGACAAAACTGATGTAGATATTCAAACAATACGTCGTTCATATAGTGTTGATAGAACGTCGATTCGTTGATTAATTCGAAGAGCATTACATGATATTTGTATGAGTCGAAGAAGGTAATAAAGATAGTCAAATCTTCGCTATCTGAGTGCATGCGTAGCTTGTTGAACGCGACAATGATGTTCAATCGAGTCAGATACTTGCTTTCTTGTATACGAGCAAGAGTCTCGTCTATCAATGACAAAGAATAGCGATTTCGTTTGGTCAAAGCATTGAGCTTTCTGTAATCGACGCAGAAACGCAGACTTTCGTCTTTCTTTTCAGCGAACAAGATGAGCGAGACGTATGATGCGAAGCTGAAGAAAATGAATTCTTTGTTTAGATGTTCGATCAGATATTTCTTTATCTTCTGAAGCTTGTGATTGAACATCTGATATAGTCTGCTTCGCGAGAACATTTCTTCATCGATCAACTCAATTTTGTGATCGTAGAAACGATGCGATGATAGCTGATCGATCATTGCTCGATCGAAGACATCTAGATAGTCGTGATATTCAGAGAGAAGCTTGATCTTGACTTGCTCGAGAGCTTCAGCGTGAGAAAGCTCATGCAGATTCACTTCTTCAGACTTGTTTTCGACTATAGTTATGAGTCAATCGATTTTCAAGACGATAACAGCAAAGATCTTGACATCTGATCATTTAACTAACATTCTATATGTCGCTGCTTCTATCATTGCTATGTTCGTTGAACTGAAAGAGAATGAATTCAGACTGAACGTCGATTTAGAATTTTTGACGTTAGTTAAAGTCGCGTCACGCAATTTTAACTGTTCAATTAGTTTAACTGACTTCTCATTGAACTGACTGAAAGAGAGTGATTTCAGACTAAGTTGAGATGTAGTGAAAGATCTCTTCAGTATATGAGTAGAAGTCAAACTCTTCTGCTTCGTGATTGTCTTGTTGCTTGTGAGTAGAACAATCGATTTATGATTAGAGGTGAAATTCGAAAATCGAAGAGAATCGATTCGCATATCAATTACTAGATCGATTTTGTTCATTCATGTTTTTTCGAGAATCATTTGATGTTGATCTAATCGAGTGATCAACATAGAAGCTGTGTCAATCGTATGATCTTGAACAGTCAGATTCAAATAGATAACATGAGTAATGAGTTTCTTAGCATAATGATCGTCAAATTCTCGAATTGACTTCGCTTTGATCAAAGTCAGAGATTCAATTTTCAACTGATCACAAACAATCTGCGCGATCACTTCATCAATGAATGAATAGTCAGCAGCTTCGATGTCTATCAATGACTTCAATGAGTAACTAATTTCATTGCTAGAAAGTACACATTCAGTAATCAAAGATTCAGAAGCAAAAGAATCATCTGACATGCTCATCGTTGAAGAAATTAACACATCTTTCATCGCGTCTTTGATGAAAGTCTCTAGTTTTTTGCCTCGCTATCTTCGAAAGAAGACATTTTCTCATTCTCTTTATTCTTCGAAATGACGATTTCATGTAGATGAGAGATGAAAGCTCAAGAAGCAGAAGTGTCGACCTTGTTCTGAGAGCAGTTCTTTGACAAGTGGCTCGAGATCTTGCAGATATAGCAAACGATAAACGATCTGACTGACTCAGATGTAGAAAAGATAGTCGACTTGACATATTCAATTATCGAAGTCGTCACTGCTGACAGAAAAGTAGCGCACTTTTCAGATGCAACGATGACTTTGACGATGATCGTGCAACGTTCGCTTCAAAGCTGATAATTGACTCGCTGTCTATTATTCACACTCTGAAGAAAGCTCTTGAGATGATGTAGAGTGGTAAAATCTTTCGAGCAAATCGATAAAGCATTCTGCAAGCGATTGTTGATCTTATTCTGAAGATCGTTCATCAGAGTGCGATCGTCGTATTCTAGATAGCTGAATAGCTTCATAAAGTCGAAGTAGAAGACATTGAAAGACTTTTCTGCTTGTCTCAGAGCGTTGTACTCATGACGACACTTTCGATTCTTATTCTGATCATCGTATATTTCTTTCAGATGCTCAAATAGCTCGTAGATCGAGATGTAAGAATGCGAAGCGTCATGACGACGTCAAGCGAAGATATGCTCAGCAGCATCACCTTCTAGTCTAGATATCACATAGACAATACAGATATTCTCATTATCGAAGTGATCGACATTTGTCTGAAGCTTGTCGTTCATCTTGACTCTTCAGCTGTCTCATGTTGATTCATCTTCATCAGTGAATATAGATGAGTTCGAAAACTTGAAGAACTTGTGATGATTGTTATCGAATAGAGTGAACGACTCACGTCGAGTATGATTCTCGATAGATTGACGAGATAGAGATTTCGTAGACTGACGAGGTCGAAGCTGATTCGCTGAACGCTGTTTCTTTTTTAGACTCAAGACTTTCTCTTGTAGATCGACGATAGTCTCTTCTTGAGTGTCTATTGTCATTTGATTGATCTCTAGCTCATCAAGTCTCTTGATGTGATCGACTTGAACATCGATTCATTGCTCGTTGAGTTTCAAAGTCATGTCTCGTTGATCTCTTAGCTCGATCAGCATCTTGATGATCTCGTCTGACTGATCAATAGCTCATTGACGAAGTTGTTGACTTGTGTTGATGTTTCATGAAATAGCGACATTCTGAGATTTCGCTGAAGCATCGACAGAAATAAGAAAAACTCGTCTATTAGCAATGCTTCTAAGCAGACGAGCTGTTTCTGACTCGACTGATTCAGAGTCGCGTGTCATTGTGAGAAAGGTAAGAATAGGTTTAATTGTAGTTGATTTGATAAATTTGAGTAAATTTGAGTAAATTTGAAGATGTGTTTTGATAAAAGTAATTCAAAGAATTTCTTGCGAATTTTCTGAATAGAAGTAGATTATTTCGTATCGTCTACACGTCAATAGCAGAATAGTTGATTAGCATTTATCTACTGTTAGGAATCGGCCTAGAGCGAGTCATAGAGATGTCATTTAATCAATAGATAAATGCTAAGAAAGAAAAGTATCTACAGAAAAGAACTCAATTCTTATATGTGTGTTTCTCAGCTCTGTGCTAGACTCGATTGAGTTGATGCCTTACACATATGATGCAGAGTTTCAATGATATCATCTCTAGATCAAATTCTCGCTAGGTTCAATTAGAATGAAATCAGGCGAAGACTAGACGAAGAATAGGCGAAGGCTAGAATCGTAACAGTTTGCTAGAAACATTTGAATTAAAGCATTGACTTTAGTGTTCATTTTGTCTGATTTAAAGATGATCTGAAAATTAAACTTTGATAGAATGTTCAGATAGTTGACTTGATGTTGACTCAGCTGTTTATTTTTCATGAAGATCTTCAGAGCTTGATGATCAATGAATATCTGAATGAGTAATTCAGTACATTTCAGCTCAAGTCGTTAATGTTCAAAACAGCGAATAATGATCAGCAATTTCTTGTCATAAATATGATAGTTGATTTCAGCGAGAATCATGCTTTTGCTGTAGAAGATCATCGAGTGAAGTACATTCTCATTGTTGTACTGAGACAGTATTTCATCTTTTACATAGTTCAATGCATCGATTTTCAAAATAGTCTGATGTTTGAGATTGAAATGACGAAGAACTGAAGCGAAACTGATCTGTTTCTTCAGATTTCTGAAAGCTTGAATGCAGACTTCATTTCAAACAAAAGACGTGTCTTTTCTAGTCAATTAAGTGAATGATTTGACTAGTTTGAAGAAGTTTCTAATGAAACAATAATAGAAGTTCACAAATTTCACGAAGTTCTGAATTTCTTTCAAATTGATCGAAGTAGTTCAGTTGACTATGATGATCATCTTACTTGAATTCATGCAAAGATCTTGTTCTGATACAATGACTTCTAGAAAAACTGTCTTTTCTACATTGAATTTGCACTTTCGAATATTTATCTGCAGTTCAGCTTCACGTAGTTGAGTCAATACTAGTTTGATGTGATCTTTATGTTTCTTTCTTATTTTGCTATAGATGAGAATGTCATCTAGATAAACTTAACAAAAGTCGTTCAGAAAGTTTCATAGAATGTCATTCATATATTGCTGAAAGAAGATCAATTCATTAATCAGTTTGAATGATAGCATTTTGTATTTATATGCTTTTAAAGCAGTGATAAAGATAATGTAATTCTTGCTATTGAAATGCATTTGAAGTTTGTTGAATGCTGATATGATGTTCAATCTAGTCAGATGCTTGCAATTCACTATTTTATCAATGATCTCATCTATCAATGATAAAGAATATCTATTTCTTTTGAAAATGTCATTTAGCTTTCAATAGTTCACGCAGAATCGAAGATCTTCATTTGCTTTAAGAGCGAATAGAACAGGAAAGAAATAGAGAATCTGACTGAAAGTGATGAATTTCTTCGACAGATTCTCGTTTAAGTACTTCTTTACTTTCAGAAGTTTGACAGAAAACATTCAATAGACTCGACAGTGAGAAAGCGTTGAATCATTGATGAGCTCAATTTTATGATCATAGAAGCAATGAGAAGATAGTTTATTCAATTGAGCTCGATCAAAAACATTTAGAAACTCATGATATTTTAATGACAGCTTCGCTTTAATAACTTTCAAATTCTGAGTAGTTTTCTCAACAAAAGAGACGTTCAGAGCGTTCAAATTGCACTGAGTGTTGTACGCGATTTTTCTATCAATATTCTTCATGAATAGAGCAAATACTTCAGTCTGATTCTTCTTTGAGTGATTCAACAATGTTTTGAACGAAGCAACATTTATGTTTTGAATTAAGAAGAATTCTTTCTGAATCATAGTTGAAACAGATCGTTTGAGCATTCTAAAAATCTTTGACTGAGAGTTAGAAGTAAACGAAGTTGATCGCGATCAACTTGAGTGCTTTGAATTGAAAGAAATTGAAAAAATCGAAATGAAAATATCTAATTGATTTGAAAAAACAATGACGTCGATTTGCATATTCAGTAATATTTCATTTTTGTTCATTCATGATTTTTCTAATATGACTTCGTGATGATCGATGTCAGCTATTAACATAGAAACAGTCAATTTCTTATGACTTTCAATGATGAGATTCAATAGAATTTTATGAGTGATAGTCTTTTTAAATATATTTTCATCATATTCTTTTATTAATTTCTCTTTTGTCAGTGATATAAATTGAATTTTCAGCTCTTTACATACTCTATCGACTAGATTTATATGTATGATCATATAGACGACTGAATCACTGTCTATAAAAGAGCAAAGACTGAATGATTCATTCTGCAAGATAAGAAGAGCATCAATCAGAAATAACTTATCAAAGTAATTCTCTTTCGATAGAATTTCGTCTAAATTGCATAAAAATATAATCTTCACTTCGATGATTATTAAAGAGATGACTAGTTTTTTGACTTGAACTCTGATTTCATATTGAGTTCAAAACGATTATAGTTCTCGTCAACTGCATTGACTTTGATAGATTGATTCAAGCATTCTCTGAAACTATGATCTGATTTGTGACATATGAAACAGATTTCAACTAGAACATCTGCATTCTTGACGCTAGTCAAAACTGCGCTGCGCGACTTTGATCAGTCAGACTTCAAAGTCGAAGACTAAACAGCAATAATTGCTTTAGAAATGATGATCTTTGAATCATCATGTTTGAGTAGTTTGTTCTTGATCTCTTGAACTGCTCTATGTTCATTGTTCAAATGAATCAGATAGTTTCAAATATCTGATAGCTTGATGAGTGACTTTATCTGAGCTGTTCAAAAGATTCAAAGACAAGAGTTTATTTTATTCTTTAAATCAATGACTAGTACGTTTTTCTGATACTTTAAATTGTTAGAATCATGCCTAGAGCAAGTCATAGAGATACAGATAAACGAAGGGTAAATCAGGTAAACGAGAATTCAAAGCTAAAGAGCAAGGTCTACGAGATGCGAAGACTATATGTACAGAGAGAAGAAAAGCGCTAAGCTCGATAGAGTCTTAGGCTCGCTCAAAGAACACGTGTTTCAGTAGAAGACTGAGCACGCTCGTAACATAAATAAATGTATAGTCGTTGAAACTGATTAAAGAAATTGCTGAATTTCTTTGATTCTTGAATCAGATTAATATATTTTCTACGATAGTTGTCTTTCTTATCAGAGTCATGAAATGATTGAGCTAGTTTCTCTAGAAGTTCATTGACAGTCAGATAGAAATTATCATAGTTGAGATCATGTCTGACTTGAGTGATTTCAACAACGTCATCTGCTAGTCGAGAGTTTATGTAACTCAGCTTGTAAAGTTCATTTGAGAAGATGTTGATGTTAATTGCTAACTTCTCTCGTATGTCAAGAGATCAGTTCTTTCAAGTAGAGTTCTTTTCATCAGTGAACATTGAAGAGTCGAGTATTTTGTGATATTTAGATCATTCAAAGTAGATGACAATCAAGAAAGCAGTGATGATTACATTGACTGTGATAGCAGTGAAAGTTTGTAGTTTTGCTTTCAACTGTTGAATTTCGCTCTTGTCTCATTGTTTCATCTTGACGAGACGATCTGTTTCTCTATTAAGAGCATAGATACGTTTCTTTCATACTTTCATATCATCGAGTATGACAATTTCAGCGTTTGATTCATTGAAAGCAATGAATGAAGAAGTGTGTTGTGAATTAACGATAGAAGAGAAAGCTTGTGAACATGTTTGTTGCAAAAAATCAACGAAAGCTTTATCTTTATCAGATGTGTTCTTAAATGTCATAGTGAAGAAAATGAAAGTTGTTTGAAAGAGAATTGAACGAATAACGATGCTTGATGATTGAAAAAGAAAGACGTATGTTTGTTTAACAAAAGAAGATGTTTCTGAAAGCAATTGATCTTGAAGCAATTCACGAAGATTCTTTATTGTAATTCTTTTGATTGATTTGATTCTCTAGCAATTCACGAAGATTCTTTATCGTAGATTCTATTAATCGATTTTGAACGAATGTGTACTGAATGAGCGATAGATTCTCTAGCAATTCAACAATTGTATGTTCTCGTTGATTCTATGAATTTTCTGATGTTATTCTTGTCTTTCAAGATCAAATCATCAGATAAACAAATTTCTTTAGACTCAATTCGTCTGTACGAGTTGATTAAATGAGTAATGAGATCAGTATCATGTAATTAACGAATTCTTAATATAATGTCAGAATTGTATCTAAATGATACAATCAATGAAGATCAGAATTGATAGTGCTTGATCTTTAGAAATAGCTATAACTGAATATTAAGAATACAGAAGAAGATTGATACAAAAGCTTCTATTTATGTAATGTTCAGAGACTGTGTTAGACTTGAAAGAAATGTGTTTGTGATATGAAAAGAAGATGATGTAGATGAACAAGATGTTGATGAAAGAAAAGAGTGTTGAGAAAGAAAAAGAGTGTTGAGTCATATCTGAGTTAAATCTGAGTCAGATCTAGATCAGATCTTGACTAAATCATTGACTAGCTTTAATCATTACGCAGAGTACTCGCTAGCGTGCATTACGAATTGATTAAAGCTTCAGTCATGTTCAGTCTTATCAATCTTGATACGCTCATAACATTTTTAAGCTATTAATAACTATTGTTGTTAATACAAACTATTTTATAAAATGTCTAGTTTGTTGACAACTTTCAATCTGTCTGATGAAAGTATTTTGCATAGTTCATTTTCAAATAGTCTTCATTTTGAAGATTTTGCAAGTCAAGTTCAATGATTTATAAATTTTTCACATCATTTCAAAAAGAAGAAGATTAAACAAGAAGTGATGAACAAAATTCATCAAAATTTCTCACAGCTTAAGATAAGAAAGAATAGCGAGTATGTTCAATGAATTTTGAATACAGATGATTTTTTTCTATGATGATGATCTTAAATCTTTATTATCGAGAGTATTCAATACAAGACTCAAAAAAGATAGTTAATTTGCTTTGATTCAAAAAAGTCAAAGATGATAAACAATTCAATATATGAAATCATTTTATACAATTAACTTCAATTGTTAAAAAATTGTTTAAAATCTCATGCATAAGTAATCTGTCATAAAATTATGAATCATTCAACAGCTTTTGATAACTTTAACACATCTGCTATGAAAAAGCATCTTGAATCAGACTTTTGCACAGTGACAAAGTGAAAATGCAAACACTTGCAATCATAGATTGAATTGACTTTCAAATAAGTAAGTCATATCTGATAATGCAAATTGATAATGCAAAATTGACAAACTATTAGAAGAAAAGTCATATTGAATTAATCTTTATCTTCAATCAAGAAAATTAAAAAAATCAATTGATTTAATTTGATTTAAATTCATACATTCTTGTGACATTGATTTAAACTCAACTTATGAGAGACTTTATGCTATTTATATCGAGTGAACAAAACTCTTTGAGAAAGAAAATCACTTGTCATCTACATGATGACTTCACATCGTTGAAACAATGATCATGAAACTATGTATCAAGTTTGCATTTATAGCTTCTATTCAGCATGTGATGCTCAAGTAAACTCTTAATGAGTGTCTGTGTTGTTCATTTATGACACATCATCTTTGCTCTGCTCTTCATTGATGATATTCTATACAATGATGTTTTGATTCGATTCTTGATTTAAAGATGAAAGATGTTCTCTTTGCATTCGTGATGCTCATGATTGTAACGAATGTAAAGCTGCGTTCTCTCACTCAATGATTGTCATTCAGTGCGCAGAGAAATATATGATGAAAGAAAGATGTACATGATGAGAAGATAAAGTGTGATTGTACTAAGTAACTTTTTTCTTCTTTTGATTTGAATTATGTCATGTAGACATTGAATGAATTGTTAGTATAGACATGCAATCACAATTGTTTAATGTTTGACTCTGATCAATGAAAGAGAATGCGTTCTGATCATTCTCTTGAATTCTCAATTTTTCACGTAGATAGATGCATGACTTGATGTCAAGTAAAGAAGATGAGTTCAAGCTCTTTCAATATATCAGCGTGATTGATGAGTCACTACTTCTTCAAGCACTGTAATCACAACTTTCAGACTGAGATCAACTATTCTATCTGATATCTTTTTATCAATTACTCAATGATACTGTCAATGTGATGAAAATGTTTCAGCATATCGACGTGATTAACAAGTTGCAAATTCTTCAATCACTTGTAATCATGACTCTCATACTGAGATCGACTTTTTCACTAAATATCTTTTCATCTCTTTGACATTGACATGTCATTAATCTTCTTCATAGATCGATTGTAACTGTTAGAAAGAATGTTGTTGCATGAGTGAAAACTTTGCATGATGACTTTTCTGATCATGCAATGTTTTAACATCATTTGAACTGCATCAAATTGAGATCTCTTGACTTTTCTGACTTCTATTTGAACACAGAATAGAATCAAAAGATTCATAGTTGACATCATGTACAGATGAATCTCATCGTCGATCTAAAAAAATCAATTATGCAAGATCTTTGTTGACTTGAATTTATTGTTTCAAATCATTGATAATGTGCAATTTTAAAAGCTGCTACAAATGCTTCATTCAAATCTGCAGATTGCACATTGCATAAAAATGATAATCATGATTCTCTCACACTATAAGAAGATTTGTGATAAGATCAGATTAAATCTTATTGTTGAAATTGTTAGAAATCGATCTAGAGCGAGTCATAGAAATGTCATTTAACTAATAGATAAATGCTAAGAAAGAAAAGTATCTACAGAAAAGAACTCGATTCTTATATGTGTGTTTCTCAGCTCTGTGCTAGGCTCGATTAGAATGAAATCAGGCGAAGACTAGTTGAAGAATAGGCGAAGGCTAGAATCATGACAGAAATCATGTTTAGAATTTAATTACACTGCAACAAGATAGTGCATAACTGAGTAGAATGTTTGATCAATAAAGATAACTTTAACTAGAAAACTAAGAATACAGAAGAAAGAAGACAGTTTCAAGCTGTATTTATAGTAGAGTGAACAAAGAAGTGAAGTAGTCGATTTGCTAAAGCTTGAATAAATGAAATGTTTCAGCATATTTTAATTTGAAATATTGCTGTTTCTTGTTCACATATTGAAATTTCTAGAGTCTATTGACTAAACTTTATCAAGATCAACATGCTTCGTAACATTACTTTTTTTTTTAAAAGTCATGTCTTTATAACTTATAATGTAGTTTATAGCACTGACGTAGAACTCAATGCTCATCTTTCTACCAACCTTTCTATTGATCTTTCAGATCATCGAAAATGTCTATTGTAGTAGACTCACTATGAGGAAAAAAGAGCAATCATTGTAGCAGACTCACTATTTGACGTAGAAACATGAGATAGATCGATTCACTGATAAATAAAGCGATGTGAGTAGATAAATCATTGCATTGACAGCATCTTTGTAACAGACTCACTAGAAGAAAATTGACTAGCTCATCAAAGAGATCAAATATTGACTTGTCTTTGTAGCAGACTTACTAAATTGACCTGAATTTGAATCGAGTTGAATCAAATTTGATGACACAGATTATTTTAACTCAACTGATTCACAAACTTTTTGAAAGAGAGAAAGAGTTTGTGATTCTCTAGCAATCAATGATCATATGTTCTCGTTGATTCTATTGATTGAGTGAATCAATGCTACTGAATGAGCGATAGATTCTTTAGCAATTTCATTGACAAAATCGTGAGATGAAAAAAGTTGATATTAGCTGATTTTTGTCAACTTTTCCTGAGTTAGCTGTTAATCTCATGTGTCAGCTAACGGTTGAAATTAGCTGACTCTCTCAGTTATTAGCTAACTATTAGCTGTCACTTAGCTGTCACTTAGCTGACTTAGCTGTGCGCTCAGCTAATATCGATTTTATCTCTTTTGTCAACTTCTTCAACATTTGCGCATTTTGTTTATTAGCAATCAAATATTAAATTAATGATTGAATAATTATTGCGCTCGTATAATAGATTAATTAATGATTAATTTGACTAACTAAATAATAGCTATTTACACAGTTTAATATATGCGCTGAAAAAGTCAATGAGAAAGTCAATGGGAAAGTTAATGAGTAAACTAATGAGGTAGAGAGTCATGAAGAAAGTCATGAAAGAAATCATGAAGACTATTCGATAAAGAGTCATGTAGAACGTTCAATAGAAAGTCATGTAGAATGTTCAATAGAAAGTCATGTAGAATGTTCAATAGAAAGTCATGTAGAATGTTTGATAGAGAGTCATGTAGAATGTTTGATAGAAAGTTATGTAGAGTGTATGATAGAATCATATTTGATGCTCGATAGAGATCAAATTTGATTCTTGATTGCGAAGCAATTTGAAGCTTGATAGAGAGTCATGTAGAAAGTCATGTAGAAAGCATTGTTTGAAGCACTGTTTGATTCGTGTTATGCACTCGATTGACGCGTATTTTGAAGCATGTAGAGTGTTTGATAGAGCGTTTGATAGAAAGCTCAGTAGAAAGCTCAGTCGATAGCTCAGTAGATAACTCAGTAGAAAGCTTGATCAAAAGCTCAGTAAAAAGCTCACTAGAAAGCTCAATCAAAATGTCAGTAGAAAGATCAGTAGAAAGATCAGTAGAAAGATCAGTAGAAAGATCGATAGAAAGATCGATCGAAAGATTAGTAGAAAGATCACTAGTAGAAAGATCAATAGAAAGCTCGATCGAAAGATCAGTAGAAAGATCACTAGTAGAAAGATCAATAGAAAGCTCGATCGAAAGCTCGATGAAAAGCTCGATGAAAAGCTCAGTAGAAAGCTCAGTCGATAGCTCAGTAGATAGCTCAGTGAAAAGCTCAGTAGAAAGCATTGTTTGAAGCACTGTTTAACGTGTTTTATGCTTTTGATCGACGCATTAGATAGAGCGTTTGATAGGGAATTTGATAGAGTGTTTGATAGAGAGATTGATAGAGTGAGTAGATGAGCGAGTAGATGAGCGAGTAAATGAGCGAGTAGATGAGCGAGTAGAGTGAAGAGTAAATGAGCGAGTAGGTAGACGAGTAGAATGATGAGTAGATGAGCGAGTAAATGAGCGAGTAGATGAGCGAGTAGAGTGATGAGCATGTAGATAAATATTTTAGCTGAATTAGCTGAATTAGCTGAGTTAGTCGAATTTAGCTGAAATTTAGCTGATTAGTCAGTTGTTAGCTGATTATTAGCTGAATTGAGCCAACTTTTTCAGATTCTGTCATCGAGCAAAAAGTTAGCTGTTGAACATTTTGTCGATGCTCAACAGTCTTGTCGTTGATTCTATTGATTCTCTGATGTTGTTCTGTCTTTCAAAGTCATCGATCATCAGATAAATAAATTTCTTTATACTTGTTTCGTTGTTCATTGAGTAGCTTGAATGAATATTGATACTCATATTGTAGAGTTAATGAATTCTTAGTTTAATGTTGAGATTGTGTCTAGAATCTAATTACACTGCAGCGAGATAGTGCATAGCTGAGTAGAATGTTTGATTAATAAAGGTAGCTTTAACTAGAAAACTAAGAATACAGAAGAAAGAAGACAGTTTCAAGCTGTATCTATAGTAAAGCAAACAAAGAAGCGAAGTAATCAATTTGCTAAAGCTCAAATAAATGAAATGTTTCAGCATATTTCAATTTGAAACATCGCTGTTTCTTGTTCACATATCAAAATTTCTAGAGTTTATTAACTAAACTCTATTCAAGATTAACACACTTCGTAACACTTATAAAGTCACGACGTGTTTTTATTGCTTTGAACACATGATTTAGTTCTCAAAGAGTAACGTACTTGAGAATGTTGATATACTGAGTCAATGTTGAATTTCAATTTTATGAACATCTTATTGAATTTATGTCTTTCAATATTGAGCATATCAATCATCAATTGATGATGAAGTTAATGAAAATTCTAAAGAACTACGTTATTAAGAATAAGCTTTTCAAGATTGTTATTAATAATGCAAGCAATAATAGTATCTTGAAAGAGAAATTTAAAAAGATCATGAGTCATCATGAGTTTCAATGAAACAGAACACAGAATTTTATTAATTGCTTGATCTACATTATCAATCTTATGACTCAAGATTTTATTTAAACTCTTGAATCAAAGACAATAGCTGATAACATTATTGCTCAATTAAAGAATGAGCAAGTGCAAAATATTAAAACAAGCAGAGAATTATTTGTTGTGATCAAAAAAATATTACTTCAAATGATAATGCAAAAAAGTAATGCATTTATTAATCATAAAATTAAATTTGTGCTTTGATGATAGCTGTCAATGACTCTTCTCAGCAATTGATTCACTTCAGAGCTTTTCAAGAGCAAAATGATAAAAAATTTAGAAAACTGATACAAGATATTTGCATTCATTGAAATTCTACGTACTTGATGCTTCATTGAGCATATCAACTACGTGAATTTATTGATTTTTGAACAGAGAAATACTATGAAGATTTCAAGATCACAAAGATTAAACTTAATGAAAGTGAGTGATTTATAATTTTGCTTGTTAACAATTTATTAAATTTCTTTTATGAATGCACTTTAATAGTATCATGAACAATTAATGCAGATATTTACTTGAAATTTTGAATATTTAATGCACTTTTCAATCATTTTGAGCAAATTGAAAAGAATATAAAAAGAAGTACTTGCTCATCAAGTGCTGTTATAGTAAAGATTTACAAAAAAGTCTCAATCAAACTTACAAAGTATTATGTCAAGATTGAAGACAGCAATGAAATAATATATAATTTTGCAAATATTCTGAATTCTACAATGAAGCTAAATTTTTACAAGACTTGAAATGACAAAGAAAATGAAGATACAGATCATGACAAAGAATCTGTTCTCTATGAGATCAAGTACAGAACAGAGTTCAAAAAATATTTTCATCATTACTATGAAGATTCAGCTGTTGATTTGAAAGCAGAAGCACAAAGAGCAAGAAGTGATGCTGATAAGATAATGCATTATGATAATGTATTTGATCATTTACTAATGATCTTGTAGTTTATTGCAACTGTTAGAAGATCATTGCTTCAACAATTTCAGTATATTCATTCTTTTCAAGATGAAGATGATTAATATTTTTGCACTGATGTTATAAATTGTTATGATTCTAGCTACGCATCTTCGTTGATAGCTATGTTGATGACTATGTTGATGATTATGTTGATGATTATTCTGAGAGCTATCGTTGATTGCTCGTCGCTAGAGCATAAACTTGTTTCAAAGTTAACTTTATTTAAAGTTAACTTATGTTCTTCTGAGTCATATAGATAGTTGACTCTTTTCTTCTAGATACTTTTCTTTCTTAGTATTTATATACTCATTACATTATACTCATATGACTCGCTTTATGCTGATTTCTAACATTATATAAATGCTTCTTCATTACAGATGAAGAGAAATAATCTGCATTGACTTCATTGAGTGCTTCTGCTCAATTCACATGACTATCAACTTTGATCTAGTCAACTTGCAACTGTGCAGCAGCACTCATTCTTCTTCTCTTGTGAACTGATCAGCGAGAATAAATAAAAGATTGAACTTATGAGCTGATCAGCGAGTATAAACAAAAGATCAAAACTTTTTTCGACTAAATCAGAAAATCAGTGAAAGCATCATTCATTCAGATTCACAAGAAATTCTTCGAATTTGTTGAACAATGAAGTCAGTCATAGAACTGCGTCAAAGTCTTTATCTCAAGAGCAATTGCATAAGCTCAGTCTAAAACTGTATTAAAGTCTTTATTTCAGAAGCAAATCTTATAGTGAGTCTGCTTCAATGACACTTTTTCGTCAATGTGATGATTTATCTACTCACATTGCTTTACTCATCAATGAATTGAACTATTATGTTCACATGCAACTAGTGAGTCTGCTACAAAGACGCGATTCAAATTGATCTCTTCAATGAGTTAATTAATTCTCTCATAGTGAGTCTGCTACAATGACACGTTCAACAGTGATTTTGCTTTAATGATGCATTCAATATTGATCTTGTCATCAAGTCAATTACTTGATAGTTAGTTTGCTTGAACGACACTTGAAGTGAGTCTGCTACAAAGACAGACAACGATTGATTTTTTGATTGAGTCAATCAACAAATGAAACAAGCTCTACTATGTAATAAACTTGAATCAGAAGTGAGTCTGCTTCAATGACATTTATTCTTAATGCAATGATCTATCTTCTCATCATTCTACTTATCAGTGAATCTGATCATACATTCACATGCAACTAGTGAGTCTGTCACAATGACATTTTTTGTCAATGCAATGATTTATCTACTCACATCATTCTATCTATCAGTGAATCAATCTGTTAACTCGTTCGCATGCAACTAGTGAGTCTGCTTCAATGACACTTTTATCTTGCATAGTAAGTCTGTTACATTAGACATTTCGATTCTACACAAGACTAAGAAAATACATTCATGCAAACATGAATCGTTGAAGAGAGAGAATAATGTTACGATTCTAGCTATGCATCTTCATTGATAGCTATGTTGATGACTATTCTGAGAACTATCGTTGATCACTTGTCGTTAAAGCATAAACTTGTTTTGAAATCAACTTTATTTAAAGTTAGCTTATGTTCTTCTGAGTCATATAAATAGTTGATTCTTTTCTTCTAAATACTTTTCTTTCTTAGCATTTATATACTTGTTACATTACACTCATATGACTCACTTTATGCTGATTTCTAACATAAATGAGAAATGTTCAACATGACAATTTTGAAAAGACAATGCTTTGAATTTTTCTAGATTAATGCAAATGATTAAAAATGTTCTTTCATGCTCAATATTCTTGATAAATATTGAGCGAACTTTCAGTCTTGCTAAAAAAGTATGTTGATAAGATTGATTACAGATGAGTTCAAAAATAATGAAACAAATAATGCTGATAAAGTATTACAATCAAACTATGAATTTAAATTCAGATGAGATTATTACTGAGTTCTGAAATATTTATTGCAGAGAGAAGAATGATGATCAAGAAATTAATGAATCTGCTGATTCATTTTAAGTATCTTTGAAGACTGTTTTGATGTAAATTTATTCATAAATCTGTAATATTGCTTCATTTATTAAAAGTCTTGCATTTAGAGTGAGTACTTATTAGAAGTATAATTAAGTCAATGCACAAGAATAATGCACAAGAATAATATGAATGTGATTTCAAGAATTACACTGTTTATCTAATTAATGAAGACAGATATTTTCTAGTTTATCTTGAAAAATATGACATCAAGATTCATCATGAAATTCTTCATAGATCTCATATTTTTATCTTGAATGATGATGCATTTGACATGAATTGTTGTTAAGTTGATGTTTGCATAAAGCAAAATGTCAATGAAAATTCTACAACAAAAGTGATAATGCAAAAGAATAATGCACTTACTTTTCATAAAGAAAATCATAAAGTCTTCAGTGACTTCTTGAAGAGCACTCAAAACAAAGCACTGAATGCAAAAATCATATTGTAGCATGTTCGCTTAAGCATAATCATGCATAATCTTTCTAATCAGTCTTTCAAAGATCATTTTGAGAATGAGATTTTCTGCAATCTTTTGATATTTTCAAATTTCACGCAGCACAACAATGTCTGATTTGTAACATCTTTTCTGTTGCAAAGCATTAGTATGTCAGTAAATAATACATTACTCATGTGCATTATCTTTTTAGTAGTAAGAGTAAATTTAAAGACTGAAGTTTCTTTGATAACATAATGATCAGTTGAATGCATTGAGCTCTTAAATGTCTTATGTGCTGATGCATATGCTAAAAATGAACTTGTCAGCAATAAACAAGTCATATTGCATTATCAGTATGCATTATCAATAACATGCTTGCTGCATGTCATTGTTTATCAAGAATGATTGATTTGATTTATGTAAATTTGATTTTTGAAAGTATTATCTTCAAAAGTATTATTTATTGAAGCATTGATTACTAAAATATGATAGAAGAAGTGATTAAAAAATCAGAAAAGAAATTGAAGAAAATATTGAATAAATGTTAAGAAATAAGTGTTAAGAATAATAATTAAATATTTCTTATTACACTTAAATTCATCTCACTTAATGAGTTTTTTTCTTACTTGTAATGATTGTTTCTTTAACAACACAAGATATATACAAAGATTAAACAGTAATCACTATTACTAAACTTGAGATCTGAAGATAGCTGAGACAATAATATGTATTGATTACTTACATAAGTTGAGCACAAAGCTTCTATCTAAAAGAATGATCATCATTATATAAACATAGAAGAATCATGTCAAGTCATCTCTGCTCTGAATGATCACTTTGATAATTCTCGAGCAAGATGAGCAAGATGAGCATCATGCTCATCATGCTCATTATGATTACTCTCGATTCAAGCGATCAGAGTAATCACTTCAAGACTCTGATTACTCAATGATTATTTAATCATTGCTGTTACATAATTTCATGCAAGAGAGTTTTAACATTAAATCTTCTTTTAAATTTTTCATTTTGAAAATCACTTTTTCTTCATGTTTTCTCATTGCACAATCAAAAATTCTATTTTGCGTTGCAAAGATTTTCTTGAATGTACAAGTTCTGAGCGTACTGTCATGCATTCTTATGAATATTGCAGTTGCTTGCAAAAGAAATGTCGTGTTGACAATGAATTTGATCATTGCATCAAGTGTATGCATCTTGATTGCAAGTGTGATTTTACTTTCTTGATGATGAAGTGAAAAAGAGTAAAGACAGAACACAATTGTGTTCTTGATGAGCTGCTGAATGCTCACAAGCAAATGCAAAAGATTTTCATAAGAGTTACTCATTTGCAAAATCAATTTGTCTTTCTGAAAAATAAGAAACAGATGATGATTAAATGAAAGTTTCAAAACATTATCAAGCTCAAGAAAGATGAGAGAAAGACTAGCAAATCATCATTGAATGATTTTCTCTTTGATGTGTTCTTTAAGCAGATTGAGATTTCATCAGACTTTGACTGACTGAATTTCTCAACTGAAACTGTCACAGAAGCATCTGACAGTTCTTGAGATTTTTCTTCAATTTTCAAGTGTTCTTGATATGTTTATAATCTTTTCACTTGACTAATCAATGAGACTGATCTTTGATATTCTGTCTATTCAATATATTTTCTACTTCGTATTTGATGTTTTGACTCTCTGAATCAATTTCTGAAGATTCTGTTTGAATTGATGTATTTGAGTCTGCAAACTTCAAAAGACAAATATGAAATATTGAATATATTTTCATAAATGCTGACAGATTTAACTTGTAGTTAATTGATTCTTTAGTCTTTAGAATTTTATAAGATTCTAGCTTTGTATGATTCAGTTTATTACTTGATCTTTTCATTTTGATATTTCGTCTTAGTAGATATGCTTTATCTCTCTTTTTAAAAGTAGATCTTCTATCTCTTTTCTTGTTTGCATACAGAATCATGCGCTTGCTAAGAAACTGTATGTTTTTCTCTAATTCTTTCTGTAGCAGCTGCAATTGTTTTATCTGTAGCGTAGCTTTTTGAGTTAATTGTGTAAATTTACGCGATTTCTTAAGAATTTCTAACTTGAACTCATAGTTTGCAAAGAATGATGATATGCTGATTACTTCTGTTGTTGTACTATTAAAAGTCAACTGTGCTACTGATAGTAACTGTATTCAATCGTTCTGTCTATAGTTAATATAACATCTGAGATACTGTTTCAATATCTGATTCATTCTTTTTATTTGTTCATCTGTTTACAAATAATAAGCTGTTGACAGCTTATGATGAATTTCTAACTGATTCATCAAGAATTTTCAGAATTTCAATGTAAAGAGCTTGTTTTTATTTGAAATTATCTCATCTGATAATTCATGATTTGCTATGATCATTCTCAGAAATGTGTAAGTTAAATCTTTTGCGAATGTTGCTTTCTTATATGATAAGAAGTATTTGTACTTGATTAATCTGTTTGTTATAATCAAGATAAAGTCATATGTTGTTTCAATGACTCTTTCTTTTGACTTAAATAACTTGACTATGAAGTTCAAAGCTATGCTTTTTCACGCATGATCTGATGTGCTGAGACTTTTCAAAAGTTCATAGAATTTATGCTGATTGTGTTTTGTATGAATACATACATTGCACTTTCTAATAATATCTTCTATCTGTTTTCTCATCTTTGAGAAATAGTAAATTCTAGATATTCTCTCAATGATTTTATTTGAAATCTGATGTTTATGTATCATTGACTCGTGATGATCATTTATCATCTCTTATCTGCATCTTGTTGAAACATAGATCAGATCTTGAAATGTTAGTATTTCATTGATAATCTCAAAGTTCGCGTTGTTCTCAATATTCTCTATAATATCTTGTGCAACTGAGTTCTTCGTTAGCTTTAGCTTTACTCATTTCTCAAGATCTCTGTTGTTAATTTGTAAAGTGACTGCGTTTTGTCTATTATAGACAATTGAATCATCTGAGTTCTCTTGCAAAATAATCTGATTTATCTGTGATTTATCTGTCATGTGATCTGCTTTTCTGCTCAAGACGTTGCTTTTCAAGTTTTCAGATTTCTTTCAATATTGAATTTGAAAGTTGTATGATGACAACTTTTTTGATCATCTAATCTGTCTTTGATTTAAAACTTTCGTGATCATAAAGTATAACAGATTCTTATGATTTATATATACTTGAATTTGATGTCTAGATTCTTCTAGATACACTCTTCATTGTTTGAAAGAGTCGACAATAGCTAACAGCTTCTTGTCATGTATCTCATAGTTCAATTCAACTTCTGTAAGCTTTCTACTGTGAAATGCAATGAGATGCAGATGTTTCTTATCGTCTGATTGACTGATACATGCTTCAATAGCTTCGTTTGATGCATTCATCTCAAGCGTAATAAGTTTTTCTGATTCAAACATGATCAGTACTGACTGAAAAATGAACAATTTCTTCAGCTTCTTGAAAGCTTTCTCTGCTTTCTCAGTTCACATGAACGATATATTCTTTCTTATAAAATTCATAAGTGACGAGATGATTCTGAAGTATCTTTTTATAAAGCATTTATAAAAGTTCGTGAATTCTAGAAAGAATTGAACTTCGATCTTTAACTTTGACATCAATTAAGTTGTAACAGCTTCTATCTTCTTTAAGTTCATTCTTAGATTCTGAGACATGATTATGAATTTCAAAAACTGTACACTCTGTACATGAAATTCACTTTTCTCTGACTTGATGCACAGATCGACTTTCTTCAAAGTCTGTAGAACTTTCTTAACATATTGTACATGTTCTTTCTTCGTCTTCAAGTATACTAATATATCATTCAGATATACTATGATGAATTGATTCAAATAACGTTGTAACATGTTATTCACAAAGATCTGAAACATGACTGAAGCATTGATTAAATTGAAAGACATGATCAAATACTCATAATGTTCTAGTTGAGTATGAAAAACTGTCTTTCACTCATTTTCTTCTTTAATTTGTATTCAATTAAATGCTTTGAGTATATTGAATTTTGTAAATCACTGTACACTCTGCAGTCTGTTCTGCAGTTCTGCTATGAGTGATAATGAATAACTGTTTTTAATCATGATGTTATTCAATGCTCTGTAGTTGACACATAGTCTTAAACTTTCATTCAATTTCGAAATAAACAAAATTGAGTATTTTGCTGATGATTGTGATTCTTTAATAAATTTCTTTTGCATGTTCTCTTTCAAATATTGTCACAAAGCATCAAGCTTTTCTGCTGACAATGAGTAAATGAACTGTTTCGTGAATTTCTTGTCATCAACGAGCTTAATCTCATGATTTCATGATTGATGTTTGAGTAGTGTCTTCTGATCACTTTCTTTCTCAAACAGAATTTTATATTTCTGATATTCTTTAAAAATAATAGCGATAGCAAGATTCTTCAAGTGATCACTCTGAATCTCTTTACTTCATAACATCTGTGCGTCATTGATCTCTTTGAACTCTTCGCGCATTTCTTCGCTCATCATGATGAATATCTTCACATTTTGTGATGACTTCAATATTGAGTGCAATCGCGTTGTTTCTGTATCTAGAAATGCAATTATCTTGTTGACTCAATCAATCATTAAATTGATTGTACGAAGTCATGATATGTCTAGAACTATATCACTGTCTGACTGCTTCGTAATATTTAAATGTAACTTCTTTCAATGTTGTTCAAGTTTTAAATGAATGAGTTGAGTTTCTTGATTTATTAGTTCATTGTTGTATTTCATGAGTGTTTTATTGAAGTTCTGCAGATTGTAAAATTCTTTCTTCTTCTGTGTAGATATTTGCGCTTCTTTAGCAAATTCTGAGAATATGTAATTCTTGATGCAGTCACTGTCTATAAATAGTCGTGCTGCATGATCATTAACTTTGATTCAGACTCGTAACTGTGATGAGTCGTTGATAAAGATAAATATGCTTTCGATTTTCAATCTTCAACTAGACTTCTTCAATGATTCATTGATCAAAGAATTTTCTAGTTTTTAAAACTAAAAGTTCTTTCTTTCAATACTTGTTTTATGTACTGAAATCAATTTGAGTTGATCTTCTTAAGTGAATATTTCTTCAAATTGCACAGATCAAACCTCTTTCTGATGACTTTTGTCATCTGTTTAAGTTTTCTGAATATATGATCTTCATCAAGAAATACATATTCTTCTTGCTTAATGAACTTAACTTCTGTGAGTGACTTCTTCATAATATTACGAAGCGTGTCGACGTTGAATAGAGTCTAGTCAATAGACTCTAGAAATTTTGATATGTGAACAAGAAACAACGATGTTTCAGATTGAAATATGCTGAAACATTTCATTTATTCGAGCTCTAGCAAATCGACTACTTCGTCTAGCAAATCGACTACTTCGTCTAGCAAATCGACTACTTCGTCTCTTTGTTTACTCTACTATAGATACAGCTCGAAACTGTCTTCTTTCTTCTGTATTCTTAGTTTTCTAGTTAGAGCTATCTCTATTGATCAAACATTCTACTCAGCTATACACTATCTCGCTGCAGTGTGATTAGATTCTAGACATGATTTCAACATTAAACTAAGAATTCGTTTATCACATGATATTGATTTCATTACTCATTCAAGCTACTCGATAAACAACAAAACAAGTATAAAGAAATTTGTTTACCTGATGATTGACAACATTGAAAGACAGAACAACATCAGAAAGTCAATAGAATCAACGAAAACATATGATCGTTGAATTGCTAGAGAATCTATCGCTCATTCAATAGCATTGATTCACTTGATTAATAGAATCAACGATAAAGAATCTTCGTGAATTGCTTGAGAATCAACTCATTCTCATGAAGCAGACGAGTGAAAATAAGCTGTTCAATCTTCTTTCTCTCAAAAAGCTCATGAATCAGTTGAGTCAAAATAATCTGTGTCATCAAATTCAATTCAACTCGATTTGAATTTAGATCAATTTAGTGAGTCTGCTACAAAGACATTTCAATAGTCGATCTCTTTAATGAGTTAGTCGATTTTCTTCTAGTGAGTCTGCTTCAATGACACGATCAGAATCAATCTCTTTGATGAGCTAGTTGATTCTCTTCTAGTGAGTCTGCTACAAAGACGCTGTCAATGCAATGATTTATCTACTCACATCATTCTATCTATCAGTGAATCAATCTATCTCATGTTTCTACGTCAAATAGTGAGTTTGCTACAATGATTGTTCTTTTTCTCTCATAGTGAGTCTGCTACAATAGACATTTCGATGATCTGAAAGATCAATAGAAAGATTGATAGAAAGATGAGCGTCAAGCTCTACGTCAGTGCTATGAACTACATTACAAGTCATAGAAACATGACTTTTAAAGAAAAGAAAATAATGTTACGAAGTGTGTTGACGTTGAATAGAGTCTAGTCAATAGACTCTAGAGATTTCAATATGTGAACAAGAAACAATAATGTTTTGAATCAAAATATGCTGAAACATTTCATTTATTCAAGTTCTAACAAATCGACTACTTCGTCTCTTTGTTCGCTCTACTATAAATACAGCTTGAAACTGTCTTTTTTCTTCTGTATTCTTAGTTTTCTAGTTAGAGCTATCTCTATTGATCAAACATTCTACTCAGCTACGCACTATTTCGCTGCAGTGTGATTAAATTCTAGACATGATCTCAACACATAACTATGTCATGATATCAAATGTTCTTGCGTGATGCGATTGACTCATCTTGCATAGTGTCATAAATAACTTGATGTATATCATTCTTGATCTGTTGCATTCATCTGCAATTTGTAAAGAGTGACAGAGACAGATTTTAGCGCTTTTAACGATCAATATTTCAAATATTTATTTAATCTCATGTCTCAGATTTGCGTCACTTTTAGCTGATGCATATTCATAAAAGCGTCAATATTTTCAACATTTCTGACATTTCTAGCATTCTCATGAGCGCAGTATGCGTCTTTATCATTTAATTCAATAAACACAACTATTTTGACATTTATAGCACTGATATGTAGTTGCAACGTTGAATAATTAATGATTGATTTGACTATCTAAATAATAGTTATTTAATATATGCGTCAAGAAAGTCAATGAAAAAGTCAATGAGAAAGTTAATAAGTAAACTAAAGAGATAGAAAGTCATGTAGAATGATTGATAGAGTCATGTTTGAAGCTTGATAAAGAACAAATTTGATTCTTGATTGCAAAGCAATTCAAAGCTTGATAAGAAGTCATGTAGAAAGTCATGAAGAAAGTCATGTAGAGAGTCATGTAGAAAGTCATGTAGTAAAAAGATCAGTAAATGACTCAATCAAAAGATCAGTAGAAAGCTTACTAGTAGAAAAATCAATAGAAAGATCGATTGAAAGATCAGTAGAAAGCTCACTAGATGACTTGATCAAAAGATCAGTAGAAAGATCAGCGAGAGTGCTTGATAAAAAAACATGAAGAGTGCTTGATAGAGAGTCATGAAGAGTGCTTGATAGAAAGTCATGTAGAAAGTCATGTAGAAAGCATTGTTTAATTTGTGTTATGCGCTCAATCGACGCGTATTTTGAAGCATGTAGAATGTTTGATAAAGCATTTGATAAAAACCTCAGTCGATAGTTCAATAAATAGCTCAGTAGAAAGATCAATAGAAAGATTGATAGAAAGATTGATAGAAAGATCGATTGAAAGATCAGTAGAAAGCTCACTAAATGACTCGATTGAAAGATCAGTAGAAAGCTCACTAAATGACTCGATCGAAAGATCAGTAGAAAGCTCACTAGTAGAAAGATCAATAGAAAGATTGATCGAAAGATCAGTAGAAAAATCAGTGAAAAGCTCAGTAGAAAGTATTGTTTGAAGCATTGTTTAACATGTTTTGTGCACTTGATTGACGCATTTGATAAAGCGTTTGATAAAGCATTTGATAGAAAGTTTGATAGAAAGTAGAATGATAAGTAGATGAGTGAGTAGATAGATGAGTAGAGTGAAGAGTAGATGAGTGAGTAAAGTGATGAGTAAATGAGCGAGTAAAGTGACGAGTAGATGAGCAAGTAACTAGACGAGTAGAGTGAAGAGTAAATGAGCGAGTAGAATGATGAGTAGATGAGCGAGTAGCTAGACGAGTAGAATAAAGAGTAGATGAGCGAGTAGAATGAAGAGTAAATGAGCGAGTAGATAGACGAGTAAATGAGCGAGTAAATGAGCGAGTAAATGAGTGAGTAGATGAGCGAGTAAATAGACGAGTAGTAAACTGAATGCAACGAAAGAAACGAAAGCAATGAAAGCAATGAAAGTGATGAAAGCGACGAAAGTGCGATTCAGTTCAACGACATATGAAATGATTGCAGATTTTATTCATAAAATCTGATCACATTCAGATGAGTTCAGCTAAAATTTCAACTTTATCTCGCTTTAAGCAACAAATGTCTCTTTAACTAAACTCAATAATTCAGTTCACTTTTCAAACTTCAAATGTTCACTGTGAAAAATCTTTCTCTTTCTGCTTAAAAAGAGTGTACAATTCGTTGTACATGCTTATAAAGCTTGCTTAACTTGTAAGCTTTCTGAAATCTTTCTTTACTTCAAGATGATCTTCTTCTTGATTGAGAGCATCTTCTGCTGTGATAGTGAATGCTCATAGAGTTTCGCTAAGTCAATTTTCTTCTTCAACTGCTTGATAAATAGCTTCTTCAGTGCTGTTCAACCTGTTTGAGTCATATGCTTCGCTGTCGAGAATCTTTGATTCTGCGATCATAGTGAACAAACTTTCATCACTATTCTCATCATGCACTTTCGATTGATGATGAATTGCTGCGTAAAAATGATTCTTTCGCGAAAATTTCAAGTATCATTCAGAATCTTTCTTATTGCTCAGATGAGTATGACAGTTGTTCTTGTAACATGCTGTTCACGACAACACTTAATGCTTGTCTTTCTGATCTTCTTTTGTTGCTGCAAAAGATCTGTCTTGCTTATCATAAGACTTTGACTTGTTCTTATACTTGTTCTGAGTACAATTCTTAAAGTAATAACTCAGCTTTTTGCATGTGTAACATGTCTTGCTTTGTTGAACTGTTTTATTGCAAGCATTCATCAATGTTTTTCAAGTTGCATTTAACTTCATAGATTGAGAATTATAGTATGACTGTCGTTGTTTCTTCTTGAACTTTCAATTCAATACTACTGACATAGTTGATTCTTTAACTTTTTTCAAATGTCTCTCATACTATCTGTTATTGATGATCATTGCTCTAAATATCATCTTCTGCAAGTTGACGAGTTTATTGATTCTAATGATTTCATTCTTGATTTTCTCTTGCAGTTTCTGATAGAACTGACTGATGAAAGCTGCATCGTCTCATTTCATATTCATTGCAATATGCTGAAAGTTGATCAAATAAGTTGCTGCGAAGATTTTCTGTCACAGATTGTACAACTGACGTTCTGCTGTACATTTCTTGTCAATGTCTTCAAATACTCTTCTTAAACGTTTCTCAAATGCTTGAGAATCACAAAATATTGTTTTGATTTCTTCTTCTTATTCTTCTGATTTCTTCTGCAGATAATACGTTAGATAGTAATGAAATCTTGTGAATGCATTATCTTTTAAATAGATAGATGCAAAGAGTACTTTGTTCTTGATGAATTTGAACTGAAATGAATGTTGTTTGATGTATAGCTTTATCTGTACTAGATATGCTTCAAGTTTATCTCAATCATTGTGATACAAGTTCAATGTTGAGATCTTGATCTTATTCACGCTGAAGATGCTTGTTTCTTGACTAGACATGACTCATTCTGACTGACTAGACATGATTGAAGAAAATGAACGTCTCTGATATCTTGTGAAAGAGTGATGCTCAAAGTGTAATGATTGTTTCTTTAACAACACAAGATATATACAGAGATCAAACAGTAATCACTATTACTAAACTTAAGATCTGAAGATAGCTGAGTCAATAATATGTATTGACTACTTACATGAGTTGAGCACGAAGCTTTTATCTAAGAGAACAATCATCATTATATAGACATAGAAGAATCATGTCAAGTCATTTCTGCTCTGAATGATCACTTTGATCATTCTCAAGCAAGATGAGCAAGATGAGCATCATGCTCATCATGCTCACTGTGATCACTCTTGATTCAAGCAATCAGAGCAATCACTTCAAGACTTTGATTACTCAATGATTATTTAATCATTGCTGTTACATAATTTCATGCAAGAGAGTTTTAACATTACTTTTCAAAATTCTCTATCTGTTTATATTCTATCAAACTACTCAAATTTCATCGATACTGTTGCATTATTTAAATACATTATCAAGAGAATAATGCTGACTTTAATAAATACTTTTCACTCTGTTCAACAATTTAAAGATAATTCTTCATGAAAATTAATTCATTTCACTTGATGAATTATCAGACTATCAGTTTATTTCTTACTTTTCAAAATTCTTTATCTGTTCATATTTTATCAAACTACTCAAATTTCATTGATATTATTGCATTACTTAAATACATCATCAAGAGAACAATACTGACTTTAACAGATAATGTTCACTTTATTCATAAACTTAAAGTCTATTGCAAGTTGAAATCATGATGAAAATTGATTCAATGAGATCAAAGAATATTACAAGCGACAGAATAATAATCATGTAATCATATTTAAATGATTACACAAATTAAGACAGTTCAATGTTTGAAAAGAAGTGAATGAGATTGACAAAGCAGCAATGAAAGACAATGTAAGAGATGAGATAGAACAAGAGTAAAAGAACAAAGATATTCATGTTAATGCATCTCAGTAATGCAATACTAGATAAAGCGTTGATCTGTTTATAGTTGAATGCTTTGAATTGAAAATCAGATGCAAGACAGATGCTGAGATTATTGCTGAAACAACAAAGCTTTTCAATATAATTGCTGTGATACAAGATGTAAATAGTATTGCAGAGAAAATTGCTTCAAAAGTAACAAAGATATGCATTATTTATATGCATTATCTCTCAGTTGTAGAAACTAATATCAATTTTAGAAAATAACAGATGAGTTGAATGTAAGTGAAGAAATATCAAAATTTATGATTTTTATAGTTCACTTAATTCAATAAAGAATTCTTCATCATGATGATTTGAAGAAGTTAAAGCAGATTGATGATATTAATTCTATGACAGCTTTTCAGAATTTTACAACAGAATTCATCACTTTCTTAACTGTCAAAGAATAAGAAATTCAGAATTCAATACATGCAATAAATTCTAATTTAAATGATTTCATCATAGTAGAAAATGATGATGCAAAGATGTGCTATGAAGCAAAGAAAAATGAGAAGAAACTACAACATGATAAATATGAGATAATCAATAGTGAGAAGAAAGAGAATAATGAAAGTGAAAAGAAAATAATAAAGCTGTTATCAGAACTCAAATCTATGAGAATCAGAGTTCTTCAAAAAATAAAGAACAGACACAAGAATTATTCTTAAACACTATCATTGAGTTCTCAGACGAGAATTTGAGTCTATGAAAATCAAGACACTGAGTCTACGAGAAATTCTACTGTCGATTCTCAGAAACATTGAGTCTATGAGAATCTTTATCGTTGATTCTCAAAGACTCTGAATCTACAAGAATTCAAGTTGCATACAAATTTCAACATTTCATCAATGATAAGAGTTCAAGTCACATATAATCTTCGAGAAATTTCACAGAGATTGCATGTAATCTTGCTGATCTCATCAACGATGCTTGAACTTAGTCTTCTGAGTATATAAAGAAGAGTTCACTTCTGTATTTTATAGTTTGATGTTAACTTTTTATATGAATAAATATTACTAAGTTACTATCAAATTTGATCATATTATCTACGCGCATATTCTTTAGTGTGACTGCGCGTTTCTTGAGCTACTCATAATTTTAACACTTTACTTTATTGCAGAGATGATAGTTTGTACAATCAAAAAAAAATTTGTTGACTTGAACAGCAATTCTTCGAATATGACACTTAATCTTTGTAACAAATCTCAATTTCTTTTCATTCTTGAAGCTTTTACGTTTTTGATTTAAACAATCATCATCACTGATATCATAAACGTACTCTTTGAGCATCATGATCAAGATACAATCTTTCTTAATGTTGCAATTTCACTTCTTGAAAGCAATATTTGCATGTTTTTCAAAAACATTATCTCATCTACTTTTGTTATTTTCACAGAGTTTGCATTCACTCTGCTTGATCAAATTTCTTATGACAATAGAAAGAAGTTTCAATTGAATTCAATGAAGAATCTTGCACAGCATCAAGTGATCATCATCAACATCATGATTTCATTGACTCAATTGTCTTCTGATTTTGCAAGCGTTAGTTTGAAGAATCTATTAAAGACTTGTCATTATGCAGCATTGAATGAAGATATCAGAAGCATTTGCATCGATGTAGAAAGAAAAAAGAGACAGCGCATGCTGCTTCAGACAAGAATGAAAGTTGTTAAGCATGAATTTTTATTTATCACTCTTGACAAAATTCAGAATGTTATCAATGATGTGAAAATCTTGCAAAGACAACAGAATTATTTGAAGATGTATGCTTGACACAAGATGTTGTTCATTGAAAACATTATTCTGTTAGAAGATCTGAATCAAGCATCTTGCACATTGAACTTTGATTACTTTTTAACATAACAAAGTTGTGCATCTGATTGTTTTGAATTGAAGTTTTGCAAAAGAATCATTACTAAAGTCATAAAGAATTTTTTCATCGATGATGATCTCTTTAAGAAGAGAGCGATCATTTCTAAAATCATTTCTTCGAATAAGTTCTCAAAAGAGAAGAAGTTCAAGTTCATCGTTGACAAGAATCTGAAGTTGTTTCTCAGAAAACTAAAGTTAAACTTCATCAAGATGAACTACATCAAAAACAACGACAAGCTTGATTACATCATGAAATATGTAAAAATCACAGCGATGCACTATCTTCAACAGATCGAGAAAATTATCAAGAAGAGAGATTGTAGAATCACATAAGCGAAGTTTTTCAAGACTCTTCAGCAATGCTTGCTTGATACAAAGTCACTTCAGAATTGAACAAACAATTTATGAAATATCATTATAAAAAGAAGCAATCAAACATGCATGTCATTCTTTCTGAAACTCAACAAGATACATTTTCAAAATCATGTTGAAGTCATAAAGTCTGAGAAAGTGTTATTGTTCAAATTTCTGAGTGAGTTACTTTCTTTGAACAAGACTAAGCTAATCATACTAACTTTTGCTTAATGAAGCAAGATGTTCTGTCAAGAACTGACAAAGTACATTGACATGCAACATGCTTTAAACTATGCTCAGCAAAGTTGACAGTTGAAAACAAACTCATCTTTTGAGAATTGATCACACAAGAAGAACTTGCAGAATTCTTTGCAGAGAATCAATGATCAAGAAAAAGAAGAATACTTTAATGATCAAGAAAAAGAAGAATACTTTAATGATTAACAAGAACAACGAGAATCAGAACTGAGAAAAACAGTCTTTTGAAAGAAAAAATATTGCAAAGTCAGTGAGAAAGCGTGCATCAGATGCAAATCTAAAGATCATGCAGAGTTGAATTGTTCAAACTTATGATTCATCTTTTCAGAAACTTTCTTCTCAAAAGCTTCTTCTGCTTCTAACAACATTCTCATTATCAACGTTTCAAAAAAAGACTTAGCTCAATAAATTTCTCTCATTTATCAATTGCTCAAGAAAAAAGAGCAACTGAAAAGTATAAAACTCAGTGAATCAATTTGATCAGTCAACTGTTTATCAAACTGAACACGTTGACAATGTTGAAGAACTTGAACTTCGTCACAACATCATTCATTCTCATAATCAAAATTAAGTCAGAATGTCTTGATCTTTTTGAAACTCAAGTTATGATGAACATTAAGTGTATGCTAAATGTGATTTATCACAATCTTGTGAAATGTTTAAATAAGATTGAGAATATTCATTCTTGAAAGTTCACGAAAATTTTCTTTAATGATAAATCAATGTGATTACACGAAACAATACTGCTTGATTTAAACATTCAGAACTTCAATAAGAGCAATTTATGCATTTTGAAGATCTTTATCATTGTCAAATATGTCTCAAAGAATCTCATGTTAAATCTTTCATTCTTTGAAAAGCATAATCTCATTCATGAGTTTGCTCATTGATGCTTATGCTGAAGAATCTTGTGTGCTCAAAATAAAAGAAAGAAACTATCTCATTGAAGAACAGTTTCAGAATCATTTTACATAATGTTCAATGAAGCAAGATTCACATCAAGTCTTTTTGCATGCAATATTCATCAATTTAATCTTGCAAAAAAAGTCACTTTCAAGTTTTCTTATTGATGTAATCAGCAGAAGAAATGAGAAGTCTTAAGCACTCAATTGACTCAAAATCTCAAGCAACAGAGCATCATAATACACATTCAATCACTTTTAGATGCTCTGTACAATTCTTTGAGTTTCTCAGTGACAGAAGAAAACTTTCAACTTACACAGATCAAGAATACAATAGTCAATCAATTCTTAAATGTTTCAAAAGAATTTGCAAACTTCGCGAATTTCTTCACTCAAAAAGTCAAAGTTCTTTCAACTTACAAGTCTCATGATCATGTTATTTGCATCGAGAAGAGTCGTATTGCTCTCTGAGACTCTTTGTACAATCTTTTCGCAGTTGAACTCATTGTACAAAAGATTTATATCGAGAAACAGCTTCAAGCAAACATGATACAATATTTCATCTCTTCAGTTGAGATGTTCATGCTCTTTACATCTAAAAAAGATGAAATGCTGCAATCATACATTGATTATTAAGAACTCAACGCAATCATTCTCAAGAATAAATGTTCTCTTTCGTTGATCAATGAAGCTTTCAATCATCTTGCAGATGTCAAGTGATTTATCAAGCTTGACATCAAGAACGCGTTCAACAAACTTTGCATACAAGAAGAAAATGAATGAAAAATGACATTTCATACAAGATTTGACTTATACGAGTATCTCATAATGCTCTTTGATCTCATTAATGCATCAACTTTCTTTCAGATCTATATGAATCAGACTCTGTTTAAATTTCTTAACATCATCTGTTTCATTTATCTGAATGACATTTTGATATTCAGTGAAATTTGCGAAAAACATGTTCATCACATATGACAAATTCTTGACAAACTGCAGATTCTAAAGCTCTACATCAAGCTTTCAAAATGCAAATTCTTCAAGAAAGAATTATTCTTTCTAAAATATAAAGTAGAAAAAAGAGAAATTTCAATGAAGAAGAATTGAGTGCAAATCATTCAAGATTGATCATAATCAAGAATGATGAAAGAGATTCAAATGTTTCTTGACTTTATTAACTTCTATCATTAATTCATAAAGAACTATTCAAGAATAGCATCATTCTTGATTAATCATCTCAAAATGAGTCTCTTTTCTAACGCAAAGAAGAGATGAATTTTCAAAGAACAGATGAAATGAATTGAACTCATCAACAGTGCTCAAAATGCTTTTCAGAAGCTGAAAGTCATCTTTGCTTAAAATGTTATTTTTCAGCACTTCAATTTTGCGAAAGTCATAAGATTGAAAATGAATGTCTTTGAATTTGCAGAAGAAGCAATGATGTTTCAACAAACAAATATCACACTCAAGAATTTACATTGATACTCAGTAATCATCTGATCAAGAAAGTGACAATTGATTGAATGAAACTATGATGTACATGATCAGAAAATGCTGATGATCATTGAAAGCATAAATCATTGAAAACATTATCTAGAAGAGACTTGACATGAAATAAAAATAATCAGCAATCATGCAAATCTTCGACACTTCATGACAACAATCAAGCTTTTTTGCAGACAGATGAAGTGAGTTAACAGATTTACTGCATACAACTTCAAGATCTTTTATCAAAAGAAAGTGAGCAATTCTGTCAATGACTTGTCAAGAAAATTCAACTATGAGAAAGATATTGATGCAGATGAGAGAAAGTTCATCTGTAATCTAGCATACATGAGAGAACTTTTGAAGAATTTCTTAAGTCAATCAGCGTCAACGCTCGTTATCTTCACTCAACAGTTCAAGACTTTGAGCATCAAAAATCATGAGAAAATAGTCATTAAGTCATTTGAAAAGATCATCAACTTATTAGCGTTTGCAAGAAGAATCAGAAGAGTTTCTTAAATTCTGAAGAAACTTTCAACTGCTGATGAAAAGTCTCAATGATGATTTCAAAACATCATTATTTCTCGTCAGAAAAACATTTGTTCTTGCAAAAACATTGAGTCAAGATTTATTACTGTTGTTGAAATTTAAAGAAACATTAACTTTTGCAAAAACATTGAGTCAAGATCTACTACTGTCGTTGAGATTAAAAAAAATGTCTTTTCTTGCAAGAATATTGAGTCAACGTTTATTACTGTCACTGAGATTAAAAGAGATATCTGTTCTTGCAAGAACATCAAGTTGACATTTATCATTGTCGCTGAAACTGAGAAAAACGTCGTTCAGATGAGATGAAAATGCAGAAGAACAAATTCTTCTGCTGAAGAAAGCAAAGATTTGATCATGAGTCAGAGCAGAAGTTCAACTATGTGTTGTCTCGCTGACGAAAGTGAATGTTTGATCATGAGTCAAAGCAAAGTTTCAACTATGCATCATTTTGTTGAGAAGAGCAAATGTTTGATCATGAGTCAAAGCAGAGTTTTAACTATGCATTGTTCTGTTGAGAAGAATGAATGTTTGATCATGAATCAGAGCAGAGTTTCAACTATGCATCATTCTATTGAGAAGAATGAATGTTTGATTATGAATCAAAGCAGAGATTCAACTATGCATCATTCTGTCAAGAAGAATGAATGTTTAATCATGAATCAGAGCAAAGTTTCAATCATGCATTGTTCTGCTGAGAAAAGTGAATGTTTAATCATGAGTCAGAACAGAGATTTGATTGTGCATCGTTCTGCTGAAGAAATGAAGAAAGCTTTATTTACAAGAGAGAAAGTGAATGCATTAGAAAGTCATTTTGTTGCAATTCAAAATGATTCAGATGAGACAGATGATGCAGTCTTAAAGTCTACGAGAATTCATAAATGCTTTAATTCATTAATACAAAATGATGTTTTGACTTCAAGCTTTGTTGACTTTGCAAGCTACTCTTTCAAGAGTCTGACTCAACTGATCTGAAAACAGCAAAAAATAAATCATTTCATCATCATAATATGAGAATTAATGAAAAAGAAAAACTCAAGCACACGTGATACTGAAATTGACTTCAGCGTCTTCATGATCAACTGATCGAAGAAAATCACAAACAATATCATGATATTTCAAGAATTTATTTATGTCTCTGCATAAAATGAATTTAGAGCAAAGATTATGAAATAACATCATGACAGCTTTCTTGCAAAACATCTTGATTTTCAATGATGTTTAGAGCTTGTTCAATGAATCTTCAACTGATCATTTGCAAATAAGAACATTAAAAAATACTGCAAAATTTGTAAATTATGTCAGCAACATAAGATATTACATCACAGAATCTGAGAACTTCTGAATAGTTTGCTCATTTCTTGAAGAATATGAGAAAGCATTATCATGAACTTCATCATCGATCTTTCTGACAGCATGAGCGTCTCAGATATCTTCTATGACAGCATTATGATTGTAATCAATCATTTTTTCAAGATGATGCACTACATTTCTACTTGAAAGACAATGACTGCTTTTGATCTGATCAATCTCTTTCTTGACAAAGTAGTTTGATATCACGAGACTTTTGATGATATAGTTTCTGACAGAGATTTTGTATTTACATCACACTTTTGAACATCGTTGTGCTATCATCTTTTGATCAAGTGAAAACTTAGCACTACGTTTCATTCTTGCATTGATGATCAAATCAAAAGACAGAATCAAACTCTCAAGATTTATCTTCAAGCGTACTGCAATGATGTTCAAAATGATTGAGTTCATCTTCTTGTCATGATCGAGTTTTTCTACAATAACAGCGTTTACATTGCAACATCAATAACATCATTCTTTGCAGTCACAGAAAAACATTCGAGAATGAAGTTCAGCATCAAGAATCATTCAAAGAAATCAGAGTCAGTCACAAACTACACAACGAGAATGAAAAAACTGCACGAGAATCTTTGCTACAGACTTGCAAAGATAAACGTTGACTATGTGACTCAGCATGATAAAAGATACTCTGCTAAGATGTATCTTGTCAATCAGTTGATGTGATTGAATGTCAAGAACATTCAAATCAAGAAGTCTTTCAAGAAACTTGAAGCTAAAAGATATGAATTGTACAGAATTTTAAAGCAACTGAGCAGACAAGTCTATCATCTGAAACTGTCTTCAAAGACGCGTATACATTCAATATTCAATGTCAGTCTGCTGAAGTCATTCTGCTCAAGAAAGAGAAAGTTGAATGAGTTGCTGATGAAGAATCTTGAGCTAGAGAAAGAGATACATGATAGTTGAGAAATCAATGACATACTGAATAGTTGTATACAGAATGATTAGTTGCAATATCTGTTTAGCTGAAAGAACTTTGAAGCTTCAGAAAATATCTGAGAATCATCAGACTATCTTGATAACTGCAAGACTTTATTGAGATTCTTTCATTGCAAACATCTCATCAAGCTTGAAAGTAAGTCATTAACATTCTCATAAAAGATTACAAGTATGCATAAAACGAAGTAAAAAGATTGATAACTATCTAGCTATCACTAGAAAAAAAAAACAAGACTTTCTCGCTTAATTATTCTCATCAGTACTCAAATCAACAGTCTAAAAAAGTCATTAGCAGATGCAGAAATTGATACATGAATAGTTCATGAATTTCATACAATATGAGTATCATTCAACTTTCACTTTCTCGAAAATTCAAAGATTGATGAAAGTAAACTTTTGCAACTATTAGTCAAATAACACAAAACATGCACAAGCTATTGTATTGACAGAATGAATGAAATAAGAAGCTCATATTAAAGCTCACTGCGTTCTTCATCTTTTTGATGATAAATTGTGTAGTTGACGTCAAAGATGAGAAAAGAGAAGAAGTCATTGACAAGAATGAATCAGATGAAAGAAGAGAAAAAGTCATTGACAAAAATGAATCAGATGAGAGTGAAAGCAAAGAGACACAAAAGAGCAAAGAAAACAAGAATGAAGATGACATCACAAAAGAGCACATTTTGATTGTGACAGAGACATTCTGATCTTTCAAATGCATTGCAAGAAGAGTCAGAGCACTCTGAGTCTGAGCAATTAAAGCAGATCAAAGATTGTCATATTTTTCAATTTGCTTTCACAAATTTTTAATGATTTTATTCTGTCTTGCAATTTGACACAGCAGATTATTAATTCAAGTCTCTTGTGTTATTATTTGCTTTTGCATCTTTCTGCAATTAATAGTCGCGTCTTTGACATTCTTTCTCATTTCATTGATGTCGTTTCTGTTTATCTTGATATCAAGAACGAGAGAATACAGCTTCTTTTCAATATATTCTTCAAATTCAAGAAACATCTGATTCTGAGTTGAGTCAAGAGAAAGATCATGAGAAGCAATCATCATCTTCTCAATCACAGACTCAGAATCAGATGCAACAAAGAATGAAGAAGAACTTATGCAAGATTGAGAAGAAAGATAGCTTAAGCAAAGTGATGAAGAGACAGAACTGATAAAATCAAACTTGAAATCAAATGTAATCTTGACATGAAAAGAGTTTAAGCAAGACAGAGAAGTGTTTAAATTAAATGAAGAGAGAGCAAAGCTGACAGAAATGAGTGTTGAATCGCTCTTAAATGCTCTAAAAAGCATCAATTAATCATTGAATTTTCACATCTTGAAGTTACTGAAAATTATACTTACAACTCATACTTGCAATTTGTCTTGATAACAATGCATAGTATGCATTTCTTGAAATTCTTTTCAATAGAAAACTTTATTTTTATGCAGTTTACATTTCTTTTCACGCACTTTTTACATCTATTCAAGAGTTGTATTGCAATCTTTTTGCTATACACATTCAGAGCTGTTTTGTGATGCTGAGTTTATGACATAAGATTTCTCATGTAGAAAGAAAGAAAGACAAATCTCTGATCAAAGATGACGTAAAAATGAGAGAATTAAACGTGAGCAGCAGATACAACGAGCGCGCTGATGCAAAATGAAGAATCAATAGCGAAGAAAACAAGCAGATGCAATGCAAACACGTTTCATGTTCTAAGAAAGAGATACAATGAAGAACTGCATCACTCACTTCTTTTAGACTTTTTCATCTTCATTCAAGATATCATCAGCTCATCATCATCAAATCAAGAAGTGAATTCATACTCATTATGATTATGATATTCAAAGAAATTGTACAGAATTACTCTACAGAATGAATAAAAGATCAAGTAAAATAATGAGATGAAAATTGAATGCAAGAACGAAAGTTGAAGAAGAAAGAAAGTTGAAGATCACGCAAAAGATAAAAGAGATGAATTGATAAAAATTCACTACTTCACAATAAATAAACATAAACATTGATGATCATCATTCTTGTGCTAGTTACAACAAACAACAGAAGCATCATTCTTCTGTTCATTGTTTACTTCTACTATCTGATACTATCTTCTGCTCATTGTCTGCTTCTACTATCAAGTATTATTTATAGAAGAAAATTTCAAATTGAGCAAATCTTGACTCTTGCTACAATTGTCATCATGAAAATTCAAGTCTAGTCGACGTGCATGCATTAATAAAAGAGAGCATCGAGATCGTGATCACATCATGCATGAAGCGACAGTTAAAATATAATGAGACAATGAAATAATTGTCAAAATTCAAATCTACAAGATTCAAAGAATAGACACAAATGATACTGCTGATCATCTAGAAACTCTATGTGAGTTGCAAAAGATGCTCAGTCTATATTTATAAAAATCAAAGAATGAAGAATATGCTATCGTCAATATTTAAATTTACAAGAATCAGAAAATAAACATGAGTGTTACTGTTGACTTTTTAGAAACTCAATGCTTATGCTATTGAAAAAGAATCTTGAGAACACAATAATGCACAGCAAGTTTGATGTCATGCATTGCATGAAGAAATGAAGCAATTCAACAACAAGAACGTTGTTATTAAAAGAGAAAATAATTGTCAGAACTCAGATTTATGAAAGTCAAAATTCTTCAGAAAATAAAGAACAGACATGAAAACTATTCTTGAATGCTATTATTGAGTTCTCAAATGAGAATCTGAGTCTATGAGAATCGAAACACTGAGTCTATGAGAAACTTTACTGTCGATTCTCAGAGACATCGAGTCTACGAGAATTTCTATCGTCAATTCTCAGAAACTCTGAGTCTACAAGAGTTCAAGTTGCATACAAATCTTAATGTTTCATCGACAATAAGAATTCAAGTCACATATGATTTTCAAGAAATTTCACAGAAATTGCATGTAATCTCACTGATCTCATCAACAATGCTTGAACTTAGTCTTCTGAATATATAGAAAAAAGTTCACTTTTGTATTTCATAGTCTAGTGTTAACTTTCTATATGAATAAATATTACTAAGTTACTATCAAATTTGATCATATTATCTACGCGCATATTCTTTAGTGTGACTGCGTGTTTCTTGAACTACTCACAGCTGTTTAACTAGCGAACAGCGCTTATCTTACTTTCTAAGTTCTAATCATAACTCATAATTTTCTAAATTTATAGTGCATTATCTTTTTGCATTATCATGAAGAGTGTTTAATAAAAAGTCATGATGAAAATCATGAAGTCTTCATGATGAAGATTGTTCAATCAAGCTATTTACATTTATCTAATATCTTGTTGAATTGAATTGAGTTATTGAGTTGAATTGTTGAATCAAGCTTTTCAACTTAATTCAAGTTCTTGAGTTCAACTTCTCAACTTGACTCAACACTTTTTCAAAAAAATTTCAACTTGACTTAATACTTTTTGAGTCGAGTACTTGACTTGAACTCAAGTACTCGACTTGATGCAATCAATTTATTCAAATATGATTATTTGCTGAAAGTTATTGATGACAAGCTGATTCAAAGATTTATCATCACGTTGCAAAAACATTGCTGAAGATAGAAAGATAAAGATTTGTAAGCAGATTAGCTAGTAGAATGAACGACAGCAAGATGATGACAGCAGAATAATTCTTCAATTAATGACTTCTGTATGCTTAAATAATAAAAAGTCAAAAAAGTGAAGCAAAAAAGTCATTAAGAGATATTATACACGTTTTTTGTAGAAAAAATGATTTTATTCATTCTTTACTCACAGCATTATGTATTAATCGTACTTCTATCAATTCATTTGACAATCATGTTCAACTACTTTGATCTGTCAATTGAGCTGCAGATCATGTTTGTCAAGATCAGTCTCATCAATCATTAAGCACTTGATTCTTTCTCAGCGAATCGACTTCTTATATTCTCAATTGAAAGTACTTGTAATCAATGTTGAAGCAGCGATAGATGTATTCAAATATTCATTCTATGAAGCGAAAGATTCGTCTAAATACAAAGAAATCACATGATTCTACTAGTCTCAAACTAGTCTCAAATAAATTTAAGCATCTCATTTCAACAATTGAATGACTCAATTGATTTCATCAGAATCTTTCTTCGCTTTAAGTCAGTAAGCAATTGAAGAATTTGTTGTATTTAATACTTTAAGAGTTGAATTCTTGACAAGTCATGTTTAAGCTCACTGCTACAGACTTCTGAAAATCAAAAATTGAATATACTCATCACATTTTTCTTCTCATTTGATGACGTGATAATCTTGCTGCAAGAGAGTAGATATCATCTTTTCACTTACTCATTATGACTGAGAGAAGTGTAGAGAAATATGTTTCATATGTTTAAAGATGTGTCATTGAGTATTCTGATGATCGATGTGAATGAGATATTGAAACATGATTTTAGCATATGCAGAAAGATTTAGAATTCTTGACATTCATTTTCGCTTTGTCTCATAATGATTCATTTATAGAAGAAATTCAGAAATCAATCTCATCATCTTTCAATTGCTTGAAATTAAAGCTATTCAAATCTCTTTGTTTATTAATGTTTCTGATGTTTTTTCAGCTATGTTGAAATCACTTTCTGCAAGTCTGCACTTCAAAATACTACGTCTTCTGCTACTTCATTGAACTTTTTCAATAATCACTGAAGAGATTCATTATTGCTCTGTCACTATATACAATGTTCAAGAGAATCTCTTTATGTATAACTCATTTTTTAAATCTCAATTTCAATTCAAAGATGCTTCTTGAAAGATTTTCAAGATCATTGAAAATGATCTCATAGTTTATCTTGAAGATTGATTGTGAATCATGCAGAAAAAGATGATTTGATACATATGAAAGAAGTAAGACATTAATGTGCATCAATTCATGATATCAAGAATTCTGAAAAGAAGAGATTGAAGTATTAAAAAAGAACAGTGTGTAAAAGTCAGACAAAACAATGAGTTTCATTTGAATTGAATAGCAAACATGCTTTGTTTAATGATTGAACAGCTTGTGTTCATGAATGAATTCTTATTCAATGAGATCATGAGTTGATGTCATCAAATCTATGCTTTTGTTGATCAATCAGCTCACTATTAAGTCTTTAGAACAAGAGAGCATTGCTGAAATGTTCTTTCAATTTATACAAAAAATGAATATTTATTTTGCATTGATATTTATAAGAATTGATTCAATGACAAGACTTTCTTTCAATGACTAGCAGATAAACTGCTATTTTTATGCAGTTTTTTTTCAACTTTAAGAAGTGTAATCATTATGAATAATGCAAATGTTCATTGCAATAGTTGAATTGAAGAACTCATCATCTCATATAAATGTCAAATAAGTTATTTATCTTGTTGAATTAATGATTTATCATTGATATGAATGTCAGATGTGATATTTATCTTTCTACTTATTAAATTACAATCTCATAAAACTCATCTTCAGCGTATTAAAAATCTGAGTTCGTAAATATTTTAACAAAATATGATTTCATTTTGAAAACATCTTTGATGACTTTCTTTATTATGCTGTTGAACGAAGCAAATGTGATAAATATTTAAGATAGCACTTCAAGCATTTAGATTACATCTTTGAGATAAATATTAAAGCTTTGAAACGAGAATTGAAGATAGAAATTCAGAAATTTGATTCAGAAATTTAACTTTATTTAACGACTCAGTTTTAATAAAGTCTTGATTTCACGTCAGATCAACTTAAAGAACTTCAGATTTTTCTTAAATGCATGAATTTTTTCATCTGACATCTTTACTTATATAGCAGTTTGATAAATAGCAGACGCTGAATCTATCATATCTTTCAAATCATTCATAGATCACATCTGAGCATTCACTATGAGTCTCATCTCTGCGAGCTTTTGTTTAATTATTTGACATGAGATTTTGTTTATCTTTCAGATGAAGAACTGATTAAATATCTTCTTCATTTCTTTTGACTCTTCAATGAGACTTAATTGCTGAGCTGCAATTGCAGACTGAAATGATAAAAAAGAAGAAGAAGAAGAAGAAGAAGAAGAAGTAAATTGAGATGATGAAGATTGCTATCATTGAATAAATTGCAAAGACTGTTGTCATAAAGAAGATTGTAAAGACTGTTATCATGAGAGAGATTGTGAAGATTGCTGTCATGAAAAAGATTATGAAAACTGCTGTCATGATTGATAAGATAATTGATAGAAAGAATAAATAAATGATTATTATCATGATGATCATTGCAAAAGAAAAGATTGCTGAGATGATGATGAATGAGATTCTGAAGCTTTTTGATGCAAGTTCATTCATTTTATCTGATTGATTATTGTTTCACTCATTCGCATTTTCATTTGCTGTTCATTGAATCTCATAAATCTCGTCATAAAATTTTTCTTTTTCACTCACTCTGCTTTGACATTCAGTCTTTTCTCATGCAAATCTGATTAATAAGACAGCGAAATAACAAAGCTTTGTTTATCACTTCAAAAGTTATATAAAAAGATAAAAGATTGTTTAATGCTGATGTTTGCTTCATTGTTAAATATCATTTTATCTCATAAAGATTGTTGAGTGTGATTCATATTATAGTGCTTGTTTGCAAAATTCACGAAATAAAAGTCATTCTGATTTTTACAATGTTCATCATTATACTGTCAATAATTTAACAATGCTTTATTGAAATTGTTAATGTCAGCAAGTGTTTCTGCTCTGATTCAAGCTTGATTCAGAAGTTGATCGATGCAAGTGCATCTTTAACGAGATTTTTCATTAACATCAGAATCTTCAGAAACAATTTCAGCAAATTTTTTACAAGTAAACTTTTTAATCTTCATGTTGATCTTTATCTTGATTGTATAGTCAATAACTTTCTTCTCAGTCAAAGTGAGTAAGATTTTCTTTTATTTTAACTCATTAAAGTCATCAATAAACTGCTGTTTTCAAGTGATTTTTGATTTATTAACTTTGATGATAATCATTTAATTAGTGATAATTCAGCTCTTGACATCATCATCTTTGATCTTAATAATCTCATTTAAGATTTCTTTGAAGTTTCAGATTTGAAACTTCAAAGTCAGCATTTGAGCAATGTGATTAAATCATTTAAGTTTTCAATTTACATGAAGATAAACTGATATAAACAGCATAAAATCATTAATTTGATTTTCAAAGTTCATAGCTTTAAGCTCAGAAATAAACAACTCATTTGTCTTTTTTCTAGTTTGATGATTCAGATAATGATGATGTATAGTCTCTTGTTCATCATGCTCATTTATTTCTGTCTGTCATAAAGTCTCTTTACGAGCTTTATTGTCTTTCAATCTTTAAGCAGCATTGACTCAATTTTGTTGTTCTTTTTGATGCTTTGCATGCGCAGCAATTTCTGCAGCTGAAAAAGCTATTGATCTTTCAGCTTTATTCTTAGAAATGTCAAGTTCATCTTCTCAATATCTAGAATGTGACAATGATGAGAATGAATCAGATTGTGAACATCTTAGTGAAGAAGATTCAGATCATTAAGAAAGTGAAGATAACTAAGATTCAGAAGATGAGAATTGTCAAGAAGTTGAAGACAGCTCAGAAGTTGAAGACAATCAAGAATCATTTACATTCAATGAAATGAGAGCTCGTCTACGACAATGATCGAGAAGAGCAGCTTGATCGAAGAAGTCAGCTCGATCAGTGATTTTCGACTGTTCAGCTTGAGTCGTCAATTTTCTACGTCTTTTGAATGCTTTAGAGAGAATGAGAAAGTCATCTAGAGATAGGTTTTGACTTCGACGTTGAGGCATTTCGAATAAAAACGGTCGGTTACAAGAACATCAGGAACGTCAACAAACAAAGAGGTCTGAATAGCTTCAATTTCGGGCAATTGGGGGGCGATGAGGTTGATTTCTGAATTCCTTCTATAAACGAATCATCGTGGGGCAGAGCGAAAATGAATGTCAAGGATTCTAAACCTTTCTGCATACGCTAATTACGTTCCCACTCGCTCGGGACATTTCTCTGCTAGATCACGGTCTGAATTCGCGAAAGCTCTGTATGACCATTTTTGTTCACCGGCGAGACGATTGATTGGCACGAGCGCGATCTCGAAGAATCAGGGCGTCATTGTTTTGCGTATCATCATATACTAAAGAGCTCACCTCTGACGAAATTGCTGGCCGATTTTTCGCCTTCAACGGGAAGGCTCAAACATGGGATGAAAGCATTCAGTCACTTTCTTTGGAGTCTTTGGCTAATGTTCTTATCTCCGCTAAAGCGGCAGCGCCCGGGCGGGCCTCGAGTAAGTCGGGGGCAGATTTTTGTCGCCTTCCGACGCCAAGGTGGGAGAGTGGCGGAAGACGTGGACCATCTTCAAGCGGTAACTCACGATGCAACAGGTGCAGAGGGTGAACCAGGGCGACGTGACGGCGAGACCGCAGTGGAAAGGTGGCGGCAACGTTGGGCCGCAAGAAGTGCAGGCGCTGGACCAAGGCGAGTGAAATGGATTTAGCATACTGTGCGCAGGCGCAGGGAAGATTGTGTGTATAGCATCATTTTTTCCCAATGTGGAAAAGGGACGGACGTAATGAACGCGGATAATGAATGCCAAAGAATGAAAGCTCTGATGTTGCGAGTGAAAAAAGGAGCGTAGTTGATAGCTTTAGGTTGGCTTCTGAACTATAGCATCGAAGAAGGCTCTCTTCAACTCCTTCTCGGCCATATATAGAGCGACAGCAGGAAAGGAGCGTTCCGCCCGGGAAGACATGGGAGACGGCTTGCACTTGAAAGTCGTTGTGACCCTAGAGCATATTGACTGAAATTTTGATTAACGGGCGCTGTAGTAGAAGGCTTTATCGCTGAAGAGTTTTATGGATTAGGCTCATCCTTGTGCACAATAGCGGCTCCATGGTCTACTGCTTTATTGATGGTTAACTTAGGCTTGTACTTGATCTTCAAGAGAAGTAAATGTGATTTAGGGTCGCTATCGCTCTAGAAGAGTGGGTGGTTGTAGGTCAGGGGAGGGGAGGGGAGGGGACGGAATGGGGACGGTTATAAAGCCTGCCGGGGGAAAGTAGTAGAGAGTTCTACTGCGTGTGAGTTCAACGACTCAGTCTCAGGCTGAGGAGTGACGGCAGCAGGAAGGTCTACTGATTTCTAGGTACATTCAGTTTCTTTTCTGCTGTGTGAATGTGGTTGAGTTCGAAGGGTTCGGCTGATGGTTGTACACAGAGCTGGTGAGATGATTTTATTTTGTGAGATCGTCATGTGTATTCTGTCTTCGAGCTCTTGCATTCGTGTGTATTATTCGAACGGCAGTGGCTTTGCCAACTCGATCACGGCAAGTTCTCGGCTACCGGGTTCCTCTTCGGCATCGTCAGTCATTGCGCCTCATCTGTCGCTGTGCATTCATGCTTCGATGTGCCGCTGATATTTGTCACCGTTCTGGTGACATCTTGAGCTTGAAGCACTCGGTCGTAAGTATGGTTGAAAGCCCGAATCCAGGCTCACATGAGCAACTCTCGACCGATGCTATATATGCGGCTGATGGCTTAAGATATGATGTTCATGTTGATTGGAATAAATGAGAAAGACAACATCGAATCAGACATGCTCAAGACTAACACTTGCGAAAGTGATCATAGAGACACAAGGAGAATTTCAACCGTGTCTTCCTTGTCGTTGAATTATGCGGAGGCGTTTGTGCGCTTCTCGCCAGAATGAACGGAACTCGCTGGTAGAATTGTATTCCTCAAGCATTCCCTTAGCGTACATCATTGAAATAGCATCAATCCCCTTCTGCCGCAATCGTCAAATTGGTTGTCTCTTCAATAGCCGTTGAGACTGTTACTCGAAGAATGTCATACGGTGTTTACAGATCGTAGTATGCTGCTTGAAGATCTTTGTAGTCTTTCTGCGGTGGTGGTGGAGGTGGGCGTGTTGGTCGGGAATTGCCCAGAAATGGCTCATGTCCATCATAGAAGATTTGCTGCTGGGATACCGTAACCGAGACGCTGACAGTCTTGATCTGACTGATTACTGTTGCTGCCTGACGACTCTATGAGCGCTAGGGTTGGCGTGAGGGGCCACTAGATCCTTGTTTTTGAAAGCTAGCAGAAGCTCTGGGTCCGAATCGTCGTGCGTCGTCTCTGTAGTGTCAAGCATCAGTGTCTGTTGGAACCCTTTGGGAGGGAGACCAACTTTTCTTTGCAGCCAATTTATTTTTTTGATGTTTGTAACAGCACCGTGACCATGTTGTAAAGTATGAGGGTTGGGGCTAGAGGTGGAAGGATTTATAATCTGGTTCTGCGTTAGCTCTGGCGCTGCTATTTGCCCTCCGCCTTGATCGTCTGGTGCACCTGCAAGAGTATCTGAGATTGCTCTTGATGCTGAAGTGCCGGGCGACATTGGTCGGACTATCCTAGGACCTTGGAACGATCCTCTTCGTCCCTTGGCTTACAGAACCTCCTGTCGACGTTGTTCATGGTTCCCTCATCTCCCACCAGAAGATTGGTGCCGTTCAGAAGGCCGTAATGGAGTAGCCCTCCAGCCGCTAGATTGCTAGGATTGTGTGGCACGTAAACCTTGAAAGCTTGTCCATGTGGTGGTCGAGGTACGGGCACCGTCGCTTGGCTGTCCCCACACATAGTAAAATCTCTTCAGAACGTCAAGAGAGACCTCGTGAACAATCAAGGCTTTAAGGTTCCAAGCCAAAGGTAATACCTGGCTATCATATATAAGATAATGTAGTACTGCTATGGCTTAGCTGGAAGATGGGCAGTTTGTATATATAGGGTAGAGGATGATGCGTTGAAAGTAGGAGAATAAGAAAACAAGAGGGAGAAAAATAGGGTTCACATAGTAGTCGATGAACCGCTGTGAACACGATTCACCAATAATAGGAAGGATGATATATTATTCCAAATTCAAGTGAAGTGTGGCGAGACTTTATCATGTTGTATTTCATGTTGCACAACTTACGGTGTCAAGCGTGTCTCTCAGGTGATCTCCAAGCCTTCGTAGTAATCGGAAGTACTCATTGGTTAGGCCCATGGAAAAAAAGGGGTGGTGTTTCGGGCAGATTCTGAAGGTTTGAAAATCAAGGTTAGTGGGATTCCGGAAGGTCAATGCCATCGGTTCAATTGTCCTGGTCTTCATGTATCTATCACGGCTTGCGCAATATAGCCAGTGTGGGCATTTGGATTCACTTTCGTGAATAGCTAGTCGAATAGTCAGTTGGCCACAGGCCTACGACCATGCTCCGAATAAAGGCTCGAATTCGCTGAGCGAACAATAAGACTTACTCATCGTTGAATACACCCCGTCCCTGACGAGATCCAACAGCACAGTCATTCATCCAACCCCTTCGCCCATAGCTTCACGCTTCACGGGATATATACTTGACAACGACAAAATCGACGCAGACGTGGTCAATGGAGCTATGTATCGCTAGTGATGTAATCAAACTGTTAGAGGTTCGTACCTCCCTTTCATTCTTGATCCTGACTGATCAATAAGCGAGGACTCTATGCTGCTATCGATTAAGCATGGCTTCATTCGCTCTATTGAGGCTCAACATGCTACGCATCTCAGGTCTACGGGCGGACGTGAAATCGAAATAACGTACTACGGGTAAAGACGTACTAGAAGTCTGTAAAAATGAAGGACTTGGAAACAACTAGAGAACAGAGGGAAAGGAACGAAGGGAATGGAGTGGATGGAAGGGAAGGAAAGAAATGGAGTAAAGAGACGAATATGGAGGCAGCCACGAAGAGGAGCGAACGACTGGAGTCGAAGAGCAGAGTTGAAGACAGAGAGGGCTATGTTTGAAGGACTTCAGCGCCGCATAAGCCGTCCGTCAAGATTCGGCGGACCGAAGCTCGCCAACAAGAGTGACCATATCGCCGACGCAAACCTTGGCTAGAGTCATGCCAAATACCTCGGGTTCGGACATGAACTCTGACGCCTTTCATCAGAATGTCAGCTCAGCTGGCTCAACAAGATGTTCAAGCTAGCTCCAATCAAAGGTTCTCGAATCCTGCAGAACAAGTTAGTGTATCATCTAAGTAAGCAGATACGAGGAGTATGACGGGGACAAGACTCTCAGGTCCAAATCACTCGCACTTGGCCTGAAGAATACTTGAAAGAAGAGCGGAAGGATCATCGCTTATATCCGTGCGTACCTATCTGACCAGACAATCCTGGTTCCGAACCACTCGCACTTGCCCTCACGGACTACTCGACGCAGGAAAGGAAGGAAAATCACTTAAATCCGTGCGTACCTTTCTGACTAGTCCATTGGTGTCCAATACATGTTGTCGAACGATACCATCGATGGGGTTGTACAAGAGATTGACGAGACTTAGCTCGGAAACCTACCAGAAGACAAAGCTTCCGCAACACCTATCTGCACCATAAGGTTGTGAGCTCGCTGCGTACCGTCAGTTGGAACAAACGTAAGTGGCTCGACGAGAGCGAGGGAGGACTGAAAGGAAGATAATTGTTAAATCTGTTGCTTGACCCTCCGTTTGTTGCTTTGCTACGGTTGTTATGTTAGGTTGCTATCTCATTTGTTGACCCTATCATTGAATGCACTGAGACAGCCAGCTGTTCAATTCAATCTTCGGTAAGAGTCAATTCTAACAAAGCTCAAGTTGGCATGTGCGTATGAGTCGACTAATCATAAGAAAATATTGGGGAACTCTGTTGAAAGATTAGACTTAATGACACCGACGATAGCGAGGAAGATACTGCACTCACACATATGACACACGATAGCTCGACAGGAGCCATGGGCCGCCTTAAGTTTCCTATTACGGATGCAAGCCTGTGTATCGTCAACCTATCTAGCCAGTTCGGTAGGCCCTAAATTAATCTATAAGACAATGAGGCAGTCTATTTCTTCTCTTGCCTCTTGATCTATTCAACACCTGATTCTGCGAGAGCAGCCTTGTGACATTCAATAATCAAACGGGTCGGATAATCGTCAGACTAAACGACAGTATGAGTATTCAACATGTTTCACTCATTTCATGTATTTATAATTCCAATTCTTCTAGTCGCACATGCTCTGAAATCAAATTTCAAGTTCGGTCGGTTTTTTTTGCACAGAACCGATCGAACTTACTGGTCTATTCCACTATGATATAGTGAGAAATGTGAGTACTTATAATGAGATATCGAGACCGCCATCTGGTTTCATAGGTAGACAATGGTGACGGTATACAACGGTTGTTCTTTACTGAGATGGCTCACGACTCTCCCCACCAGTAAGACAGTAAGCGAAGACACGTCTCTGTAGAGGTATTCATTCCAACCGACACTCTGTTTTCTTGACATATGTCATTGACTTGAACTCGAGCTTGCCAAAAGACAGCAACGTAAGGGATCTGGGCCGCGAATAGCCGTTCTCAGCCTCAAGACGAGGGAGGGAAGATTCATAGGTGAGGAGTTGAGCGGTTGAGACCCGAACACCGCATAGTGAAGACGTTTCCGAGTGCGAACAGAGAGATTCCCATGGCGGACCCCACGCCAACGATAAATAGGACGTGGGGGTCACTTGTATGTAGTACTTTCCTCACGAAGACGACCCGTATGTCATGTTTCTGGCGGAAAACTCAAGCAGCCAATGTGTTGGAGTTCTTCACGCTCGGACCTTGGGGGGTGGTTCTAGAAAGGAAAGGGGAAAAAGCTTGAGAGATAGAGAGAGAGAGAGAGAGAGGGAGATTCGCAGGAGGGTTACAATCCCGGAAATACTCTCTATCGAATCCTCGTATCGTCCGTCTTGCGTAACAACGGTCTTATCGACTGCATGCATACACTGGGCAGCGGTGGGGTGGACTGCCAACCCAGAAATGCACGTTACACAATCCTGGGGCTGCGTGCATCATTCGCTGGCATTCAACGATCTAATCAAAAAATGCCAATGGAGAATTGAGATGGTCGATAGCGCTTGATCATATCGATCATAGGCCCAGAAGGGCTGTCAGAGATTTATGACTCCCCCTCCCACTAGTTCAAGGCTCTCAGACCCGCCAAATCGCCCAAATCGCTAAATCACGCAACGCCCAAGAGAAAGAAAAAAAAAAGTCAATCTTGTCGACATGTCAGCTAATTGTTTGTTGTCAAATTAAATTCCCTTCTACTTTACAGTCCCTCCCTCCTTCCCCCTTCCTCCTTTCTCACACCATGATAGAATCTACATCTTCACATCCACCGCGAGACAAGCCCGATGCCACCTCCCAAAACACCCGACTCACCGCCTCCGCCTCCTCCACCGCCTCCGAACTCTCCAATCTTAAGATAAGGCTTCATAAATCTCTCCGACAATTTCCGGACTTCCCCTCACCAGGGATCCTGTTCGAAGATATCCTGCCGCTTTTCGCCGACCATACCCTTCACAGGTCTCTTATTCGAGCGCTGGAGCTTCACGTTACGAGTTGCTACGGGGAAGACCAGAAGCCTGACATAATAGTGGGGTTAGAGGCAAGAGGCTTTCTGTGTGGGCCGAGTTTGGCATTGAGACTTGGAGCTGGATTTGTGCCAGTCAGAAAGCCAGGGAAGCTGCCGGGACCCACCGAGACAGCTGGGTTCAAGAAGGAGTATGGTGAAGATTTCTTCGAGATGCAAAAGGATGCCATTCAGCCCGGCCAGCGAGTCGTTGTGGTGGACGACATAGTTGCAACTGGTAGGCTCACCAGTCGTAACCTGTTGTCCAATTTCTGACAACTCTACAGGTGGTTCTGCTGCCGCAGCTGGCTCCTTAGTCAAGAAGCTTGGTGGCACGCTCGTTGGCTATGTCTTTATACTTGAACTCGACTTCCTCAAAGGTCGTGAGAAATTAGATGCGCCTGTCTACACCTTGCTCTCGAGCCAAGAAGACGGTCCACCTGAAAGCTGAGCAATGTCTAACTGGAAGTTATTAAAACATAAAATATGCTACTGCAACGGTTTTACCTTCTCCAAAACTATTACAGACCTACGGAAAGCCTTCTTTTGATCTATATTGCGCCATCTCCAAGGATATTGCAGAATAGCTCTCGGAGCTAAATATTTTGCAAAGACCATAACAATAGCTATGACGAGCTTTATTGGTGATAGCTGTATCTTCCTGATTCATAAGCAGAACATCCTGTGCAAAGAGGAAGCTTCAGTGCCCGGCTGGTATCGACTTGGAGGTTGTCCCATGGACGGCTGTATTGTCCGTTACAACGATGAAGCAATATTATCCTCGAGGATGGTGACAAGAGATACTGCGTTACTTCGCTCCCAGCGGTGGTGGCTATAATCTTAATGTCAGACGCAAAAAAGCGGAACTCTTATCCAACTCGTATTGCAAGTGCTGCCCGCCACGTCATAGCAATATAAATATCGGTGGATTGGGTAGAGCGATTGCGCCTTCATTCCACAATTACTCCCCCTTTTGATGGCAGCGACAGTAATATCGGCAATTATCGCACCTGTTATTTGCATCCGAAGCCTGTACCTAGGGTAGTCTCCTACTACAGGTTGACTGGTTGCAGTAGACTGTTCCATTGCCATGCACCTCTATCAAACCTCCTGAAGAACCAAGCGGTACTTGATACTTAATCAACCGTATCCAAGGTATCCCCTGGTAACCACAAGAAAGGAATAAAAAGCCACAAAAATCCCATCCATGTTCCGCCCGTACCAAAAATTCCTCACCAGACCCCTCCAACCCCTCCATCTTACCCCGCCAAAGCCATCCACCCACTTCCACCGCCCAATTCCTCCCCACCACCACCACCACCACCGCACCCTCCACCTCACTCCCACCGCCCCAAAAATGTCCGACCTCAAAGTCATCCACACCGACAAAGCCGGCCCTGGTAAGCCCCGCCCCTACTCCACCACCGCTCCCAAACCATACTAAACCGCCCACCCAGTCGCCGGACCCTACGTACGCCTCTCCCCTCCCCCAATCTCCCCACCTCCCCCCCTCCCCTCACCCCTTACTAACCCCCCCCACTCCCCCCCCAGTCCCAAGCCATCCACACCCCCCACGCCATCTACATATCCGGCCAACTGCCCTCCACCCCCTCGGGCGCCCTCCCCGCGGGCTCCATGGCCGAAAACGCAACCCGCTGCCTCGCCAACATGCGCGCGATCCTCGAGGCCGCGGGCAGCAGTTTGGACAAGGTGGTGAAAGTGACGGTGTTTTTGGTCGATATGGGCGATTTCGAAGAGGTCAATGGGGCGTATGAGAGGGCGTTTGGGGGGTGGAGGCCCGCGAGGAGTTGTGTCGCGGTTAGGGAGTTGCCGAGGGGGGTGAGGGTGGAGATGGAGTGTGTGGCCGTGCCTTGAGGGGGAAATGGGGGGGGGTGGGGGGGAGGGAAGTGGGTTGGGGATAGGGTGGATGGGAAACTATGGGCTGCAAGATTATAATACCACAGCTCTCAAGACGGCAAAATGCTTCATTGATCTTTGTTATACGTGTCTGTCATGAACAGAGCTCTCAGAGCATATGATACGCCATGCTCCACGCTAAGCGCTGCAACAAGATGCGGAGACCTATTCAAGGCCTGGGTATATTCATCCCCGTTCCAATCTGCCTTATCAATTCCGCCGCCTGCTCCAAGGGATATCCGATAAACACAGGTCCGGTGAACAACATGCGGGGGTCGTCCGTCTTAGCAGCCGGTGGAGGTGTTGTCAGTGCCTCTAATATAGGCGGTGATAGATATGATGCTTCAGCTTTGTTAGATATTACCGCTGTCTCCTCCGCTGTTACTTCTTCGAATATTTTTCGACTCTGCTTTGTAGCATGGTCTAGCCTCAGTGAATGCACTGGCGAAAGTGAAGCACTGGAAGCTCTCTCTTCTTCAACGGGCACCCGAATGCCCCAAGGACGGCTCGGTGACTCGCCTACTTTAATGTCTTCCAGTGGTCTGTCGAAATGCCCTTCTCTGTCGTCTTCCTTGTTCAAGCCAGCGCTTCTTGCGGATACGTTGTCCGGGATACTCTTGACATTGTCTGCCCATTTCTCAACCTTCTCTATAGATCTGCGCTCCATCGCTATGCATTCCTCTTCTTTTGCTGGTAATAACGGCTTGTGCTTCACGCCCAAGCCTTGGATCATGCTGACCAGATTTCCGTACTTGGCATCCAATTGACGTATGCTTTCCTCATTACTCTGGTACCGCTTGACACAAACTTCGTGGCTCCTTGGAATCTCATGCTTGTGGATCTCAAAGTACCTGGCTATATCTTCTGGCGAACGCTCATCAAGATATCGAATTGGGCATTTGGAAGCAGAGCCCGTGGCTGAAGGTGGAGGTGAAGAAAAGGTCCGAGCTTGCTGGATGCTCCTAGGAGGGTCTGTGATGAACTCTTCTCTCATTTCGGGTGGGGTGGGAAGTGAGTCAGGACGTTTCGTCACAGAACCATGAGCATCTGTCAACGCCTGGTGCTCTGGTCGAAGATCCGATAGTGATGCAAACGGACATTTTGATGTTTCTTCGGGATATTGATTTACATATGACTTGGCTACGCTTGCAGAGGCGCCAATATCGTCCTGTAATGATCTTGTGTCCCTAGGAGTAGGACTCCATTGTCGGTCCAGTTGAACCTTATTGACTGCTTCAGTCTCGCCCCGCCTCCCATCGGTCAGGATCTTCCAAGAACTAACACCGCGGGCTATCGCTTGAGCTTCTTCTTGGTCCTCGCCAGCCATGTAGATATCTGGTGGTTGGCTCGTATCTTCCTGGGGAGCTGTTTGCTTCCCACTTTGCGGGATTGCGTTGCAGAGATGGGAAAGAGGTCCATCTTCTAGGATCAGGCGCTGCGCCTGTTGACGAGAATGCGTCAGCTTACGCAACCAAGTATTGCAAGATTTTCATGAATCCGAAAGGGCGATGCTCAGCAGAAGCTGGTTAATGATCGTCACAGCTACAGTTGTAGCTTCAGGTCTAGAGCTAAGCAAATCATCATAGCATGGGGAAAGAGATCTTAAGATACGAAGAACGTACCTCAAACTGTGCGAGGGAAAGCCGCTGCTCCAGGTCGTGGTTCTTCCTGGCCAGGTCATGTACTTGGTTAAGCAGTGCTCTGAACCCAGTCGTCAGCCGCTCCACGAGCTCATCGTGATCGCTGTCCTTGTAGGAAGCCATTCTGATACGAGATAGATCAAGTATCAGAGTGTCAATACATGTTGATTAAGGAACAACAAGCGGCCGAGCCGAGGCACCTCTATTCTCCACCAAAAACACCCTATTTTCGTATTTTGCTCCCTACCTGTATGTCCACCAACTCACCCATAGAATATATAGAGTGACCGTTAGGTTAGGTGATACCTGACAGATCCGATCCAATTCACCTCAAGAGGTGGGTTTGGGGGCTGTTCTCAGCATCTTGGGTGGGTTTCCCTGGGGAGCACCCATCCAAGCACCTAACCCAATGGGTGCCAAGGCCACTGTTAGATTAGATAAGATAAGATAAGAAATCTCTCATCTGAGCAACAGAATCAGCAACATAACTCATTACACCCACAGTTTTACTCTATTTTTGATGGTTTTTGCATCATTGGAAACATCTCGCTCAGCTCATCAAGCTGAGATAATTGCATACTAGTAAATTAAGGTTTTAGAAGTACGAGGGGTAGGTAAGCAGTAAGTTAAGTTTATAAATCGACTTCTAACTCAAATGAACCGTCACACTATTTGGATGTTTCCAGTCAGCCAGTGTTATTTCCTTTAAACAGCCCTGCAGCGAAAGTCGCATTGCTTCGCACCATATCATCCATGTTCGTGAGCGTCGGATCCATGCCAAAAGGAAACTGCTCGCCCATTTCCTGATTCATTACGAACTCAAAGGAGGCGCCATCGGCCCACATATAGATGCCCAGTCCTGGTACGCTGCGATAGTCTTTGTCCACATCAGCAAACCCCTTTCGAAAAGTAACTGAGAGCTTGCTCGACTATATGACATACCATTGAGGTAAGTGGCTCCTCCTTCACCATGATTCGCAAGACATGTGTTACAGATCTGCATTTCGGTTTCCTGAATGTCAAACCAGGATGTCAGCGGCGCCGTATTGAGCCTCCTAGCATGTCTAAACGCGAATAGCGCAACATTGCAGGTGCCTATTCTCCACGTATATGCTATCAGTAAATCTCGCTCAACAAATCGTTTATCATAACAAGATTTTATCAAGCACATCTCTCTCATAATATACATGACAGACGAAAGTTCACCAACCATAAGACATCCATTTTGGCAATTGCACAATCGTCTCTTGAAAGGGCACCGCTCGATCATCTTGAAAGCCAGGCCACAAGGCTTGCGGAGGTTTGCTGCGAAGTGGCTGTTCCACGAAATAGCGAATGTTTTTGTCTTGTGGGAACTGGGTGAGAGCTACATGGCAATCGCCGGGGTCAGGACGACCATAACGATCGCCATCGCAGACTGGATTGGCGTTGACGATGTGAAATATGGAGATCAGGAGGAGCGTAAGTTGTAAGAGACGAGTTCCTGCCGTAGGCCTTTGTTGTATAGTAATGCAATGCATTGAGCTTGATTCCAACGTCGCAGAATTTGTGGGGAAAAGAGGGAGAGATATTGGTTTGTAGAGCTTTCATCCTTCCCGCCGAAGCCCTTGAATAGCAACTGAGACGCTCTTTAGGCGCAAGATATCTGTTTGGTCTCATCATGGAGTTGGCGCACCCGATCCGTCGTCCGAAACCCGGGAAAATACTGACTGGCAGCCGCAGAAGCGATGGCACCTACAAGCGTGCCAAAACCCCAGCACGTACTCAAAGCACTCGCACCAGGCTTTAATTCTTCTAATATAAAGCGATCCATGAGTCCGCATCGGTCCCTCTTAGGCCGTTCCGCTTTACGCCGTATCTCTCCATGTCCAAAATTCCAGTCCCTATGTTGTCCATGTTATGGGTACTCTTATGTTTACTCACGCTCCATAGCCCACGAGTAACCGCATATACCTACGACCTCTATTGTAACAAAGAGTTGTACGGCACTCCCAACGTCGATGATTGCAAGGAGGCCACGGACTGGATTCCGGTATGTTATGTTTCCAGCACGATCATCCTTGGGACATGTCTCAAAACTTGTCTCCCGTACCCAAAAGGAAAATGCTGACTCGAAATCGTAAAGTGGGTCTATGAACCCATAGGCATGCATGATAGGAATGATGCCACCGCTTTCCGCAAGTTCGCAGAGCCACAGTACCTAAAACCACCCGTGAGATAAACTTTCTTGTTCGTTATTGCCAAGTTTGACGTATAATTTCCGAACTTCAATTCCTCAAACACATCACGGCCCAGAGCTCTACCGAAAAGGGAAACGCTGACTCCAGACCCGGAAAGTGGAAAGAAGTCAAGAATGAGTTCGCTCCACTGGCGATTGTGCAGTTGCCCAAGATTTGGAAACACAGTATACCAACCCCCGTCTCCGGCCAGTGCATTCTCACTAAAATCATCGCGAATTTTTGCAGAATCTTGCACTATAGCCATGGTACTCCAACCTTACCGGGGGACCTTTGTCCAGGGCCCTAATTACATCAAGCCCGTATTCCAGTCGAAATGGGGCGAGGTGGGAAAACAGACAAAAAGGCTTTGGGATTGTCTTGAGCCGGGTTCCAAAAAGCAAAGTCAATATCCGCAAGGGGGTTATACTGCTTTTACGAGTGAGTCCCCTTCCCGATCGGGATGATGGAAACCATACCTTGTTTGTTCTCCCAATGTTGTAAGCTAATGAGGATGCAGTCACCCAAAGCAAGCCAGCAGCGATTTACATGTACACTTCCGACTCACCGTTCAACAAGCTACAGATGAAAAACTACATGGCCGACGGAACAATAATCGAAGCTCCCGTAGGCAGACGTGCCCAATTCACTCTCTCGAGCAACGATTCTTCTTTGGCTTCTAGCCTCCAGGCTATCAATTCCTCCGGCGTGGTTTCTTTGCTGAACGTTGTTGTGGAGGATGACACATCGTGACCGAAAACTGTACTCTATTTTCATGAAGAATATATTCTCTGTTAATTGCAACCGCGCGAACTTTCATGAAGAGTCTTAACCGTAAACTTTTCGAGGGTGAATGTCTGTGCAGTTTTTCATTAGTAGATGGTTTAGTAGCTAGTTCAGTAGCTGGGCGAGTAGGTAGAGGAGGTGAAAACTCTGTAGCCGGGTTTAGCCCTATCAAGCGAAGCTTATCTATTAAATCTTCAAGAAGCAACGAGAATGTTATGGCCCTGAGGGCTCTGGGAGCCCAGGCACGTATGGCAGGTCTAGCACCAGTTCAAGGGCTTATTTCTAAGCCGACCATCGCCTGTTCCCTTTAACGATGCGATGCCCTCGGGCCAACCCAAAAAGTCACACTTCAAAGGCCCTCGGTTTCGCTGTCTCCGGATTCAAGCCAGTCTAACGGAGTGTCGGTCTCGTCTTCTCCTTTTCCGCCATCTCGCAGACAGTATGTGCTGTTGTTTTCTTGACGGTGCAGATGCAAGCAGTCTTGGGACCTGCTGAAAGCCAGAGAGCAATGCCGATTCTATATCGCGCAATCGTCAGCTCTGGTTTTTTTCTCGCAATCTATTTGCCGGACTTCCAGCGATGTTCTTCGTACGACAACGCAGCGAGAGCGTGCCAACACGCTTTGGTGCAGTCTGGTCGGGTGCGACGGCGATTTTTACTTTGGTTCTGCCCCTTTGTCCAGATGATGTTATCAGGTGTTTAGTGACCTCATTGGATGTGGGCCGTGTTCTGTACAATGATAGAACGCGGGTTCGAGCAAATAGTAGAGAGAGACCGGAATGAACAAGTCCGCAGCCGTGAAAGCCGCGAGTACGAGAGACCTCTCCGACGCTTGAGGATGATTGAAAGAGCTTGACGGAACGAGGCTAGAATCAGATTTCTCTATTGTCCACCGCTTTTCCGGTACTTTAGACACATGCTTGCAAGTTTCAAGCTAATTCTGGAAGTCTCTGACTGAAACCGTCGGTATTCAGGCCGCGGGCGGTAGCTCACCCCCAGAGAGGCGCAATCATTCAGAGTCACCCTCTTTCGCACACAACAATCACCAGCGTCGGATGGCTGTAGGGCGGCGCTTAGCATATGCCCGAGCGGGAGTAAGTTCGGGGTAGATGTCTATTATATTGACCTTCAGCGAACACATCAGCCCTAAATCTACTTCAAGAGCATCGTACTCCAGATTGAAGAGTACGACCTAGGTACTACAACCTTTCCACGTTGCCATCGACGAGTTCGAACCTAGACAACGCCATTCGTGCTATCTTTCGGTGCACTCTTCAAGAACTCGGACCTTTGTGAACAGTAAATTTTCAACATCAGAACCAAGGAGTCTAATCGGAATGAGTTTTTTGTTATACTCAAGGAGAAAGAGAGATCGCCTTGGGGCAGGCAGTGTGGTGGAGGGCCGGCAGATCGGCAATGCGGTTTCTGCTTGGGTTGCAGTACGGAAGTATATTGAAGGCAACTTCCTTCCGAAGGCCTGCTGTGACCTGTACTCCAAAATCTGTTTAAAAAAGCGATAGGATATAAATTATCAAGTCAGAACATAGGAAGCATTCAAGGAAGCTAGCAGATCATCTCCGTAAACATAATATATTGACATGCCGGAAGCTTCAGGTCGTTCCATTCCAGCCAGCGTTACCGGAGAAATATATTCAACGAGAATTATATATATACTCGGAGACCGACTCCTAGATCATACCATCGTTGCATCTGAAGAAATGTTCAAGGCGCGTTTCTGGCTTCCACCAAACGCCACAACGCCCTTAGCACAGCGAGGCCTCCGCTCTGCGTCTCCACAGTCCTACCGCGTCCCCTAGTATTTGGGTCGCGTGGATATTCCTTGTCTGCTGTATCAGTGTGGTGCTCAATACCGCCATACTGCTGGAAGGCTGTCTGTTGTTGCTGAAATTTGAGAGTAGTGTCGCCAAGCAAGCGCCATAGTTCATCATTCGGGACTCCTTTGTTGCGATAGTCTGTTCCCTCCGGAGTTGGGATGTCGTAATTTGGTACCTCTTCGTCAGAGGAATGGCGAGCACGGGCTTGACGTCCCCACCACATGCCGAACTTACCGTTGCTATCTCGAGTCGCATATGCGGCTTCCGCGTTGTGTCTGATCCAGGCGCTATACTGGAGACACTGTACTCTGTGGTACGTGGCAAGGTCATCATCAGCTTGGATAGTAATCCCATCGCCATTGCTGCCTCGGGGCAAAGGAGCGCAGAAAAGCGTTAAATGATGGAAGAAGATTCCCTTGAATGTTTGACCGTCTTGACTGCAAGACCCCGACGAGTCACAAGCTTCTTCCAAGACGCCGTCGCGGCCTAGGCCTGCCCAACGCCATCGGTCCGCCGGGTTATGGGTGAACCAACCTGTTGCAACGATGACATTGCGGATCAATTCATGGCCGTCTTCCAGATAGTGATTGTGCCCTGTTGCTTCCCACAGCCCTCTTAGGCCAGATAAGAGGACGCCTTGGTTATACGTATAGACTTGCTCGTCCCTAATATCGCATCTACCAGTCCCAGTGCTGCCGTTCTTGCCCCCTTTCCAACCGCGGATGTGGAAGCCATCAGTGTATAACCCCATACCATTTTTCATGCTGCTCTTGCTAAGCCAATCGTAAGCTTCTGTTGCGGCATATAGATATTTGGGATCGTGCGCTTTTGCTGGCGGCATCGCGCTTTCTTTAGCCTCTCGCTCGCTGCTGAATGGGGACGTATTGTCGTCGCCTGGAAAGTAAAGGTACATGCTCACACTTGCGGCAATATAAAGCTCGTTCGTGATCGCATTCTTGTAAGGCGCAAGGTAGGGATTCCACACCATACCGCCACCGCAAAGGGAAGTGTCCCATCCTTTGGATGCCAGATCGTAGAAGACCCGAGCTCGATGCGCGAATTGCGGGACGAATTGTTGACCGTACCATCTTAACTCATTCGAGTTGGTGCCCGAATCTCTATCGTCTTCACCAAACGCGTGTTGTAGTTTCGAATGTTGATTTATGAATTTAATGCTCTCCAACCAGTCCAGAACTACCCAAAGCATGTCGTCGTAAGCCTGTGTCCGTAGGGCAAACGCATTCTCTCCGAAATAGAAAGCCGTCATCTGCGTGAAGTATCGGTTGATGAGATTCTCATACCATTGGATCCTCTCGAGAATCCCTCCTGGCTTCACTGAAGCCATTGTGTATGCCCTTGACTCCGTGAAAGCAGCCAGCGTGGCGGAGACGTGTGTTCCCATGACTGCAGCCGTCCAGTCGATAGCGCTGGGCCAATCGCCTTGCCAGATTTCGAAATAGTGCGATTGCATAGTCGCGAGCGCGTCGACGAGAGCGGAGAAGGCATTTGGGCCTTTGAGGGGTTCTTGGAGTTCATGGTTGTGCAGAAGTGCTTCATCCTGTACGGTTGAGGGGGAGTGCAGCGGTAACGGCCTCTCAGTCGTTGCGGTATCCCCGCTTAAGTACTGCTGCTCGAAGCTACGGCTTCTGTGCCGTGGTACAGCAATATTTCGCAATGTCGCATCAATTGATACCAAGTAAAGGAACCAAATGTAAAGAAAGAACATCCTGCCGGCGCTGATATTCCATACGCCACCGGGGTAATCATGCGATCATCATGCGCGTTTGGAAGGATGAGCGCAACCATGGACTGCTGCCAGCAGCTAAACAGGGAACCGCAACAGTTCATAGTCAGGCAAGCTGGATCGCATGATTATAGAAAGAAAGAAAACATGAAGCGGATATTCTACCAGTCCTGAGAATTCTAAGTGCTCACGGGCTGTAGGAATTTGGGGATGCGGGAAGAACTACGCTAAACCGGTTTTGGTGGCTCATGATAATGGAATGTTGAAGTCTTCTTCGTCGTCTTCGCCTTCTTCTTGTCAACGTTACGCTGTCTTGGCAAACCACCAAACCTTGGTTCTCATATCGACATTCAGCAATCGAGAACTGATAGCGGATTGGTTATCAGAGTAAGTGGTATCCCGGGTAAAGCCTGATCGGTTTCATATGTTCTTCTGCCCTAAGGTAATCCATCCATCGTACAGCATGAGCTTTGCACTCGACTCAATAATATGTTATCTCGAACAACAAGGAATCCATTTGCCCACTTGGTCATGTCTTGGCAGACGAGTTATTGCTTACTGCCTTTCTGATGACGCAGTTGCAGGTCATGTCAGTACTCAACAATCGATTCACAAGCATTGATCAGATAATCATCTTAGAATATGATTTTTGCGAAGTAGCCACGATCCTTACTTCAACATATGCAAATGAATCAATACTCTAATCAGCTTTCCTAAGACTATAACCAGTGAACGAATCATACTCAAAGCTTTTGCGGTAAGAAGGATTAGAGAAAGACTACGAAAGTACCCAGTATCATGACTGGCTGTGTACACAAAGGCTAAGTACCTTGTTGGATATTCTACTTTTGTAATGTTGCTCGGTCTGCCAGTCACTCGTTCTCTCATCTAATTTTGTATCAACATACGGTAAGTCTCTGAATATTGATTCCCATTTGAAATGGTTTTGACTGCGATATCTGGCCAAGAGTCTTTGCTCGCGCTGTATCACACAAACCATCTCTCGATATACTAACCATCCATCTAATTGCACATGCTTTGCAATTGAATCCAAGTCAGTGATTACACTATTTTCAGAATATAAAAAGTTCCCTTAACAATGTGATCCTTTTTAGCTTCGACTCCGAACAGCATTGATGCAGACAGGCGAAAGAGCTTCTGGCAACGTACCCTGTTTAGCTACAATCATGATGAAGGAGAATGGAATGGAGAAAAGTCGGGATCACGCATGAAATCGAACGCGATACTCTCACTTGCTCACGTGGACTCTTGGTGGGCTCAACAGGAGCCGTGGAGTTAAGTAGGCTCAAGGTTCTCCTCAAAATTTCCTCCGTAAGACGGTAAGAACGTCCGATCGAAGCCTTCGATAGCTCTGGATCTCCGAACAACGCATGGCCAAGCACCAAGCGGGAAACACATCAACCCGGTTCGCTAAACACAGAGCCCAAGCGTGGCCATGAAGCTAAACTGCAGCTCTGGCCCCATCAAGTCCGGTCCTGGACTCCTGGGAGAAGCTTCCTTACCGCTCGCTTGGGATGGAAGAGATTGCTGGCGCCACAAAAGCTGGGCACAGCTGAGGACAAATATTGGTGGCGCGTTCGAGAATCTTGCACGCGTCTGGAGGCCGCCTTAGAGTTAGCTCGTAAGAAGTGTATAAGCCGCAAAGCCTCTAGGCTCTTTCATAATCAGGGACATGTTTGTTCAACGGATGAATTGGAAGTCAAGTGAGGTATTCTATCGGGGGCGGTAAGATCCTGTTTTCTGATCTCGTTAATCTAGGAGAGGTCGGTTCGAAAAACCCTGTTTAACCATGAGCTAAACCTCTATGGGACCGTGATAAAGTTGATCCGCGGAACCTGAAATTAGTCTTTCTCGATCAAGACTGGTGTTGACGAAGAAGGTTAGCCTCGAATCCATCGCTTCCCTTCCGCTTTCTTCGCGACCGCGCCTTTCTACTTTCGTAAGCCGTCCCTGATCCGACAACACGGTCGTGCAGGTCTCACCTACAAGGTTTGCTGATCCCAGAGATCCATGTGGTATGTCTGGGCTTTGGCTGTGTGTGTGACAGTGTGATCAGCTTAGTACCGATGTGGATCACGGCGGAAACAAGCGATGTTTACAACATGCCAGGATAGATCCAGCTCTGACTGAAAAGCCCATTTAGATTTCACCGTCCCTGCCGAACCATACCAAGGGAAGCCTGCTAACATGTCGCTGTCTTTCTCTATAAACTTCCCTTTACGTCCCCCTTCCCCCCAATGATTTCTCACCAGATCATCAAGCATTTCCCTCTTTGAATAGCATTCTGAAATCCCATCTCCCATCTCCCCTCTTGCCTCTCCCCTCTCCCCTTAACCATCTTTCAACCGTCTCATTCATTAGAAACACTTCCAGACATCAGGATGCGTTCAACCTGCTTGATCGTGGCTTTGATTGGCCTGGCTGCTGCTGTTCCACGCCCAAGCCCACAAGACCTCGACTTCTCCGAGATCGATGCGGCACCTGCCCCTACAGACGAAGGTCCTGCCGTAGCCGTAGTCAGCCAGCCAGTCGTCTACAACGAGGACGCAGCTGCTGTATCTGCCTCTGCCGCACGCAGTTGCCTCAGATCTCTCCGCGTCCCCAACACCTGCGCCAGCTAAGAGAGACCTGGACATTCGAGGTGTCAACGACCCTTGCTCTCCACAACCAGATGGATACGGCCCAACCCCATCCCAAGACCAGGACTCTGCTTTCCTAGCCTATGATGTATTTTCCGTAAGTTGCATATACCTTCCCTTCCTGAGACATCACTCACAGAATTGCCAGACGACCGCCAACAATGCCGCTACCCCGCAAGGCTACACCCTTTCCTTTTCCAACCTCAAAGGCTCCGCCAATGCCAACAGCTATATGGGCCTCTACACGCTCCATACCTACGACCCCATCAAATGTCAAGAATACTGTGACGCCGCCGACCTTTGCACGGCCTTCAACATCTACTTTGAGCGCGACCCGACCCTCGCCCCCGCCCCTGCCTGCCCCAAACCTGCTTCCTTCACCAACATCAAGTGCACCCTCTGGGGCTCTGGCGTCACCGCAGATTCTGCCGTCAACTATGGCCAATATCGCGAGCAATTCCACGTCGTGATCGCCGGCTCAAACGGGTACACCAAGTCGAACCCCCCCCCACCCCATCCCGGGCTTCTCCGGCCCTACCGAATTCGGTGGCGCCATCAACGCGCCCCTGAACGCCCAGGGCAAAAACACCTACATCGGCGTCAAATACTTCAAAGGCGTCTACAACGCCCTCCTCTGCGCCTCGGCCTGCCAAGCCAACACCGCCTACAACCACCGCCACGCCCGCGCCGACGGCTCCTATGACGCCTGCAACTTCTTCAACGCCTACTTCCTCAGCAAAAACAACATCCCCGACGGCACCTATTGCTCCCTGTACACGCAGACGTGGGGTAAGCAGTACAGCACCAACTACGGGCAGTACCGCGGTTCGAATTACTACAGCGTTAGCTCCTCGTATGGCTTTAGCTTGAGCCCGCAGGATCCGGGGACGGTGGCTGCGCCTGCTACTGCTGTTTAGACGCTGCGGGAAATGCTGATGGGGGCGTAGATAGGGCGCATGGGACTGGGGGATATGTTATGATTTGGGAAGGATAGCTGAAATAAGTCGGTGCTTTCTAATAGTTAATAGGAACTGTAGATGAGACATGTCAATATAAAATTCTGTACATACGGCAGCAAAAGATTTTCCAACATCCTCGTAAACTCCTCGGACTATTTTGCATTTTCCCTCCTTCTATCAAAACCCTTCCTACTCCGTCATCCTCAAAATCGATCCCTCTCCTCCAAACCCCACACATCACCATGCCCAATCACCAACAGCAACCAACCAACACCATTCATTCCCTCACTCAAACTTCCAACACTCCCCCTCCCCACAACCACAGCCCAATCCCTCCCTCCCTACCGCCAACCACCTCATCCGCAGGCGGCATATCTTCCATCACCCCGGAAATAATTTGTAAACCTACCCACCCACCTCCCTTATCCTCTGGGGAGATCATCTCCGAGTACAGGCGACGGACGCTTCATTCCGGATCCGACCGCCGACATGGCGTCCCCTTTCCCCTTGCAGTACCTGGTACCTAGATAAGGTACATAGCTCGCCTCGCGTAAATGTCTTGGGTGCCAATACTTTGAGTTGGTGCTCGGCGTCGTCGCTTTGATTGATTGTTTTGTGGCTTTTGATGGGGGAGATGAAATTGAGGGGATGGTGGGGTTGAGATTTCGAGGATTTTTATATGTATCCGAGAAGTCGGGGTCTTGGATTGTCTTTCTGGCCTGTGAGGAAACGCCTTGTTGTTACAGTGGATATTGAGAGAGAGCGGTTGTGAAAGCCATATAGCAACCCTTGTACCAGTACACCTTGAGTTTCTGGTGTAGAAATTCGATTGAGCAATTGCAAGCCTCTATAGCTGGAGTAGATACAATACTTATTCTTCCAATATGTCGCTTGTAGCTCGTGAGCAAACGGTTCCTCGTAGTCCTGCCACTCGTGCCGATATCTCTTGCACTATCTAGATGTCCAACCTTCCACTCCCAACGCAAGTCAAACCGGATGGGGTATCATAGAATGTGAAGCTCGTCTCCTACAGTTCGCCGGGCCTAGATACAGTGTGCCACCCCCCAAGAACGCCTATTCGCTATGTGATTGTAGATTTCCTGCACTATATCAAAGCTCTTCGGAGCGCTCGGCAAGTTCAGTCGCTTGCTCCGCGGTGACATTTTCAAGCTCTCGCTCTTCCCCGCCCTCTTCCCCGCCCTCTTCCCCGCCCTCTTCCCTCGCTATTTCTGGCTCTTCAAGCGTATCTCCCTCGTCCATAGCGTCGTCTCCGACCGCATTGGCGATTTGCGCAGGTGCCACAGGGGCAGCTGCAATTTCCGGGGGAGAGTCTGGGGGCGTGGCTTCTTGCGGTCCGTCTGTTGAGGCTTGGTTGATAGCCGGAGCAGCACCAGAAGCATCGGCATCATCGGCCATGTCGATATCTTCGTCCTCCATATTAGCGTCTTCTGGAGCTATAGATCCCTCAGGAGAAGCGCCACTGGAACCTGCACTCTCGTCTGGGTTGGCGATGCTACTATGGGGTGAGACATTGCTGTTACCATTACCATGTACTTCGCCATTGGCTGCATGAGGTCCGTCGGTTCTCTCTCCATTGCGGCTCCGTTCGCGTCTCGGAGAATCTTGATCATTGACCATCTCTTCGTCGTCAGGCACAGCATTGCGGTTCTGGTAGTCCATCATGTTGCGACGCTTTCGAGCGTTCGGCTGGCGCCGTACTCCGTTCCTCTCATTCTCGTCTTCATCTTCGCTCTCACTGAGTTCACCATCCTTCTCCACGTACTTATCCCAGCGGCGTTTGGTATTCCTCTCATCTGGGTTGTCGTCTTCATCGAGGTCGTCAAGGATAGCATCAGCTTCATCGTCCATGCCCTCCGGATCACGAGGGACATCAGTCATCTGGACTGATGGAGCAAAGGTGGTGCGTTTGAGGTTCTCAATTACTTGGGACTTTATCTTTTGCAGATATTCCTCCGAGTTCGCGTTATCCATGTTGGAAGGTCGGACATCCAACTCGTAGTCAGGAGCGTAGTACTGGTGAACATTAGTAGGAGACACGTGTTAGGACACTAGTCTTTACCTCATAGTAATCATTATAAGGTAATTCTGGCCCCATAGTCTGTCCAACTAGGAGTCCAGTCTCGTAGGCCCACGTTCTAGAGACGTTCCGCATTGTGTAACCACCTCCACCAAGAACCAAAACAGGGAGATTGAAACTCTTGACAAAACTAACGCAGTTGGCGTGACCTGCCATGCTTAGGTTGAAGCATCCTAGTCTGTCCCCGGACAAGCTGTCTCCACCACATTGTAATACGATGGCTTCGGGACGATAGTATTCCATAACGCTCTTGATGACGGGTTCAAAGATCCCTTTGTAAGACTTGTCATCAATACCATCGCGGAGGGGGAAGTTGACAGCGTAGTTCTTCCCTTGCCCAACGCCGATATCTCGGAGCTCGCCGGTACCAGGGAAATATTCGCCGTATTTATGGAAGGAGACAGTCATGACTCGGTCGGTGGTGTAGAAAGCTTCTTCTACTCCATCACCATGATGGACATCAATATCGATATACAGAACGCGCTGCTTGTACCGAAGCAATTCGAGAATACCAAGCACGATGTCTTAGAAAGTCTGGTCAGCAGCTTAACCATGGTTGGCTGGACATTTAGCCTACCATTTATATAGCAGAATCCGCTGGCTTCGCTCTTCTTTGCGTGATGAAGGCCGCCAGCCCAGTTGACCGCTACGTCACATTTGCCCCGGTTAAGACGGGCAGCACCTTCCATGCTTCCACCAGCACTGATGCCGCAGAATTCGAAAAGACCATCAAAGACAGGGCAATCGTCTCCAACATTGAAGCGTGATTGTTCTTTCTGGTACAACTCCATGTTGTCTGGAGTGACCTTCTTCAAGAAATCGACGTACTCATCGGTATGGAACTGAGACATCTCCAGATTAGTAGCAGGCTTGGCGCGCTGCAAGATGTCAGCTACACAATGTCTAGTGAACACATGATTTTGCGAAGGGGGAGGAAGAACAGGGACAAGGGCAGCCAAACTATGCCTGTGCTGAGCAAATGGGCAGAGCAAAACAAGAGGGCAACTGCTCGTGGAGCAGGTCATGGACAAGCTTACATAAATTTCCATCTTCTTGTAGAGACCATAATTCATGATCAGACTGTGGGCTAATCGGATCCTGTGCGGCTTCATTGGATGCCCCGCAACGTAGGCATAATTGCCAACGTCGGAATCGTAGAAGTAGGCCACATGTTTCTTATCGTTGGAATTGAGGATGGGAACATCAAGGGGCGCAAAAGAAGACATGACTGAGAGTCTGCTCAATGCAGCGGATTTGCATCAATCAATCAAGTAGTCGTCGTCCTGCGATATATGGATTGAGTATGATTTGTGGAGGAAGTACAGTTGTTAGGGCGGAATGGAGAGGCTGGCAGGGCTGATCCATTCCGCTGTGTCTCAACACAGTTTAGCGGCGGTCAGAGCGGGCAAAGCTCCGACTATTGTATATGTTAGCGCGAAAGTGATTCTGAGGTGTTGAAGCTTGAACAATAACGCCCTTCAGAGCTCTTCTTATTATCATCTACAACACCCCAGATATCCCATCAATAAGCTCGTTTGATACATCTTTGATCTGGCTTTTAATACAGTAGAGCTCCCAAGATGGACCGTCTCAATAGAATGTTCCAAAACGGAGGTATGGGTGTAAACTCAGCTCCCCCAGGTGCCGTAAGTGAGCTCGCTCTCTTAAGAGATACTACTATGGAGCTATAGAGTCAAGCATTCTCTTCTGATGGGTGCAATGGCTCATAGCATGGCATTTGATATGGTCCATTTACTGATATAAGTGGCTGACCAGGACTCCAATCTCATCGATAACTCCGAAACTGTATACATCTCCTCCCTTGCTCTGCTCAAGATGTTGAGGCATGGTCGAGCTGGTGTGCCTATGGAAGTTATGGGCCTGATGTTGGGAGAGTTTGTCGACGATTATACGGTGCGGGTAGTAGATGTATTTGCTATGCCTCAGAGCGGAACCGGTGTCAGTGTGGAGGCTGTTGATCCTGTATTTCAAACAAAGATGATGGACATGCTCCGGCAAACAGGCAGGTTCGTGATGTCCTCTCTCGCATGCTGGCTGTCCACAGATCTGAGACAAACACAGACCTGAGACAGTGGTTGGATGGTACCACTCACACCCTGGCTTTGGCTGCTGGCTATCTTCGGTCGATATAAACACGCAACAATCCTTCGAGCAGCTTACTCCTCGTGCCGTCGCCGTGGTGGTCGACCCCATACAATCAGTCAAGGGGAAAGTCGTTATCGATGCCTTCCGATTAATAAATCCGCAAACCCTTATGATGGGCCACGAACCTCGACAGACCACCTCTAACCTCGGCCATCTCAATAAGCCTTCAATACAAGCGCTTATTCATGGCCTCAATAGACATTATTACAGCATTGGCATCAATTACCGAAAGACTGGTCTGGAGGAGAATATGCTCATGAATCTACACAAGCACGTCTGGACGGAAGCACTACAGATGGACGACTTTCGTGAAGAGGGGGGAAAGAATCAGGAAAAACTTAAGAGACTCGTTGGATTGGCGGAAGGCTACGAGAAGCGAGTGAAGGAGGAGACAGAGCTTACGAAGGACCAGCTGAAGACTAGATACGTTGGCAAAGTCGATCCCAAGAAACGTAAGTCGTTGCTCACCCCGATAAAATCTTCACGCGCTTACTGGCGATATCTTAGACATGGAGGATGTTGGACAAAAACTCATCGAGGACAACATCGTGTCGGTCTCAAGACAGATGATTGACAAAGAAGCATCTGTCGCGAAGACGAATGGAGAGAATGGGCATCAAAACGGAGCTATGGATATGGACGAAGAGCTTTGATATCACAAGGCTGGTCGGACTTTTGATGGTCGATTTTCGTACAATTGTCTATGTAGCATAGCGTTGGCGCCTTGAATGGTACATATAATATGAAACTTCGTCGTCGTATCTCATGCCATGTATCATAAACATATTGTCATTAAAGCCTAAGCATTTCAGCCGACCCACCATTCCCCCAATTTCATTGTCCCAGTTGCGGTTGGAGCTCCACGCAATCTTCGCACCTGCTTTATCTGCTTCCTTCACTAGTCTCCCAAGCAAAGCGCCGTTTCGCGATACGGACGGATATGCATCGAATTCAATTTGCTCGAGGCTCTTGAGACGCTCAATGACTCCTTCAAGCAAAGTTCCAGAGAAATCCGTGAAGAAATCCTTTGTAACCCGGAACCCTTTGAAGATGTCACTCGAAGGGTCCACCTCTACAAAAACCTTGAGAGTTCTAACCGCAGTAGCATCGCCAAGTCCCAGCCGATCGGTGATCCGCCAAGACTTGGGCGGCTTACTCCATCCAGGTCCAAGGCGTAGTTCTAAAGACACCATTGCGGCGCGATACCGAGGCGGCAATCTTGAAAGTAGAGGCTCTATTTTGTTTCCGAAAAACCTTCCATGGGTTGGAAGAATGCGAAAGGTATGTCCAGAGTAGAAGACCCGGTAGGCTTCTTCGTGGAATCGATGTGAGGTCAGGAATACATTGAGACGTTGTAAGGCGCTGCGATGGTTGAGAGGATCAAGATCAATGGTACGGTCTGTTAGCAGGACCATGCCCAGGACCTTCAACCTTAGCTCGGATGGCAGGTTGAAGAAGTGGAAGTGCTGACGCGGTCGATCAACGTCGGAGTCTGAGATTGTTGAAGCATCCATTTTGCACAAGGTATGTTGACGATTTCTGATGACACACCGACGGAAGATTGAGGTCCTCAAGTGATGGTCCTTTAATCAACAAGATAAAGTATAGGACGTGAGAATTATGTACCGTGCTAACGGAACAAACAACTCATTGGAAGCCTAGCCGCCGTTCTTGAAGCACGGATAGTCGCCGTCGCTCTCCCCAGCTACGTCAACTCCATGCTCGTAGATTCAGTTGCGAGCGCCGAGTCAAATTTTTGTTGTGGGTGTACAAACTTTCTTGAAGAAAGAAAGCTCAGTCGGCGGCGAATTTCTACATGAGTTGGGGACGGCCTTTTATTGATCCGGCTCCGTCATCTCCTAAGCCTGATTCGAAAAGTTTCTGGGCTTTTGCAATGACAACACAATGGGTCCGTAGAGCCTCACCGAGGTCCTTGTTCTGTGGTTTTCTTATACTATGTTGGCTCGAGCAGCTGTCCGCTCTTTGCGGCTACACAACACGCCCACGCCCGTACGCCTTGCTCTAGCACACAAGCCTCTACGATACTATGCGAAGAACAACAAACCGAGGAGAGCGAACGATTATAAAACACCGTTTCCAACTTCAGCAACGAGTACGTATGGATCTGCTGCACAAAGATCGCAAGGGCCAGTGGCGGCAGCTGTAGGGGCTGCCTCTGCCGCCTCGCCATCAGAGAGCAGTGATCGATCAGGGAAGCCAGACTTTTCGAGGGAGCAGGACGAATTCCAATCTAACTCGACATCAAATGCAAATACTGAGCCGTCCTATCCAAGCTCAGGCCCTAATTCTACATCTACGCAATTCCCTCAGTCAAACTCTCACCCCGACTACTCAACGCTTCAAGATGAATTCCAGACCTCTTCATCGTCCGCTACGGACACTACTCCTCAATTCACCTCCCCATCTGCAATTGATCCAGCTGGAGTACAAAAACAAGAGCAAGAACAGCTTGGCCCACTACCAGATCTGACTCAGGGTATACCCTCGACACTCGATTCGGAATTGGGTGCCACTTCATCGGCTGCGCACTCAGACCCAGCAAGTCTCAACATCACCGAAGACCCATCAAAGGGAGGCCGAGGGGGAGATAATCTACCAAGAAGTGCGTACATATCATCAATGGACCGAAGGCGGAACAGACTGGCAAATTGGCTATATGCCGGTTTCTTCGGCTTGTCAATTGTCGGCACAATCTACCTTGGAAGGAATTGGGAAACTCCCGAGGAGGAATCAAACCACCCAGGTGCACCATCAGGGTGGGGTTTTGGATTGTTCTACAATCGTGCGAGTGCACGGATAGGGGATATGTTGGATTACTACAACGAACCCGCTTTTCCTAAACTACTCCCTAAATCAGATCCGACGATGGACCCACCATATACCCTAGTATTGAGCTTGGAAGATCTCTTGGTGCATAGTGAATGGTCCCGAGAGCACGGCTGGCGGATGGCGAAGAGACCGGGAGTTGATTACTTTTTACGGTATCTAAGCCAGTACTACGAATTGGCGATCTTCACCAGCGTTCCATTCATGATTGGTGACCCTATCATAAGAAAACTGGATCCGTACAGAATCATAAGGTGGCCTCTGTTCCGTGAAGCTACACGGTATAAAAATGGAGAGTACATAAAGGTTGGCCATCACCTCCCTTTACCAGATCAGTCGCTAGCTAACCGAGTACTAGGATCTATCATATCTCAATCGGGATCTCAAGAAAGTCATTCTCATTGACACTGTAGACCACCATGCTAAGCTCCAGCCTGAAAACGCTATTATTATTCCCAAATGGAAAGGTGACCTACAAGACAAGGAGCTTGTCTCTTTGATCCCATTCCTTGAATATGTCGCAAGCATGGACTTCACAGATATTCGCGAAGTCTTGAAATCCTTTGCGGGAAAACAAATTCCTACAGAATTTGCCTCGCGGGAAGCAGTAGCCCGTGAGCGTTTCCAGCAGCAACTGGCCGAGGAGCGTGCCAAACGGCCAAAGCGGTCGGGCGTCGGTCTTTTGGGTAGTGCCTTGGGTATCAAGCCTATGGCGGCGGATGGCATGGAGCAGTCGTTCTCTGAGGGTTTCGCCCAGGGCAAAACGTATCAAGACCAGGTGCGCGAGAGGGGTCAGAAGGGGTACGAGATGCTTGAAAAAGAGATTAGAGAAAACGGAGAGAAGATGCTAAAAGAGATGGCGGCAGAGGAAAAGATGTTACAGGAGGAGGCTATGAAGGGGATGAAGTCAAGTGTCTTGGGCTTCCTTGGTGGAGGTGGTGGTGGTGGGCAGAAGTGAAGCTTGGGATTTGAGTATGCTGGTCTCACAAAGGAGCATCGGCACCCGAGGATGAGGCTGTGTTTTGTTACACTTGTGTGGTATGTGGGCGCCGTGGAGCATGGAGATTTTATCCGAAGCGCAGCATCATTGAAGATGTAGACGTACCTCGCATGTTCTATTTAATTACTCTTCTCAAGGAAATATTCAAACATCGTCAGACATAGGATGAGAATTGCGTAGCAGATCGGCCTGGCTAGTAGCTTGTATTAGATTGACAAGTGTCATATGTCGTGGATTCTGTTAAAAAAAAGGTATTTCAAGGTGTGAACTTCCTCAGATGCTGCCGAAGTACGTAGGACAGACTCTACCTGCCAAGTAGAAGATTGTGGCAACAGTCAAAAATGTCATGTACTCCATCCTCCATGCTCATGCTCATCCTTTATCGTCTCAGCCGCATTGTAGCTCGTAATTATCTGATATCCTCGGCTTTCTGAGCTAGATTAATCTATCTGAAACGTGGATCCTCAGTCGCATGTTATGCCGAAAGAGAAGACGTTGCCACAAGCAAGAAGGTGCTTGCCCATACTACTTCAAGCTGTGTGTGATGCATGGTGATTATAAGCTGACTCCCAGTTAGCACGTTGGTGAACTAGAGCGGCACGAGCGGAAGATATTCTAATGCGGAGGAATTCCGCTCCGCTCCGAAGGAATTCGGCGTGGACTGGCGATTGCTATGCTGGTGGGCGCGTCGCTACCGACCTCCGAAGCACCGGACATTGAAAATACAATATGGCTGTAAGGATTGGTCCGCATGCTTAAGATGAATGGGGGTGAGCCTCTAGGAAGCTGGCCTGATAGCCCTTCCAAACACAACACCAACCAGGAGCCGCATGACGAAACACTCCACCCAGTCGGTCTTGAAGGGGATGCACTTGTGAGACAAGAGCTTGTGCAGGACACCCACAAGCCAAGCAAAGGAAAAGACACTTTCAAAAGGCTCAATGTAGCAATGTTGCCACCTGAGATTATCGAGCGGTAAGTGCGCATCGGCGACAGCTGGAATGTGAAGTGGCTGACCTTGTGGCTTTCGTAGGATACTTTATCTTACCGATCCGGAGTCGTTTGCATCGCTCGTCCTCGTCAGTCATGCCTGGCACGAGGCCTCCCAGACGCCCCATCTCTACGCTCATCATCTGTCGAGATGCCCTTCCTTTTCCATAAACAACAACGTTATCGCTGGGCCGTTTACCGACAATAGTCTACCACGTTTGAAGAGGCAGTTTGTTCAGGAGGTGAAGCGGAACCTATTCCAAGCCTATCTGCGACCCCGGCATACTGTCATCAACTTCATATCTACGACTACAAGTTCTTCCTCGGCTTTTCCAGGCGGTGAAGCCTTTGATTTTCATTTCTCACCCAACGGCCATTGGGTACTTGCACTATGCTCATCTCGAATATATGTCATAGACACGGTGTCCCCCAAGATTTCTGTGCAAAGGGAGCTCAAGGTCTTGCGACGGCCAGTCTCAGCAACCATCCTTGATGATGGGTCAGTGCTAGCTGTCTTATCTAGCGACCACCGGGTCAATATTTATGACCTTTCTGGTCCCAAAGTCAAACGCCTTCGCTATGTCTCTCTCGACAACCAGCCAAACACCCTTACGTTATCACCAAAAGGTGAGGTACTTGTCACTGCGTACGACGGAGGGATTGAGTTACACTCCCTAGCTACAAATGCCCCATCAACGGAGAGTAGAGTGGTCAAGTGTGACTCTGTGGATGCCATTGCATTCTCTGGTGACGGAACAATGTTGCTCGGGACAACCCAAAACAGCAAAAGTCCAAACACAATAATTTTATCTGCGCCTTACTTTACCGAGGGTAATCAGGACTTACCAGCTAGTGATCTAATCAGCCATATCTGGACCTCACAGATTTTATTTCCAAATAGCAGCCGAGACTGTAGTCACGCCACTCTCCTACCGCATCATTCTGAAGGCGACGCGAGCTGGACTTTCACTTTTGATCGAGTCTTTGAAAGTTTCAGGGCAGTCCGCACCGATGACTTGAGGAACGGTACTACCTACTTCACGGGACCGAAGCCAAATGATCGAGCCGGATCAGGACGCCTCAAGAACAAGCTTATACCTTGCACCCTACCTGCTACAAGCGATCGAGGCGAGCTCGCTGCAGCAGGCTTTCTTGGGAAGGATGTGTGGCTATATGGTGTCCCTGAAAGCCTGGACACTTCGACTGTATCTCAAACGGACGAAGCGAGTCCTCAAGGCATTGTAATGGCTCGTGCAAGTCCAAGTCCTACCTCAAGCAGTGGGCGGAGTCCACCCACTTCACGGACTAGAGGTGACAGCGCAGAGTTGACGAGGTTACCACAGTGGCAAGTTTTGGTTGATAAGTATCGCAACGTTTTTGCTAAAGGACGCCGAGTTGCGGAGGTTCCAGGCGTAGCTGCTGTGCGATGGGTAAGCCGGAAGAATACAGAACAAGGACAGAGGTCTGTCAGTGAACGTTTGATAATAGCGGCGCCTGGCGGTGTTTCAAAGTCTTCCAATATTGACGAAGACGACTTTGCGCCTGTCGATGGAGGCCGTTTGGTGGTTTTAGACTTCGATCGCACGCATAGCGATGGAAAACTTGGCGAGTTGACCTTTGAATTAGGTGAAGGCACCCCTGAGCTACTGCAAGAAGAGGATATGGATATGGACACGGAGGTTGCTCTCATTCGACAGCGTACTGTTCGTCGGCAGAAAGATGGATCAACAAGAGCCAGCCTTGCAGATGTGCTCGCGTCAAGTTTCGATATTCCTGAGTTACCTAGGATCGAGTCTTCATCGTCACCAACATCTGGCCCCAACTCTGCTCTCGAGGAGAGCTCACCAAGTCATGATGCTAGCCGCGATGAGTTTTCCCCAACTGACGGCCTTACATTAGAAGAGGCCTCGATGGCATTCGATGGGCCGTACTCGCACACTCAACCTCGGTCCCGTACTTCCCTTCATCGGTCTGCTACAGCTGTAGCCGCAAATCGGCAACGAAATCCTCCACGGCGTATAGTCGACTCAGGTCGTGTCGAATATAGACGTGCTGATGGTCGTGGAGAGTTGCCTCATGAAAGTGATGCTGATAATTGGGTGCCTCCACCGCCCGTGTACACCAAGGAGCCAGACAGGCCTCTGCCGGAACACCTACTTTCAACATTGTTACCACGGGGTCCACAGCCTGTGCGGCGACCTAGTCGGGAGGGAGACCGACCTCGTCGAGCAAGTACCATGTATGAAGCTATGCGAAATACTGGTTCACGAAGGATAAGCTCTCTTCCGGAGAGAATCCGAAGCCCTCCACAGCCAGGCTCAGTGATTAACGACTGTTATGGACATCCAGCCTTAAATTCACCCACAAGAACCGTCAGTCCGCTAAGCTCTGTTGGATTCTCCCCTCGTACTCGTACAGGTACGGGGCTCAGCGGGCTATCTGAATCGAGTCCGCTCAGCCAACCCACGTCGCCGAATAGAAGACCTGCCTCTGCTTTCGTAGCTCGTACGACGGGATCCATCAGGAGACCTCAGACGGCAAGGCTAACATCCCCAATTTCGCCTATTCCCCAACCTCGAATCTCTCCAGGCCGCAGCCCAGGCCATTCAATATCTCTACCTGCAAGTCCTATTAGCGGCAGTTTCCCAGCCTCGAACTTGACGTTGTCCGGTGCAAACCTTCAGCATCGTCTAGATTATCCACTGCCCCCAGCACCTGATCGCCTAAGTCAAGAGTCTCCCGGGCCAATTCCGCCATCTCGTGTAGAGGACCTCTCCACTACCGAAACGCAAGACCACCAACCATTGCCAACAGATATCGCCGACGTCCCCAGTATGCCTAGCGCCCAACAGCTCGCCAATCTCCGCAACCGGTATAACCAAACACCCCCACAAGTCCGCAAACTGCCTCCAGGCATCCGAACAGCAGGAATTCCCACCCCCTCACCCCCTCGAGGCGCCCTAGGAGCGGCTGGAAGCCCTGGCTCACCCCAGCGACGCTTGTCCGTCGCCCAACAAAGTTCCATCTCCCAACGCAACTCCTTTACCGCGTCCACGCCTGCGCTCGTACGGCCTTCAACGCGGCGTCTGGAAACTATACAGAGCGTTTCGTCGTTCATCTCTAATGCGAGGACACGATCTGTGGATGCAGCGGAGAGAGTCGCTAGGGTGAGAAGTCGAAGTGCAGGACCCGGGATGAGGGTGGAAAAGCCGGTAAAGAAGGGGTGGTTGGGCAGGAGCAGGGGGAGGAGGAGAGAGGAGGACGGGGAGAGGAGGGATGATGAGGTTGAGAGGGAGGTGAGGGGTGGGAAGTGTGTCGTGATGTAAATTGTGGATGATATTTCCTTTTTGGTTGTATGTATAATGTTTTGGGTCCGCTCGGTTTGTGAATATACCCTTGGAAACTGTTCTTTGCGTGCGAACTGTACGCGATAAGGTAACGGTATCTATGTGGGGAGTTGCATGTAACTACAGTTCAAGAAATGTCGGAATACTTTTCTACCCTGCCATACCATCAAGGCGATTGACATGGCTTTTACACAATGTTGACATTCTTGCGGAGCATCATGTCCACTGGAGCTTGATGTAACGAAGAGATACATAACGTCGACTTCTCACAAACACGAACATATCTCACGCTCCTCTACACTACACCATCAACGACAAACAAGCATCCTACATATCCGCACCACTTTTGCCAACCCCAATACCATCCACCCAGCATCCAACGCCTCTACCTAAGGCATCTAGCCCACTTTCCTAAAAAAACCAAGACCCAGTTCCTTCCTGTCTGCCATTGTAGAAGATACCGAAATCGTCTTGCACAGCCCCCATGTATATAAAATCCCGGAATTCCACGGGAAGCATGTATGTATGTAGGTCGTAATCATCATGGTCCATCGCCACGAGACTGACGGCAAAAGATAACGCGGATCCAGTACAAGCCCTAAGTGCGCGAAAGTTCACCACTACGAAATGATGCTTGATACATACGGTCGAAGAGGCGCGGGAATCGTTTGCGGTCTGCGTGCTGCCGTGTCTTTATATTATGCGGTAAAGCCGGGAATGGGAGTAGGAAGATTCTGGTTTCTGGTTGAAGGGATGGGTTGGGGGCGGTGAGAGGGTGAGGAGCTCGCGATGCAAGTTTGGTGCAGTATGGGGAGGAGAGGGGATAGGGATAGTGAGGAGGGATAGTGGAGAGGGATGGTGGAGAGGGATGGTGGAATGAGGTGGACCGAGTCCTTTATGGAAATGCAATTATGGGAGGACTTGGTTACTGCGTACAGAACCGCTCCGTAAATTAGAGCAATCACTACCGTCGTAGATGCCTTCACTCTAGATCTGGCTCAGTCTGAGCACAGGAAGATTAATTGATATTCCGATTGATGGAGTAACCACGTTGCAAATTCATGGATCTTGGATCTTGGAAAAGCTGCTAAGTCGGTCCGCGGAACTTTTGAGCACGAGAAACTAAATGAACCGGAGAAACTGAATGTCAAGCTTTACTGTCAGGACTTTTGTTTTGTTGGGAAAGGATTGGATTTGGAATGGCTTTAGCATGGAGGTTTCGAGAGCGAGAGAGACGTTTCCACGGTATTGGCAAACCCACCAGTCGATATTCAAGGGAGGTTCGTGCAGGGCCAAACGTAAGATGTTGGTGACTTTCCCATCACCAAGATCGCGGATCGTAGGTGTCGAGAACAGATTGGCCCAATCCTCACGCCCGGTAGGTGTACTCCGTAGAAAGGGTTTGATCCAGGCATTCGTCACCAGCGGAAGTCGTTGCTTAAGTAGTATCTGGGGTCTCAAGTTTGTGGGCTTATCACTTAGGCCCCTATTCTCTTCTTGATGATGTTTGATACAATGAGTATACGAGATTTGCAAAGGGGCGCAAGTAGGCATTGAAAGGTTGCCTATCTTAATGAGAAAATATTGAAAGACGAGATAAATGATTCAATGTATGCGATGGCCTCGAATCAAACAGGTCGGCACGAACTCTGTGAAGACACACAGAAACAACCGAGGACTTTACCGAGCACTCAAATTGCAAGAAACACTTGGCTCTGGGTATTCTAGTAGGTAGTAGGTAAGGCCGGGTTAGACTCACCAAAGACGGTGATGAAAGTGTTGGCAAGTCCAGTCTGGATCATCGCTTGTAGGCCTGACCTACAACGCATGGGAGGCCTGAGTAACGCTGAAATAAATGGCATGATTGATTTAGCACGGAGCTATATACTTCTTTGCTCAGCCTCATGCTATTGGTAATCAGCACACGACTAGTCACTGCACATGGTCGCCACCTGTTGGCCTTACCAACGATTAAATTGTAAAACACACCCACGATATGTAGCTTTATGCAGCATCAGCTATGAGGGCTGATGCAGGAAATGTGTATTGCTTGTTTTAGCGTCGGCCTCATTGCTGTGTCGAGGGATTCAATGGCGTGATCGAAAACAGAAGAGTATAGATGAGAGTTGATGTATAACAACAGATGAAAACGGTTGGGATTGAGGCCTACCAGCGAGATAAGTAAGCTTCGGCTACTCCAAGATTGTCAAGTCCCTTGATCTTCAGATGGGCTAGGTGCCAATCTTGATCGAGGGGAGATGCGACGGTGTACCTAGATAGAAAACTCGAGATACTAGGATGTCTGATGCTTTGAAAAGACAGACAACTTGGTGGTTCCCCACCGTAGCTAGCATTTAAGGCGATCCGAGTTTGAACATTCTTCACGGCCACTGGCCGTAAGAAGTCTAGAATTTAATGACACCTAGTCTTGGAAACAAAACAAGCAGCTCGTTAAGAACGGCTCGGAAAGAGGTCTTGAAAGAACAAGGCTTCATCCTTTGTCCCATGCAGAAACCATGTCTGACGCATACACTCAACACCACAACACCATAACTCTATGATAGATTCAATATGTATAAACTAACATCAAGGAACATCTAATAAGAGACTCGTAAAGGGCAACAAGGGATGTAGACAGCCAGAGATATCAGTCTTGCAAGAACTACCCGTACATTCATGTAGTCTCGCACACTGTTGACCTGTCAGACTCTGATCGGAACTTCAGTTCGGCAAAAATCGATCATGTTGTGGGTATCATTGACTCCAAAGGCCTGGGTCCACCACGCTTGGCCGCATCAAAGCCTGATACAGAACAGGAAGTTCATGACCCGACCAAACCACGCAAGCTCCTGAATATGCACCGATTGGCTTTTCGTACACACCGCACGACACAATGCCATGGAAACAGGGCGAAAGGAGAAATACGACTTGAAAGCTACCTTTGGAGTACACGACGACCGGGTGATTCGGAAGCCTGCTTGAGTCGGTGTGTATGACTTCAGTGCCGTGGTGCCATTTGTCCCGTGTTGTGATCGGGCTGTGTACTAGACTGCTTCAACGTAAACGCGCTTTCTCAGATGTGTACTGGCAGCTGTCCGGAATACATTGTTGCTGTTGTTGTAGTTGTTGTAGTTGTAGTTGTAGTTGTAGTTGTTGTAGTTGTTGTTGTGGTAGTTGTTGTAGTTGTAGTTGTTGTCTTAGAGTGTCAACGAGATCCCTGTTGGCGACGGTGATATCATTGTATTGTTACACGGGCCAGGATAGACACTGAGACTTCCAGCCTTCCAGGCCGGCTGCCGTGATTCCAAAGGTCGCTGCCGTGAACATTCACCAGTCACCAGTCACCACACATTGAATTTATTATTAATTTATTA